>Ga0179591_1224448_pt1 | contig 22200 bp, 20 predicted proteins | sample CZOMad2_1_08_16f_FD_182891 | JGI IMG/M metagenome (GOLD analysis project Ga0179591, IMG submission 182891) | Vadose zone soil fungal communities from Angelo Coast Range Reserve, California, USA - CZOMad2_1_08_16fungal (PacBio error correction) | ecosystem: Environmental > Terrestrial > Soil >... | reverse complement strand
GGTATTGGAGTTACCCATGTCAGTGCCCCGGGCCCTCTCCTGGTTGATGCCCCCCCCCCCCGGGGTTAACCCTTTTCGGTACCGCTGTTCTTCGTTTTTTTACATGTCGTTAGGTTTTCTCTTCCCATCTGTGCTGATGATCTCTGGCTCCATTTTCTGCGTTACCCCCCCTGATCTAACCCTTTCCTTCCTATTCAAATATGCTTTTTTATGCCAAGAAAAAAAGGTCAGTTTTCTGACCAAGAGGGATACTCTTACGTCATGAAACCATAGCCATGTGGGTTGAGACTTTTTTTTGCTAATCTTTCCCTTGGGTTAACAGGTTAGTTCTGCTATTATTGGTTAGCGTTCTTTTCATTGAAGGCCCTCATCTTTTTACGGCAGGGCTTTTCGCCCTCCTCCTCTTGTCCCCGGTCGTTCGCCGCTAGTTCGGCTCCCGGTTGCGATTAACTATCATTGCCTCTGCCACGTCCTGTGGTACTTTGTTTTCAAATAGTTCAGCTCATGGAGATTTCTACAGCTCCTTTTTCCAAATAGTGCTTAATTTGAGTGATTTAGGTCGTAACTCCTTGGTCCTCGTTCGACCCCCACAGTCCACTTTTTCCCCCCCCTTCCTTTACTTTGTTCAACAGGTGGTGAAGGTGGACTTTCAGTTAGAAGTCCTTGTTGACTTGAATGTCTTTTTATTTATCCGTTTATGCTCATGCTCTCCTTAAAGTTAAGTCTGGTAAAGGTCCCGCCCGTTTTTCTTCACTATCAATTTCAGATTGTTCGACCTTCCCCTCCCCACTTGACATTTTTTTTTTGTCACCGAGGTAAGACTTTTGGTCCGGCCTCTGCGGTTTTTGGATAAGACAGATTTTCTCTCACCAAAACCTCTTTCAGTCCATGAGAGGCTCGTTCCGATAACGCCCGTCCGATTCCTTGAGTCCGAGGGTTGTTTACGATGTCATCTTGTCGAACCTTTTTTGTTCCCCTTTCCGCGGTGTTTTTCTGTCGAAGACACCTTAGAGACTTCGAACTTTTCCTCATCTCCGGTTTTTGTTCTTGTTTGGTTCTTCTCGTCCCGATAGGATCCGGCTTTACTTTTTCCCGACCTACACATCCCTTGACTTAGGTTTGACTAAAGTTCCTCCTCACCGAGATTTCCTCAGGGATCGGAACTGCTCTTCGTTGCTTATCCCTTGCTGCGCCCTTTACTTCGGTTTCCCGCCTTGTGATCAGCCAACCTTGGCTTCTGAGTCAGAAGTTCCTCCCCTCTTCGCCGCCTTTACCGCAAATGTTCCTAGATCTTGAACCCCTCATTCTCAACCTTCCCGTGGCCGGCAGGCCTCCCACACTGTGTGCTTTTTTCCTTTCACCGTCTGGGGGGAGATAATCGATTCCCCTAGCGCACCCAGACCTTAGGCCACACCCCGCGTCTTACTTCCCTCGAAAGCAGTGAATGCAAAATGTTCAACTCCTGTCATAGAGGTTCACTCCCCCTGGCCTTTTTTTCCTACTTTTGTAAAGGCTAAGGACGAAGCATCTCACTTCTCTACCTCGCTTCGATCCCTATCCCCGTTCTGTTTTCGGTTCAGTAGTCACCCCATTCCGGTGGGTTCCTTTTTCCTTTCTTGGTCCCCTTTTCTCCATCCTGCGGCTCATTCCCCTTTCAACTTTCGCTACTTCCTTTTGCCACGCTCGCTCCTGTAACCAGCTAATAAAACAATCCCCCTCCCTTGCCCTCCCTTTAAAATCTTTCGCCGACCTGCTATTGGCTTTTTATCTGAAACAGGTCCCCTTCTGGACCTTATCTTTCCTCCTCACTCTACCTAATGGTCTTACATCCGCGGTATATGCATATTTCCTCACCTTTCGGTTTTTTCCCCGAGGTAAGTCGTAGCCCCGTGAGTCGAGAAGTAAGATACCTATAAAATAAAGAAAGGAGTACAGAACCCACCATCCGCCCCCCCTGAGACCTTCCTTTCTATTTTTCCGTGACCCCCCCCTTTTGATGCCCGATGAACCGTCCTCGGTGACTGGGACAACTACATGTTTCCGCTCCCTTTTTGCTACCTTGCCCCGCCCGTTTTTTCTGGGAAGAACCGCGATCCCTCTTATCACCACCCATGCTCGATCGGTTCTCCTCACGACCCCCCTTGCCTTATTTCCTGGAAGTTGTCTGGCGCGTTCATCCCTTTTCGGGCGAAACGACTGGTTCCGTTGCTACGAGATGAATGTTTGCAGTACCCCACCGGAATCACACCAAGACAGGTCCTCCTTCTTCCCCCCCCGTTGGCCGTTTCCCCCACTAGTGGGCCCCCTCATTTGGTTCTGGCCTCTCTTCCTACTTTGGGTTAGGAATCTAGGGCCTTTTTTCTCTTCCTTGTCTGAAAAGCTCCCCCCTTGAATACTGTTTTTTTCTATTTTGTGTTTTTGAGCAGCTCCTTCTCTCGCCGGTGCCCGGGCCCTGTTGACTGGGCTTTTCTCTTTCTTTACTTTATGTTCCCAGGGGAGGAATTCAACGTTGGCTTCTCGGAAATGGAGGTGTCCTCTGGTCCCCACCAAACTGTTTCGTTTGTGGTCTTTTTTCCCTTCTAATTTTTCTGCCTGAGTTTCTGTCGAGGAGGTTCTGGTGCTTTCCTCCTCTTGGTCTGGATTTTCACTGTCAATTCACGCTTTTTTCCAACTTGCAGCGGTCCCCACTGAATAGATGGATGCGGCGCTGCCCGGAGGATGCTTCTTCTGTCTTGACGGAGCGAATGTCATCCGGTTTCCAGTTATTTGATTCCCCCAATCTCCTGTTTCAGTTCTCTAGAAGGAGTCCTAAGTTTTGACCCCCATGAGCCTGTGTTAAGGCTTTTTTTTTTCCGGAGTGGCGGCCCCTTCCTCTCTAGGTCCCTATCCCGTTTCAGAGCTTGTTATTTTGGAAGTGCCTCGAAGACGATCCCTCTTTCCTCTCAGGAGGATGCCTATAGTACAATTCTACTTCCTATTCGATTTCTTACTGTTCTGCTGTTTGGACTTCCCCGTTCACGCCGTGACTCCTCCCCTTAAGGACCCTCGGATCGTTCACAAAAAGAGGCCGTGCCTTCTCTAATAATGGAATGGAGTTGACCCTTCTTGTCCCTGGGCTTTTGCTCGTTTTTTCCTTGATCGGCTTAGGAGACCAAGCACGGTGGCCCCCTACTGCCGGAAATAGACAGTCCGATTCGTTGGCCTTCCCCCCGAAAAAGACCTTTGTGCTGTCCGGAGGCCCTTGGTCCTTCTTCTGACAAACCGAACTCCTTTTCCAGGTGCACCACACCCGGCCCACTTCCCTGATTTCCGCCGTTAGGTAAACTTCCCTGTATTTTTTCAAATTTACAAATAAGATTTATCCACTTTTTTGTCTGGACGATGTTGTTCCCAGGCAATTTACGAACTATCGTTTAACTCTCCCCCCCGACCACGTGCTAAACCGCCAGTTTTAAAGGAAAGACATTCGGACTTGAAAGGCTTTCTCCTTCACTTATTGGAACGTTCCGGATCTAGATTCTCCTTCCCTCATTTTGTTTTTTGACCCGTCGTGCCTCAGGTATTCCTCGCCCTATCTATTGCCCGCTTCTCTCTTCCTTTCGCTTGAAAGGGTGTCGGTGCTTTCAGAAGATCGAGTTCTTCGCTTTTTTACCAGACTCATGTAGTTAAAATATTCAAGCAGCGCCTCCTGGATGTGTTTTCTTCTCTCTTCCCCTCCCCCCCTTAAGTTTTTTTTCGTCGATCCAGCCACAATCGCGCGCTGCTTCACAAATTTTTCGGGTCAACTTTTCATAGTCGAGGCCGCTGATCCCGTGCGATATGTTTTAATCCCCTCGGACCCTTCGCCGAGACTACATTCGCATCTCTGCCTCAGAAATAACTCCTCTTTTTGACATGCAGCGGAGCTTTTTTTGCTTTCTTTTTTTGAAAATTCAGGTCAGAGCTAAGGCCCCTTCAAGGAAGTCGAGACCTAGTCCCTTCAAATTCAAGGGAGGGGTTCTTTGGGCTTTTGGACCCTTTTTTTTTTTTTCTTGTTCATCGCCCTTAGTAAAGTATCACGTCCCCAGTCCTTTTGACCTTTTGGAGTCCGGATATTGCTGGTGGTTTTTCCCGCTCACTCAAGTGTCTTTTTCCTTATAGCCGGAGGAAATTTTGCCTTGGTTTTGTTCAGATTCCCCAGCTCCGTCTTGATTCTCTTTTTACAATTTCCGTGACCGGTACAGAATTCCTGAAAGAGTTCGGATCCCCGCAGGTGACCAATAGTGTAAGCTGTTAGTAAGGTGTTTTCCCACGGCGGGAGCCCTCAGCTTTCCCCCGGTCTTCCCGCCCGTTCAAAGCTTTCCAGAATATCCGACAGAGGTCCCTTCTTGCTGAAGACTTCTCAGACCCCAGTTCCCTTTCCCTGTCCTGTTTTGTAAACGCAGGCTCGTGTCAGACTTCGCCTTCCCTGACCCATGTATCCCTTTCAACGTCCATCCCCCCCAGTTCCATAGAGTCCCCTCGACAAGTAGACCGTTTGACTCACGGACGGGGCCTCTTTTCTTTTCCTCGACGCTAGAACGTTCGGATTCACGTTTCCAGTCCCTCCCTAGCTGGCGACTTTTCTATGCCGCCCTGTTCTTTTTTTGGCGTACCACGAAGCACCGCCCGATCACAAAATGCTCCTAGCTTGAGTAGCTATCGGATCCGGTGGTAAAGGATGTTCCACAGGCCCTTCCCCTTCGGAAGTCCCCCCCTCCCCCTTTCTTTCTTTAAGCAGGCCGCGTTCCTGACTGAACGCATCCGCCCGAGATGTGGTTACTCGAAATTTTTCAGGTCTTCTCTGGCCTTAATTACCTCCCCCCCTCTCGTCGCCCACCGCTTAAGCTGTCTTGCCCTTCGGTATTTCGCTTGCAAGGCCGCACCTCCGCTGTGGTTTGAAAGATCAACTGGTAAGACGATCCCTCCCCTTTCTTCCTTCAGAAGGTCCCTCCCCCTCCCTTTTCGCGACCCGGAAACTTTCCCCCGCCCCCCCTCCTCCGCGACTTCTAGGCTTTTGCTCCTCGGACCGCTTACCGGTTCTAAGGGGGGAGCTGCGTTCCCATTCCTACCCCAGAGCCCTCACCGCAGAGCGTCCATCACCTGCTGGGAACCCAGATTTTTCCCTGGCTCTTTTTTCTTTTTTTCTCGCGGGTGATCGGTTACTTTTCGGACACCGCTGTAGTCCGAACTTCTTTGCCCTGACCCAGTGAACGTCCTGCCTAAACCTGCCCGGGGCCTCTGTTTCCAAGACGTCGTTCCTCCCCTTTTTTTTTCCGGACTTCGGTCCTTGGATGGTTTTTGAGATTTTGGCGGGTTTCCGGCCAGGACGAAACGGCGCGTCCACCTTCCACAGTTGAAAATTTCCGTGGTCTGAAACTCCCAGGGGTAATCCTCTCCTTCTTTGTCGTGCTCGGTTATGTCTCCAAATGGCTTTTTTTCGTCTTTCGATGATAGATCTACCCCTTCTTGCTCAGCATTTTTTTTAAAATGAATCCCCATTAAAATTAGGTAACGCAAAAAATATGCCTTTTTTTTGACCCTTAGTTTCGGACCAGCGGGATGGCTCGTCTTTCATCCCGTTCCCCCATATTGAATTTGTCTTTTTAGCCGGAACCCATTTTAGGTTTGGAGGCTTGGACCCAGGGTTTAAGTCTGCCGAGTTCTGGGTATTCTTGTGGCAGGCATGTCGCTTGTCGCGGCCTTTTGGGCCTCCCCGTCCGTGCAGAGTTGGAGACGTTTTGATGTGGACGAAAGGCTCGGCAAGGAATGACCGTCCGGAAATTATGGGGGACTTCCATCCCGTTTTTCTTTTTTAGAACGGAGATTGCTTTTTCTCGACGGCCCTTTAAGTGTCAGGGTCGTCTCTTTTCGGTAGCCTTTACGACGTCTTCACGTAACTGGAGGCCCCCTTTATGGCCCGGATGGTGACCATTGGTGCGTCGGCTTTTTCTTTGCGTTTTCGTTTGCACGGGGCTTCTGGTGCAAGCTTTCGATGAATGATCAGAACTTCCACTACCCAGACTCCACTTATCACCGGCTTTCGCTTTCCGCCAATTCGGTGCTTCAGGTTTCAGCCGATTACCCGGTGGCAAACCTCGAAGACCGTTTGCCCCCTAAGCGGATTGCGAGTTTTTCCCTTCCGTTTCTTGATCACCAAGTAGATCCTATCAGCAGGCGAGGTAGAGATAATCCGCCGCGCTTAGGATCCTTCCTCAGTTCTTTTTTTTCCAAGTCCGGGCTTTAAATGCTTTCCCCAACTAGTGGAAGGGCCTTTTCTTGCTTTTCTGTCGCCTTCCATTAATTAGATCCGGAGCGTATTCATCCCCCCAGTGTATGTTTTCGAGGATATTTCGCAGGTTTCCTGTGGATGAAGACGTACCCTCCCCTGTGCCTGGAAATCGTGTTGGCGACGCACGGCCTTCCGTTCCCCCCAATCCTCCCCTGAAGTTTAATGGGTCAGGGAAAACGCTTCTTGATGATCTATCCTGCTCAGTCGTCCCTTTCCCTTCCTTTATGGAATTGTTTCTCCTTTTCCAAGAGGGTATGTAAAAGACCGCCTCTGGAAGCACCACTCGTATCCGATTTTCAGCACGTATACGATCTTTCCAATTCTATCGGTCACTTGCTTTGAGTCCACCACGTGGGTTTTTATGCAGTCCCCTTTGCCGGAAGTTCTACCCCCTGATCTCTCGTTCGAGGCCCCTCCCCCGATCGGTCACCGCGGCCTTAGTCGGCTGGCCTGCACACAACTTGCCAGCTTAGTCTCCCGTTTTCCAATGTACGTTTCATCCCCGTTTCTTTTAGTCGAACGACGATAAATTCAGAAGTGAGGTTTTCAAGACTTTTGAGCTCCTAATCCTCCTTTGCGTACCTGATTGGGGCAGTTTTAACTGAAGGGGAAGACTGTCAGGTGGCCTCAGAACGGGGCAGTACATCCTCACTTGAAATCCATCTGCCCTGACCTGGCCCTGACTGCTTGGCCCATTCCTTCCTGTCGTCGCGCCCAAGAAAATATTTCACCGTCCCACAACCAGTCTTCTGAAAGATGTGACCCTTCTCTCCTATCTTACGCTCCTTCTCCCGCCCCCCCGTTCGTTTGTTGATTCCGTCCTTTTTCCTCGCTCCCCCCCTCTTTTGACACCTACTTGGTTTCCCTCCCCTGCAAGTCCCTCATTTAAGAGGGTAACATGGGAGGCGGTTTACCTAGGGCAACTTGTTGTTCGCCTAAGAGTCTCATAATTCTCTTCCTTTTGCTCCGCCAGGTTCCACGCTTCCGAACCGACCGCAGCATTTACAAGTCGGCGGAGTTCCCAGGTTCTGCCACGCCCCCCTGTCAAATTCAGTGTACCTTTCATGCCCTTCCGCTCGGGATCCCTTGAAGCGCACACTTGCAAGAGAGCGGAGAAACGTCCTAAGTTCTTGCCGAAGAGGGCAGCACTACCTCCCTTTATCCCGATGCCCGGAAATTTTCCCCTGGCCCTCGCCTTTCCTGTTCTGGTCAAGCCGGGTTCGGGACGGCATAAAGCTCGTTTTTTTCCTTTAGCTACCACCCCCTTCCATAAACCCGGGAGCCACTTTCTTCCTCTTCGTCACCAGGTGTTTTCATAATCCGCTGGTTATGTTTTTGGAAGAAGGGCATTCTTCCCCTCCTCGGCCGGTTGGGATCTGCCTTTGTCAAGCCAGATAAACCCCTGGCATCCCTTTCGCGTGCCTTCTTCTCCTGACCTTCGCTTCTAGGATTTTTTTGGTGCTTTTGGCCTGTTAGTTCTGATCCCGTTCCTGTGACAGGTGGTTACCTGAAGTCTTCTGGAAAGGGGGAGTTTTTCTGGACCTTGTTGATGTCCACCAACATTCCTCCTTGTTTTTTCTGCACGGTTCCCTCCTTTGCTGTTTTTTGCGCGGCTGTTGTGCCGGTGCTGGACGCGCTGGGCGGGCCTTCGCCATGACGGTACCCCAGGCCCTCCTTGTTCTACCCCCCTGCTGGTTGAGGCGATTCTTCTTTGAACGTTCGGGCTGGCTTCCTTAGCCCTTTCCCGGTTCGGTTCTGGGCTAAACATTTCTACATGTCTAACCTTTTCCGGTAGAAGGAGACGGCATTTCCAGCTGTCCCTGCGTGGTTGGGCTGGGATTGGAGTCAAGCCTCCCCGAGAATGATATTTACCTTTTAAAGAGGGGAGATTTCCTGTTGCTCCCTCCCTTGATATGAGCCAGTCACTTCTTGATGTGAAGGTAAGCCCTTGACTGTTAAGATTCTGTGTATGATTTCGTTAACTTACCTTTTAGAAGCCCTTCCTACCGTCCCCTTCCAAGTTCCTTCTTTCCGTGAAAAAACCGAGGAAAGGGCCCTCCCTTCTTTTTTCCGGCCTTGAAGGAACCTTCCTTTACTTTGAGCTTTCTTTGGATCTTTACTTCTTTCTCTTAATATATTTTTTCAACTTATGTTTTCCACCGACTTCAGATGGCACGTTACTCCTCTTATTTTTTGTACCCTCACACTCCCCGGTGTCATGATTGGGACCCTCACTGCATTGCCGGCGCTGCACCCTCCCCGCTTTTGCGTGCACCCCCCCCCCGGCAAAGGAAAAGGCTGAATAAGTAGTTCCCCTACTTGTCTTCTCTTTTTCCTACAAAATTCTAGTTCTCAATTTGCGGCACGATTTTATTCCACCATTTCCCGGTGCGTAGCCCCGCTAGCGGTGTGTAAAAAAGACAAGTGCTCCCCCTCCCCTTACCTCCCGAAAGTCGGGTAAGGGTCCCTTGGCCGGATTTTTTCTGGCCTGGCTGGATCTCGATCTCCTTTTTCATATTTGTTGGGTGCTTCTCCGCGACCCGGAGCATCCCCTTTCCTTTCGCATCGAATGAGAACCGGAGACTCTTTGCTCCCTTTTTCTTCGTCCCGGGTCGTAGCTTCTCCTTCCCCACTCGTTACTATCTTTTGCGACCGCGATTTCACGGTTGTCCTTCAGCTGTCTCGCGCGATTTTTCTATTTTCCCTTCTCCTCCTTTTTTGATCGAGATCCCCGCGCGCCCTTTTGAAATTGACAACCCAGCATTTTTCTAGGTAATTCGCGGTAACTTATGGTTTTAGCTATACTTTTTCCCCTCCTCCCTTAAAGACGAAGTCAGCCTACCCCGGTAGACCCTCAGTTGCTTGATTCCTTTTCGGCGCTTTTCCTGGGATTTTTCCCCCCACACCCCCCCTTGCGGCAACGCGTGATCTCTATAAGGCAGTCGAGAGTATCATCCATGTCCCCCCTTCTTGGCCCTCCCTTGCCGGAGGCGGTCCGTGGTTTTTGCAACTCTTGTTCCACTCTTATAGTCTTTACCTCGTTTAATCCCAAGAGTCAAAAGGATAACTATTCTTTTTTTTTGCATCATCCCATTCTTGCCGCCGTCTTCCAGTCAGTGGGCCTTTTCCGGGGTTTGGTGAATTTCCTTTGTCTTTTTGGCTGGGTGCAGAAGCGATGGAAGTTTGAAGTCCCCCCCGCAGCCCTCCCTGATGACTTTTCCGGGACCAGAATGTATCTTCATATCCTCCGGTTGTGGCCAACATCTTCGGTTGCCTCTTTTTCCCCGGCGCCGAAGGCCCCTTGCAACTTTTTCCCCAAGCGCCTCTCCAGGAATTGGCCCGGCCCTCAGATCCCCCTTGTTGCATAGGACTGCGTCATTTCCTCCGTGTTTTCCCCGCATACCTCGTGTTTCCCTCGCCTGTCGTCTTCCCTTTTCAACGTCCCGAACAGCACCATTCCTCAATGTAACATGTCTGACTTCGCAGGTGCCCCGACAGTTTAACCGCCTCGTCGCCACTCTGATTTTGGAGGTTATGTAAAAGTAAAGACCCTCCTCTTTCCAGAAGTATAAATGAGAGCGGCAGTTTCCTCCCACAGCCCCTTTCCACCCTTCCAATGCTATTGACATTGCGTCGAGAGCAGTCGAAGGTATTGGGTCGATTTTCTCAGGAACCTGGAGGATTACCGATCTGCATCCTTACAGCCTCCTTATCCCTGCCCCCTCCCCCTTAAGCAGAGCTTGTGGTCCTGCTTTCCTGGTCAGGTATTTTCCTTTGCAGTTCCTTCCCGACCAGCGAGTCTCCTTCACCGGCTTCGCACTTGGTTCGCTTTCCGTACCCCCGGCCAGATGGTGTGTTTGCACAGTAAAATAGTTCGCGATCCCCCCCCCCCCCTTTTCCTTCCTTGGAGGCGCCGTCATCCTCCCTCTATTTTCTTTTTCACACCTTCCCAAGCCTAAGGCTACCTGCGGCAGGATATTCTCATCGCCGTAGTAACGTATTAGTGGGGGAGCTGGTCAGGTTCCAAAGGCCTCAAACCGGCCGTTACTTTCTTAGCCCATGCCCGATCCCTCGCAACAGACCCTAGGAGACTTTAAAATCTTTTCCCATTAATAATTTCCTAATGAGCCCTATCGGTTTGCTGATTTTCTCTTTCTTGAACAGCGGATGTCGTACCCCCCCTTTATGCTGAATAAGGAGGGAACGCTGACATTAACCCTGCCCGGTCCTCGGTAGCCATCTTTTCGTTCCTTGTCCTTCTCATCTTGGGGTCTCCGACTTGCTGATGGTCCCTTTTCTTAGGGTTCAGGTCTCTTTTAACTGCGGGTCCCGTAAAAGTGATAAAAGGGATATCATGGGACTCCTTCACCAAATTTTACCCTCTATCCTTTTTGTCTTTTTATGGCTTTTTCTAGTCACCTGGCGGGTCTGCCTATAGGATATGAGATTCCCTTATTAGATACCGAAATTAATGTGTAAAGCCCCTCCTGAAATAGAGTACTCACGCTTTCAAATTACTTTCACTTTTCTTTCCCCTCCCCCTCTGTTATTCTTTTTCTTCTTCGCTTCCCCGGAAGGGTCCCTACTTGCCGGTGCTTTAGTGTTTTCAGCTTCCCTTTACGTAGTTGGAACGGGTTCCTCTTCCTATTCTGGTTGCCCCTTCTCTTCTCAGGCAGGTCGCGTCGTTCTTGATGACGGGCTTGCCGTGATTTCTGCTGGAGTTTGCTGTAGGAGCCCGGTAATTGAAGGACATTGACAGTATCGGGAACTTCTGGGTGATGGTCCTCCTTCCCAGCGGGCCAGTCTTCCTCTTTCGGTTTCCTTTTCGTCTGAAGTGCGGCTTTTCGGAGAGGTAGGAACTCAGCCCGGGGAATTATTTTCCCCCCTTCCTTGGAGAACCCGATTTTCCATTTTTTTTCAGCTCTTGGAGGAAGTCCCTTCTGGTTCCCCGGTGAATTCCCTTTTTTCCGATAAAGCGGAATTACTTTTTTTAGCCCCCTCCTTTTTGACCTTCCTTTTTCCCCCGAGTGATGACATTCGCAAATTTCATCTTGTGCTTAGGTTCACTGCTTTCCTTTGTGTCCCACCGGCTCCTCCGGTGTTTTTTGACGACTTCCGGGGGGTGACCTTCCCTCTTTTCTGCTCACCAAGAGACGCCGAACGATCTTCTGCTTTTTCCAGCCGCGTTTGGTCCACTTGATACTTTTTCCGCGTTTGAAAGCTTTAAGGTCGTCCCCCCTCGTTCCGGCGAGGGCTTGTTTCCGGGTCTTCCCGACTTAGACTTGCGCAGATCTATCTCTCGTTTTTTTTTTTTCCGATATAGCACCTTCGTAGAGAATGTATGTCTGCCCCTTTCCACCAAGCCATATGCCCCCCCATTGTTCCCTCTTTTGACTCCCTTCCAGCCCCTCTTAAAGAGTCGTTGACTTAAGGGATTCCCTTTGACCCGGTTTGGTGGATGCTCCGCGAAAGTCGAGATCCCTTTCCTGGAGGCGTCGTCCTTTTGTGAAGCAAAGTGCGTTTTCGCAGGCAGAAACTTGCTCTAATGGTCAAAAGGTCATCTAGCTTACTTCCTGACCCTTCACTTTTCTCAGGCCTACACACTCCCCTTGTGGACAGCTGTCTTTCGGGTTCAATCATGATCGGCAAGCTTATTTCCCAAGCCCCGATCGTTAAAGTTGCCTCCGTCTCAGACACCCTTCCCCCCCATTTTTTCTTACTTTCCCCCCGAGTTGCAGCACACGGTCTCGGTCTTTAATACTTTCTTCCCCCTTCTTCGTTGACTTGAAGAAACCCCATTACTCTTCTTATACTCCGTCGATCGGTCCCCCCCCCCTTATCTTCCCTTCGTTTGGCGGTCTTCCCATCAACCTTGGACTTTTCCGCTGTTCAATGGCCCGCATCGAAGACCCATTCATGGATAGTGTAAAGCATGGGCGGTCGATCCCCCTCAATGTAAGCGCTCATCCCTGACCTAAAGTACCACCCCATAAATCTAATCTGCCACGACCTTTTGCCCATTCCGAGCCTCTGGCGGTTTCTCACGTCCTTCCTTTTTTCATCGGTCTCGTTTAAATTTTGTCCCCCTCCCCACATTGGTTTATGCCAATTACCTAGTCCCTTCTGCGTACACGTCGACTTTAGTGGTTAAAGTGCTGTGAAAAATGTTCTCTCCCTACTCTTCTATAGAATCCTCTTAATCGTCCTCTACGGGAGCTACCTCCCTGACCTCCCCTTCTTTACCCATCCCCAGAGAGGAGTGGAAATGTTGAATTTAACCGGCCTATTTCCCGGATGCATGGACCTGGTCCTCAAGGGTTTTTCGGCGCCCCCTCGTCCCTCGTCCCCCTTGCCACGGTTTTCAAAGTCGAATTTTACCCATGACGAGAGTAGCAGCTTAGACCGATGGCGACTAAGGATGCGGGTTCCTCTTCCCCAATAGGACTTTCCCTTGTTTTTCCTCCAGCGGTGTTCCTTGGTCCCCCAAGCACCTTCATCACCCGGATTGTTGACGCCCTCGTAAATTCTGAAGTTTTCCCACGCACCGCGGTGCTGGGACGCCTTTTTTTCCTCCGGTCCGGTATTTGCGGCCCTTGTGATCTGCGTGTCTTTATCTTCCGAATACGGTAAGCTGTGCTTTTTAGCTTTGGGGGGGAACCTCCTCTTTTCTAATTACCTCTATTGTTCAAATGCGGGCTCCTTTTTTCTCCTTAGCTTGAGGGCCCGGGTTGGTCCCTGCCTCGGACGGTCCTTGGAGTTTGCGGGGACCGGGATTTCCTTTTGGACAAACCATAGGCGTTGCCGGGGACCCCCTTGCGCCTCCCGCAGTTGCTCTCCTCGGATGTGTCCTTGTGCTGTTCTTTGCCTGGTTGCGGGTCGGCCAGGCCTAGACCCCTTTGACCCTTCACGCTTTTACGACGCGTGGCTGATTTTTTGTTCCATGCGCGGTCTGTGAGTTTTCTTTTCTTGAGCGTGACGTTCCTCTTCATACCTTTTTCTAACATTTTCCACTGGAAGTACATTTAATGCTCTACGGTCCTCGAGAAGAGAATTTACCTCTCTTTGGGTTTTTTCTGAATCCGCCAGATAACTTTTTAGTAAGTCGCCGTTCTCCCCAGCGAAGGGGTGTGTTATGGACTGTCTTCGAATCGGATTATATCTTTCCCCTCTCGCGCTATTTTTAGTCAATGCGCCGTCGAAGTTTTCGTTGTCCTTTGTTCCCCTTTGCGTGGAACGGAGTCCGCCGTGAAGGTATTAGTGAAGGTTGACCGCCCCTACTGCCTAACCCTTATATCATTATTAGTGCCCGGGAAGTTTTTTCCTCCTGTAAGTGATGGGTTTGGTCATTCTTTTCTCGGCGCTTCAATACCGGCGACCTGTCCAGTTTCCCCCGTTTTCACATCTTGTTTTCTTTCCTCTCTTTCCAGTTTTTTTTCCCAACCGCTTTTTCTCTGCTGGTTTACTTTCCCCTTGGGCTGTAACCCAGCCCCACCTTTCTTTCTTTTGCCACCAAATGCACAATTGCCCCCTTCTTTTCCCAGACGTCCGTCAATTCATGTGTTGCCTTCCCTTAAACACATAGATTGATTAAAGTTGGGATGCTTTCTTAACCCGGCGGGCGTACTCTCTCTTTGCCCCCCTACCAAGCCCCCAGTTTTCCCACAGTGTCCCCTCCGGGGCGGGTCCTTGACCTCCTTTTTGATACTCCGCGTTTAACGGACGGATATCGTTAGCAGTTTGTCCTTTTTGTTTTTAGAAAGAGACGTCGGACTCCTTCCTTCCTCTCCCCTCTTATGTCTAATTCCTCTTTTTTCTCCTTTTCTTCTCTTCCTAATTGGTGATTCGTTTAGAATATCCCCGCTTTTCTAGTTATTTTTTACATCGGACTTTGCATTTTTTTTTCAGTTCCTCCCTCTTCCTCTTTTTGTCTGATCTCTTTTCCCTAATAATACGGTGTTTTTTTGTTTCTTTATAGACCTCCCCCCTCGCTCGACGTGAACCTTCATGTTCAAACCTCTCTACGCCTATTAAGCGCGCTTTCCTTTAGTATCATAACTACGGGCCCGTTTCGCTTCTGGCGCAGTGACCTTCTCGAAATAATCTCTTTAGAGTGCCGTAGGCGCTCCGTTCGTTGCTTTGACCCCCCATTCGTCACTTCTAGTCGAGACTCCCAGGTCCTTTCCCTCCCGATTTCAGTCCCAAGTTTTGCCTTACCCTTCTTTTGGGATGGGATGTGGATGCCCACTTGGTCTTGTTAACCTGATCGTAGTCCGTAGGTTTAAGTACCCAGCTTCCCTCCCAACAGGTGGACTCCCCTATCTTTTCAGGGAAATATACGACCACGTACGAACGCTCGTCCCCTGCGTGGGCCCTTGGTGAATGTTTTGTCAATTTCCCCTCGACCCTTCCGTTTCTGTTTTTATACCCCGGCACACTGGCCTTTTCCGTACCGAAGCCACCCCCGAGTTTTTACCCGGGACCGCATCTGAGTAACGATTCATCCGGAATTTTGTCCCCCTATGTTGCGAATAGCTCCGGTGAAGCAGCCGAGGTCCCCTCCCGCCCCCTCCTTTGGTTCCACGCCTTTTCCTTGCCTTCTCTAAAGGCATGTACTGCTTCCATTTCGATGTGGCCAAGAATTGCTGTTTCCCTGTCCGCCTTCCTGGTACCGTTCCGCAAGTAACCCTTAGCAAACCTGTACCTACAGCGCCCCCTTTTGACGTTCCCCCGTTTTTGCTACGACTAAATGCCGTCGCAATCGCTTCTCCTCCTTCTTCGTCCTCCACAGCACCCTGTCGTTTTCTCGTCTCGTTAGCTCTGCGCGAGCTTTCCGCCGCACCGCCCCAGATTTAACTGCTCTGAATAGGCCGGAGCTCCTGATTCAGGCGTCCATGTCTAAGTGGCCTTTTGCTAAAGACTGCCCTTCTCTGACTTCCAGCAGAAATGCCTCGTGTACCTCATGCCTCATTTTCCGAAAGAGAGTCTTTTTTCCCCGAGGGAAATGTTTTTTGGTTTCTTCCTGGATGAATTACCGTACCTCTTTCCAACCAGATCCCCCTCCTCCTTGCGACCCTGGCGAGTAATTTCGCCTTCATTAAACCTCCCCCCTCTCTGGTGGAAAGCTTCCCAAACTTTTTTTTTTCCCCCTAAAGCCAACTCCTGATCAGGATTGAGGCCTCACCTTCCCCTTCTCGAGTCAACCCGAAAGCCCCTGTCCCCCCCTCCTGCGACCCAGGAAAGATCTTCTCCTCGCCCCTCTTTCAAGTTTGAGTCTTCCCTGTAAAAAGGTCAAAGTTCTTCCCCATTCGGATCCTTCCCTGCGGACCGCTCCGTCCCCTCAACGAGGATTTGCACACCCAGATTTTCCCCTGCCTATGCCTCTTCTCTGGTTTTGATCCGGTTCGGTGGATCCAGTTGACCAATTTTTGTAGTCCCCTCAAAGGAGTGGCCCGACCGGCGGTTCCTCCCCACTTCCTGCAACACCTGGACGAGGTTAGAACTATCTCTTTGTCCAGATCCTCTGTCATTACTTTCTGTTATCGGGAGTTTCCAATGTTAGGAGGAGGACAGTTGGGGGGAAATTCCCCCCCCTTAGCGGACCTCCGTGCACCAGTTTTTACACTCTGTTTCTTTTCACAATAACAAGGGGTACACTTTCTCCGGGACTGGTGTGATGGCCGTTTGTATTTAAGTGCGTTTCATTTATCTTGTCCTTCATACCTTCTTCCCCCGGTTCCCTCATTTTTTCCTCGACCCCTCCTCCTCCTTCCCTAGGTTACGCAGTTCCTTTACGGCGACAATCGGTGTAGTCCAAAGCGGGATTTGCTTTTGGGGGGTGGTTTTCCTTACTTTCCTTCCTACGGTCCCGGTGGCTTAGCTAAGAAAGCAAGCTAGGACTCCTCTCTGTCTTTCAAAGGAGTATCTTTCCTCGTGGGTGGTGTATTTTCTCTTGCTCGTGACCTGAAGGCCGGGGGATCGCCTTTTGCACGTTTTGATTTTCCTTCTGGCACTTGCCTGCCTTCGGTGGGCCCGTCTTTTTAATGACAGTGCATAGGAAACCTTCTGTTTTTCGCCACGGAACAGCTTTCCTCCCTCCGGATATGTCCTCGGCGTCCTCCGAAGTGCGGTTAGGGGGCCCTTTCCACGAATGGTGACGACGGTTCTTCCGTACCTTCTCCCCACCGCCGGGGACCCCCCGTGTGAAGACCCGTCCCCTTTTTGGGAGACCTTCCCTGGGAAGTATGGCCTCCCCCTTCCGAATAGAGATAGACCTGCCTTTTTTTCTGAATTCCCCTTGTTGGTCCTGCGCAACGTTCCTCGTTGTTTTCGTCTTTTTTTACCTTGTTTGACATCGCAGCCGATGTTTTTAGGTAGCGGCGGTTTGATCCCAGCGTTTGCTGACAACCGCTACGCCGCCCGCAACTGCGGAGCCGTCCCCCTCCCTTTCCATCTCCTAGAATGAGTAGTGATCCCTTGCCTCCGACTCCCTTGTTCCCGAGTAACTGTCTTTCAAAGATTCCTTGTCCTTTCTTCCCTTGTGTTTTTCTTTTACACTGACCTTTCTAAGGAATCTACCAGTCCCCTTTCCTTCCCTCCTCAGGTTTTTTAGAGCTATATCTCCGTTCCGGGAATGTTTCTGATAATCAAAAAAAACCTCGCCTCCCCCCGACGGTGTCCCGACCGGACCGCATTCCACCCCTCTCGTGAGTATTATACCGTTACCATGTAGGGGGCGCTCCCGGCGACTAGATTTTTCAGGACTTCAGTTTTTACAGCAACTGTGATTCTTCCCCGCCCGTTGTTGTCACCCCAAGATCTCACGTACCACCCGACAGTTTCCCCCTGAGACCAATCGATAGAACCTCTGCACTTGTCATGGACGTCCCAAGCTGGTTCTCCATGAGGACCCTCTGGACGGAGGTTTTAGATTTTTTCTTCCTATAGACGTTTCTCCTTCACGCCAGTTCCATTGCCCGCTTTCCTAAGTTTCCCGGTCATACACTTCAACGTTTCCCTGCATGGTGCGTCCACTCGGACGGGGCCTTTTCCCCTTTCCCCTGCTTGTGACGACCGTCCTGACCCCTTCGCAATCCCAGCTGCCCCGGCCCCCTATATTTTCGTTTCGGAGTCCGGTTAAGGTGCCCCCCCCCTGGACTTCCATGCATTCCCCCAGGTCGTTAACTCGCCCCTTTCTACTTCCTTCTTCCCCTCATGACCATTCTGCGCGCAACCGCCTTCCCCCCCCCGCGCGCTTACTGAAACTATAAACTTCCACCACCCACTCTGCCCTTCACCCTCCTTTGCCTCTTCTCCGTACGACGCTTTCCTGTCACCCGTGGCAGTCTGGCCCCCTCCTTTTACCTCGAGGGCATTGCTTCCAACTTCACTTTCCTTTGAATACCTTGTCATCTTGACCTTGCTTCCCCTCTTTGAAGGGCTTTTTTTCCCTAGTTCCCCTGTCCTGTTTCCTCCCCCGTAATTAAGACTTAGAAGACTGCCCGCCCCAGTTTCCCCTCTTCCGCTTCAAGAGCCTTTCCCCGTCCGTGCTGAGTTTCCCCGTTGTTCAAGCTTGCCTGCGAGTTCTTCGGCAGTACATTGTTTTCCCATTTTGATTTGGCCCCTTTCGAAGCTGAAAAGATCACTCCCTTCTCCGGTCACCTTCCTTCTCTCTTTCTTCCTATGCGACCTTAACGAGGGGTTACTAGGACCGAGTAAAGAAGGGAAGGTAAAGAAGGTGTCCTTTTTTTCAGATAGGTTTTTCCTCTTCTCCCCCCTCCCCCTCCATACCCAAGGCTTCTCCCTCCCTTCCCTGGAGTTCCCCATTGGGTGTCCTATCCCTTTTGATGGTCCGTTTAAGACAGGGCAGGTATCCTCTCGTTTCCGTTGGTATCTTCTTTGTGATGCAATCTTCCCCGTCAGAGTTCAGCTTTCTTGTCAGCCCGTTTTTTTCTTGGTCTTTTTTCCCTTTCGTTCCTGTTCGGATATCTTGCGTTTCCCGTGGGACTTTATCAGGCCTTGGAGGAGTTTGCGGAAATTTGTGAGTGAGCACCCCCCCCTCCTTCTTGGACTCCCCAACTTTCTGACATTAAAGAAGATTTGAGATTTTGGGGCGGCGTTGACTTTTTTTCTGTTTTTTCTTTAGGAACCGGGGCGGAAGAATGACCCGGACTCCAGACCGCCCCGTACGCGTCTGGATTGAGGCGATCCTTCCTTGATGGCGAGGCCGCTTTATTAAGGTTTTATGGAAGTTCCCGAATTTCCATGTCATGGTCTCCCCTTCTCCACTACTGTATCTGTCATTCTCTCCGGTGCATTCTCCTTGGACCTCGGGTGCGGTCCTTTGTTCCGCCCTCCTCTGGTGTTTCGTTACAGAGAGTTCCACTCGGACTTTGTGGCGGGACGGTTCTTTCCGCGTAGTCTAATTCTGGATACTCGTAATTTCGCCTTTCTTCACCACTACGTAGACTTTAATCTCTTCGTTTCAATGGGTCGGATGCTTTGCAGGTTTTCCCGTCTTGATGCGAACTTCACCTGACACAGTTCACCCAAGATCCTTTCAGCATGTAGTGTACGTCAAAGTTTCATCCTTCCCCCCTGCACCCTTTCACTGATGTAAGCGGAGGTTCTTTTTTTGTATCTAATGAGTCTGCCTGAGGTCCCTCCTTCCCCTGTTGGCAAATCCTTCATAGTTGTAGCGAGTCGGTCGTTTGGCTCCTCCCCCCCTGTGAGCTTTTGGGAAACGGCCTGCCAGTGGTCCGTCTTGACGACCTTTCTTTTCCATGCACACCCCCGGCACCAAGGCCCACGGGGGCTTTCTGGTTCACGGTTCTGTTTTCTTTCTTTGTCCCTTACCCAAACGCTCTGTTCGCCACCGGTTTAATTTGTGAAAACGGACTTACGTTCGCGTGGCCAAAACAAGACCAACCTTTTTACCCCCCCTTCCCCCCTTACTGATGAAATTTCCTTTAGTTGTTTCTCCCTTCTTACTTCCGGAACGGTCTTATCTCGATAGGCTTTGGTTTTTGCAGCCGCGACAATCCCCTTCCCTTCCCCCGCGAAAGATCATTTAGAAGACGCCTCATCCTTTTCTTTTCCGTTAGTCTGGGATTTAGTCAAGATAAAATGCGAGTTCTCTTTTCTCTTTACCCGGGATGCAGGTAGTTCCTTCTGTTGTCTTTGTTCTTATACTATCTCCCTCCTTTTTGTGATAGATTCCATCGTTTTTTCGGCTTGAACGAAGGGTAACTCTCCTCCCCTTCGGTTACGCAGTCGAAGATAATGCGCGTTTAGCTTTCCCCCGACCGCCCGGTTCGAGTTGTTTTTTTTGTTGGTGGTGGCCTTTGTGGTTGTTTTGGTTTTCTTTTTTTTTTTTTTTTTTTTTGTGGTTTGTGTTGTGGTTGGTTTGGTTTTTGTTGTTGTTGTTGGGTGTTTTGTTTCCTATAGAATCTTCTACTTCTCGAGTTCCTACATCGGTCGCCTGCTCCGGGTGCGGGATTCAAAAACATTGCGGAACGCGTTAGCGACCATCGGTAGACGCGAGAAGAAGCTGGCCAAGAGTTGTCCTTACCCCTGCCGAGTATTTCCTTTTTCTTTTTACTTTGGGTTTTTTTTAAAAGAGATAGTATTCCAATTTTCTCCCCTACCAAGAGTATCCCCACTTGCGCTCACTCCCCATTCTGGGGCCAGCGGACCTAGTAAAGGCCCAGTCCTCCCTCCTGTCTCCCTCAGTTGCGCTTTGGGTGCCTTTCCAGAAGTTTTGTTGCTCGAAGGAAAATGGCCGTCCAGGTAAAGCTCATGAAACCTCCTTTCTTCTCCAAGCCTGGAAGACTTCTCTTCCCCCTATGTGGTAGGCTGGGGTCCACAGAGGAGGTCCTCCCTTATGTCGGTGCCTCCCCTTTTGACCCTGAGGTCCCCAAGGAAGCCGTCCCTCCTTAAGTATTGAAGATCCACTTCATGCGGGATTTCCTCGTGTGGTGAGCCCTGCCGTGTCTTTCCCGCCGTCACGGGGAAACTTTGGAACCCCTCTCACGACGTAATAAAGCGTGTCCCGCGCCGTTCTCGTTCCGACGTCAGACCATCGCCGCTTCTCACTCTATGAGAGGAGGTCAGTTCCCCTCCCAAAAAGTATAGGCCTCCCCTGTCTCGGCTCTTGTTAGCGCGTTTAAGAACACGCGACCACCGACCCTCTCCCTTGACAATTTCTCTTGTCCGTCCCGGAGTCCTCCATTCGGATAAGGAGTCATTCTTCATGGACCCATTCCCTGGAAAGTGACCCTCCCTCTACGGAAAGAATTCCCCTCCGGTCCCCCTTAGAATCTCACTCGCAAGTTCCTCTCCCGTTGTACTCTTGACCCTTTTTTTGTCCGTATTCCATGGACGTACCTTTACGACATGTTCAGCACAGCAGACACCAGCCCCCTCAGTTTGCGACCCTGCTTTAAGGTAGAGTTCCTTAAGGTGACGCCTATTGTGTGGGTTCCCCCCCCAGGGCTACCCACCGCCCGGTTTTGACCCCTTTTCCCTGTTAAAAACTTCTGGCCCTCCCCTCAAAGCCTCCTAACCCGGCCCCTCCCCCCGGCACCATTCCAAAGCCTCCGGAGTTTAATAATAGAACGTCCTTTATAGGGGGGTCGTTGCCTTAACCTTTAATTCTCAACAGAGTTGAATGAAGATTCGGAGACCTCCTTCCCCGGCCCAGCGAGTCCCTCCCATCTTATTGACCCCCTCTTGGAAAAGGAAGGGCCTCCTTCGTGAGATCGGGTTCATGACCCCTTGCGTTGACTCTATGATCCCCCGCCGTGTAGTCCCCGTCCCTTCGTGCTTGAATTCTTTGAAAGGGCAACCCCGGCAGGGCCCTCGTTCTCTTGCGCGGTCGCCCCTCCTTGATTCGTCATGTTCTACGTCGATGACGTATTCCCCCTTCTGTTACAGAGCCCAGCCCTGCCCTATGACCCGTCCGTGGCACCCTTTTCCCTCGTTGGCCGTCCTGCAACCTCCCCCCCCCTGGCCAATCCTCGCGGGATTGTCATGTTCTGTTCTCTCCATGTTGGATTCCCCTCGGTCTATGTTCCGATTCCTTCTTTTAAAGACATTTTCTGGTCAACCAAGAAGATTGACTTTACGTCCCCCCCGATTCAAAATATGATTGCGGATTCAATCCCATTTTCTTCCCTCGGGATGCTGTTCCGGAGGGACAATAAATTGACCCGGTGGCGGGAGTCGTCCCCAGCAGTTAAGTGATAGAGAAGCTGTTCCCTTTCTTTTCAGCTGCGAGATGGTGTTTTCTGTGGTCCTTTGAGAGGACCTGAAGGGGGTTTCTTCAGCAGATCCCGGTCCCCAGGCTTTGAGCGATGATTGTAGTTCCGCCCTGTTCCCCCCTCTCAATTCATGAAAGGCCCGTCTCCTGTTGATTGACATCCAAGCTTCCCGTCGAATCATATGGCGTTCCCGCATCTCAGTCCCCCTTTCGCTCCCGTTCCTTGTGATGTTTGATAGGTTCCCAGGTCCTCCGTTCTTCCACCCTTACCGTTCTCCCCCCCCTCGACTGGGCAAGGTCTGGTGACCAGTGGTCCCTGCCCTTGGGTTCTTTTAGTCTCTTGCCCGTACGGGCGTTTTTCCTCACCCCGTGCCGCTATTCTGAGCCGTCTTTGTACGCAAACCTTTGCTGACGAGGCCAGTTTTTTTTCTCTCAGGTTCAGTTCCCCGTGGCCTTTTTCTTCGGCCTTTTGCGGGAGTGGGATTTGTAGCGTCCCCCTCGTTGTTGCCCCGTCTAAACGCTCCGAATGTCTGTTTATACAACCAGCCCTCCGCAGTTCTTGTCCGGCACTTCCCCTTTCACTTGGTGACACGGCTTTCCTTGTTCGTACTTTCATTGAAGCGGGATTCGCTGA
>Ga0179591_1312319_pt1 | contig 22201 bp, 19 predicted proteins | sample CZOMad2_1_08_16f_FD_182891 | JGI IMG/M metagenome (GOLD analysis project Ga0179591, IMG submission 182891) | Vadose zone soil fungal communities from Angelo Coast Range Reserve, California, USA - CZOMad2_1_08_16fungal (PacBio error correction) | ecosystem: Environmental > Terrestrial > Soil >... | reverse complement strand
TTACGCCGGGGGTTGGAGTGCCGGAAGCCCGCTCTCGGAAAGATCGGGGGGGACTCTTAAGCGGCCTTTCCAGGGGAAATTTGTTTTCCAAAAAGTGCTTTTTTTTCCCCCCCCCTTCTTCCTCATTCTCTGTCACCAAAAACTCTCCGGTTTTCTCTCGGTCTACTGCGTTCCTTCGCAAGTGGCGTGCTCTCGGTCCTTCTCCGCCCTTGCGAGGTTTTTCTTCCAGTGCTCCGCCTTTTTCCTTTTTTTTGATTATTTCACCACACGTTTGTTAGTTCTCCCTCCTACCGCCAGAGCCTCTTTTCTCCCTTTCCTACTTTCTTTGCTCTTCCTTGGTAGGGGGATATTGCATACGGTCCTTTAAGCCCACCTTAGAGAGTAAACTTCTACCCCTTCCTTTTTTTTTTTTTGGCAAATGCCAAGCCATCGTCCGCTTTGCTCTATAACTTGTCTTTCCGCTGTTCTTTTTACGCGTTCCTGTAGAGCGGAACCCAGGGATTCGCCTCGGAAGCCCATTGGGTTTTTTTTTTTCTTCCCTCTGGGTGAACACCTTTTTTCACCTCCCTTTTTCCACTTGTCGGGTTGGCTTTGATAACAGAGTTTTGTTTTTGACGCGTGTTGCGGATCGCCGGCTTTTTCCCCCAGAAGACGTGGTCTGATGTGTTGACTTTTCCCCTAGGTACGTACGGTGCTTCTCTTTGCCCCCGGCTGGAGGGATGGAGCTGTAAGGAGCAGTTCTTTTTCCCCGTGCTTGTAGATCTCTTTCACGCCTTTTCACCTCCCCCTCCTCTATTGCCGTGGAAATGTTTCAGCCTTAGAAGATGAATTCCAGTCAGACCCTTTTTTTTTTTGACGCCCAGTTGGGATTAATCCGGCCTCTCCTTCTGGCTTTTTCGCTCCCTTCTTTTCCACCTTTTTGCAAACTTTTGGTCCTTGTCCTGTAAGCGCGCCTCTGGCAAGCGAAAACCAGTTGCTTTTCTCCGGCTCCTAGCGGGAAGTTTCCCCCGTTTTTACCTTCTCATGCCCCTTTCTTTTGGTTTCGTTCCGCAATGCCGTTTTCCCGGACAAAAGGGCCGTCTTTGCTTCCTTTTAGTACTGCCACCTTGTCGCCCTTCTCGTGACGCCGAATCCGTCCTTTTCCGTATGTTTCGTGCATTCGCATTCGCCCCTCAGCTGCGATATGCGTTTGGCCTACTCTTTTCAGGCGGCGCCTCCATGTTGGGTGTATTTTTCTAAATCCAATCGGCTGACAAGTCCTTTTTTTTTCCCCGGCGGGCGTACAGACCCCGTGGGCATTCCCCTCGCCTTCCTGTTGTCATAATCCGCCAGCTCCCGAACATATTTTTTCGGGACCAGGCTTGAGGTAGTGCTCCTTTCCCGTCCCTAAGTTCGTTTTTTTGGTCAAACTCGGGTGTAACAACGGGGCCGCAGTTGTTCCCAAAGGCATCCCTTTGGTGTCTCCCTTCCTTCCACTTTCGCGCTCGTAGACATGGTCGCGTGTGAGAACATCACCAGCCGATGGCCGCCCGATCTCCTCCCCCCCACCCCAAACCCCTGACCCATGCCGGCGCGGTTTCGCTGGTTCCTCCTTGTCTTTTCGCAGGTAATGATCAGCCCCCTCGTGAAGTAGAAGGACATTTTTCCCTTGAGATTTTCTTTTATTGGCCAGGTAACACCCGGCCCACCCCCTTTTCTCGCGCCGTTCGTTCTCGGTTGCCGTTCCCCGGGCAGGCGGACGTGGAATTGAGTTGTTTGGGCCCTGTTAATCTTTTCATAAAAACCTCTTTCCCCTTCAGCGCCTTTTATAGGGGGTGAGGGTCAGAGAGCCTTTCCTTCACCGGTCAGGTTACCAACCTCTTAACATCCTTCTTGGCGGGGCTTGTATCAGCCTTGTCTTTTTTCTTTAATAATGCGAGTCATGACTCTAAGCCACGACACCTTCAAACGCGCTCGATTGGGCCACCTGTCCGGATCGTGCCAGCCAACACCTGGACCCGCGTTCAGTTCCTCTGCCGGATACAGTTAACTAACAGGTATGTTTTTTTAGTGTCTTTCTATTTAGTAGGGCCCCCGGCTTTACGTAGGTCCATTTTTTTCCTGAGCGCTATTTGACAGATTTTAGACCCTGGCGCTACCGAGTGAAGCCGTGATTTCTTTAAACTTACGTTGAGGACAGTCTGGACGCCAGGCGAGCCTGATTTTTCAGGTTCCTGACGGAGGAGCTTAATTTCCTCCTATTCCTCGAGTGTATCTTCCCCTCTGACTTCGCGTTAAAAGCACGAGAACGGGTCGCTACTGATTTTTAGCATAGTGCAACTCACCGCCAAAGACCTTAAATCTGTGAGCGTTAATTTAAGCTGTATTGGACGGTGTTTCGTCCTCCTTCCCTTTTTTCTCACCGCGGAGGACTTGTTCCTTTTCACCACTTTCCTTCTTCTCAAGCCTTTTCGCCGTCAACAACTCGATCGAAACCTTTGTTCTTTCTAGCGAGATCGAAATTCCCCGTCCCCTTTCCTTTTTGGATTCCCAAACTGTTCACATTCTTCAATTACCGCGCGGTGTCAAACGGCTGTTTTCGTTCGGGTTTAGTTTCGAACTCAATGGTATATCCAGGGTTCCCTGCATTTTCCTCAGTCATCAGTTTTGTTTCTCGAGCTCCGCTCCTGGAGATCCATTTTTTGATGCGTTCACTCCCACAGGTCTCCGCCCTTAGGGTTCTCAGTTGTTTGCTTGACCTTCTCAGTGTGACATTTTGGCTCTGCCCCCACATGAGATTTGCTCCTTTGTGAGAGATGCCGTTTCTAGCTCGGGTTTCCTTTGTCCTCTTTTTTGACCGATTGAAGCTCGTAGCGTAAAGAAACTTCCTATCCTTAGTTTGGGGTTTTTTCTCCCTGAAGGTTCCCCCCACCCTTTAACTTCTACAGGAACGGATTGCACATTTTTAAGACTTTCCTGGACCTAGGGGCTCTTTCTCCCAAGCATTTCCGGTTTTTTTTCTTTCTGGTTTCATACGCGATCCCTTCTCTTTTTTGCTTGGAGGATAAACCCGCGGAATTCGCCTTAAGGTCGCGCCGCAGTTCAGGTGCCAGAATAGGCGCTTTCCTGGCTCCATCTCTTTCTCCACGTCAAGTTTTTCTCTCGGGGCGCCCCATGCCTGGTTAAAATTTTTTGCTTGCGTCGCAACTCCCCCAAGTCTCATCACTTGGAGTTCCCTCGCCATCCAAAGCAAGCATTTTCCCGGGTATGTTCCTTTCTACCTTCCTTCGAGGTTCTCTTCGCCTTAGAGAGGGACGGTTTTGATTTTTACCCCCCCCAAGATCCCGTCTCTTTTCGAGTCCTTTTTTTCTAGGTTTTTTTGACTGGCTTGAAGGTGTCTTTTATCCTTTTCCCGTAGGACTCCGTTTAGTTTCAACCCCATCACGGTTGTTCCATTTTCGGACCCCGCCATGAAGGCCTCACATTCCTGGCCGTATTCGGTCCGATTCTCGGTCAACCCGACCATGTTTTTTGCCTTTCGTTTTTTCTGGAGAGATGAGCGTTTTCACCCTTACCCCAAGTCTGTGAAAGACCCGCCTTTTCTTCCGTCCTCCCCCCACCCTGATTTGCCTGCAACGATTCACCCAATTTTTTCCTTGCGACCCATTACTGGGGGCCTTGTTCCCTTACCGATGCGTTTTCCCTGCACTTTCTGCCCCGTTCCCAGCGATGGAATTATTACCGAGAACCGCTTTTTTATTACAACAATGGCTCCTCTCTCGGTTGGTCGGTTTTTGGTGGCCGGCGAAAGCTTTGGCTGTAGGCTTTTTTTTTTCACCTTTGAAAGAGGACAAGTTTCCCCTCCTCCCTCTCGATAAGTTTCACCTGGATTCAGAGACCCATAATGCCTTTCGTACGGCCTTTACCCCCCCCCCTAGACGGTTTGTTCTTTTTCCCCATTAATGAAGGGGCTTTCCCCGACTGGTTTGCAGCATTTCCCTCAAGCCTGTGCGGTAAGCTGGAGGGGCGTTTCGGTTCCTTCCCTTTTTTGATCGATTCCCAGTGCCTCTTTCCCTTGTCTGGCCGCCCGCTTGCCTCCACCATGTTTTTTGGCGAGCGATTGGAGTTTTTTTTTTTAAACCAAAATCATCGTGCCCTTTTGGTCCATGACCCACAGTTTGCTTTCAACAAAACTCCTGGTCTACCCGGATGGCAGAAGAATGCTTTTCTGGATTTGACCGCGACGTGAAAAACGTTTGCTTGACCCTACTGACCTTCTCTTTTTAGCAGGGTTTACTAGTATGGGGCGAGAGCCCGTTTGTCCGGCCACGACCCGGCTCTTTTTGGAAAGTTTCAAGAACGCCCTTTTCTCCTCTTCATGCTTCTTTTGTTCCTTTCACATCGCGAGCGACCTATTACCTGCGCTTTTCCCCGAGTCGCTGGCGATCCAGAGATTCGTTTCATCCTGATTTTCCCGTGGTTCCTTCTGGGACTCCCTCCCCGCGGTTCGCGGCCCAGCAATGTTGAGCCCACGTTGCGTCACGAGGAGGTTTCTGACGACGTTTGGCCTTCATTATTCTCATTCCTTCCCTTTCCCCTTTTTAGATTTTTTCCGGCTTCGTGTAAGTACAGCCGTGCGTTCCCCTGTACCCCATCTTTTCACTGGGATGGTTTTCCGCCAGCCCAGGGTCTCTCTATCCTCGGTGACCTTTTTTCCGTCTGCCGTCTGCGCCCTCATCGACACCATGTCTGTTCCGAGGGTTTCGCATCCGCCCCCTGACCCCAACCGGCCCCCCCCGCCTCCATCCGATAACTTCCTTTTGTTAGCCGGCCTCCTTTAGTTGATCCTTACCAGGGTCGTCGTTCCTCGCACCACTTTTTGCTCTTCCTTTTGATCTCCATTGGCTGAACCCGCCTTCCTATTCTTTTTCTGTGCAAGTGAGGCTTTTTTTTCCTCGACGCTTCTTATAATGGCTGGTATAGCTTGCCCTTGTAAACCCCAAAGAGCCGAAAACTTTTGCTTTTTTTATGTCCCACTCAGGATGGCTTAACGCCTGGTCCCCCCCCCGTTTTACCTTTTCCCCCCTCTCCCCTCTCCACCCCGTATCTCCGACCGGCTCTTGAGGGCAGACTCAATGCTTTTCGGTTTCGATGCGAATCCCCAGGTTGGACACCCTTCGCCTTTTTCCCCCCCTTCTCGAAGCCGACGACCTGAGGAGGAACACGAAGTGCGATCATCTCCTTTCTTCGACTTTGGCCCGGCCTTACTTTCCCGTTTTCCTCTCCGAACGACGGATTTACCAAAAAACTTACTGTTTTAACACCCCGATTTATGAATAGGAGCGTATCCGACAACTTCTTTTAGAGGGTTGAGCAGGCTGATTATCTCCTCCCCCCCCCAATTGACCAGGGCGCCCCTCCTCCCTCCCTTTTTTTTTTTATAGATGTTTACGCCCGGGGAGGCTTGTACGCCCGTAAATCCGCGCTATCCCCTTTTCCCGATTTTTTTTTTTCCCGGATAGGCGCTCCATATTTAACACATGTGACTTTTTGGGTAAATCCGTATTATGAAAAAAACCGGCTGTTTTATGGGCCAAATGACGGCTTTTTTGTTTGCCTTTTTGTTTGCAATAGAAAATGAGTTTTTGTCCCCCCTCTCCCGACCATGCCTCTTTTTTTCACTCTCGTTCCCACGGTTCCAGCGAAAGAGGTTATTGTTTTTGTTATTCCCTAGCCTCCGGTCTTTTGATATTCCCTCTCAGCAGCTTCGGCTTACGGGGACGCTCCGTTCTTTTTTGACTGCCTATATTTTGGGGATCAGCACCCCTCCCTTTCCACAATTGGGAGTTCGCCCCCTGTGCGTTCCCTTTTCAACGACCGCGAGAGTTCTCTTTTCAAATGCCCAATCGTATCCATTTCTTGAGATAGCCAACATCGGCGGCTGCGCGTCTCTTTCAGTACTCGCACCGCGTGTGGTAGCAAATGCCAACCATCACCTTCGGCCTCACTTTTGGTTGAGGGAGAGCCTACCCTCAATCCGCCTTTTCCCCTCCCGGAGTGCTTACGGGCTTTCGAGGGCCTTCAGAGGCGCCCCTTTTTCTTGGGTTGACGGTTTCCCAGTTCTATCCGCGTAACGCAGACAGTGCTGACTTTGGCAGGGCTTTACCCGTTTTTTGTTTTTTTCTGTGCCCTTAACCTGGGCTTGCTGCCCACCTTTGTTTCCTCTATTGTGTACCAGTTAGCAGGGGTCCGTTCCCGGTTTGATCGCACGACTGGACGTACAATACTCCTCTCTTTCCCCGGGGAAATCTTTCCGAATGCTACAGTTTTCCTTTTCTTTGAATTTAAGGCGTGATGTTGCCTACCACCCCCTTGCCTGGAGTTCGTCTGTGCTCATTTTGATTTTTTCTGGCGGTCCTGGAATTGTGATCTTCTCTCTTTCTCCGTTTTCGCCGCCCACTCCCGTTGTAACCTTTTATTTGAAGTTTACAGATTTACCTTCCTTTGAGCACTTCTCTGTAGCGTTTTAAGTTGCGTTCAACCCCATCGCATTCGCTTTTCTTCTTTTTCCTTGGCCATTCCGGCGTGCTCTCCTTCGTTTGCCCTTCAACCGCAGGGCTCCTCAGATTTTCCCCGGTAAACGGAGCGTTTCCGCCTTGCAGGTGCCTTTGTTTCATATCCATCGGGTAGCATTAGCGATATGTCTGTTTTTTTTTTTTTTCTCTGACCTGGTTTTTTTCCTTTTATTTCATGGTGTATTCTTTTTTTGTCAAGCCCGCTAATCCACTTCTTCAGGCCCGTGGATTTCAACCCCTGCTTGTGTCCCCGACCGCAACACCCGTTTCCTTTTTATCTGCCCTTCCAAACTTCTTCGCAGTGCCTAGTTAAGAACCCATTCCTCCCACTTTTCGACTCTTAACATCTTTGATGTCTTCTGCAATTTAGGTTGTCCCACTCCCATTTCTGCGTGGAACCCCCCCTCCCTCTCCCTTTGTTCACTGCCGTTTTAGCTTACTCATTCAGGCGTTGTGCTATCTCTCTCAGGTGTTAATCGCAGAGCTTTTCAATTTACTCACTCCAAGGGGGCGTCCTTAAGACGATGGCCCCAATCCCTACCTCCCCAAAACCCCCCTCTCCGGACTCTCGGCGCGGGTAAAATGCTTGTGCAGACGGTATGTTACCTAGTACTTGAGAATCCTTCCACCCCTTTCGATCCTTCAGTCTCGGACCGTTTAAGGAGGCCCCGGACATTGTCCACGGCCACCGGTACTTTTCTGCCCTTGGGCATTTATCCCTTTCCCGGGCACCTTGTTGCGTATCCGCAGAGTTTGTTTCACCGACTTGTCTCCAAACGCTTCCCAATAAAAACTAATCACCCCAATTTACTTTTTTTTGATCGGGGTTTCCCGCTCTCTGGAACCGGGATCCCCAAAGTGAAACGTTTTCACGTTGGACTTTTTTTTGGTTCCCCCCCCGGCCTTTCCCCTTTGGTTTTTCCCGATTCCTGAGGGCCACGTTTGTAGACTTACATTTGTTTACCAAGTTATGATCGTTGGCCCCTCCCCCAATGGTCGGACGTGGCGTCGTTTTCCCCCCCCCCGTCAAACATTGCCCCGCGCTTCGCCGAACTCGTGCTTAAGACACGAACCGTTAACAAGCTTCCCCTTTTGACGGTTTGAACATTTGATCTTCTCTCCACTTTCCCGCCGGTCTCGTACGGTGTCGACGCCTTTCGTTGGATTTCCCAGGCAGTTTTCCCCTCATGTATCGGCCTCCCCCTGGGAAGTGGAGGAATCGGGCCTGCACCCTATTTTTTCCGGTTTTACTGGCTGACCTGGACCGCGCATTCGCGAGTGTTCTCGCCACCGTGAGCGGCGATTTTTTTGTTTAGCACCAGAAATCTCTTTGCGCGTTTAAATGCTTCCCTTCCCCCCCTCCGTGTCCTTCAAAATCTTATCGTCCCTTTCAGCACTGTAAGACAGCATTTCCTTTTTTTGCAGGTTCCCGGTCCCCAGCCACCTCGCGTTCCTACCACGGCGTTGATCCCCCCACAGCGCGTTCGCGCCACAAACTTTCTCCATTCGACTTCTTCGGCAGTAGCTTTAAATTTTTTTGGCTCCACCCCCCCCTGCTATTCCCGCGTGCCAAACCTGTTCACTTATCATAGCGGAACACAGTTGCGAGGCTCTCGGGGTCGGGCGGTACCTTGTTGTCCTCCCCCCTTTTTTTTTGGTCTCTAAAGGCCTCTTTTCTTTCAAATCCCTCCCTCCCTGTTGATTGTCATCGGTTCGCTGGATCATGGCGTGTCTCCTGGACGCCTCCCTTGAGACCTTTTTTCGGTTTTTTCCCGCGCTGGATTTCTTTCCGGAGCTTTCCCCGTTTTGGGTCTTCTCCGCTGCCCAGATAGCGGAATTTCGATTTCCTATACGTTTTTCCTTTACGACTTGGTGCGAATAGGACGTTTGAACTGGAGTTCCCCTCAGCTTGACTCCGCCGGGGTTAGGAGAGTGGGTGCCGCTAGCGATTCACCTTGTTTACTCCCCCCTTTTCAATTTTTTTGATTCTTTGCAATCATTTGTTTTCCCCGTAGGTCAGTGGAAGGGCCCCCCCACAGTCGGGGAACTATGCCGCCGGCACTTTTTCTTGTTGGGTGCTCCCTGACGGTATTCTCCCGTTACTTTTTCCCTCTCCCTCGCTAATTCTGGTCAAGGTCAGCTCATCGTCCCCTTAATAAGGATAGCTTTTCTGTTCACACCCCAGGTAATTAACTTAGACCGTTTTTACCGGTATCACTTTTTTTTTAACTCGGTCCTGAGCGGCGTCCGCCTACCCTGATACCGACGTTCGGGTCTTCTCATCAAAGAAGACGCCTCTACGCTTTGGGTTTTTAAGTGCTCCGGTACTTCGAAGCCGAGGTTTCAAGGGTGGTTTTGGGGTGCTTCGCACGAAATATGACGCTTTTCCATTTTACCCACATCCCTCTCGTGGATGGACGGGCAGGGTCGTTCTATTCAGGACTCCGTGTCTTTTTGACCCCCCCCCCCCCATCAAGTTTTTGAGTACAACGCTTTCAACAGTTTTCTCCTTTTCCCTTTCGTTGCCGTATTCGGCGTCCCGCGGGTTACCTTAAACATTTCGAGGGTCAGCTTTCCCTTTATGAGTATTGTCTTGCCGACATTTTTGTTTCCAACGAAACTTGACACCAAAATGTGCCCGTTTTTCAGAGTAACCTCTCCCCATCCTTTTCCTTGCCCGACTAAAATTAATTTGCGGGGGGATCCCATCCGGGGAATATCCGTACAACGTTTCTTTTTTTTCATTGTTATGAGAAAGTACCTGTAACCTCCCATAGTTCCTACAATGCCTTTTACTCCCCTCGCACTCGAGGTAGGGAGATTTTGGGTTTTGCGTAAGCTTTTCAACCTCGATTTCCAATTTTGATTTTTCCAGGTCAAGACAGCTCTGCTTTCTGGGGATTGCCATGTTCCCCCTTGCGTATTTTGGCTTTGCGTATGAGTTCTCAGCCGGTGGGGGCCATTTATTTCCCCTGACTTTTGGGTGACACAATTTCCCCCTCCCCTTAATCACGCCGTGTTCCCCGTCGGTTTTGTGCGATTTGTCTCTTCCCACATTTTGATTTGGCCTGCCGAGCTTCTTTCCTCAAGGGACTGGTCGGGACCTCACATTGTTTCCATCCCCTTCGTTCTATCCTCTGTATTTAGGCGCCGGCTTACATACCTCCCGGATACCTGCTAAATCGTGTGCCGGTACACTATTTTTCATGGGGTTCCAACGAACTGCCGCTCCCTGGCATCCTTTCCCTTCTGTTCCTCCCGTATCGGGACGTAATTGGGTGGGGGACCATTTTCTTCGAAGGGATGGGGCCTAACCTCCGAAGTATTTTTGGTCCGTCTTTATTTGCTGGAATGTTTCAGAACTTTTCGCTCACGTGACTGAGTTTTTTGCCTTATTTGCTGGAAACTTCCGCCTCCGGTTCTCTAAACCTGAGACAGGGCTTTTGTTTGCAGATCCTGACCTTTTTTCTTGTGTAAGGCCGAAACAGTTCCCTTCTGTGGGGTTCTGATGCACGAAACTAGGGAGCTAATTGCACAAACGGGGCGTCCCCCTCTCAACTTTTTTTCCCATGATTTGAATTGTAAGAGTCAGGACTTGTACCTCATTTTTTATTTTTCTGGGGCGTTTATTTTGCTACAAAGCCGGAGGACATCCTACCACATATTTTTCCCCAAATCCCCCTTTCCTTGTGCCCTCAAGCCCCTTTCTCTAAGTCGCTATGCGGACCCTATTTTCTCCTCCTTTAGGAGACCGCAGACAATTGCTCTCTGTGTGACTGTTTATTCCCCTCCTGACGTACCAACAGACAAAAGGGTTTCTTTTCTCCGCAACCCTCCTCTTAGCGGAACAACTATCTTTTCTTGCCATCGGTACCCAGTTTTCTCCCGACAACCTGTTATGTTTTTTCGGTTTTTTTTGATTAATGGCTGAAGCCTCGCGATTAATTCCTCCCCTCGTCCACCTCCCCCTCTTTTGTCCCATGGCCCTTTTATACCCTTGTTAACAAAAGAGCGCCCGTTCTTTCCATTATAATCGGATGTCGTACGTATTTTTCACTTGCTTTCCCTTTCCCTTACCCCTTAGGCAATCGGAGACCCCCTCCCGGTAGTACGAAGCCGAAAATCTCTCTCTTTTTTTTTCCGTTTGGACAGGATTCTAAGACGAATAAACGTTAAACAGCCCGAAAGCGGTTCCTTCCCCCCTTCTGTCAGCTTCCTTCCCCCCCGGAGCGGAAGAGGAGTTCAGAAGTCACGCCAGCGTGTGAAGCCGCAGTTGCCCCGACCCCCTTTACCACACTTTTTGTTTTTCATATAAAGATACCCTTCCCCCCCCCACCCTTCCAATCCAACTTCTCCTTTCTTTGGATTTCTTGAAGTCCCCGCCCGCTTTGCTCTTTCCGATGCAGGACTGGCACGTCCGCCACGGGAGTAAACCCCTTTTTTGGGGACTGAGTTTTCCTCCCCGGGGAGACTCCTTTGCTTCTTTCATCAGACGCTCCTCGACCCTCTTTCTCTTCGCTTACTTTCCCCATGCTTTTGCAAAAAGGTGGTTTTCACCTTGGTAAAATTTGACTTTGAAAAAACCTTTTTCTTATGACCAATGCGCTTAGCCCTTTTCGTTCTCCTTCGTTAGTCCCCCCTCCCTTGCGTCTTCCATGCTCCCGTTCCCTTGTATTACCAGGAGACAGGGTTTGTCACTCGGTCTCGGTAGTTTCTCGCCCTACTTCTATTTCCTTTTTTCCAGTTCCTCGGGGTTGGATCAGGGTCTTCCTATCTTTGGTTATTGGGGATATTCGCACCTTTCAGTTCCACCCTCCTTTCTTTAAGCCGAGTAGGACTTCACGCGAAATCTTTTCTTTTTTTAAAATCCCATCCCCTCTCCTCCAGGCCCTTCCGAGAGAAAAATCGTCCCTTTCCATTCTGACACCCACTTCTGCACTTTAGTTGTTCAGGTTTATCCCACCGGCCCAGTTGAGGAACGAGCCCCCTGACCCTAGCGTGGGTCCCAACCTACCACTGACTTTTTCTTAATTTTGATATGGAGTGGCTACAGCCTGTTGCTTTGGGGTTTGACTTTTTTTTTGTCTTGAAGGCACCTTATCTTGCGTCGACGTGTTTCCTCTTCAGTTTCTACATATGGAGTCCGCATTGATTCGTCCTCTGGGTGGAGGGCCAATTTTTGGAATATGTGTCATCAAGTTTCTTGTTTCCCCTCTTTTTTGCTTACCTCACGCAATTTTGACCGTTACCACGCCCGATTTGCTTTCCTTTGTAAATCTTCAGATTCATCTCATCTACTTTCGGCCGTATTTTCTCCCTTTCCCGTTGTCTCCCCCTGCTGGCGCTGTTGCGCTACTGGAGTCGCGAGTTCTCATCTTTTCCCCCCCTGCTTCTTTTTTTTTTCCTTCTGACAAACCGCGTAGCTTTTATGCTTCCGACCTTTCTACCCTCATGAGGTTGTAATCGCTATTTCCAGCTGTACCTGCGATCACTTCTTTTAGTGATGCGAAGGTGGTGGCGTTCCTTTTCCAGTGAAAGGTCCTTTCTCTTTCCAAAGGGACGTCGTCCATAGTTAGTAACCTCCCTTTTTTTTTATTTGAATAAAATTCTCGTCCTCCGCCCCGGGCAGTTGTCCCGCAGCCGTAGGTCTCACGTCTGGAAGTCTGGGTCCAACTGGGTCGGATCTTTCTTTTTGCACAGCGATTGACAGGGGCTTGTATTTTCCTTCGGCTTCTTTTTTTTCCTTCCTCTTCCCCCCACTCTTTTCGCCCAAGCGCGTATGTTTTCCCCCCCAATTGGAGTCCCGCCACCTTTTCGGCAAGTAAGTTAGCTCTTTTTCCCCCCCCCTCAGTTATTCTTTTCCTCCTCAACGCCCATTCTTCGCCATCAGGGTGGGTACCCCCTCGGTTTTTTTTCTGCCATTTAGGTTGTCACCAGTTATTCCCTCTCTTTCCACCCAACGTTTTGGGGTAACTCCCCCTTGGCTCAGCACGTTTCAAATGTCAGTTTTTGCGCATCTTTTATGTAGATCCTGGGCTCTTTTAGGAGTTTGACTGGTAAGCTTTTTCCCCCTCTGGTTTTCGACTTCTCCCTCGATGTCCCCCCCAATCCCCCTTCGCACCCGGACCAACCCACCTTATTCGTAACACCGAGCGCCGGTGATTTCCTCAATTTTTGCTTGTGAAGAACACTCTTTTTTTCATTTCCAACCCCTCGGGGAAAGTTCTTGAACTTTTCTTTTTACGGATTGGACATTTCATACCCCCTTTATCCTTGGAGCTCGTACTTCATTTTGGGCGGACGTCAGACTCTTTTTTTTCCTTTTTACGTTGCTGTCCCAACGCCGTCAATCCCCCCCCCAAGCACAACCTTCCCTCTCTTGTGCTTTTCTTCCGTCTTTTTATTGCGTCCCGCCTAGCCCCGTCATTTTCCCATAGTGAAACCCGGCCCTCACTTTGTTGGTCGCGTTTACCCTTGATTTTTGTTTTAACTCTCCCCTCTTTGTACTACGTTCGTTACTCGACACCTCCTCCCCAACTTTTTCTTTCGAGTTTCCAATTCCGTTTTCTGTGGCGTTCGTGTCCCCACCCCCCCCTTTTACCCCCTCACATTGATTTTTACAATCGCTTCACCCCCCCCCCCTATGACGTGAATACCCCCACGTAACCTTTCCTGCGGTGCTTGACGACGCTATTTACCACAGGGGACGTAGGTATTCAGTTTCTCCCCGGTGGGCGACTTTCCGCCCCTATTTGAGAACCTTCCCCCCTGTTCCTCTGTCCGGGTTCGGCACCCCCACTGGACGGGGTGTTTCTCTTCCCCCTTCTTATGGCCTCATCGCGATCTTCCCTTTTGCCCTTCCTCTGCGCTGAATGCGAGTTTTTTTGAAAGGGTCTCGCAAACCGTTATTTCTCCTATTTTAATTTTCTCCCCAGCACTCTCCGGTCTCCCTCTTTAGAATCGCCCGTGGGCAGTTCAAGCAACTCCCTTTCCATCGGTTGAGCCCCATAATCGTAAGACCTCTTTTTTGTTCTTTTTTTTCCCCCATTTCCTCGCAGCTTCCGCTTTCTTACTAGTTTCTTACCCCCTATGGTTTTTTTTTTTTTTAAAGCGGTTTTCTGGTCAAAACCCGATTCTTACGACCCATCTTCCCCTTTTCTCTTATAACATCCCATGATCAGGTGGGCCTCTGTGATGCCCTCCTATCCCCCCCCGAGAATCTGCGGAAACACCGTTTCTTTGATTTTCCTTTCGTTTCGGCACAGGTCATTCCCTCCCGTGATTTCCTCTTGCCTATATCTCTTACTACTCATCAGTTGTGTTTGAGACTCTGGAGAATGGCTTGATTGACCGTTCTGGCTTCCGACCAGAGAAAGACTCCTTTTGGAATCTCTTTCTGACTTTCAGTTGGTTGTGCTGCCCCCTTTTGGCGTGAGCGGAGATTCGAGTCGCCAATTTCCCCATGCTCTTTCGATCCTATCGGAACGGAGTGGGTTGCCCCCAACCATTTTGTCCTCTTTCTGAGTCCCTCCCTTTTTTCCCCCGCCCCCCCTCAGTCTCCGGGTGCACGCGATAGGCGCAACAGACAAATACAGTGGATTTTTTCTTTTTAAGGGAGCTCCTTCACCTCTTAGTTCCCAATTAGTGTTTCTATAAAATGCAGGCCCTCTTTTTTAGCTTAGTGATCTTCTTTTTATAAGTCTCCCCTCGAACGTGGGATACCCCCTGATTACGGTACAGGTCAGTAAGTTTCCCCTTTCCCCTGTAACCTCCCATCCATACTTTTCCTTTCTCCTATCTCAACGAAAAGTGTAATATACATTTTTTTCCCAGATTTAGCAAAATGCGCCAACTCTGTATTGCAGGCGTCGCAAGTCCCGGACCCGTCCCTTTTGTTCACTACTTTTCTCCCCCTCGTCAACAGCTAGTCCTCTCCTCTTTGTTACGGTTATTCCGCTGTTGAAGGCGGGGTCCCCTTTTTTTGTGTGGGACAAAAAACGCATTCCGCGAATCTTCCTCCCCTTCCCCTTTCCACATTCGTGTGTGACTTGGGTTTTTCTCTTCCACCTTTTCCCCGTCAACTCGGTTAAAACACAAATCAGGCGTTCCTTGGACCCCCGCAAACGTTTTTCAGCTTTTTCGTTCCCCTGGGCCTTCCCTGAAGGTCCCGCCCGATTTGTGGACTTGTTTTATTTCCCCTCTTTTATTGGAAGTTTTTGGAAGAAAATCCCCCCCGGTTCCCGACAAACGCGCCTTCCTTTCCCCTCCAAACCTTGCTTTCTCCGATCAATCCACCTTGCTTCCCCGTCTAAAATTAAATTTTGCAGTTTTCCAGGCCCAATATGAAGGGTTTGCTTCTCGTCAACTTTCCTTTCCCTCCCCTCTCCTCTAGTGGATTGTCTCAATTACCTGACGACAGGACCCCCGTTTTTTCCCTCACCCTGGTGACCTATCGAGCTCATGTTTTCTTCTTTTTTTGGTTGTATGGCGATTTTTGCTGGTGTTCGGAATTTCGCCCCCCCGTTCCCTTCCCAGTGTAAAGAAGATGTATATTGCCCCCCCCTCTCGCTTATGTGAACCAAGCATTTAGGCTGCAGGCCCGGGAGTTACACTCTTCAGTTGGGCCAAGACTGATTTATTCGAAGGTTGTTTCCCCCCCCCCTAACTTGTGCCCTCAATCCCCCCCAAAGCCGTGACCCTGCTTTCTCTGGATGTTGATTGGGATTCTGACCCTTCTTTTTCCTAGTCCTTTGGCACATGCCTCTCCCCTTGGCCTTGCCTGTGGTTCCTCCTTTTCTCCCTCTCTTTGGCCTAGACGATTGGATTAGCTCCGCGGCTTACCCCAATCGCCCGGGATGTATCCCTGATAAAGCTGTGGCCGGCCACTCTATTCGCCTCTTCTTTTCTCCCCCTCACTCTGCTCCTGACACAACGGGTCCCTCTGCCTCTCAGCGACTAACACGGCTGCTGGCCTTTGTCTTCCTTTTTCCCCTTATTGAGCACAATTTGTTCTCTTTCTCTGCCCTTCACGCAGGCCTTTGTTGTTCAGCTAACGACCGCTTCCTTGATTTATAGTTTAGAACGCCCCTTAGCTTCTTCAGGTAATGTTTTCCTCGCTCAATTTTCCCTTAGCAGAGATTTCACCCCAAATTTTTTTTTCGCGGATCCGGCTCACCCCTCTTGTTTAATAATTCCAGACCAGTCTTTCGTGGGGGGTTTCCCTCTTCTCCTTTCCCCTCTCCTTTCTCGGACATCGCAAATGCATTCCCCGTCGTCACGAGTCTTCCCCCTCCGTTCTTTGGTCTTCCTTATAATTATTCCGCCCCATTTCCACTTCCCCTCTTCTCTGCGTTTATTTCGGCAAATTGTATAATCAAAAGCCGAGTGCGCCCCGATTACACTTTCTTCCACATTCTCCCTTTCCCAACGTTTATTGCTCCCTTCGTCCCCCTCTCTTCTATGGCATAAGTCTTTTAGCCGGATCATTCGGCGACACAGAGTCCCACTGTTTCTTCCCTTCTTCTGGATAGGTCGAAGTTTTTTGCCCCCTACCCCCCCGCCTTCCCCCCAATGGTCGACGATGTTACCTGCCCAACATCCGCCCGTTGTAAATCTTGCACCCTCCCTTGAGTGAAAAAGCTGATGTACCCATTTTTTATCGCAACCATTTCTCTCACCCTTGGATCCTTGCCCAATGATTCAGATGCGCGTAGTGCAGTCGGTCTTTTTTTTTTCCCTCCGACAGGTTTCTATATCCTTTGTCTTTTCTTTTTCGTGGGGCATTTGTACCACCCCCTGAGTTTCCAAATAATTCGGCCTCTCCCTTGAGTTCCTCCCTCCCCCATTTTTAGGGACCTTGGAAAAGCTCTCCCCCGATCCCAACACCCCTTTCTTCCTTTTTTTCCCCGGGTTTTCTCTAAGACTTTACAATAGAGGCGGTTTCCGTCTCCAAGCGTTTTCTCCCCACCGGTTTGTGGACAAAATCGTTTGTGCCCCCCGGGGCCGCGAGCACTGACGACACCATCGGCCCCTTTCCTTTTCCTCGGCTAAAGATTGAGTGTACTAATTTCTTTCCTATCTGGTCCCGCTACTCCCCCCCTTTACACCTCTTTTTTCCTACCCAGATAAGATTTTCCACCCATTGCACCATTTCCCGATTCTTGAAGATGGAGCCGCTTTTCCCCCCTTCTGGCTCTTCGAGAGGTTTTGACCCTCTCTCACCAACCGCGTTTACTTCAACCCCCCCCCCCCTCCCTCACTACGTTGTGTGGTTGGATCAGATGCTCAGGTTTCTTTTCTTTAACTCAACGCTCGCCCTCGGAAAGAGCCCGTTTTTCCTTTTTCTTTCCCAAATGAACGCAAAGTTGTTTCAACGTGATTTTGGTCCTATTATCTGAAACACACTCTTTTTCCCTCCATGTTTCGTTCCTCCTTTCTGAAATCCTGGAGTGAATTCCCTTGCCCTCCTTCCTCCATTTCGAGGGTGGTCGTCAGTGCTCCTGACTGTTCTTCCTCATCGAGTTCCCCCCCCCCCATTTTGTATTCGGATCCTTGGCCTTTTCTATCCTACGAGCCTTTCTCTTCTACTTTCCCTCTTTTTCTCCGGGGATATGCCTCTTTCGGCTCCCGGTCTTTTTTTGGCCACAAGTGCGTGCAATTTCTTCTCTGCTCGAAAGCGAGTTTCGGCTCTTTCAACCCTGCAACAGCCATCTTACCCAATGTACAAAATAGTCGGTCTCTCCGTCCGCTTCCCCTTACATCTTAGGAGCGGGTTCAGTCCTTTCTCCTTCCCCCCAGGATTCCGTTTCACCGGGTTTCTCTGAGGAACCTCTCGCTGGCGTGGGTACCCTCAAATCCACCATTTTCCTCTTTTTTAACCACGGAGGGCTTATTTCATTTGGTCCCCGCTTCTTCCCACTTTTTTTTTTAGGCGTTTTTTCTTATGAGCACCCCGGCCCTCTAAGTTTTTTTTTGCTTTGTCGCCGACGGCAGTACGGTAACCCTTTGTAGCCCTAGATAGGTGCTGGAAAACCCGTTTTGTTTTCTTACACTCTTTTCTTTATGCATATGTTCTCTGTGTCCCCTCGGGCGCAATCATTTTTTTTAGCTGGGCCGTCCACCCCTATTTTCTCGTGGAAATGGTGTAATCTTCCGCTTCTAATCCTTTTCGAAGGTCCCCTCGTGACGCCCGTGCCTTGTCTCCGCCCGGGCTGGCGGTCGTCACTTTGATTTCCCCACGGCCCCTGTTCCCTTTTCTCTGTTTTCTTGAACGATACGCTGATTTCCTGTTTTCCGACGAGAAAACCTCCCCCTTTTTAATTTTCTTCTTCCTTCATTCCAGATTTACGTCGCGGACCACACGTGGCTTGTATAAGTGGAGTTTTCAAAGAGTTAATGCATTCCGCCGCGGCCCTTCGGACCTTTAAGGCTTTGATCTCCCCATCGACTTAGTCACCTTCCACTTTAGCCCGATGGCATCAAATTCATGATGCCCTCCCTCTTGACAAGTAGAGGTACCCCTTTCAATTGAGGGACGTTGTTGCATTCCATTTTTTGCTCGCGCTCTCTGCTTTTTCTCCCCTCTCTGGGCCTGGTTCCGGTAGGCTCCCGTTCGCTGGTCCGCCTCCCTCTGTAAATCATTTTTTTTTCCCCAGCAATTTTTGCCCCCTGAGGGCGTCCCGACGCACTTCCCTTTTCCCAACCCTCCCCTATAGAGCCTCAGAATCCCCATCTCCCAGCCAGCTACTCCCAGCATTTCCCCCCGGTCTTGTTGACTGAAAACATTCTGTTGTTTCAACCCCCCTTAATTTTCTTTCAAAAACGGCGATGATGGGTCAACCGGGGCCTCCCCGAGTACGCCCCCCAAACCTATTTCTGGTCCTTCTCATCTATTCCAGTTCTCGCCTGAGACGTAGTGAAACCTGCTAAATCTATCAGACAGCGCTGACGAAAAAGTCGCACCCATTCCCGGTCCCAAACCTCTTCCCCCACCGAGCACGTAATGATGTTCCCTTATTTTGCCTCCTTTCTTTACTCCATGAATGAGCCATACCCCCCCCCATTTTCCATCATGTACAGTTACGTGATTCGCCCGTCCATTGTCCCTTGGTCCAAACGGTCACCCCCCCCACATCATTATCGCCGCGGCATTTGGCTTAGTACTTGAATTTCACTTTTTTGAGGCCTTCCGAAGCTGTTTGTCGTTCCCCAGGCTGTCAAACGCTCCTCTCACCATCCTCCTCCCCCGCGTTCTCGGGGGCGTCTTTGGCCCCCGAGATCGACGAAAGGCCGTTACACTCTTTGAAAAACTTTCAGTTTTTTTTTTTTGCCTTCCATCCCTCTCTTTGTTTTTCCCGCTCACCTGGGATTACGGAGACTTCCAATTCCATCCGAGGTTGCTCGAGTTGGCCACGTCGTCAGATTCGTTTCCTCTTCCCACCCCCCCCCTCAACAACTTGGAGCTTCATTAGCCGGAAACCTCAGTAGCCACGTAATCCCTCCTCTTTCTTGAACGTCTTTTTCCTTTTTCAATCTTCCCCCCGTTAAGTCGAGTATCCTCGGTGGTCGAATCCCGCTTCTTCCCCCGCTTTTCGCCCGCCTAGGCCGGTAGAGGCCGTCCTGTCTTGTCTCCCGCATGGCAGCCGCCTATGATTCTCCTTTTGATGCCGCACTGCGGCACCTCGGACCGAATTCCCTTTTCCCCAGACTTGTATGACTGTACGCCCTCAGGATAGCGCCAGCTTGTCTCCCTGCTTTCGCACGCCTTGGCCGTCCAGTTTCCGCGGTGCTGGTTACATTCCCTGACCCCCAACTGCTTTTCTTGACCCATTCCGCCCTTCCTGTGAATGAGTTCTTTACCCCCCTGTCCTCCTCAGTCTTCTTTTTCCTATTGTCAACCGAAGTCTCTGTTGAAACCTGTAAATTGAAGCCATCTCATCTCGGTGGGGGTCAGAGGATATCCCTCCCCCTTTTTTAAACCTTTTCCCTTTAAATTAGAGAATCTCACGGAACCGGGGTTGATTCGGGTGGCGCCCCTTCCGGTCATCCTCCCCATTTTCTGCGATCTCTCTTTCCCCTTATTTTTTCGAGCCTAGGCGCTGAGCTCCATGGCTTGATTAGTGCTCCATGGAGCCCCGACTCAGTTGGGCAGGCGCGAATTGTTTCAGGTAAGTGTGACCGTTGTTTTTGTCCGCTCCGCCTCCCCACCTTTTATGGGTGGCTTTCGCCTCCGCCTTCAGATTTTTCGATGGTGAATCGTGATTTTTTTTCGACTCAAGATAGTGCTCCGCCGGGTAAAGAAAACTCCATCCCTCCTATGGTGTTCGTGGACGCTTAGTCTTGCCTTTAGTACGACAAAAAACAGTGGGGATTGTCTACAGTTTTTTCCCTTGGCCCTCCTCCCCGAGTTAAGGTTGCTGGATTCCAGTAGTGTTTCCCCTATGATACCCTCCATTCCCCCCGGAGCAAAGGCTCGGCTCGACCTTAAGCAGCGCAACTTTTTTTCGACCCACCCCCCCCCCCCCCCCCCCCCCCCCCCCTAGGCGTCCCCCCCCCCCCTCGCCCCCGCGTTATATCCTTCCGAATCAGGTTTTTTTTGCATCCCTCTATCACCCCCCCCCCTTCAGTTACGTCCTCTACTGGACCTCGGGCGCCAATGTCTGGCCTCAAGCTGAGCCGTCGTCTCACTAATTTTTTTTTCTAGCAATTCAAGCACCCCGACGCCTACCTCATACTGGTTTACGGACGGATTTATCTTACGGCGATTTCCCCGCTTTTTCTTCGCTCCCCTGTCTCCCCGTGCCCACTCTAGCCCCCGCCCGATCCCGGACGGACCAAAACCTTTTTTTCAGGGCCTCGGCTGAAACCCTGTAGAGTTAACTTTCTCCCCCCTTTTCCCCTCCCCGTGGCGGAAACCAACTCCCTTCTTTACACCGGAGGTTGACTCCATTCGTTTTTCCTCTTTTTTGTCTTTTGTTTCCTTTGGAGATCTCTCTCCTTTCAAGACCCCGATCACCCGTTTCGTTTTTTTGATTATGGGACGGTTTCGGCTTCCTCGTTGTGACACGAAAAAGCTCCTTCGGACCGTACTCCCCCAAAAATGGCCGGGGGACGCTCCAACAGATATCTCCTTTCGAATTAATGGTGTTGTTCGTTCCCTGGCAAATTTGAAGGGGAGACTCGGCTTCCACAGATCGAGTCCCTATTCCATTTATTCTACCTATAAGACCTGACATTTGCTCCAGCGCGAGCTCTCCCTGATCGTAGCAGAGATTTCCAGGGTCTTCGTCAGACTTTTGCTTGGATGCGGCAGCATTGTTCGTGTCCTCGGGACGAACCTCTGCGATAAGGGTCATTCTAGATTTTTTCCCCCCCCCGACCTATCACTCCACCCCCCGGATGCCCCCAAACGGCTCTTTTCCAATCAGCGAGTGGGAAAAGCGACCTAGCCCCTCAATGAAGGGGTGGACCTATGTGAGCACGACCCATCACCCCCACCCCTTTTTCCCTCTTCGTCTGCATGTGGCGGTGTGACTTTTTCTCACCCTTGACGACTTTTTTTGGCCTTCTCCCGGCTTTTTCCATTGGTAGGGCCTCCCGCCCAGGAGGTCTGCGCTTTATTTCCGGCTTACCCAATAACTCGCCTTTTGGAGGCGCCACCTGACCCAGGTCAATAGCCACCCCCCGCCTCATCGCGGATTTTATGGGCCTGACAGTCCCAGAATGAACCCCTGACCACCCTCGGATTGAGTCCACCCCGCGTAATGCCTATGACATGGATTTTTGACTTTGGATTTCATTTCCTCTTTGTGCGCGCCCGCCGTGGCCCTTTTGTCGTCTAACGATCGGAGCTCCTGCCCTCACGCATTCGCTGTAACGGACGGCTTTGGTTCTCCCCTTCTTCCCTCTAGACAACTTCCTCGTGGTGCTTACAACATGATCCACTTTTTGCTTCCCAGCGGCGTTCATAAGACTCTTTTTTTCCTTCCCTTGACTTTTTTTTTCCCCCGCTTCCCTTGGAATCTGAGCAACTAGACGTCACTCCTCCCCAATTTCCCCGAGAAATGAGAACACGGTTCGTCAAGAGTCTTACCCTTCCTTTTTGGTCCCCTATCCTTTCCCATTAGGAAACTTTACCCTTCCGTGCCTATCGGAGGTTTAAGCCCCTTTCTGCTCTCCCCGACGGGGGCGCGATCCCTTTATTACACAAATGCTCCCAACCCCCTTTTTTTCCGCAGAATTTTTTTTTAGGCACTCTCTCTGCATGGCGTCCCCCCTCCGTGTCCAAGTCGAGACACAGCATACACATTAGTCCTCCCTCGGTTTCCTGGGTGGAGCAGAAAATGCGTAAAAACAAAAGACCCCGGTGAGCGATGTGCCCTGCTCTCATCCAGCACCGTCCCTGGACCCGTTTAGTCGGTGCCCACGTTTTTTTTGTGATTTTCCTTTTTTTACTAACCTGGCTCGAGGCGGCCCTCGGTCTTCTCCCTGGTTGTCATGCTTTTGCTTTCGGAATTAAGCGTCTTCCTAGACGTTTCTCTCATGCCTTGCAGGGATCAGATGGCTTGCTCCCCCCAAAGATCAGAAACTTGCGTCTGTTTCGTGTCTCTCCCCTTCTTCTCCGCTTTACATGACACGTTTCTATCCAC
>Ga0179591_1215883_pt1 | contig 22224 bp, 40 predicted proteins | sample CZOMad2_1_08_16f_FD_182891 | JGI IMG/M metagenome (GOLD analysis project Ga0179591, IMG submission 182891) | Vadose zone soil fungal communities from Angelo Coast Range Reserve, California, USA - CZOMad2_1_08_16fungal (PacBio error correction) | ecosystem: Environmental > Terrestrial > Soil >... | reverse complement strand
TTTTTTTTTTTTTTTGTCTCTCGCGTACGCCCTTTTCTTTTCATCATGCTTCCACTACCAACCCCCCCCCGTTGCTTTTCTTCCTTCCCCTTTTGCAGCATTCTTTTTCCTTGCCACCCTCTTCGGTTTTTAGATGTTTCAGTACTTTTCGTACAGGATCGCTTCTTTCTCGGTTTTTGTTTTTTTATCTTCATTTTTTCCCCTCGAAATTGACCTAATTAAGATTCTGGAACTTTAACACTAAGGTATTGATTCAGAGGCTATTTGAAGGCCCCCCGATTCACCTTCCTTTGGTCAGTTTCTGGACCTTAGAGATTCTTGGATGTTTTCTATCTGTCCAGGTTTAGTCTCCGTCCCGGTGCTCTTCGGGCGTTGGACTGTCTACTTAAGAGGCGAGGATCTCGCGGGAGAAGTGCGCGTGTTTCGTGGGTTTTGGCTCGGCTCCGCGCTGGGGGTTTTCCCTGAGCGGGCGCTTGCTTTACAGACCGTGGTGTCCCAATGCCTACACAACCAGGGTCAGGAAGTCGGTGGACTTACTTTACTGGCTCTTTTTTTTTTATTTGGACCCTCCCCCTCCCTTCTTTTCCTAAGTCTTTTATTGCCGTCATTCTTGCGGGTGGTGTCAAAGGGTTCCCCCTCCCTTTCTCCCCTTTTCGGTGTTTTTAACCCTTGGCCCCCCCCCTCTTTTTCGACGATTGTTCTTTTGCGTCCCCTGAACCGCGTTATAACGTCGTGGATCGCCTGCATCGTACAATTTTTGCCTCACGTAAGTGTTTTTGTTCTGCTGCTTGATTCAACGTGGCTTCATTTTCATTGATAAACGGACAAGGTGCTCTCTGCCTCCACCTTCTCTGGAGGCACCCCATTCTCTTTATTTTACCGCTTTGATTCTTTTTACTTCTTTTCCAGAGTTTATTTTTTTTAGTGCTTCATCTTCCTCCTTTAGCGTCTACCAAAAAAAAACCTTTGTTTGAACCTTGAAGTGAAACCTGTGTCCCTCTAGTCTTGGATTTATTCGATAGCGCTCTTCTTCCCAATCATACATTTCTCTTCTGGGGCCCCGTCTTTCGTTTGAAATGTTACGCCACACCCCCCCCCCCCCCCCCCCCCCCACCCCACCCCCCCCCCCCCCAAACAAACCCCACCCAAACAACACCCCCCCTTGTGTTCCTCGGTACAGCCCCCAAGTTGCGCTGTGCGTATGTTTGTTTCCGTTTTTTTTCGTCCGCTAATTTGGTTTTTTCTCTTTTGGTCCATACGATCTCATGTGTGAGCCCAGGGCCTGTAACTTTTTTCTTTTCCCGAGAGTGTGTTCCCCTGGTTGTGACTTTCTGTTGTTTTTTCTTTACTTGTAGTCTTTTTTCTTTCCCCTTCCCAAAGATTCCCCTGATTTCCTTCTGGATTGTGCTCCCTTGGCTCCGTTTGGAACTTTTTCCCTGGCTTTTTTTTAGGCTTGTTTTCCTTCCTATGATTTTTCAGCGTTTTCCCTTTTTTTTTCCGGACCCCCAGTCAGACGCCAGTGCGACCCCGACTCCCCGGGTTTTTCCCCAGTTCCCCACATGAATTTTTCTAAGTGGCCTCCCCCCCGACCCCGATACTCTTCGTTGCTGTCCTCGAGCAACTTTAGCGGTCCCCAAAACCACGCTCAGTTTTTTTAGGGGCATTTATCCCTTTTTGGGCATTTGAATTGTTCTCGTTTCTCATTCTATTTCACACGCCCTTGCAGCTTTCACTTTCTTCAGTATTAGTGATGAATTTCCGGTTTAGAGTAAAAGGGGTTGTGTGTTCCCAGGACGATATTTTTCTTCCCTAATCTGTGCGGTGCTGGTTCTGTTTATTATTTCCCTGGTCTCTTTGCGCTAGTGGTCTTTCCATGCAGGACACCATATGGATTACACGCTGCTCATTTCTGGTCCGTCTCACTAGGTATCTTTCCCTCTTTCTACATTTAGGATACCCTACAAACACTGATGACCTTTTCCCAATAAACCCCTTTCACGTCCGGTTCGACGAGCTTCAGCCTTCCTCTCATCAGTTAAATTCTTCTTTGAACCTAAACACTTTTTTCAATGGATTGTTTTTTTACAACCCTCCTCCCGGCGACGTCCCCCCGTCTCTATCATTTGTTTTGTTTCACGGACCTTCATTGGTCCCCCATTTCGGGTTTCCCTCACAATCTTTTTCAAGAGTGACCCTTTCTCCGTTTTTTTCCTACCGGACTCGATTCACCCCTCTTTGCCTTTTCCCCAATGGCAAAAGACTTAGGTTCTGTCACCCCTTTTGGACTATTTTTTTCTTTTAAGCCACTTCCTTTTGTTGGAATATACTTGTGGCCCTCAATCCTCTCTGGCCCAACTTCCGTACCCCCCTTTGCGGTCTCGTTCTAGCTTTTTCATTCCCCCTCTCCCCCCTTCAGGCCGTGTTCAGCACGCAGCCAAATGGCTTCTTGCAATACCGTTGCCCCTCGTCTTCGTAAGTTACCTGTTTTGTGATTTTGAAGGTTCCTTTTCCCAGAAATGTGGTTTCTTGTCTGCTGCTACGACTTTGTTTCAGGCCGTTTTTTTTCCCCTTTTCGTAAGCTTCTCCTCCCCCGTACACTAACATATACATCTCCTAGGAATCTTCCCAATTCCCTCCCGTCCCAACAAACCGGTTCCAAAAGACATGCCGACTCCGCCCTACCTTGGTCCCGGGCAACCTACCCTCTTGAAATTGTTCCCCAGTTTTTTGGTTTTTCTTTTTGCAGATCTCGTGATCAGGGCGTCTTCGTAACGAGCCCTCTTCGCCAATTTTCTATGGCAATCCCAATGTTTGTAGGTTTCAAAAATTATCGATCCGGCGTCCTCTCGCATTCTCAGTTTTCCTCCGACCGCCTTCTATTTTTTTTTCTTTAATCTACTCCCCCACGCCTTTTCGAGTTTATACGTAATCTTCTTCTCCCTCTTTGTTTTGTGCTTCCTCTCTTTTAAAATTTATTGTGTTTCAGTAGGTAGCTCCGTCTGTTCTTGGTGAATTTTTTTTCCAGCCTTTCGTCTCTCTTCCTGAATCTTCTTCTAATTGAGGGATTTTTCTGCGGTTTCCTTGCCCCCCCTCGCCGATGGTACTCTCCTTTCTTTCTTTTTCTCACCTTACTCGCCGCCCTCCTGGTTGTGCGGCTCCAGGACGGCTTTGCTCGTTATCATCCCTCTTGCCCTTTTCTGTTTTTGGTAGGAGTCGAGGTGGTTTTTTTTGAGAATGTCAGTTTTTTTCTTGCTTTTCGAGATTACCGCGGACCACCGTTTGGCCCCACGAACAAACACCCCCCCTTTGGCTCGGTCTGACAGGGCTTGCTTCATTTTTTAAGTCGGGCATTTTTTGGATCCTCTTCGGCGCAACCCTGTAGTCGGCCTTCGATTTCGTAGAGTGCGTCGGATTCTCGATCCCTTTTCGCAGTCAAATTCTTGTTGAACCCATTTTTATACACCTCCTGCGTTGTCCTTGAACGACACTTAGTGAAACCGCATCTTTGTCAGTTCCCTAATTTTATGACGTTATTGTGTTGCGTTTTTCCTTTGACGATGGTTCCCCCCTAAGTGCCCCCCCCCTTGTGTTTCGTACTTTTTATTATGGCTTCGCGCTTTCCCAAAGGGAATCCATGCTGGTGCTTTTCTTCAGTCTTTTTCCCCCTCCCCTTTTACTTTTAAGATTATTGACCTTCCGGTTCTTGTTTCTTCAGAGGTTTCCATATTTCGATTTCCGTTCCTAATTGGGGTCTGGTAAGGTTGGTCTTGCTTTTGGAAATCCCTCTCCCGGGCGGTTTTACTTTCTTTTTTTTCGCTGAGCTCTCTTCTCCTTTTGCCAGACCTCTTTATCCATCCTTTGGGGTGTACTTTTCCCCCTACAGAGATCCTCTATCTTGCCCTCCCCTTTCCCCCTTTGATTGATTCATTTTTTAAAATGATTCTGTCCTTGGCAACCAAATTCCGTTCGACCTTTTATTGCAATCACCATCCTTGATTCAGATGTAGTTTCTTCTGATAAGCCTGTCGTGGAAACTCGATTCTGACCACAGAACGGAATTGATTTTTTCTTTTTTTCTTGTTGTTTGGTGGGTGGGGTTGTGGGTGGTTGGGGAGGATATTGGGGGTAGGGGTGGGGGGGGGGTTTTTTTTGGGTTGTGGGGGGGGGGGACGTGGGGTGTTTTTTACGTTGGGGGTGGGGGTCTTGGGGGGCGCTCCGGCTTGGTTGGGGTGGGGTGTTTGGGGTGGGGTGGGGTGTGGGGTGGGGTGTTTTTTGGGGAGTTTCGGTTTGGGGCATTTTGGGTGTGGTGGGTTGTGTGTGGGTCGGAGCGCTTGGGGGGGTGGGGGGGTGGGGGCACGTTGGGTTGTTGGGGGTCTTTTTTTGAGGGTGGGGGTTTTTTTTTGGTTTTTTGAGGGGGTTGGTGGTTTTTGGTTTGGGGGGTTGGTGGGGGGGGTGTGGTTGTGTGGGGTTGGGGGGGTTGGGGTGGGGTTTGTTGTTGGGGGGGGTGGGTTGGGTTTTTTGGGGGGGTGGGGGTTTTGGGGGGGGGTTTTTGTGTGGGGGGGGGGTGTGGGGTTGGTGGGGTGTGGTGTTGGGGGGGGGTGGGGGGGTGTCTCCTTCTTTGCTTGCGTGTGCTGGAAGCGCCGGTGGCTTCGCTAAGCAAACTTGATGCCGCCCCCCCTCTTTTTCTTTTCGTTTATGTTGTCTTTTCGTCATGCGACTTTTAGCTTCAAATATCCAATGCTACTCCAGGAAAACCTTCTTTTCCACTTTGTCTCCTTTCTGAAGCCCCCGCTTTTTTCTGTTCACGTTTTTTTTCATCACCCTATCAGTCGAATTTCTTGACCCAGGCCCCCTACCTTATCCACGGGACGTTCGGCTGGACAATTCATAGTACTGTAAAGGCTCGATCTGTCTGCGGGTCAGGCGGAACCCCCCCTTCCTCTTTTTGTTTGTTTTTACTAGCACATTTTTCCTCTGCGCAAGTCCGGAAAGTGCCACAGCTCTTCTTTCCTTTGAGTTTCCCGCCACAATGCCTTCCGCTAACCCCCACCTCAGGGCACTTCATCTTTTATTTAATTGTGTGAAGCCTTTTTGTCGTCTTTTTTTTTTATGTCGATCCAGCCTCCCTCCTTAGTTTTACAGATTCGCTGTGTTCCCCCTATGGGTCAGGTGGGCTCCGCGACTCTGACGCTGCTCCAGCCCAATGAAGGGGTACTCCCCCCCAGAAATTCTCCTGATGGGCTTCTAGTTTTTTTTTTTTCGTACCACCCTCAGTCGCAGGTGCTGGCGACCCCCTTTTTCGTGCACTGCAATTTGGCTCGGCCTGGTGGCCCTTCTCCTACACCCCCAGTGCCCACTGTCTTTCACTCCCTTTTCTCTAGAGGTCCTCGGCATTGAGACATCTGCGATAACCACCCCTTTTTCTTTTGTTCTGTTTTCTCCCCAATTTATTCTATCTTCCAGCTCTTTTTTTTTTTAGCGAAAGGCGTCCCGACCGTTAACCCCTCAGTCGAGCTTCCCCACCTCTTTCTTGGACTTTCCAGTTGCATTGAGAATCTCCATACTCCCTTTTTTTTCCTCGTATAACATTCGACGCCCGCTCGCCGTTTGCCGGATTAGGTTGGCCTGGCCCCCCCAGGAGACTATGTAGTCTCCTTCTTCCTTTTCCTTTCTGTTTACCTGGCCCCCCCCATCCGATCTTTTTGATTTTTATTGTAATGCGCATCACCCCTTTTTGACCCCCACCCTTCGCATTTTGTTGGGACGCGTGCCAGTGGCGTTCTCCATTTTTGTGTAGTTCTTGGATAACCCTTCCTGGACTGTCTTTTTTGCGCTGATTTTCCTCCCCCCCCCAATAGATCTCATCCCCAGGTGTTCCTTGCCAACGTCCCCCGCCGACACCGCCTCCGTTGCGATGTTGGTCGCATACCCCATGAACGCGTCCCTTCTTCCCTGCTGCTTCTCTTTGTTTCTAGAGCCCTGCAATATTTTTCCCCCCCGTGCCCTCCGCAACCCCCCAACCACAAAAAAACCCCCCCAAAACTACCCACCCAACCCCCCCCCACCCCCCCCCCAAAACCCCCACCCACCCACCCCCCCTCACACCCCCCCCCCGCCTTCCATCTGCGTTAGGTTAAAATCGTTTTTTGTAGTGCCCTTTTGATCTTTGTCCCTTACTCAGAAGTGCTTTCTTTTCTTGTGGTTCGAAACTCTCTTTGACCGTCCCGATCACTTTCCTTTTCGGACCCCTTAAGCACGGGAACGACTTTTTTATAAATGAACCCTCTCCAGTGGTAAGTTTCCCTTAATTGTCGGTCCCCCTTTCCCCCTTGCCTTTTACACATATGATGTTTTTGTGATAGCTCTTTTTTTCTCTTTGGTATCTGGTTCTTTATGGACCATGAGTCCCCCCCCGCTCCCGATCGATGTTTCATCCTATTTTTTTGTAAGCCTCTGCGGTGGCCCCCCCCCTTTGAGACAATCCCACCTTTACCAGAACTTTCTTTTCTTTTGTTGGTCCGCTTGGAGGTGAATTTTTCTGCCATTTCCAACGCCCTTCTTTTTGAGCCCCCAGTTCTATGTCCAATGCGTTGTGGATGAGTTGCCACCACCTCTGACGACGAGCTGACTTTTTATATGCGGCGATTTTTTTTTCCCCAGAATGGATTTTTGGCACCCTCCGAGGTACCCCCGGTTCAGCGATTTACGACTTGTTGATTTTTCAGTTCTCGGGCCCTCCACCTAACGTAATTTAGTGGACCCCTTAATTTTAGAGATCCTTGTAGTTCCTTTTCCCTCTAGGTCTTTCGGTTACCCCCTAACCAAGACTTTGACTTAGCTTTCGGTCTCTTGAGGAACCGCAGTTTTTCTGTGATCTACTTCTACGTCCCGGTCACCTGAGTTTTCATTGTATTCTTTTTTCCTTACTCTCTATGGCTTCGACCCCCCTTCTGCTCTCTGGAACTCTCATTCCCGACCCCATCTTGGCCTCTTCTTTCCCGGCGCTGCGTCTTTCTGATTCATTTTCTTCCCTTTTTAGGTTCACCTCTCCCCATTTTTAATTGAGGATTCCCTTTCCCTCACAACTGCAGTTTTTCTTTCACTATTCTTTTTCCTTATATCTTTCTCCCCTCCCGTTTTTTTCTTTTCTTGGGAGGCTCTTTCCGATGATTGAGACATTACTTGTTTACCATTTGTCTCCATTCTTGGTGTACTCCTTTCGTAGAAGCGCCCTCCTCGTCATTTCTTTTTTTTTTCGTGTTACCCCCAGTCACGACGTTCCTTCCCACGTTGACTTTCTGGCCTTTAGTCTTTAGACCTTAACGTTTCTTGGGCCCCCAAAATTTCCTTGCCACAGCCGTTTTTGTTTTTTCTTCCCTTCTCTCCTTGAGTTCCTGACGAAGCTGTCTTGCATTTCCCTCCCTACCGGACCGGCCTTTATATTCATTTGGGCCGTCCCGTGCATCGCCCCCCAACCAACCACCGCTACAGGTCCCAGCAATTTCCCCGGAACAAAGGTTTTTACCCTTTGCGTTCTTTTGGCAGGTGACCCTTCTCAATTTTTGAGGCACTCCCGACTTTTAAGGTGCTTTTTCCCTGAACATTTATGGGTCATTTTCTTCGCTTCTTCCGGGGTGATGGTGGCCACCTTTTCGGGCTACTTTTCCCTTTGAGCATCTTTCCAATACTTCTTTCATTTTTTACCACACCGTTTGTCCCCCATTTGATTTTGGCTAACCCTATTCCTATCCCCAAGAAGTCTTTCCCCTTCCCACTGGAGCTTCGTGTGATGCTTGTTGCTTCCCCAAGACCCCCTCGACTTCCCCCAACACCGTTTTTTTTGTTTTTTGTTTTTTCTTGTTTAGCTTTGCTTGTTCCCCCTTTTCACATTCTGAGGATGCTTTTCCCTTTTGATCTTTCGATTTATTTATGCGTTTACGTTTTTCAACCGCCTTTTTCTTTCTTACCCCCCTCCCCCTGGATTTTTTCTTTCTGATTTTTTCATGTGCTCATTCTTTTGTACTTTGTTCTCCCTGATTTAGATCTCCCCACCTATCACTTCGATTCATCCCGTCCTTTTGACTTAATTGGGATCTGTTTGACCCCCTTACCCAGCCTTCTCTCTACGTCAGGATTGCTCCATCTACCCCCCCTGGAGTTTTTCAGAGTTTTTTCCACGTCGAGCACCACGGTGAAACAAGAGTTTGTTTTTACCCTTCAGATTCTATTAACCCTCTTCATTAAGCCGATTTTCTTTTCTTTCTCCCCATTCTTGGTCGCTCCCCAACATCATCATAATGCATTCCCACATTTTTTCCGTACTGGTCATCCCTTTTTGTAGAAGTCTTCCTACGATTCCTAGTTTCCTTTTTTTACCTTGCTCGCCTAGCCATTTTTTCATTATGCCCCCCTTTCTTATGTCTCCTGTTGCGCAGCCGACTTCTCATTGTTATTTTTTTTTCCCTTTATCCTTTTGCACTGTGCTCCTTAGTCTTGTGTTCTGGCCGGCTTCCCGTCTTTTAAGTTTTTTCACACGTTGTGGGCAAACCGGCCCGTTTTCAGGAATCCTTCTTCTTTTTTTTTTCCTACGTTATCCTTTTTTTCCTTCCTCTTTGTTCCGCTTCAGCTTTTTTTTTTCGTTTATTTTTTTCCTCCTCCTAAAAAAAAGTTACTTTTTCTTTCCTTGCGATTCTACTCTCTTTGACCAAAACTGCGAGGTTCTGCTCTGTTTGGTACTTGAGCGCTTTTCTTTTCTTCTCCTTATACGTCCTTTCCCTGCCTTCGCGGTAGTTACTCGCCCTCCCCGAGAAATTCGACCCACCAAGTTCTGGCATTTTTCTGGTTGTTCCCGCCCCAAGGCTTCCTTAACTTTCGTCGACCAGGTCGACGATATTCGATTTTTTTTAGATTTTCCCCCTTCAGGATCTTCGATTGCCCGATCTTTGCTTTACCTTCAGTAAGATTCAGTTCTGGGCTAACTCACATGTGTTTGCTTAATCTGCGCGTTCTACCGTTTCTTCTTTTCTTTTCTCTTAGATCTATTTCACTGTCCCCTAAACTCTTCTCTTGAATGTTCTGATGCTATCTATGTTTCGGTTAGTCACTTTTTAGCCTTTACGGCTTTTCTGGTGAGGACTTTCTTCTTCCAAGTCCCCTTTGATCCCCCCCTTACTGGGGTGGTTCCCCCCCTTCACTTCCTAGGCACGACTTCTTGCTGACCTGTTTTTTTTACTTGCCAGGTTCATACTGTCACCCTCCCATCATCCGACATAATGTTGGCCGAAGTCTTTTGTTATGGCCCCCCCCCTCGCGGCGTCTCCCCCCGTTCCGCGATTTATGGTTTTCCTGAACCCAGGGGACCTGTGCTGTCGGTTCGGAATTGAACACCCCCCCCCCTTTCTGCTTTTGGAATCCCCCGTCGGTTCACCTAGTCCTTTTCCCAAATCTTGCCTGTGTCTTGTTGTTTTCGCTCTCCTTCCGCCGAGGAGACACCCCCCCCCCAAGTTTGACCCACTCGGCCCCTTCCCCGAGGCTCTTTGCTTTTCTCTCCGTCGGATTTTTTTGCTCCACCCCCCCTGTTCGTCCCGATTCTTCTTTTGCGACGGATCCTTTCGGAGCCCTCCCCGGACCTGCGGTTCTCGTGTGCCCTCCCTTTTTAAGAAGGGGTCCGGTTACGTTTCCCTAGTTCGAAGGTTTCGCCCTTTGGTTTTCCCTTTTGTCTATTCTTGTTTTTTTCAAGACGTGACCGGTTTTTTCTTCCCCGAGAGAGTTTTTTTTTTGGCTTGGTAAGTCCCTTTTTCCCCTTAGAGCCTTTTTTTGCTTTTTCGGTTCCCCGAATGGGCTTTCTTCTCGCTTTTTTTGAAAACCCCTTGACGACCGGTTAACACCTTTAGAGTCGGGAGTTTTTGATAAGGGACTTTTCCCACGCGCCCTTTCCACTGTTTGAGCCGCATCCCTTAACGCCCCATTTTTGATTCCCCCTACAGAGTAAATGTCCTTTTCCCAATGGTTTCATGTTTTTGCGGTGTTTCTCCCCTGCCCCACCTGGCTTCTTCCTTTCCCCCAATCTCCTTCCATTCTTTTATACCAGTCCCATTTCCCGGCGGGCAGTTTTTCCCCCCTGGTTCAAGTCCCGGCCTGCTTTACAAACGTCTTTCCGATTAGTGATGACAGAGCTTTTTCTTTTGACCCCCCCTTTTTACCTTCCTGTTCTATCCATCGTTTCCCCCCCGCACGCCCCGGAGGGTTGCTGTTCTGTGACAGCTTCTGTTCCCTTTTCGAGTTCTTTTTTTGACAGGGCCCCTCCCGGGTTTATCTTCCCTTGATTCAATAGAATCCCTGCGTTGCCAACTTTTTCTACCCCGCCTCACTTATTAGCACCTTCCCACGAAGACCCCGCTTTTCTTGCACTTCCCGCCAATTTTTTTTCTCCAACCTTCAACAGATCATTTTTCTCTTTCTCCATTACTTCGCACCTACAACTTTGCCCTTTCCGGGTATCTGTTTCCCCCCTCCCCTCGCCAGGCCGGACCTCCCTTATCCCTTTGTTGGGACCCCCACATAAGGTCCACTTTTTTTTCTTCCATTCGTCCCTTCCCATCAATACATTCAGAACATTACTCTTATTCTCCCAAGTCTTTCCACTCCTGTGTCAGTTCAAGTTGGCACTACGTCTTTTTTCTCCCCTTGCTTCCCAGAACAATAAAACCCACCTGCTTCCCTTTTGTTTGTTGGGGAATTTTCCCACCTTGGGTGCTGTATAGGGTGGAGACCAAATCTTTCTCCCCTCCCCCCTTCTTCCCCGGTTCGTTCCCCCCCCACACCCCTCTCTTTTTTGTTTCCCTTCTGCCGCCCCCCCTTCTCAAATTGTTTTTAATAAGTGTGAACGCTTTGAAACCGGTGTAATCCTTTTCCCCCCGGTTGTTATTTGCTCCTCCGTGTTTTCTTTGTTTTTGTGGCCCAGCCTTCATGTTCTATGATCCTTTTTCAACATCTTTTCCCTCCTTTCTTACCTAGAACCTTGGCATCCTCCCTGACCCCCCTTTTCCCCCTAAGCGGTCTTTGTCTAAGGTTTTTCAACCCGTTCTACGGGTACCAAGTCGTTCCCCACCCCCCCACATGGGTTCTTTGACCGTTTTGGTTCCTCTCCCTCCCTTTGGAAGAGCCCTTGAGTCCCTCTCCCCGTGTCCACTTAAGACGGTCCTCCCCTCCCCCTTTTCAAATTCCTTTTAGCGGCCCTTCTTCGTTCTTTCTGAGTCTTCAGCGGTCCTCGGAGGCTCCCTTTTTTTTACCTCCGAAGCCACAATGCACTCTTCTGTCCTGATTTCTAATTTTTTCTCCTCCCCTCCCTTTGTGTGGTAGCTATCCTGTGCAATCTTTCCCCTAAGGCGTGTGGCTGAGTTCTCTTCCCAGTTTTTTTTGTGTTTGACGCTCCTTCGGCGGCCCTCATTAAGCCGGTTTGATCTATTTCCTTCCTGATTGCCGGTTTTTCTCTTTTGCCCCCCACACGCCCCTTTTCCATTTTGTTCCTTCCAGATGTAGAAACGTCTTACCTTTCTCGACTACATGTTGTTTCCCCCGTTCAGGAGTTCTTGCCCCGCTTTTTTTCTTCAGCCTCTTTCTCACGGGGTATTCTGTAGGGACTTTTTTTTTTTTTCGCTCCTGATATGTGATTTCTTCTACCGTTTTCTAGTTCCCCCCTTTACTTGCTTTTCCCAACCTTTCCAACCACCCAAGCTGTCTCTTTTTCCTTTTACTGTAAATGCACCCCCTTTCGCCCTTGCCCCCCCTTCTGGACCAAAACGTGTTTTTCTTTCTTTTCTTCGTAATCCACCTGGAGTCTTGGTTCTTCGCGCACCCTTTTTGATGTCCTCTCGCTTTGAGGGGGACCTAGATTTTTCTCCCCCAGTCTCCTTTTTCCACGGATTTCTTTCCATCGCCTTTCTCCCCATAAGTCGTGAACCCCCCTCCGGCTGAGTGTTCCCTCTATATTGGATTCCCCCCCGCGTTTTAATCGGATTTTTTGCCCGGTGAGTACCGATTTCCTGATTTGCCGGCGTCCCAGTTATGGATCCCTTTGCGTGATTTTGTCGCTTTTTTAGCATCTCCTTGCTCCTTTCTTTCGAGTAAGAAATTACTCTCTTCCCTTCCTTTTGGATGGAATCTCTTCTTGTTAGATTTTGTGTTGTCTACTTTCCCCCCTTCATTTTTTTTCTTCTGACGTCCTTTTGATAGATTCTTTTGCGGTTCTTTTCTTCTTCTACTTTTCGTACTTCTATTTTTTTTTTGATGATCCTTTTTTTTTGGCATGCACCCACCCTCCCTGAGCTCCCTGCTCTGTCCCGCCCCCGCCCACTTCTCTATTCTCATTTGAACGTTTTTCTTCTTTTTGCTTTGTGGGCTCCCCCCCCCACTTGACGGAGTCTTTCCTTTTCTTTTGCATCCACTCTTTTGAATTCCTGAGTGCTTGTCTGCTCTTTGGTCTTCCTGAGATTCTCTTTTTGCCTTTCTTTTGACTACCTTTTTTCTTCTTGTGTTTTGGAAATGAGGCTTTCGGGAGTCTCTACCCCGAGTGTTCTTTAGAATTTTCTTTGTACTTCCCCTCTTTCTGTTATGGAGTTTTTCCCTCCTTCTCGTTAAATACCTTTTTTACACCTCACTATCCCCTACCCGGAACAGGGAACCGTCCCTCTGCAGTAAAGTTCCTTTTTCGGTCATTATCCCCACCTCTTTCGACGAGATGACCCAAAGGTTTCTCCTCTCTTGCCACCCTCCTTTTAGGCTGTACCCCCCCTCTCGTCTTTTTTCCCCCATTTTTAGCCTTTTTGACCTGATGTTTGTAGCTACTTTTTTCATCTTAAAGGTCACGGCTGGTTCCTGGCGCTTTGCCTTAGCCCCTGTTTTTTTTTTTTAGTCATCCGAACGAAGCCCTGTTCCCCCTCCGTGCGTTTTTGGTGAAGCAATTTTTCTTTCTCCCAACGTCCCCCTCAATGACTATACCAGTTTTGTTCTTACACTCCCTTTTCCTTTTTCGCTCTTCTTTTTTTCTCCCAAGCCTTACCTAGGCACCCCCCTCTTCCAACTCTCCTGTGGTTAGCCTTCCCTTTTTCTTTCAGCCCTTGCCCTTTTGACCGGCTTCCTGGAAATTTCCCGGTGTTTCCTTTCCCCCCAAACTTTTCCCCCGCTCTGATACCCTCCATACCACCACCCGTATGCCCTTATTCTTTTTTTGAGCGACTTTTACTTACAATGTTGCTGGTTTCAACTCCTTTTCAACCCCAATAATTTTCTCCCATGGCTTTTCCCCACGACTATTTTGAACACCATTGGTAGTTACTTCCCTTTCCAGCCCTCCCCATAAGGGTCCGCCCCAAGGTTCCTTCCCAGATTTTCTCGCGTTCCCTCCCCCATTACTGGACCTTTTGTTACTTGAAACATTCTTTCCCCTCTTTTACACGTTTTCTCTTACTGGATCTCGCTTTTTTCCTCTACTTTCCACCCGTTCTCTGACTACTTCCTGGGTACACATTTAATGATCACGTTTTCACCTGGACATTACTCCTTCTTTCTTCCTTCCCACATCTGATTTTAATTCCGCTCTTCCTCGCAGGTCCCGCATTTGGAAGGGCCCCCAGATGTTAAGACGTAGCCTGCCTTTTCATTTCGTCCTTTTGCTGAGACCGAACGCTCTCACCCCATAGTAGCCCGTTAAGCCCCCCCCCCACCTCTCCAATCTACCCTTTTCGTGGTTCTCTGGAGAATTTTCCGAGCTTAAACGCTTTTTGTAGTTTCATTGACTTTCACAACGCCGCACCCCTTCCTTTTTGGGTCATCAAATAGTCTCCCCCGACCTTTATTATGATTTCTCTTTTTTACCTTTCCAATAAGTTCAGCCCTTGCTCCTTTTTCCCCCCCCCCTAACTCCGGATTCCCTGGGTTCCCTTTCGACCGCAGACCCCCCCCCATGACTGAGATCCCTCCTCCTTGCGTGCTCGTTTTTTCTTAGAGCCGTCCACTTTCATTTTTTGTTGGTGCTCTCTTTGCCTCTTCCCAACTCTTTTTTTTTTCTCCCTTGATTCTATGGATGAACTCATTCTTTGCCGGCTTCTTTCCAGCGTTTTTTTATGACGTCCTCTCCTCTTCCCCTGCCCACCCCCCCTTGTTTTTCTTCCCCTTCGAAGCCCGTGACCCCTTCTCCTCCCTTGGAATCGCCAGTCTTTCCTACCTACTTGTCGTTTGTTTTCACAATTGCCCTCTTTTCAGCTTCTGATCTCGCGTTTCTCCTTTTGCCCGGGCTCTTTTCTTGACTCTGAACTCGCGTGTTTCTCCCTCCTATTGCACGTTATACCTCTTCTCCCTGCATCAGATTTTTGTTGTGAAATTCCCCTTTTTTCTTTGAAATCCCGATTTACCTCCCGTTCCGCTTTCTTGTATGAGTCTTTATTGTCCGGTCCCTAAGTTTTTCTTTCCCTTCTTTTTTTGCTTCCTTTTGCTCCAGTCTGGGTTTTTCCCTCCTTCCACTCACGTAATTTTTGGTAGCTATTTTCACTTTTCTTTTTTATAGTCCCTTTCGTCTCCTGGGTGAACCCCCGCCGTCTCCCGTTTTTTCCTATTCCTCTTTCTCTTCGCATCAGTAGGATCTACAATCCACCTAAGCTCCTCACCTTTCACCTTTTCAGTAGGGCTCCCGGTTTGTTTTCTGTCAACATCCTTTCCTCTCTTTCTCAGTGTTCAAGGCAAACCCTTATTTTCTCTTTTCCTTCGTAGTACCTCTCTTTCGTTCCTCTACGGAGCTGACAAAGCCCTTTTCTCTTCCTGTCCCCACCAAGCAGATAGTTTTTTTTTTTTTTTATTGCTTTGAGAGAGATGTGAAGAGCAACTACCCTACCTTCTTTTGGCTCTTTTCTTATAGTACCCTCTCCTTCATTGCCGACAAATTTAACAGTAGTTCTTCCCCTTGGCCCCATTCGAAGTTTCTTCTTCTTACAAATCTCCTGGAAGCTTTTTTTCCCCGACTCTTCGCATCTTCTCTTCCCCCCCTCCTCCTTTTTTTTTTTTTTTGTTTTGTGAGCGCTCCTCTTTTCCTATAGTGCCCCCCATTTCCTTAGTGCTCGATCTTCGGCCCCTACGAAGTTGACCAATCCGTCATTTTCTTCTGGTGCCCTCCTCAAGCTTTTTGAAGTTTTCCTTTCCTTCTTCACTTGCTGGCCCTTTTTTTTGCTCTTTTTACAAGATCCTTTTTGCAATTCGTACCAGCAAACATTTTGTTGTCGTGGGATTTGCTCTTACCCTTCTCCGTGGTCTTTTTTCTCTTTTTTGGAACCCTCTCCCCCTTTTCCGCCGCCAAAAGGACTTTTCGCTTACCCTGTGTCTTCGTCTGTCATGGCACCCGTTCCGTTTTTTTTTCCCTCAAGTGATTTTTTTCCAAGTGAACATTCTACAGATACCATAGTCTTTGTCTGGACCTCCCAACAGACGCTCCATCGACTGTTGCTCCGCTCTCTCCCTGACCTGGGTCTTTTTCTCTCTTCTTACGTATTCTTAGTTCTTACGTGTCTCGCGTTCATTAGCCCACTAGTTTCTGCCCCCACACAACCCCCCCTTTTGTTACCCTCGTGATGATGTCCCTTTTTTCTTTTCCCCCCCACAGTCTTTCGGCTTTCTCCCTCATTCCACCTCTCTAGATTTTCCATTTTTGTTTTTGGTCGTGCCGTTTTTTTTTCCCCCCCCCCCACTGCCTTTCTTTCTAATTCCTCCACCCCTTCTGTATTTTCTTTTTCCTACATTCAGCCCCGTTCACCAACTTTTTTTTTCGTTTTCTTTAATATGGCTTCCCTTTTTTTCGTCACACGAATCCCTTTCTGTCTTCACCGAACCAAATGTCCCAACTGCTCTTTCTCTGCGGCAAGTGTCTTCCTTCCTTTTCACATTCCTTTTCACTCTTTTTTCCTCTCTCCCCGATCACTCCTCTGATTATAACTTCCCCATCATATTCCTTGAACTTTATTCAAGTCCCATTTTTTCCTCTCCACTTTCTTGTCTAGTCCCTTTTTCTTTGCGACGGTATTCCTTGCCCCTTCCCTCTTGAAGTTTCCCCCCCCGAAACCCACAATTCCCTTCTTCTCCGGGATTCGTCTCCCCCCTTGTCAGTTGGCTCGTCCTGTCTATTTTTTTTGCACTCATCCAGAGTTCCGAGGAAGACCATCGTCTGTGGGAACTTCCATGGCCGCTTGTCTGACAGTGTGGACTCTGATTTGATCTTCAGATTAGAGTTTTTTCTGTGGTATTTTTCTGTCCCTCCCTTTTTATTATTCCTCATATTTTTTTGTTTTTTCTTCGTTTTTGCGGAGTTTTTTCCCCGCGCGACCTGTTATTCTTTGTTTTTTCTTCCTGGGTATTTTACTTGCCCCCCTTAACTTTTCTTCCTCCGACCGTTTATCATTGTTTGTTTGTATTTTGCTTCCTCACGTTTTATTTTTTCTTCCCCCGGAACTAAAACACCCATTTCCCGATCCCGTTCTGTTTAGGGAAAGCGTCTTGCCAAATTTGCTTATTTCTCCGATTGGTAGGTCTGATTCGCTACTATTTATCCGCGTGTCTGCAATCTAGTTCAATCAGGAGGTTTGACCTCCGTAAGAAGGTTCTGGTATAATTCCTTTTTTTGAAACGGCACAAATCTTTTCCCCTCCTTCCTATAGGCTTTTTGCTCCTCTCCTCGGATTATTCTTTTTTTTTTTTTTCAAAACATCCTTCTGTCGTCTTTGTCTTCTTCTTCTTTTAATGTTAAGAAGGAAGTCGATAGTTTTTCTTGGTGAGTACTCCTTTCTTTCTCCGATATTTGATAATTTTTTCAACCATTTTTCCTTCCAGCACTGTTCAATGGACATATGGTAATGAGTCTTCGATTTTTTTTTGCTTCATTTTTTTTGTCCTTTTTTTGTTCGAGTGGGATTTTTGCGGTTTTTCCTACCCCTTATCCCCCCCCTATTCCGTTTTCCCCGTTTTTTCCCCCCCATGTTTGCCGGTATATTTGGTGCCCCGGCAAAGTTCTCCCCTTTTTCTGTTTTTTCTTTCTTTTCGGACCCCCCCTAAACCTGGTTCTACTTTTTTCTTTTCTATCTTCATCCCCTCCCCATTTCTGGTGGAAAATTCTTAGGTGCTGCAGCAAGTCCTTCCCCCGTTCTCGTTTTCTTCCACCCTGCTCTCTCCTGTACTTTTGGCGCGCGTTCTTCTTGTTTCTCGAGGAACCTGCGCCGACCACCACCCCAAACCAGTTTTCCCCCTTGCCTGCAATTGCTTTTTCTTACGCGACTGGCTTTCTCCCCCACCTGCGTACCCCGATTGTATTTTCCCTTCTGGTTCCGGCTTCCCTTTGTTCTTCATGGTCGTTTGAAGGAATGTCTGTTGTCTGAGCCATTTTCGCTGCCCGCCTTTTGTGCCTTTCCCCCCCCTTTTTCCCTTTTCCCGGCCAGGCCCCTTTCGTGACGCCGCGAATGGTTTTTTTTGGTTTTGCTGCGATTTTTTTGACGAAACGAATTCTGTCTCTTCTCACCGGTGGCGCCGGTAACTTGTTTTTTTTGGCTCCCTTAATGGTTTCTATGCCCCCCCCCGCTCCAAGGTGTTCAAGCGAAGACAAGCCCACATCCCGAAAACGTTTTTTGGTCCTTAAATGACCTGTTCTTCTATTTTTTCCCTTCCACTTTTTGCAGCCTCCAAACAGGCGTATGTCCACGTAGCAGAAGAATTTATCCCGCCACTTTTGCCTTTTGATCATCTCTTTACCGCCGTTCCCACGACATCGTTACTCTTTTCTTGTTGGCAGAAGGGGCCAAAAGATATAGTTGTAATTGCTTTTTCCCCGCTTCTTTATCGATAAATTTTTCGCGTTTCGTTCGGAGTCCCGGCTCTTTGTGTTTTCTTTTGATTTTTGACGCCCCCGGATGGATACAATTCCCTGAGGTTTGAGACACTTCTCCTCAAGAAAATTCTCTCTACTCCCTTTACCCCCCGACATTGGTCTGAATTTGCCCAAAATCGCCGATAGACTCTCCACTGCTAATCCTAATCGTCAATTTTTCCCCCACGCGATAAGAGGGTTATGTTGACCCCGGCGAGTCCCCTGACGCTTCCTTGTGGGCACCCCCTTCCCAATTTCGGAACGGTTTAGGCCTGTACGCACCCCCCCCCCTAATAATCTTAATTTTTTAGTCGATTTGGCTTCCAAGAGACTCGTTCCCCCCTCCAGTTTTTTTCGGGGACTTTCCCGGTTTTGTGATTCCCACGGGCGGCGAGGACGACCCTTTCCCACTGGGGCTTTCTCGTGGGCCGTGCCCTTCCCATCCCCTGGGTGGAGGCCGGGGTGGCTGCGCCTTTTTTTCCGGAGCGTGATTGATTCCGCCGAACGCTCCGGCCCTGTTCCGATCGTTCCCGAACTCTTTGCTTGCAGGCAGTAAAGGGGTCGGCGTTTCTCCTCAATCTTTTTGGTCTTTTCATTGGGCCCTCCTGGCGCGTATAGTCGTACACGAGAAGCGGCGACCCTTCCGCCACATTTCCCCACGCCGCCCCTCAAGAGCGGCTTGCCCTTCCGGCAAATGAGTTATTCCCGCCCCCAGGAGTTAGGACGCTTCTTTTTTTTTTGAGTTTGAAGGACTGAGTAACAGGTTGTTCATCCTCACCGGGCCATCAAGTCGCCAGTCCGTCTCGTCTTCTAGTCTTTTTGATTCGAGATTGTTCCCTTCCCGTTGGTCAGACTCTTTGGTATTTCGCCCCGGCCCCTTCGGAACGGGCAGTCTCTCATCTATTTTTTCATCCCCCCCCCGGAGTCCTTTTTTGGTTGTTTGTCTTTACTTGACCGATTCGTCTAAATCGGTCGAAGGCTTGGGCTGTTAAGCGTTTCCCCCTGGGAGTGCAGCTGAAGGAGTTGGCCAGGGAGCGAAGTTTCTCAAAGCCGGCTCTTCCCTGGTGTCTTGATTTTTTGTCCCTTTCCAACGCGCTGGTACCTGTCGTGGTCACGTCCCTCGTCCTACCCCCTTTTTTTGTTTTGCACATGGGTCCAAAGGACGTTCCGTTTTATGTCCGGCTTTTTTTCCTTTCCGGGCCGCGTCCTCCGCGGATCCCTTTGTATTTTTCCCAGCGACTACGGCGGGGTTTCCAACCAAACTCGACCACAGTTTCTGCTTACCCTTTCCCTACTTTTTCACCTTCTACGGGAAACCCTTTTCCCCTGCCTCTGGTAACTACATCACTGCTATTTTTTAACGGCGCCTTCTTTGCTTGTGCTTACCCCCCCGAAGCTCCCTTTCCTTTGTCCACAAGCGATTGCTGAAACTTTTTTCCTACTTTTCTCACCGTAACTTCGGTCATGAAGCCCTCCTTGACCTCGCTCTTTGGGTTTTCCCTTCCCCAATTTCTCGGTTACTTCTGGTTGTTTTCTTACCGTGATGCCGTATGCCTCGTGTCCCCTTATCGATTCGTTTTTGCTCTCCTTCGTTCACCCCCGATTTTTCATTGTTCTTTTTCGTGCGCGGAAGAATTGACCCTTTTTTTCGTGACCAATTAGGTTGATGATGGAGGGCCTTTTTGCGATGTCGTTACATGTCTTTTTGTTGTGTTTGGTGAAGGCTTGGCGTAATTTTTTTACATTTTTGGGATTCCCTTTGAGTTTGTTTTTGATCGATACGAGTAGATTAGAGCTTTTCTCCCCCTATTTTGGTTCGGTACTGAACACCCCTACCTCCCCATCTCCCTCTATTGTCCGCTTTCCCTTTTTCGAGATTCTTGTTTTGAACTTTTGATCGTGCTTTCCCCCCCCCCCCCCATTCCGATTAGCTATCCACCCCCCGTTATTTTCCTTTCCTCCGATGTTTTTTTCTTTGATGCGGTGAACTTATCCGGTGAACGTCCTCTTTTGAATGATCTTCTCTTTGTTTGTTGCGGCCCTTTTTCCTTCCGTGAGGCGTGCCTTTTAAAATGAAGCGTTTCCCCCCTCCAATTTAATGTCCCTCCTGTTTTTTTTATTTCCCGCAGAGTCATTAGTCCTTTTTGCTTTTCACTCCCTATTCCAATAGAGAATCCCCTTAAACCCCTTATGGAGAAAGGTTGCCCACTTCGGCCCCGGGCGATTTTTTTACTGTTATCCCCCCCCCACTCTAACCCTCGGCTGTCACCCCCTTTGACACCCGTTCTTACTCCGCCCCCCTCCTGGTGGTGATTGTACCCACCTATTTCCTTTCCCCTTCTGCGTGTTCAGGTGCCCCGGTTGGTCGTGGACCCGGCTTGCCTGCCTCCTGGTTTTCTTTTTTTTTCGTTTGCAAGGCGGCATGGTTTCTTTGCCTTTTTTTACGAAAGGACCCCCCTTTACCCTCCTCGTCTTTCTTGTGTTTTTTTTCATTTACCGTTCCCCTTCCCGATCAACGTCCCTTTTCCCCCCCTCCACTTGCCGGTGAGCTTTTTTTTTTTTTTTTCCCCCTTCTTCCCTGCTGATGGAGGAACAGTCTCTTCCCGCGTAAAACCTATCCGCTGGTAGATGCGTGTTCTTCCGCCTTCACCTTGGAACCGCGGCTTTTCAGTACCCTTTCCCTTTTTTCCCAAAAAACCCCCCCCCCCCCCCTCCACTTTCGATTTTTTTTCGAAGAAACCCCACTCAACCACACGTTCGACCTTTTCTTCCTTCCTGGCGCGACTGTCTGGAGGTGCCCTCCCCGTGTCTCCACCCAATCCTCTCGGCCCCCCCACTGGCGTTTCACAAAGTACCTCCTTTATCCCCCCTTTTCGGTAACCCCGTTCCCATATTCCCCCCCTCCTTCTGCTTTTCCTCCTTCCCCAAGGCCGCCATCTCAGTGAGAGATCCTTCCCCCATTCTCCGGTGTTTCTTGCAAAATTATCGATTCCTTTGTTTGCCAGATATTTTGGATATGAAATGGACTCCCTCCCCCCGTCGGTCCTTTTTCTCGCTTGCTTAGAATCCCTGGCTGCTTCGCCATACGCTGGTCCCCGATAGAAACCCCGTGAGACTAGCTTTGGTCTCTCACCCCCGTGAGAAGTGCTCCCTTTTTGGGCGTGTCCACAGTCTCCACATTAATGCTCAATTAGTGCGATTCTCTTTCGAGCCACCCTCCCCACTCGGAGAGCCTCTCTTTCAGAAGAGAATCCCCGTTTTTTCACCTCCCATTTGAGGCACTCCCCTCCGTCGCCGGGGAGCTGAAACGTGGGTCTGTGAGACAAAGAAACAGGCCGGTTACTCTCTTTGCTCACCTTCACCGGCACCCCTTCCCGGCGATCTGCTTCCGCGGTGCCTGGCCATCCGTTTCAGTGTCCCGAATCTCCCCCCAACGCTCCGTTCCGCGCTTTGGCTTCCCCGTCGCCTACCAACCGAAACGCTGATCGCGCCGCTGCCAAGCTTCGGATGAGCAGCCGCCCCCCTGTCTCGTCACTGTCTTTCCCCCACGCTTTTGCCTTCGTAACATCGCGGGTTTCTGGAGGATTGGCCCCTCCGTTTTCAGTTTCGGCTTGTAATCTCGTTTACGACGTTTTTCTTTTTGAGAAAGTTATGACCGACTCTTTTTTTGGGAATTCCAACTCGCGCTTTAAGCCTTTCCGCATCCCCCTTTCCCGCTGTCCACGCGTTTCAGTCAAATTCCTTTTCCCCCCTACCATTGCCTTTCGATCATCTCTTGATGAAGATTTTGTAGCGTTGCTCGTTCTGAGGCGGCATCGGCCCCCCTTTCAAATCGCGCGTTTTCCCCATCGAACCCGATCCATGTCCCCCCTTTCCTCCAGGAAGATTGCGTTTTTGTAACCTTTCACGATTGGAAATTTTGTTTATGAACGAACCCGGTTTTGTCTTGGTCTTCTGTTTTTGCCGGTCTATCCCATCCGATCCTTGTAGTGTTTTTCCCGTTCGAGAAAGTTATTGGGCGGATTTTACCTCCCCCCCCTTCTGTTAGCTGGCTTTTCTTTTTACTTCTCCTGGGCCGACTCACTTCTTGTTGTCAAAAGGCCGAGGTCCGTGGTGTCCCTTTTCCCTTTTTATGCTCTTCTATCCCCCCTCCACCTTCCCGTGCTCCCTTTGAACCATCCTGTCTCGTCTCATGTTCCCAACCTCTTTATTTCTTTTTTGGTGAGCAACGTAATGTTATCCCTTCCTTGCCCGTTCTGCCTTCGCTTCCTTCCCTCGCTCCATCTTCTTTTTTTTTTTAAGGAATTTCACCAATCTTTTCCAGGGCC
>Ga0179591_1191982_pt1 | contig 22225 bp, 19 predicted proteins | sample CZOMad2_1_08_16f_FD_182891 | JGI IMG/M metagenome (GOLD analysis project Ga0179591, IMG submission 182891) | Vadose zone soil fungal communities from Angelo Coast Range Reserve, California, USA - CZOMad2_1_08_16fungal (PacBio error correction) | ecosystem: Environmental > Terrestrial > Soil >... | reverse complement strand
CCCCTTTTCTCCCGAACGTCCTCCTTTCGCTTTTTTCTCCCCCCGTCCGACGTTAATTTTAGTTCATTTTTCCTTTTTTCGTCCGGTTTGTCGCTCTTCTCAATCTTCTCGGCGCTCTTCTCGTAATCCCGGCATTCCCCGCTTCAGAGGACACTGCATCAGCTTTGGAACAGGCACCTGACCTATTGAGCCTTCCCCTTTTCTTTTTCACTGCTTTCGCCACCGGACGACAGGTATCTCCCCGCCCCCTGAGTTCCGCCCCCCGTCCCTTCTCTATGCGGCTGCGTCGCTCGGTCCCCACTAATGCATGTGATCGTTAAGCAGATAGAGCTCCCACCAAGGTTTAGGCGACGCGGATTCCGACTTCTCCTTTACTCCTCACGACGTTCACTGCCTTCCCCCTTCCCTGTTTCCCCCAGCACCACCCCCGTCGGAAAGTTTTCCTAAGAGAACCCTTTTGAGGTTCTTATATTCCTCGCGAGAAGATCCCCTCACTGTCGGTAGACGCTCCAGGCAATCAAGTCCTGTGCGATTCGGCCTCTTCAATCTGGTTAGGAATTCCCTTGTATATTTGCAGATATCCCTCTCGCTACTTCCCCCCTCCGCGGGTCCCTCTCGACCTTTCGAATCGCTTCTTTCCAGTGCTCCTTCCGTGCTTCCCTTCCCTCTTTTTCCCCACACCCCGTCCGCCACTTCCCCAACCGCAAAGTCTGATCTACCTGCTTTTTCTTATTTTAGGGTCAGCTCTTTTCCCGTAAACTCATCTGTTTATTTTGGATGCTCTGTTGTGCCCTCGACTTCCTCCCTGGTTTGCCTAGCCGGTGCCCTACGACCTTCCTCCCATTCCTTTTCTATCACGGTGCGAGCGTCCTCGCCCCTTTTCCTTTTAGAATCGAGGTCCGCCGAGCTCTCGTTGGGAGACCTTAGGCCCCGGAGTTAGACGATCAATATTGACTGTTCTCTTCCCCTTTCTTGTGCCCCTTCTCTGCTTCCTCTATCACCCATCTGGCGCCAACACGCTTTTTTTTATTCCATCTTCCACCTTTACCTTTATAATCGGCAGTGAAAGATTGGTGCCTGAAGCTTCGCCCAAGCTGCGGCGTATTTTTGACTCTTGTCTCTCCCAGGAGGGTTCACCCCCCCTGCAGAGTCGTTTTTCCCGGCTCCCTATCAATAACGGCGACCGCGTTTCGTTTCTGACTCCAAGAAAGCTTTATCCTCTTTGCAGATGCCTCCCTTCCCCCTCCTTAAGAGAAATCCCCGATCCTCGGCCACCCCGCCGATGACGGTGTTTTAAATCCTTTTCTGAGAGGCCGTCCCCTTTCTTTTCCCCCCCCATCCGTTGATCCTTCTTTTCCCTATTGGCCTTTTTTAGGGAGGACTTTTGACCCGCGACCCAAGCATTTGGTCAGCTGAACGTGCGTCTCTTCATCTATTTTCTCTTTGAATGGTCTGACTCTGTTTCCCTCTAACCCCTTTCCCTTGGAATGTAAAGTCCTCACCGATCACCTTCCTCCTTTACTCACGCTTCTCGGACCGTCTCCCTTCTCTCATGCATCTTTTTCTCACAGGATATGATTCCGATTGTTTGTTTTTTCAAGCCCTTGACCGTTGTATCTTATCTGCACGCCTTTCCTTTTTTTTTCTATGCCCTCGTAGTGAGTGTCTTTCTTTGTTCCTTTTCTCTTCTTTCTCGTTCGTGTTCCGTCTTTTCCCCCGCCTTGGTGACCAAATCCTTCTAGCTTTAACCTTCTTCCGTCGTTGCGTTTACATTTTCCTTTTCCTTAATTTTTTTACCGACAGTGTGGCTTTCCTTCTTTTTCAAAGATTTTTTTTACTCTGCCCCGATATGCATCGGCTAACCCTTCGGACCCATTTGTCCCCTCCTCTCTGACACCGTTTTTGTTTTGATTTCCATTTTGAGTTGAGTCCGTTTTCTTAAGAGGTCAGTTTTGAGGTTTTCAAGGTTCTTCTTCCCGGTAGGGATGGATTCTGTTCTGAGTACGAGTAGTGTTCTCTTTTCTGGCCCACGTAGAGCCTTGTAGATAGCCCCGGCCTTTCTTTTTTCTACCCCCGGCACGCTCCATATGGAAGTTTTTTTGGACTAGCCTTTTTCGGTTGTGTGGTCATGCCGGATTGTCAGTTATATTCTGGGCCTCTCTCTTCCGCGTGCTTGTGATCCCGCGCGCTTTTCTCGCCTTTTTCTACTTTACTAGATTTTCTTTCAGTGGGACTTAGGTGGGTTTTTTCTCAGTTAGACCAACCTGGTAATAGTTCGTCAGTTAGATATTTCCTTTCTCTTTTGAAAGCAGATCTCGTCCTCTTCTGCTGCTTCTAGGCGTGATTTCCGAAGATCTTTGCTCCTACCTTTCCACTATTACCCTGCTCTTCTCCTCTTTTTTTCCGATTGTCGGGAGAGCTCTCTTTCGGGTGGAGCTTTCTTTAAGGACCTTTTTAGGACGCCTGGTCTCATCGTCAGCCTTTTCGCCGATGGGACAGATACGAGAAGAGTTAGTTTTTTCTCCCCCCTCTCAGTAGGAGTTTGAATATCAGCATTTCCTTTTCTCCTTTTCCAGACTACCGGGTAGTTTTTCTCCCGACCCACCAAACCTCGAATCTAAGCCGTTCTTTTCATCTAACGCACTTTCCTCCCGCCTCTTGAGTTGGCCCTCCGTTCAGGAAGGCGTGACTTACGATTTTACCTCCTTCTTTCGACCACCTTCGTCTCACCCCCTTGCGCTTTCAGAAGACATGTCTTATCAGCCCCCTTCTCCCCGCCCTTCTCTGCCGATAGTCACCCGACACCTCCCTATTTACTTTTTCTCTCTGTTCAGCTTTTCGCCACGACTCCTTTTTTGCCCTTCTTCTCTCCAATCTCCCTTCAGAACGGCTGCCTCAATTTTTGCAACCCCCCCTTTCCCGCTAGGGGGACGCTTGATTCAGCCACCCTATCGCGTTTGAGCGATGCAGCAGTATAGAGTCATCGCTTCTTTCTGGGGCATAGGTAAGTAGTTCTCGGCTTCCTTTGCTCACGGAGGACCCCTCCTTCCCCCTCCTCTTTCTGGTATCTTGTGGAAAATCGGCCACTATTCTTCCCTCTTCTCCTTTTAATCCTCCGTTGGTGGTGTTTGAGATCTATTGGTTCCTGTTGTGCGTTTGAGTCGTAGACGTAGCTGATTTCCTTTCGAGACTTCTTTCTCTTTCTAAAGAGTACTGATGGTTCCCCACGCCTTCTCTTCATCTTCTTCTTATCTTTTTCGATGATGAAGGTGGATGTACTTCAGAGATCTTTCACGAGGTTTTTCCCCCTGGATGTTCTGTCCTTTTCTTCGTTTTGTGGTCCAGACTTCTCTGCCCCGACAGCGTAGTCCTTCATATTTTAAATTGGAGGCGGTATTGCGGTGTCAGCTCGTCCTCTCAAAGGGATCTCCCGGTTCGTGCTGATTCACGGCTCTTTTTCGCCTGTTTTTCTCCCTTAAGTGACTTCGCAAGAGACGGCTTTTTTCTCTTTCCTGAGTGTTTGCCAGTCCCCGATTTCCCCGGCTACGTCGAGTCTCTCGACGAAAAGGATGCGAAATCTTTTTTTGGGTGTGTTTTGATAGTCGTATTTTCCCCCTTTCTTTATGTCCCTCCTGCGAGCCGACAGGTTCCTTCCTCTCCTCTTCATGTTAGCTGCTTCTGTAGAGATTTTGCTTTCCCTTATCCGGCCTTTTCTTTCTCACTCTTAGTCAACTTGCCGCAAAACGTCTCTTTGACTTCCGTGATCCACCCTCCATTTCACCGACTCAATAGTCGACTCCGCAGATTTTCGCGTCATGTGTCAACCATGTTCCGTTTCTGCGCCCTCTTATCGTCAAATAAGTTCCCTCCGGAGGAAGACCTACCCTACGCTCCTTACGCGTTTTCCCAGAGCACTTTCCGTAGATTCTCGCTTCTTGTGCTCCCTTAATCCACCAAAAACTCTACATTCCCGTCCGCGACCCCACGCAACCCTTTTCTTGACTCTGTCCTGCCCCACCTGATCAAACTCCCCCTCGCCACTCCAGGACAAGTTACCCAACTTTCATACCTCAGCACCTCCTCCCCACTTCCTCGTTCCGACTTCCCCCCCGTCTACTGTTTGTTTGTCAAGGGCCTTCTGCTCCCGAGGTCCCTATTGCAGTGCTCTGGCGGTAAACCTCAAATAGTCGACTCGACCCACCCAGCCCTCCTTTTGCCCCTTTCTCAACCTTTGACCTTTTCCCCCCCCCAACGCCATCGTACCTCCCCAACACCTCTCGCACCATCGCACCTGGCCACTCCCCCCCCCCCCCAAAGGCTTCTGTCAGTTAGGATTTCGGCCACCCTTTTAGTCTTGCGTGCCTTAGACCTATTCCGATGTTTTAGCTTTTCTATCGTGTGTACCAGTTCCTCCTAGGAATCCACTGTCCCGGTTACCCCATACGGATTCCTTTACTTTTTTTTTCCCTTTCTTTCAGGAAGTTTATCTGCGGCTCGGAGTTTTTTTTTTTTTAAAAAGGTCCCGGTCTACGCCAGCTTTACTCACTTTGAAAGAACGCTTCCACCCACCATACTAAAATTCGTGCATGAATACCTCAGTAATCTTTTCTTAAGACTGGATACAGTAGATCGATTAGATAATCACTAGTCGATTAGAAGGTTCTTCGGAATGTCGACTAAGTCGCCTCTCTACCTTTATAGAGGAAGGTTATTCTGTGGTCCAGATCTTCCCCTGTGGAACTTCTAAGTACTTTCCTTCTCCCCATCTTCCGACGCTTCCCATTCCACTCGCCTCCTTCCCCGGTCCGCTTTCCCCTTGTGTGGGTCTTTCTTTTCGCATTCCTCCAAGCCCCTCTCCTGGCATGTTTTGATCAGCGTTTTCTTACTTCCTTTCCTCCCCGGTCCTGATTTCGACGTTGGCCCGTCCTCTGCGCGTCGTTTTTTCGTTTTTACGGTTATGTTCGTCGAAAGTCCTTTACCTGAGACCTTTAGTAGTTCTGTCGACCGACCCTCCCCTTCTTCCCTGTGTTTTGCAAGGGATAAAGCCTGCCTTCTTTCTTTTGTCAAAGCTCGGAGTTCGTCCCCACCTCAGCAATCTTTTGGTTTTCCGATTTTACGACCGCTGTAACGGTCCCCCTCTTTTCTCAAGTTGTTTTCCTTTTTGAAGAGGCATCTGCTGTCCCTTCTTTTTTTTTCAGCTGGGTGGATCGCGTCCCTTATCGAAAACACTTGACTTGAGCGCCCTTCTTCTTTTGAGTTTCTTTCTTCCTCCTCCGTAACAATTTTCTCCCGGCGTTTGCTCTCTGACTCTTCTTTACCTTGAGCAGGTAGATGACTTTTTTTCTCTTTCTCAGGCTTATTGGCGGACGTTTTCTCCCTTTCCTTCCCCCCTCCTCTTAGAAGTCCCTGAAGGTCCGCCCCAGTAGCCCTCCCCGCGTCTGAGGTCTCACCCTGTTCGAACGAACTCCTCCCCCCCTCTTTGCAGAGCGTGTTCTTGGCAGGGAGAGCCGGCGCCTCAGATAGTGATCATCTTAACACGGGCACGCGTCTCGACCTTCCGCCTTTCTGTGCCCTTTCCCTGGAGTCCCTTTTCTCCCTTCTATTCGTTTCGACTCAGAAAGTTCTATTCCGACAAAGGCGAGCCCCTTTTTTGGCCGATCACCGCGGTGAGTCCTGCCTCCCGACAGTGGCTTCATATAGTCATTCCCCATCTCTTACTCCCAGTCGCGCTTCTTTTTCCCCCGTGCTGAGGCTTTTTTGTGAGCTATCTGCTGGTAACTTCTTTCTTTTTTTTCGATCTAAACGTTAGCGCTCTCTCTCTTTTCGCTACGACCTGGTTCTGTCGTCTCTCCTCTTTTCTCCTCTATGGCTTAAGGGAGGCTCAGAAGCGCCTGTCACTCCTCCTTCAGAGCGTCCTTTTCTTTAGTCCGAACTCGTTATCGTCTCTCCTAATGACGTCGATCTTTTTTTCTCCTTTCCTTTCCCTACCTTTTTTTTGCGGCCCTCTTCTGGTCAGTGGTTTTCACCACAATTTTGCGGGCCTTGGCTCCTTTCTCTCTCTTTCTTTTTCCCCTACGTCGCCCCCCCTCCGTCCTCCTTTTCGCTTCGCATCTCGTCCGATAGGATTAACTTGTCTTAGCCGTCCGACTAGTTTGTGTTTTTTAGCGACTCCCTGCGTTCGTGCCCCCTTTTGTCCTTTTTTTCTTCCTCCTATATTGTGTTTTTTGAGAGATAAAGTGGTACGAACATCCCCCCTGCCCCCCCCCCCCTTTTCACGACGCTTCGAAACTTCTATCTCCGGGATCCCTATCTCCCCTCGCTGCAGAATCCCCTCCCTATCAAGTAGGGGTGCCCCTTAAGCGACGATTTCCCTGGTCCAACTGCAACTCAGGTTGGAAACCCCCGTGCCACCCCTTTAGCCCGAGCCCGGCCAACTTCCTTTTGACGGCTTTTCTTCCAAAGGTCGAACCTTTCCTCTCTTGCAGTCCGTTCTTGTTCGTTTCAAACGGAATTAGCTCTCCCTCTTCGGGTTCGTTCCCCTTCCTCCTCCCACGCCTTGATATGCTTCTCTCGATAGAGACCCTCCAGGTAGTAGTCTCCCGTCTCGCGCTTCTTCATGTACTCGCTTCTTTTCACTGCCTTGCCCAGGAATGTTCCACGTGCCCGTCTCATATCTCCCACCATACCTCCCACCGTTTCCTTTCTCCATTCCATACAGTACACGGCAATTGGGTGCCTCCATTTGCCGTTATTTTTTAGTGTGACTATGGCCCTTTAGCTTTATTTCCCTCCCCCTTTTCGGTGCGCTCAAGACTCAAGACTTTTTGTCCCCCGAATCGGCCCTCCCTTTGCCATCGCCGTTTTAACGACCCTTTTGATAGTCCTGAAGTCTCTCAGATCTTCCCTAGAACTTAAGTCGGGTCACTCCTTTCAACGGTCCTCTCTCTTTTTTCCCTGTTGATTAAGCAGAGATCATATTCCCCCCTCTTCCCGGCCCTTTTCTAGAAAATTACCCCCCCCCTCAAAAGATTTTGACCGGTCTTAGCGCATTTCTTGAATAATTGTTTTTGCAGTCCCCGCCCCCTCCTTTGTTAGTCGGGATTCTTCTTTTTGCTGAACTGCTGGCTTCTCGTGGGCCTTCGTGTCGTCCTCCTCAAGCCTGTCCGGTCCAACTCTCCCCTCCTTTGCCGAAGTCTCCTCCCCCCCTTCGCGGCCTTCCTTCTTTTCGAACTGAGATAGCCCATTAGACCCAATTCGGTCCTTTGATTTCGGACCCCCCTAGCTCTTCAGCTAAAATGTAGGTGTCTCCCTTCCCTTTGATCGTCCACCCATCGGAGGACCACTCGTTTCGCACTCTTCCTCTGAACCTTGAAAGTCGCCATTTAGCTTTCGTTCCCCATTTTTTTTGTTTTTAAGCGGGCAGACCGTCTTTGAGCTTCAGGTTCAGTCCGATTTATTATCTATGGTCGTTCCCCCAGTTAGGTCAGTTTTTCCGTTTCTAATGGTGCGTAAAGATCCCGTACGTGCTCAAGTCCCCGTTGAAATTACTTACCCCGCGCTTTCAGGTCCTTCGCTACCCCCTCTCTTTTCTCATCAATAGATCTGCCCTTCCGGTCCCGTCCTCTCTTCCCCCAGTCAGACTCAGTAAGATGCTAGATTGCCATTATTAAACATTGGCTGATCGGCTCTTTCTTTTTGGGGATTTTTCCATCTGAGCCACAGCCCACGGACCCAACTTCAAAACCCTTGTAAACGCGACCGGGTTTATTTTTTTCTTCCTAGCGTTCCTCGTCCTCCTATTTCCTACTGTGTTTGGAGATTTTTGTAATTCTTGAGATTTCAAAGTGACTATTCTCTACCAACTAACAGGAGCAGAATTACTCCGTTTATCGGTTTCGTCGAAATCCTTTACGACCTTTCCCCTTCGGTTAAACGTCGATATATTTTTTGCCGCTAGACTTTTTAAGCCTCTCTTATCCACCTGCCCTAGTGACGAGGGTTCTGACTCCCCGTTAGTATTGATTTTCTGTAAGACTATGCTGTAAAGTTTCCTTGGTTCACGTCTTACTACTCCCTGTTGACCCCAAACCCTCCTCTCAACTTTTTAAAGATTTGCGAACACCCTCCAATTTTTTCCTTGCAGAGTACGCCAGTGTGATTCCGTTCGTAAGGACACCTCCGATGCATCTCATCCTTTATATCCGGTCCCCTCTTATCCTACCCTTTTCCTTTTCCCCAATTTCCATTTTCTTCCCCCCTCCTCTGGTTGGGGTTGAGTTCAATGTGAGAGTTGCTTTCTCCGGACGATTTCTGGAAGTCCTTCTTAGGTCGTGTTTCTCCTTTCTGATTGTAGACCTGGTCGTTCTCCTCATCCAGTCCTGTAATCGCCATAATCTTTCCCCTTCTTACGACGACTTCCACCTTTTTTTTCCTTCCTTCGAACTCGAGGTATTTCTTTTCTGGATTGATTGCTAGTAGTGCTTTGCTACTCGGGTTTTCTAGAAGGGTAAGGTTGTGTTGTGGTTTTGATCCTTTTTCTTCCTTTCGAAATGGGATCCTGAAGATTCGAGTTTTTCCTCGGTTTTTTTGGTCGGTTTAGTCACAACACGTCCTTAGTAGATATTGACTTTTTTTTTCTTTCCCCGTCGTCCATCGCCGCTTCTTCTTCTTAGCTTGCAGTGAACGTCGACTCACTAATCTGTGCCTACATCCTTTCAGTTACCTCTTTGAATTTTCCGCTTCGATTGTTCCCCTTTCCTTGTGAGGCGGACCTTATTTTTGTAAGGTATTGCAGCTTAAGTTATCCCTTTTTCTGTAAGTTGCTTTCTTCTCTGCGACTTCTCCCCCGTCTGAGGACTCTTCTCTCCTCCATCTTCCGACCCTACGCCGTACTTGGCCTATCCTGGAGTTTCTTGCCGTCATTTTCTTCTCTCCCTGAAATTTTTTCTTTTCGATCTTTCTCAAAAACCCAGAAAAGATCATTCTCCGGCAGTTCCCTTCCGACCCCATTCCGTTCTTTCGTTCCCCAAATGCGCGCTCCTTTCGATCTTCAGAAGTAGTAGAGTAGTTCTCACCTCCTTTTCCGAGCGGAGAAGTGACTCAGCCTTTCTCCGCCCGTTCCTCTGCCGTAAAGATACCCTACCCTCTTTTTCATTGCTTCTTTAATCCTGCCTCTTTCCCTCTCCTTCGAAAGTATGATAAGCACCCTTTCATCCCCCCCTTCTGAATAAACGTTTTCAACTCTGTAGAGAGGGTTATGAGTAAGCCAGCCTCCCTGCATCCTCGAGAGCCGGCCCCTATCCTCTCCCCTCCCCTGATTCTTTAGCTTTGTTTGCCTCCTCTCTAGGCCCGCGAAGCTTCCCACTCTTCTCCTCCCCTTCACGTCCTGCAGTCTGCACGGTATCTGGTGGACCATAGGCCCGATCGGGCCGATTCTCTTTTCCTCTCATCGTTGTTTTTTTCTGGAGTTTCCTCTTCTTTTCCTGAGTTTACGACTTCCGCAGAAGTAGAGGCCTTTTTACCCTTCTCTTCTACTGATGAGATTCGACTTCCTGAATTTTCCGCCCCTTTGGCCAAGACGAAAAACGAAGTAGATATCTTTCGGCTGCCGCCCTCGATCTGAAGCTGGCTCCCCATGTCCCTCCCCTTGTCCCGGAGTTGCCCCCTTATTGTCTAATCGGGAGAGGGGCCTTACTGTGCGGATTCAGTCTCTCCCTTGTTCTTGCTCCCTCCTCTTATAGTACGTCCGCCAGAGAAACCGAGATGGATTAAGGCGGTGTTTGACGTAAAAGTCACTCCTCTTCAGTCCAAGTTTCGTCTCCCCTTTCTTGATGTCCCCCTTCTTGGATTATTCTCCTCCAGTTTCTGATTCGCCTCCCTCCCTTCTTTCGGTCTTCTAAGTCTAGATACTTGAGGGCAAAGCCTTTTTCGGTACTTGAGATCGCGAACTTGATTAATGTCCTTTTTGGGTGTGGTTTTCTCTCGTCGTCCCTACTTTTTATCGAATGCACATTCTCAGCTGCCGTTCTTCTCTGGAACCACGGGAGGACTGGTAGTTCGATCATGCCTCTCTCCAGGTCGCCGAGCGAATTTTCTCGTCTGAAGTTTCCCTACTACCCCCCCAACTTTTCTAGTGATCTTCCCCCCTTCAAAGTCCCCGGCTCGCCCGCCCTCGCTTCCCCCTTCCTCTTTATTGAAATAGTGACCTTGTGGTTCTCCGCCCTGCTTCTCCCTAAGTTCATCCCCGATCCTCCCCCCCTCCAGCCTAGTACTCTCGCCCGATGCTCTCCCCTTTGACTTCTCCCATCTTCTTTTGCCTTCCACATTACCCACCCCACCTAATGTCCCCTTTCCCGAAGTCTCCGATGCTGATCCTCGGCTTCCCCCGGATTCACACCGTCCTTTTACCCTTTCGTCCTTCCAATTCTTTCACTACGTCTCCCCTGTCCATACCCCCCTTCCCCTAGTTTAGGCCGTACCCCTGACCTATTCTCGCTTTTTGACAAGATTCGTGAGTGGCGATGAGGAAGTGGCTGTTACTTTTGCGTCCTCAAAGCCCACTCGAGCCGTCCCCATCCAATCCGTCGTAGACTGCTCTCCCTTTTACCAAGTTTTAGACCCGCCTCCAACCGAGAGCACCTCTCCCACAGTTTGAATTTACCCCCCTTATGGCCTCTTCTTCGTCCCTTGAGTATGGATCCTTTTCTACAGGCTGCCTAGTGGTTCCTCTTTCTCTGATCTAATGACGCCCTCTGGCCTCAACTTTTTTAACCCGTCCGTTTCCGTACCTTTGAACCTTTTTTCAGAAGATGACGAAGTCCTCTCTGGTCGGATTTTTTTCACCCCTTTTGCCCCCCGAACGTTCCTGTACCGCACTTTCTTTTCCTGAAGCGGACCCCCAAGGCAACCCTCAAATAGAAATTGTAGTTATTTTTGCTCACTTTTCACTTGGCGACCGATCTTTCACCCCGTCGTCTCTTCTCTCCAAGCTGGCAGCTCAGTCCTTTTTCTTCTCCTGCAGGGAATTTTCTCTTAAGTTTTGGGTTCTTTTCAATCTACGTAGGAGTCAGAGACTGGACGATCTCATATCACTTTGACAGTTATGTACCTTTTCCCTAGTCCCCCACCCCCCCACCCCCCCCCCTTCCTCAACTTGAGAAGATCCCCTATTCCATACTCCGCGAAACGTCGGACCACACAGTCGTTTGGTAGTGCGTTAGCCTACTTCCCCTCACCTCAAGCATCCTAAGGCATAAGCATTCTTTTTGTCAAGTTGCGCATATATCTCTTCCTCCCCCCCCCCCAAAAACAACAAAAACCCAACACCCACCATTTGTTAAAGTTGCTTTCCTCTTCTCCTTGGAATTCCCCGGGAATCTGAGGATTGATGATCATCTCTTTTCTCTAGGTCGCGATTTTTCGTTTTCTTTTCTCCTCCCCTCCCCGTGCCGGTGCAAGGAGATTTAGCCAGTACCCCCTCCTTCATCTTGACTTTTTGGGCCCGCCTAAGTGGTCCATCGGTTCCTCTCAGATGGGTGAGAACGCTTCCTTCCTCTCGTTCAGGTAAGTTTCATCTTCCTTGTAACCGGAGTTTTCGATCTGGTGTGTATAGTTTCCTCCTGCCTCACACCCCTCCATTGTGGACCTCTCTTTTTTGTAGCCATCTCACGCCGAAAGCCGACCTGGCTCCGGAGTCCCCCTCCTAGACTTTAGACGGCGAGCATTTTCGCTCTCTCCAAGTAGCCGATATTGGAGTGCCTTCTCGCTTTTTAACTTACGTTTCCAGACGATCGGAAGTCTCTCTTCCCTCCCCCAAGATGAATACCCCGCTTGTTAGTCTTTTTCCCCCTCCTTTTTAACGAAACATCTCCTCTACCCTTTTCTTCTGAATTGTTTGAGTGATTTACGTTGAGACGGCACCTCGATCGTGATCTTGCCTCTTCAGCCGTAACAATTGAGTCTCGTTCCCCTCTCATATTATTGAACCTCCCTGCTTTATATCTTTAGTTTGAGAGTAGTTCCTCCCTAGAACCTTTCAAAGTAATTGACAAGTCTGGATAATCTCCCCCTGTAGTGTTCTGAGTTTCAAAGGTTTTTCTTTATCTGAAAGGCCGATTCTACCCCCCCCCCTTTCTAGATCGACAAAATTGAAGGAATGTCTTTTGAGCTCTCATCTTTGGGCCGGTCGTCAGTGACCGAGTTACCCCTTCTCACTTCTTTGGCGACTTTGAGTAGCCTCCTCCTTTTTTTCCTTTTTTTTCTCTATGATTCGTCGCTTAAGGAATCAAGTTTTCCCCTCCCGTGAAGCAAGCCCGTCCTCTACTTTGTTTTTTGAGTTACTAACCGTCTCGAAAATACCTTCACTCACTCCCTCTATTGGTGCTTAGAACAGCCGTTCCCCCTGAGGTGACGGCTGACTCCTTTTTGCTTTAAAAAATGAGTTGTCTTTTCTAATTTTTTTTCTTAGAGTTAGAAACCCCTTATAGATAATCGGAACTCTGACCGCTATCACCGCTCCGCGAGTCTATACGTTCTTTCTCTTACGCAGAGGTTTTAGAGCGCCTATGAGTTCGTCGCCCAAATTTATTCCTTTTATTTTTAATCAATCCCTCCCTTTGTTTTTTCTTTTTGTGTATTTGCCCCGGTCCTCCTGACCCATAGGCGGCTTACCCCCCTATTCGGTCTTCATACAAGTTCCCTCTCGTCAGCTCTCTCGTTTCCCCTCTTCTCGGCTCTCTCTCGTAGGGCAAGGACGAGGATTTCTCTCAGTGGCACAAGGAAACAGTTTTTTGGTTCAAGCCGGCCTGTGACTTTTCGCTTCCCCCCCCCCCTTGGCTTGAGCGGCTGGCCAGTCCCCCAGTGTCGAATTTCCCGATTTTCGCTTTCGTCGCTCAGAGTTATTTTTTCCCCTCCTTGCCCTCCGATTAGGTTTCCCGCGCAGATTCTTTTTTAGACAAGTCTTCGTTCCTACTGAATGTAGTTCGACTCCACCCCCCCTATCCGCCGCCCACCTTTCTTCTTCTCTAGAATCGCGCCTTCTCCGTTCGATCGTCCTGATGACGACTTTCTCCACGGCGTCGAGTCTTTCAACTCCGTCCTTTTGAAGGTTCTGACCTTCCTCTCCTGGACTGTGGAAGGGTTCTTCTGTCCTGGCTTCGATAGGACGCACCTTTTTGTGAGATACCAATCAACAGACGTTGCGATTCGTCCCTCCCGTTGGCCCGTCGCCGGGTTATTCCCCCCTTTCTTTTTGTCAGAATCTCTCTCCGCTCTCATTGCCCCTTCCTCCCCTAGATGGTAAGACTTTTTGACAGGTCTCGCTTGTGAACGGATTTCAGGCCGCTCACCTCCTTATTTTTCCCGGCCGTTCTGCCCTCCCCCTCCCTCCCAAGATTTAGCAGCCCTTGCTTTTTCTGCCTTTTTTCTTTAAGAATTCGGTGCTTAAATTCACCATCTGTTATTTTGTGTTGCTTTCCCCTTCTATCGCTTCGTTCCTGCGCCCCCTTCTTTTGTCATCCGTCATCTTTTTCCGAAAATTCATAGACTCCTCCCCCTTTCTCCTTTCAGCAGACCCCCCCCTTTAGAGGCCTCTTTCGAAGAGTGCCGTCGAGATCGCCGGATAGACCCCCCTTTTCCTTACCCGGTACTTTTTAGGGCGAAATCACGCCTCTTTTTCTGATTTTCAATCGGTGTGTTTCTCAGGAATTGTTCCTAGCTCACCCTTCGGGGAACAACGCGACACTAGATCCTTTCCCCAGCTTTTCCCCATCTCATGCCTTCCACATTCCGTTTTTGTCGAAAGGGAGACCTCTGGTCTGCGGATTTCCGACCCGCGGTTCTCCGGAGGCTTCCCCAAACCTTCCCATTTCTTTTTTTTCTAAGGGCCTGAAGCATTTCTTCCCGTTGCGACCGTCGTGAGACCGAGACCCTCTTCTCGTCAACGGCCTTTTTTTTTCCGGAACTTCCCCTTTTTTATTCCTCGAATGCCCCTTTTATTTTCAATTAGTTCCCCGAGCTCATCGACCCTGCCTTCCCCCCTTTTATCAGGTAAGAGGTTAGTCTTCTTCTCTTTTTTTACACTTCCCCCCCTCGCTTCTCGTCCTGCTGCCCGGTAATGTGGATTGTGCGGTCGGAAATGTTCACTCCCTGACCCAGACACTTTTTCCCCGAGCAGGGTCTTTTTTTTGCGCCCGGCATCGAGGGTTCCTTAGTACTCGGTATGTCCTATGTTTTTTATTTCAAACGTCCTGCTAATTTACAACCTGAAGATAGCTCCAACGCCAGGCGCCGTTAACTCTACTTTTTAGATTCAGTTCTCCTAGCCTTCCTAAGTTTTCACCTTTATAGAATGTTATTCTCCCTCTTCGGTGAAGCCGAGGGATCGCAACTCTTGGTTCCTATTCCCTCTTTCCCTTTTTTTCCATTTTTCTTAGTTGAGTGTCTTGTCCCCCCCCGCTTTTTCCGATGTGATGTCCCGTCGTTAATACCGACCCTGGACCCCCCCAAAACACTCCCCCCCTACTCCAGTCTTTCCCGCTGCGACAAAGTTCCATTTACCATTCAGATTTGGGTTAAAGCAAATTTTTTTCCTGCCTTTTATCATGACCCCCTCTCGATGTCGCCTATTTTCTCAGGTCGACCGTCGAAGGGCCGCCCTTTGAATAATCCTTGCCAGACTCTTTTTTTTTTCTTCCCCAATTGAGAGTTCCCGATATTTTTGTTTTTACGATGGTCTTTCAGTGAACTCGCGCGGGCTACTTTTGCTGGATTCTTTTCTTTCTATGATTTTCTTCGTTCTTAATCATTCTCCAGCTTTCTCTCTCCTCACTGATACCCCCTGTTTCAGTGAAAGACATCTCGGTTTGGTCCTTTCCTTCTTCCGCCACTTTGTTTCCTGTCCTTTTGTGCTCTTTAGTGCTTTTTATTTCCCCTGGGAGATTTCGACGCTTTTGGATTTTTTTTTTGTTATTCCTTTCCCCTCCTCCTATCTCAGCCATGGGCGCGGTTTTGGAAGTGGACTTTCCTGGGTTTTTTTGGGTGGAGGTGGAATCACTTTTTTTTGACACCCACGTCTCGTAGAAGATATGCCTTTTCTTGGCCCTCCGTAGCTTCATTATTACGATGTTCCCGGCGTCTTGGTTTTCCCGCCGTGACTAAGCCCCATAGGTGAACAGAACTCCTCCCCGTTTTCCTTTGCAGTACTACCCTCCTCTCGTTTCGTTTGAGGGAGGGAGATGAAGTCCTTCAGGGTGGAGCTTACCTGTAAGTGATATTACTTTCGACGTTCCTCTCTACTCATGACCCCGCGAGCCATCCTTTTAGTCGATCTCGCCCATGCTCTCGACTTCCAGTCATCCTAGTGTTGCATTCCCTAACTTTTATGGATTTCATCCTATTCCCTGGTACCCTTTTCGTGGGGATCTCGTCCTAATAACCCAATTCCCCGGACTCCTTTAAGCCGTTTTCGCTCCTTCTACTTTAAGTTTTTAAGCGCTGCTTTGGCACCCCCTACGTTCTTCTTGTAGACGTCAGAAGTTCGCCCCTCTTGCTCTTTTACATTGAGTTACAAATGCGAGCCGACTCCATGCCTTTCATAAGCAGGTCTCGACCTTTATAACTAGTTCCGCACCCCACCCTACCTACCTCAAGTTTTGACGCCTTTCCTACGTTTTTTTTATGAGAAGAGAAAGTTTATCCTCTTACCTACCTTCTTTCTCCCGTTGGAGACCTCCTCCCTTTCTCTTATCAAGACCCAAGACTCAATCCTTTTTTATCTCTATTCCAATGTACGAGTTTCATCGAATTTAGTCGGGGGCATCCTACTTCGTCATGTCCAGGCCGCGAAGATTTTGATGGACTTTTCTCCATTTCCTAAGGTTGCGTACGGTCCCCCTGTTTTCCCACTAGGCCATTAGTTTGTCAAACTCCTTTTCTCTTTGAATAATAGTCTTTAGAGCTTTGTCTGCCCGATTTTCCTTGGCCACCTATCCTTCACTTGGACGGTAAGTCGTCTTCCCTCTTATCTTCAGCGTTGTTCAGCGTCCTGATGCCCCCCCTATCTCTTCAGATGACATCGTGTTTGCGCGCTCGAGATGCTGAAGGCTGGTTATCGCTGCCCCTTGACGAGTTGCCAAACGTTTCTTCTCGCCCCATTTCTCGTCGATGTTGCGGATCAGACCTTTCCCTCTTTTCTTTTGCACGTCAGCGGATTCAACCCCTTTTTCTTATGAGTTTGCGGTGACTCGTACGTCTCCCGGGTCTGATCCGTTAGTGATGACGGGCCCTTCTTTTTTCTTCTTCCATTTGTTGACTCACAGCCCGCCACCCCCTCCAGCGGAGGTTTCACCTCGCTTGCGCAGCAATCTATTAGGGCCCCGTCACGCGGATAGTCCTCTTCGATTTCTTCAACAGGCTGAGAATTCGGCGGTTTTTTTTTTCTTCTCTTTCTTATCCACTACAAGGGTCTGTTCGAACCCTTCTGCCGACCTTCTGATAGGCCATAATAGGCCCCGTCCTTTTTCGCTGCGCACTTTCCGGCTCGCGAGGCTTTTGATCCAACCTTTTCTCAAAACCTTTATCCTTCCGATTCCCGACCCACCTGAAGAGGCCTCGCTTCTCTCCCCCCTTTCAGTCTTGGCGGGAATACTTCACCCTTTTCGATGTACCTTTTTCTCTTTTTTGGCTTTTCACGTTACCGACCGATTACTCAGTGCAGTCGTCTTACTATAGAACGCGGTTTATCCCTTTATACTTTACCTCGGACGAGTTTTTTCGCCCTCCCCCCCCTTTTTCCACCACCCATAGAAAGTACACCCTCCTGAACTTCCCAAACATGCTGATCATTGGATTTTTGGATCACACCGTTCCGCTTCGTCTCGAAGGCCCCATTCCACGCCACCCTGCACTTTTATGACCCCCCACCTCTTAGCCGGCCCGTACACACCTTGTCCTATTCCTTCCCTGAATGCCCTCTCCGAGGGGTTTTGATCGCCGATGGATGAAGTTTTTCACGAGCCCCCGCACGCTCCCCTACTCCCCTTACAGGGCGTAGCCGCGCCTTCCCCATCCTTAGACAAGCATCGTCCGTTCACCCGATCTCCCCTCTAATGTGTTCCCCCTACAACCCCCCCCGCTTTTTGCACGATTTGAGGGCCAAATGTTGATTCTGCAGGTCGACGGATTAATAGTCGGCAGAGTTAATTTCGCTTGTGGTCCCTGACCGCCCTCCATTCCTCCCCTCTTACAAAGGCCGTATTAAATTTTTGTCGCTCTTGACGTGTTCTCTGATTGTTTTGTGTGGGTCCCAGGTCTCTTTTTTACGACTCTTTTTTTCCCCTCCTCTCAACAATCTTCCCTACGAAACCTTGAGTGCCTCTTCCACTCTTCCCCGTATGTGTGCACTATCCGTAGATGAACTGTCGCTATTGACCCTCCCTTCAATCGGCGAGAGCCGTGAGCCTTCTTGAATGTCCCGTTATTTTTCGACGTCCATCCGTCTAGTCATCAGGCGCAGGAAGGTGCCTGTAAATGTGAACATTCCTCATGCCTTTGACCCCCGTCCACATGATTTCCTTCTGGTTTCAGCTCTGACAACCTATTCGGACCGTTCTTAACCTTGTGTTGGGTTTTTCCGCCTTCCTCCTCCAATTACATCCCCCTTGCGTGATCAGCAGGAGTGGGTACTCTTGCGCCCTATCTCCTGACCTCATGTTTTGCCGTTGCGCGTTGGCCCCCTGCCTTTTCTCGCTTTGCTTCTACTTGTCGCTGCGCTTTCGGTTTTTTTCATTCCTCTGTATTTTTTCGACCGCAAAGAGGTTCCTTTCCCTTTTTTACTTTTATCCGAACGGGGCATCGTCGCCTTGACTACCGTTGCCTTACATCGACGGGCTTCTGTTGGACCCCCGCATTCGACCGTTCCGTCCTCTCTTTTCTACTTATTTGCCAAGTCGATTTGTCACGTTGTTCGCGCTTTTTTTATCGCCCGCCGGCCTATTCGACCCACGACCTTTGATAGAATCTGCGTGTTTTGAGCCATCCTCCATCCCTCCCTTGATTCTACTCTCGTCTGGACCTCTCGGAAGGCCGATTAGTTGTAGGATGACGCCCCTTCCGGAGACGATGTTTCTGACGGGCTTAGCTTCACTCTACTGCCAGCCCGATTCACCTCAGGTACGCACACTTCCCGCGTTCCTGCTGACGAAACTATGGTCTGCATCCTGCCTCGTGCTCAACCCAAGCATTTCCTCTCTCCGAGTTGTGCGTGATTGGTCTTTTCTAGAACCCTGCGCCTCGAGCTTTGATTATCCTGCGGAAGACTGGTCCCCCCATTTTTCGACTTTTCGTTCGTATACCTCGCTGGAGTTTTCGCATTCGGACTTCTATATCTTCTACATAGCACGCTTTTTTTTTTTTTTTTTTTTCCCGCCCACTTTCATCCCTTTTCCTTGATTCCCTTCGTGAGTTTGGCGCCCACCGTCCCTGGCGGTCTAGTTCCTTCGGTTATGAGACCTCAACCTTCTTTCTTCGCAACATTGTGGTTTTTTTTTACGCTTTAGCAAGGCAGGTCTTACGTGATCCGATTACTGGAGACGATAGTGATTTTATACGCTGGTTGGTTTCGTTCCTCTGCTTGACCTCATCCAATGCCGTGACTCCTAGTACAGCCTTCTCTCTCCCGTGTTCTGCCCCCTGTAATACCCCCCCCCCTCGCCACTGCATCGTCTCCGTCTCCTTTCTTATCCCCCAGCGTTCACCCCCCATTTTTGCTGTATACGTATTGGTGTTTCCCCTGTCTTTCCTCTGTTAGATGTATATGGTATTGCTTGATCCCTTTCCTTCTCTCTCTTCATTGCAGCTCGATATTCCTTCGAGATGACGCTGAACTCTGGTAGGATGGATTATTCTTCTTTTTTGCGACTCCGCCTATTTTGTTTGCGTTATGTACCGTTTGGTATCTATCTCTTTTCTATAAGTTTTTTTTTGTCGTGCGAGATGTATTTGCTTTTTACGAACGCAATCGTCTCAGAAAACCGCTCAAGAATTGTGTGTGTGTCTTTCTTGGTTTGCCCTTTTCCTTTCGATGTTTTGTGGCTGAGCATGGCAGATTTTTTCGAGCGCGATTTGTTATCTTGGCTCCCTACGCGTCCGCTCCTGAGGACCCCCGGCAACTAGGGTGTAACGCTGGGCCACATTTGAGCGAGCCGTAAAAAACGGGAAGGGTGACCTGCGGGGCTCAGCCCCCCCCTTTTTATTGCCCTGTTCGTTCCGTCGGATTGTTCTTCCGAGTTCTCTCCGCCACAGAAGCTCCGATCGGCGTGCTCTTAGTAGCTTTTTACCTGACACGCCCTTTCTCTGCTTCAGTCGAACCCGTTAGCGACGCCCACCCGGTAGTGCGACGCGCTCGCGCTCGTCGCCTTTTTCCGAGATAGTCACTAGTCCCCCCTCTTTCTCACGTGTCCGTCTCCAACGAACTTAAGTTTTTTCCAGGGTGGCTTCCCAGAGAGGGACTGTGAGGGTTCAGCCCTTCGGATTGAGACATTTCGCCACGGGCTGTGCGCTAAAGGAAACCACCTTTTGATAGGCCTGCCGTTGGTCCTTGTAGCTTTTCGGAATTCTCACTGGTTTTCGAATCTCTTCCGCGCGAATTCTGGCACTCCGCGTTGGTCAAGACGTCATCGGTTTTGGTGGTAATGCTTCAGTAAGGTTTGATCCCCCGTGTTTGCTTTCTCCCACTTCCAATCACTCCACGCTCTGCGCGAAGGCGTTTAGTCGTGCAGCCGTTTAGTGCGTCCATTAGACCTGTGTACGTTTTCCTTTTTTTATTTTTTTTTTTTTTTTTTTTTTTGTTTGACCTGGAATTCGATCGGCGTTTTGCCGGTGTTGTCCCTAAGCCTCCGTCCGCACAAGTTCTCTCTCCCGGTGAGAGTGTCTCACGCACACTGAATAGAAGTTTTCCCTCCGTGTTCAGAACTCTATAGCAGGGCGTCCCCCCTTAGCTTTTACTTCCTTTTTTATGCGAACTCACGCCCTCATGCGCTCCACGTTCCGGGTGTCTCGGCGGCTTGATTCTCCCACCCCTTTCCCGGAGCCACTTTTGGCAATAAGATGCATTGAAACCCTTGAATCTCCCCCCTTTAGGGCTTGACTCGGCGTCCTTTTCTTAGACCCAGCTGGCGGCGTCAGTGGTAAGACTATGTCTTGAGGCGTGCCCCACGGCCAGCTTACCTTTCGCGTTCCGGCGACCGCTCAATTTTCCCCTTCTTGACCGACGTATTTTATTCGCCCAGAAACGAACAGAGGTCTCTGTCAAGGCCCCCGACTGGCCTAAAGCGCACGCTCCCTAGCGCAACGCGAGTCTTCCTTCCCGCGCGATTTACGGACCAAGTCTACATCCGGCCTCTTTTGCGGACTTTTCCAAAGAAGCCCCCTCTACCCCCGAAGGTCTCCTACGGTGCTGCGTACTGTTGGGCTTGGTAACGAGGAGAACCAGCCAACGACACACTCCACTGGCTCGACCGGGTTCCGGAGTAGTTCCGAGCTTGTATATTTCTCAGTTCTGCCCCTATTTTGCGATTTCAACGGGCATTTTCGACGTCGTCCTATGCTCCACCTGCACAGGCGCGCCTCTCTTTTCTTGGACGGTCGCCCTTAGCGAAATTAACTAAGTACCTCTCTGCCTCGTTGAGTCTCTTACAAGACTCCCGAGGTTGGCAGCCGAGCGTATCTCAAAGAGTTGCTTTTCGGTTCTCTGCACCCCACAGGGGTCGTAGTGAGTTTTTTTCGCTGCGTGTCAAAGATTTCCCCTTCAGTCGTAAACCCCGTCCTTTGTCCAAACAAATAATAAAAGCGCCACGTCTCAGCGTCCTCCCACTTCAAGTTCCGCCGAGGGTCATTGTTCCTGCCTGAGGGAGTCATGTTCACCCTCTCTTGAAAATACTTCTCCCTATCCGGTTCGACTTTTTAAGACTCCATTTTGTCCACCCTCGCCATCAACGATGTTTTTTGAGGTCCAAATTGAGATTGCGCAGTTTCGGACGTTTATTTTTGGCCCGCCGTTTAACTGGGTTTCTCGGGGCCAGCCTTTCCTTTCTTATGTTTTTCGCGAGAGTGGCTAGTTGAGGAATAACCGTCGAGCCAGCTGTTTCTCCTCGCGAACTTTGAAATTCAGGATTCCGATATCCGCCGGTTGTGTCCGGCCCTCCGAACTTCTATTTAGTTGGCAGGATAGTTCTCGTTCCTTTGCTTTCTTCTCGATTCCCGTTTGGATTTACGTTGATAAGTTTAAATCGTCGATGCGAATGCCCTGTTGTGCCGTTCGCCGTTCTTTGACCTTGTGACTTCTTTCTTTCTTGTGGAGGGGAAGTTTATCCACCGGCCTCGCTGATGCCTTTTTCCCCCGGGGAACGAGTCTTCGCCGTTAGCCCCCCCCCCTCGTCTTTGCGTGCAAGTGCAAGTATTGGACGAAGTCCCATAGGTGACCCCCTCCGCGCCCTGGCACGTATGTCCCAGCGCTTTTCGGTTCCCGACGTGCGGTGGCGAGGATTCTTTTTTTTTCTTTAGATCAGGACCTTGTGGCGCGGATCATTCGCTACGCCTGCAGAGCGGTCCGGGCCGTTTGAAGCCGTTTTTTAAGACAAGTAAGCACTCTCTGATGACTATCGCATTGTTCTGCGATTTATTCAGATACCTTCCCGGTTTGTCGACTCTCCCTTCCAAACCCAGCCCCTCCGCATCTCCTCCGTTTCGAGCCTCTTCCCCCCTCGGTTTCCTTCTCCGCGCTTGCGGGGGCCTAGCGGATTCCCGTTCGAAGCATCTCTTGGAAGTGTCGACATTAGTCAACTTCCGTTTTTGAAAGCCAGGTCCGTTGTCCTCCCCTCCAATTTAACTTCCGTTTTTTTCCTCGACTAGTACCTCCCTCCCCATTGGTTTTTCCCCCCCTCCACGTTTTTACGCGACCGCTGTCCGTGAGAGAAGTCTGATTCAGCAAAGCTACTCATCGGCTGTTGTGACCCCCCCCTCCGTTGGAAAACTACCCCTTTGTCCCCGCGCGGGTTTCTTTCCGTCTTCCTTCGCATCGCTTCGCGCGGCAGCGAGCTCCTCTTATCGTCTTCTTTAGTCCGGTTTCCAGCAGTTTCGGCTTCCCTGAAGCTGAAGATCAGCGGAGGATTCGCCGTTAGCCTACGTGTTTGTCTCCTTTTTGCCCAGAGGACCCACGATCGGGATTTTT
>Ga0179591_1353501_pt1 | contig 22235 bp, 22 predicted proteins | sample CZOMad2_1_08_16f_FD_182891 | JGI IMG/M metagenome (GOLD analysis project Ga0179591, IMG submission 182891) | Vadose zone soil fungal communities from Angelo Coast Range Reserve, California, USA - CZOMad2_1_08_16fungal (PacBio error correction) | ecosystem: Environmental > Terrestrial > Soil >... | reverse complement strand
GGCTATTCCTCAGATAAATGTTCCCTTTTTTTGCCTGACTTCCCGCTCTCGGTTTCCTAGCAGACGCCGGTCAACTGGCTTTTCACCCTGACCGTTACATTTTCTTTTCCTGGATGGCCTCTTCGTTTCCTATGACCGTCTTGTTCTTTAAACGCCGATACGACCCCTCTGGCGTATTCGCTACATCTTGTATTCCCATTTTCCTTTCCATTCCTAGGCTCGGCCAGCTTTTTCCTCCGTTGAGGCCTGCTCTTGGTGCGACCCTTCCTTGAAAATCTAGGACTGACCGACGGCCTCGTTTGCTTTACCTATTGTAGACTCAAATCTCTTTCTCTAGGATTTCTTTTTCCGCCGGCTTTTGTACAGTTCCTTTCCTTCACTTTTCAAGTGGACCCTGGACTTGTCCCCACTTTGAAGGAGGAGTTCCTTGAAACGTCGTCGCCTTCTTTTTTGTGCTTCCTTCCATCTTCTTCCTTGTCTAACAGGGGGAGTGTCTCTCGGGTCTCCCCTACCTAGACTTCACGGGCCTTTCGGTTTCAGGCTGATGGTCTATCCCCAAGCTCCCCCTGCGCTGTCCTCCATCTTTCAGTTAAGTCTTTCTACCTCCTTTAGGCAAACTATGCCCGACGCGCCCTGACGTCTCTCCCCTCGGAAAGTCAGCTCGAATCTATGAAACGGAAGTGAACCCTCCCACCTCAACCTCACACTTCTCACAAGCAACGGTTTTTATTCCGATTTCGAACGATGTATACCCTTCCCGATTTCTTCATTGTCTTCAAGAACCCCCCTTGCTTCATTTCTCATAAGAAGAAGCATTCCCGGCTCCGAGTTGTTTTTCGAGACCTCCTCCATTCTTCTTTACTCTGACTTATGTTACTCTATCGGTAAGACTTCTATGAAACCACGCCTCCCCACCTGAGAAGTGACCCCCCAATTCCCTCCCTCGCCTCCATTCCTCTTCTTCCTCTTCGGGAATACTTTTCCTTACAAAGCCTTCCTCTCCCAGAAGCATCCTCATGATTTCTAGAATTCCACCACTTTTCGTAGTATTTTTCAATCCCCTGTGTCCACTTTTCCCCCTTGACGCGTATCATGACTTCGTACTTTCCTTCACTCTTCGTGTGTTATCTCTACTCCCCTCAACGGAACATCATGAGGAGATTTGGGTTGGCGCGGCTTCTCACCCCCGTACACCCGGATTGATACCGAATGCCCCACTTTTGGCCGTGACTCCTATAGATTCCTTATCTTTTCTTCTCTCTTTCGTTCCCCCTAATCCTTCATTACGAATGGTGGGTAACCTTTTTCTAGATCTTCGCCTCTGCCTTCCCCCCTCCCACCTAGATTCGACACAGATCCTCCCGATTGGGTTTCGCTGTTCCCGTCCTGCCTCTTCCCTCCTATCTAGTACTAGTCTTTTTACTCTTCCCCTGGCGGGTGAGAGGGCCTCCCTTATCCTAGGTCTACAGGCTTGGATCCTTTCTCAAGGTGGGACGTAGCCAATTACACCCTCCACCCTGTCCCCCCTTCGGGTGTCACCGTTCATTCCCCGCTCTTTCTTACGTCTCTTCCACCCTACAGAGATTCGGCCGTACTCTCCTCTCAGACTGGCTGTCCCCTGGATAGATATAAAAGTTCCCCTTGACCCAGTCCTTTCATCAGAGTTCTTGTCTCCCCTCGATTCTCGGGAGACTAAAGACGGGCTTTCCGAAGAAATTGGACCCACATCACTCTTTACGTGAGCACCTCCCGCATTCTACGGTATTCCTCAGTTGCCCGATTGCTTAGGCCGCTCTCCTACCCTTCTCAGTTCTCGATGTCTAATCCTTTGTCCTCCCCCGATGCCACAAGAGGTGGAATTCCTTCTATAATGTAGAAGCTGCGGGCGGCTCAGAAGTGCCCGGTGTACCACTTACGAGCCCTACCCTGCTTCTTACGTCCCTACCCTCCCTTGGCATATAGAGGAACCACTTACGGATTCTTCGACTCACGGCTCGCCTAGCTCTCCAGTGGCCCCGATTTTTTGAACCCGTTGTTTGCTTCCTTCTTCTACGCGATCGTAATCTCTTCCCAGAACATCAGGCCACCTCTACTTCTTTCCCTCGTAAGCTTTTCCCTGCTGGTCCCCTATCTACCTCCCATTCCCCCGTCGATATCCCCTCCCCCTTTTATCATGACCGATCCCAACCTTCCGGCCGCTTACAGCCCGCTCCCCCTTCAATCTGCCCTCCCCTCCCGGTTGACAGATCCTCTTCCATAGCTCCTCCTTTTTTTTCACGATCACCTGAAGTCAGAACGCCTCCCCCGAGCCCCCCGCGCGGAATTTCTACCCAAGGGTGAGACATTTCCCACCCCCTTGCAACCACGAGGAAATCTCCTCAATTATTTCATACCCTTAATCTTTCCCTTGGCAATCCTTTTGATACAGGAGGCTTGCCCATTGTACTCCTGTTCCTATACTCCTCTATCACCGGTTGAAAAAATCACGCCTCTCGAAGAAGTGAGAACTATCCCTTGAGGAAATCCCAGCCTCCAGCAGTTAGTCTCTCTTCGATGCTGTCTTTTCCTTCGAAGACCTATCGATCTTCTCGAATCGACGTGTCTTCAAACTTCCTTTTTTCTTTTCCATCATCCAAAAGAGGTCCGGCTCTTTGAAAAAAGGTCGGCAGTTTTTTCTCGGTCACGTCGACAAAATAGGTTCCCCTCCCTGCCCTTACAGTCATTTTCTCTGCCTTCTCTCTTCGGTATGCTCTCCAGACATTAATAGCGGGGGTGGAGTGAGCGCTCCACACCGATGTCTGAAGTGGTTACGCGCGTCCTCACCCCCCATAGTCCACCATTCCGAACTACCTAATGACTAAGACCGATTTCCAGCCCCGTTCTCTCACCTCTCTTTTCGGTCCAGACTGTAGAGTTTATATCGCCTCTCCTCGGCGAGAGCCCTTCTTATCTTCTAAGCCCCTCTGGTTCGCAAGGGTGTCCCAGTTTCTCATTGTATCCTCCCTCCGTTTTTTCGATCTTCTACTTCAAATTTTCCCAAGGCCCCCCCTTTCCCCTCCTTCTCCCGCACTTGTTCCTAGCAGACTTGTCTCTTCCTCGCGAGAACCCCCATCTAGCCTCTCCGTCTAGGTGATTATTTTTTCCTCCTTCCCCCATGAATCTGTTTGACCTTCTAGTGTTTCTGACTCTGTGTTTGGGCTCCTTTTCACCCGTCCTCCCGCCCTCGGTAAGTCAAACCCCTTTCACTCTAAACCCCCTAGTCTGAATCTCTCCGAACTTCCTAGATCGACGGTCGAGCACCTGCCCCCTCTCTTCGTGTTGGCGCCACCGATTTGTCGAACTTACTATCCCCTTCCCCTTGTTTGTCTGCAATGAAGACTCCCCCCCGGTTTCTGTTTGGAAATGAACGAAGCAGCTTAGTTATCCCTCAGGTTTCCTACCCCTTTACCCCGCGCGGCCATTCCTCCTGCCTGAATGACACGCAGGTACCGCATACTCTCCCTCAAATGGGAGGTCTCGATTGTTGACCCCGAGATTTTTCACCTTTTTCAGTCGATCTTCTTTTAATTCCGATTCCTATGACGAGCGATAGGAAAAGTTTTCTCTTTCCTAATAACTGACGGACGACTGGAACAGCGTCAGCTGTTGATAGGAGTTTCTTTATTTGAGGTGAGAGATATTTCGTTGGCAACCAAGAACGCCTTCTCACACCTCCATGAAGACTGGTCCCTTTCTGCGCGTGCGTCACAGGTTCCCCTTTTTGACCTGTTCCCGTTATTTTTTCAAAGACTGTATATTCTGCTTGCGCTTTTTCCTTTGCTTGAGATGCAAGATCGTTTTTCGATGGCCTTGAGCTGATAGTTGCCAGTCCGGCATCTTGCAATTCACCAGTTCGGTATCCGTATGGTCTCGGGGTGAGCCGGGTCTTCTCTAGACCAGCGACTTTCTCGACGACTTACCGCCTTTAGCCCTATACTTGCCTGGAGGAAGAAGTCGTCTTACCTTTCTCTCCTGGCCAGACTCAAAACCCCTGGTTTATTCTTTCATCTTTCCCCTCTCTCCTCTCTCCCCTTTCGTGAGTCGAAAACATCTCTTGGGTAAGAAGACTCGATGCCCTCGGTAGCATTTCGGGGATTTGTCAGTCCTCATAGGTGCTTTCTTAAAGGGTTTACGTGCTTACCCGAAAAGAGACTTCCTACCGTAAAGGAGTTACACCCTCCACGCTTTCAATACGTTGATTTCCCCCCTTCTTCTCCCTACCTAATCTTTAGTTATAGCGGGGCGCAATCCCTTCGGCATCCTCCCTGTTCCTGTCCCTTTAGACTGACGGCCAAGACGAGCATTGATTTTCCGTTCGCTGGTTTTTCCTCCCTGAGGTTCGCCCCTTCAGATACCTCGGGTCCTGGTTGACACCCCATTTTTTCGTTATTACCAAAGCCTCCCGGGGTCTCGTTTAACGACTTCTTTTTTAACATGTCCTTTCGACTCTATTTCTTTCGTCCCGAACCTTTCCTCTTTTTTCGCTTGCGAGATAACCCCTCTTCGATCGTTACAAACTTGTCTGCGGTATTGTGGAGGCCTGTTTTTAGTAGCGGGCTTCACGACCCTCTACTTCCTCCATCTGGGCTACCCTGCTATTTTGGCCCTTTATGAGCCCCTTTTTTCACCCGTCACCTTTTGTGTTATGCCCCCCTCAATATAGTGACCTTCTCTGGGCAGGCTGGCTGCAGGACTGACCTGCTTAGGGCTTGGTTGCTCTTTTTCCCCGGCCTGGCGAGAGCCCTCCCGAAGAACCCTTGTTCCCAACTTTTTCTCTCCTGTTTATATGGGTACACTCCCCTCCAGTCGAGCCTAGTCGTCTTTTTCCCCTTTAAGTGAACGGGTCTCAACAATAGTTGTACTGTTTTTAAGAAATCCCTTCCCAACTCCCTTGGCTCCTCCTCGACCCCCTCTGGAGATGAACGAACTTTCCTTATAGATGTCCCGACTCGCGACACTTTACCCTTCGCCCACTTAATTCTTTCTCAATCAGAAATGGTACCCCCACCTGTGATTTTCATGGTTCTTCTACTCCTTACGGCGTATTTCTCGTACCGATTTTTACCTACACATCTTAAGATGCTGACGACGATTGAATATTCTTTTTTTTTTTCGAGACCGGGGTGTACCTACTCCTCTTTTTTCATCTTAACTTCCGTAGTCTCTCCTCTTACCGAAAAAACCCTCAGGTAGAACTCACCTCTTAGACGGCGTCTTTCTTCCTATATTTGGTGATGCCACCCCCCCCCAGCAAATTCTTCTTGTTCTTCCCGGTCTTGAGAACTTCCTTTCAATTTTTCATCATATGGAGCAGTGGTTTAGTCTCGCGGCGGTTCCGTGCTTCCCTTTCCCTAGTGTGTGTTCTCATGTTCGACCCCCTCACGGTCGTGGCATGTTCCCCTCCGCTCCCGGTTTCTCAATTGCCCTGACGGCCAACTGTTCCCCCCGAAGCTTTAGATCTTCTCTCCATGCACTTGACCAACCTCTCCTTCACTCCCTCAGTATCGTGTCCTTTCATCCCCTAAGAAAACACCCTTCCTCCATTCCTCAGTTTTGCAGGCCGAGTCACCTAAGAAGGTTTGACCAGACCGAGTGACCGTGACCGAACTATCCTCCTTGAGTCTTACCTTACCATGTTTCGATTGTAGTCCTTCCCTCCCAAAAAGCCCTGGTCGGTCTACTTCAAAGATGAACCGAGAGTCTTCTGATTACCCACCTTAAGCTCCATACATCGGTCTTCCCTTCACATTAGGTTCACATTTCGCCATCAGATGACGCCTGGCCTTCCAACCCAATTCTTTCGAATCCCAGCCGTCAAATAATACTGACACATCTAATCTAGGGTGTTCCTCCTTAGCCTCCCACTGAAAAGCTAAGAAAGAGGGCATCGTATCAGGCCGATTGCCTCCCCTCGCATAGAAGAGGCTGTCCTAGCCAGGGCGTCTGCTACACTTTCTCTCTTTCGTTGATGTAAAAGAAAAGTAAATCCAGTTCTTATCGAGCTTAGCTTCCTCTCCCCTGAACTGATCTTCCCTCCCAGTGGTCAACGGATGTGTGACCATCCAATCTAGAAGTCCGCATAACTTCCTTCCGTCCCCCCCCTTCGACGAAACCCTACCCTTGTATTTCTCATGGCCATCATTCGCGTAGCCTGATCAACCAGTATCGTCACTATAGGGGAAGGCTCCCCTCGACCCTTACATACCGTCAAACTTCCCTCTCCCCCATAGACTCGGGGAGCACTGTGTCCGGACGAAAAGGACCTGGCGCATTGTCCTCAGCTAGTGCCGCTTTGGGTCTTTTCTTTTAAATAATCCGTTGTTTGTTTCGAGCATCTCCGGACCAACGTTGACCGAGCCGGGCTATAAGTAAAGGATTGCCATAAAGCAATACGCCTGCCCACGCCCCCTGGTTAGATGGCAGGAGTACATTTCAGCAAGATTCTTCGCTCTGTGCCCGACTTTCCACTACTTACTCATTCAATGGTGTTCTACTCTTTAGAATGTTTGAAGCTCCCACTGGATATGGCCTCTTAGGGCCTGCGGCAGGAGGGTCCCGGCTTTTTCATTCGTTGGTTTCCTTGGGTGTTTTTTTGGTGTTTTTATTTTTCGGGGGCCCTGGTCCCCCAAGAACGGATTTCAATTGACGGTCTTTGTCGGGATCTTAACCTCGTCGAGCGACACCTTCTTCCTGTTTATTCTCCCCTGGATCTGCATTTCTTCGATATAACTTTAGATGTCAGCTTATATCTCGGGGAGTTTCGGCAATCGTTTCCTGTCTTTGCTTCAACTCTTGGCTGTCCTTTTCTTTTTCCCTTCCTATTACCCCTGTCTAGATCCCGTCTTTTCCTTAATGGAAGATCCGCGGCTCCAGAATGTTTTCCTGACTCTTCTGATCAGGATGATACTTTTCGAACGGCTTCTGCACAGCGTCAGCACTTCCCTTTCTTGTTTTTACCTATGTAGCCACGGCCCCTTTTTCTTAAAAAACAGCGGGTCCGTGCCCCTTATAAAGAAGTGTGTGTCGCACGAGGGTAATTTTTTCGGCCCTACCACTCTTCATGTTTTCCATTCACCGTAAGGAGAGTGTTTCTGTCCCAAAGAGAGGACTTCGGTTCTGTTTCGAATCCAGTGCTCCTGTTCATTTGATGGGTCCTGGATGGTCCTTTCCTTCGAGCCTACTACTGCCTGAGCGTGACTCTCTTAAGTGATGGAACCGTCGCGCTGAGGCAGAGGGTCCTCTAACCCGTCACCCTTTTCCTTTTATCTTTCTGCCGTACGCGATTCTCTGTCAAATAGCGAGGACAAATGGGGCCCTAAACCTGTCAGCCGAACACACCACAGCAACCCCCGTCAGTCTCACTCTTCATTACTGTCAGGAATTATTTTAACAGCTTCAATCCTGTAGACATCATCCTTTGTCTTCACCGGGTCCTCACTATAGGATTTATCTCCCTCCCCCTAGAATCTTCTCGATATTTTCCTTTCTGAGAGTCGATATTTGATTACGTGTTCTTCTCGGAGTCATGGTTTCCTTTCTGCGACCTAAGATGAAACCTGCGTAGGCGTCGGACCCCAACCCTCTCTCCCCAATACCCACATTCTTTCCACCTAGAGAGGCATCTTAAGTAAGCTCTTTGTCGGTCACATCTCCTTAGGAGTCCGCGCCCTCTCAGCGTCGAACTACTGCAATAAAATTTTCTGATTCTCCATAGTCCTGGCGCCCGGGCGAAATAGGGACGCGTGGCCCTGATCGAAGTAATTTCACGTTTCTGTTTTTTTTTTTTTTTTTTTTATGATGTTCTGATTGGCTATCATTACCCCATTCTTTCTATCTGGGCCATTTTATTTGGGGGCAGTGTACGTATTACCCCCCGCCCAAGATCTCTCCGACTTCAATCTTCAATCCGACTAAAACTAACGAGAGTAAGTCTCTGCGCATTTCCCCATATACAACTCTTCCCGTCATGGTTCCTGCACCCGGTGTTGCTTGACCTTAGAAGAATGAAGTGTCATAATGGCACTCTCGACACGGTCGGTGTAAGGTCGGCAGTGCGCCCAGGAACCTTTCTCAGTCAGAGAGGAGGGATTTCTCCCTCGTGAGACGGCTCCCACGACAAAATATCCGGTAGTCTCCAGCCCACACCTTGGAGCATTCTCAATTCCACGTCCCCCCCCTTCATAAGAACCACCATCCCACACTGGAAGTTGTCACTTCTTATTCTCCCCGCTTTTTATCTTCTTCCTCTAAAGACCTGAGTTAGAAGGCACTACACTCTCCGTTTATCACTGCTCTTCGACCAACGAATTTTCTTCCCCCATTAGAGCCCTTGCCTACCCTAACACAACCGAGGTTGGTCCGCTAACCCCTGTGCGCGGCGGTTCGTACCGCACTTGCTGAAACCGACCCGCCAGGAAACTCAAGTCTCGCCCTTTTCCGTCCTTCCTCATTCATCCCTTGCGCCACTGCCGTCCGCTTTTTCTTCCCGTAGAATTTCCTTCCGTCGTGCCTTCTCTTTGTCTAATCGTTTCACTAGTGGTCAACCAAGTTCTGGGCATATGCTTCTTTTTATCGGGCCACTTATCCTTTCTTGAGTTCAAATTTTCGTCCACTTAACCTTCCGCAGTCGCCCGCCGCTTTACGTCACCATACACTTCTCCTCTTCCAATATCTCTTGCGAAAACTCCGCTGAGCTATTAGCCCCCGACCAGATAGCTTCCAGTTTGGACTCTATGGATCTGCACCCAGTGGTTTTCCTGAGCAGACTTGTACCCGGAAGCCCATCACCTAACACGATTCGGAACGGAAGGTACTTTTCCCAGTCAGGTTGTCCGTCTTAATCGCCCCACCTCGTCGATAGCAAAATAAACAAAGTTTAACTGGAGATCAAATTGACTCTCAGGTCCTAACCGCCTCTTCATCTCCTCCATGTGAGATAAGCGAGAATACTCCATAATAATTTTCACAACGGGCCAACGTGAAGGAACGCCCCTGCTACACCTTTCTCCCTCTGAGAAACGAAATGTCGCATCCCCCCCCCCCCCCAAAAACCCCCCCCCCTGGAGCTTGCCCTCCGCTTTTCCAAACACTCTTAAATTATTATCTTTCCAATAATAAAATATATCAACTCTCTTACCTTTATAGCGCTCTTCTGTTTTCTCCACTGTCTCACTTTTACGAGATCCCTTATAACCTTTAAAACCGCCCTCAGACTTCACCCTCTCTATGAGCCTTTCCCCCCCCTACCATTCACCTAGTCTCATCTTAGCGTCGTAGTTCTCTCGTCATGGTTTCAATTCTCCTCCTTAAGGCCGAGTATTAGATAATTACCTTTCGAAAGTCCTTCTTCATGTCTTAACAGCCACCCACTGAAGGTTGGGAAGTCTTCCTCAAACCGTCGTCATTATCTCTTTTTACTCGCAAAATAGGTACCCCTCACCACGACGCTCAGAAATTGCTTAACGGCCGTCTAGCGATGTGCTTTATTTCAACGCCCTCCTTTTGGGAGGACTTTCCTTCCCAGTCTTGCTCTTTTTAGATTAAGACCACAACACCATCTCTCCCACAAGCCGACACGCTGACCATTCAAGTCCCCTCTTTTTTTTCAATTCCTGAGGAAGGAGCCGAAAGGAAGGTCGAGACCGCTTTTCGTCGTCCTTACCTCGACATCTGCGACAAACGGAGAGCGCTCAGGCCCAATCTCACAGGGGGGAGCCCTGGTTCAATTGCTCATCTCTCTTTTTACATAATAAAATGTTACTTCTTTCCGTGCACTGGTTACACCGTCCCCCCCCGCTGGCGATTTCATCATTCATGACCTTTCCTCAGTGATCTCTCCTAGTCTCGATCGCACTACGACTCTTCCGGGTCCTCTATCTCTACTATATTCCCTTGAACTCTTGTGACATTTGAATGTTCCTCTTTTTGTAAATGGTGGACTCCTTTGTTTGCATCTTCACCCGTCGAAATCTGTTTCCAAACAAGTTTCTCCACCCTCTAAGGTGTCTTCGGACGGACCTCCTCGAGGGGGGAACTTCTTCGTCGTGGTGCCCGTTCCCCCCGCGGTGTAGACTACCTCGAACCCTACTGAAACTATCTGTCCGGTTCGCCCCTGACGACTTACCCAAAAAGTCTTCTTTCTGCCCGCTGAAAAGATTACCGTTGCCAGCCATTTTCCTCTCATACGCGCACGTGCCATCCTGCCCCTGCAGTACTCAGAGGACCCCCTGAGATTCTTGCGTCCTAGAGGGTTCTATGGAAGTTCTTCCTCCAGGGTGAGTATTCGTTTTTTTTTTTTTCCTATCCTCGTCCGCTCGACACGTACTTTTTAGCAGCGTCCCCTTCGACCTTCCCCTTTCCGTCTCTTGATCGGATGTATTAATGAGTGAGCCTTCATCACCCCTTTTGAAAACTAGGTCTGTCAAAATGTCCTTTGAGAATTTCGTTCTCGCGTCGGAAAACCCTCTTCTTTTTCTTATTTGTTACCTTTATTTTTTTGAGACGGATGATTGTATATTCTCTATCTGCGATTTTTCTTTTTTTATCTGATTCAAGGCTTTTTTGAGAGTTACTCCTATAATGCTTATTTGTATGCTGCTTCACCAATTTTGGTGTGGAGGTGATACCCTACGTGTGTGCTCCGTCGTAGCCTCTATATTACCTTCAGGTCTATAATCTTGTCGGAGGTGCTGTGGCCTCTCCGTTTTATGAAGTCCCCTCCTCTCATGTACTCCTCCCACTTTTTCCTACATCCTAGGACTGTTATATCTATCCCCTCCTTATTTGATCGTAATACTAAGTCTTTCCCCCCTTTCCTTTGGCCAGCGATCCCGAGAAGGCCTTTATTCATTTTAAGTCCTCCGGCTTCTTCTTTGCTTCGAATTTTACGGTGTCTCAATCTTCCCACTGACCCCCCTCACTTCTTACACCTGTGACTTCCCTATCTTAGAAACTTTCAGTTGAGGCACCATTTTCCGGATAACCATCGTCCGACCTTCCTTACTTGCTGTCTGCGGCCCTGATCAAATCGGCCGCCGTCATCCCTTCGATATCCCTTCTCTCCCTTCAACGAGACATTTTCTTTCCAGTGTGGACTCCCTTTCCTGTAGTAACCTTATCAGAAATAGATTTATTCTGACCAACACTTCTTTGATAGCCCCCATCAGCAAGGGCGTCTCTGTAGAGACCTGAAGCTTTTTTCCTCCCTAGCATGTGAGCCTATTCTTCTCGTGAAATACTCTCTGTCGTCCTTTGTACTGTCCGATGATCCCCTTCAGGATCGCTCTGTGAACTTCCTTGTATCTTTGGGTGATTCTTTTAGACGTGTGAGGGACACTGATCCCGTTCCTCATTTGCCCTTGATCCTTTGTCTTTCTGAGAAGTTCCCCCCTCATGAGTGGCCGGATCCTAAATCCCTCCTTACTTTTTCCTTGATGGATCCTTTCGGATCCTCTTGAACATTCCTACCCCCCCCCGAGTGGAGATGGTCATTTCTTTATTTCGTCGTCTTTCTCGGTTTCCCTTTTCTCAAAGGGGTGAACAAAAACCTTCCTCATTCTATATTAAGCCAGCCAAGCGCGCCCCCTATCTTATAGTGTTCACTGCCCAAACAGTGACACAGTCGGAGACCCCCCTCCTTGGTACGCGGGGTGGACAATCCTTCTCCCACCCCTAACCTGGCAAGATCCCTTTTTCCTTGATTAGCAATTCAAGCATCCTTTCCGACTTACTTAGATTGCCCGGGCCGGACTCGTCCCTGAAAGGGAGGCGAACCATTCTAGGGCTCACCCCCCCCTTTGTTTCCGGGTTTCCTTTTTCTTTTCCGTCCGCCTTCGGAGTGAGGCCCTTGCGTACCGCTTTCTACAGCACTTCTTGACGGGCCCCTGTACAGTGACGCGAGAAACCGCTTGTCGTTTTGTCGTCCGGGTGTACGAACTCCTTACCTCTGTTTTTTGAACGGCCTATCTCTTGACCATGCCGCCTCCTACAGATACAACCTCCGCATCTCCGTAGGTTCCTTCCCTCTCATCCATAGAGGCTGAAGAGTTCCGCTTCTGATAACGATTCTCTCTCGTGTCTGTTTCCACCCCTGCTCTCCAAATTGCGATTGTCCTTCTTTGATCCTTCAAACACTGCCTTTCCATTTTTTTTTGTCATTTACACTCTTAGGCATATTTTTTTCTGTTGCTTTAGGAGTCTTCCGTTCTGTTTTTTCGGACCAATCTCTGCTTCTGGCCCTCCCCAAACGTTCGACGTCAGTACTCTTTGCCCAGTCCTCCTGTAACTTTCTCCAGGAAGTCTCTTTGACCGCCAGTCGCGACTCTAACAGAACGTCATGACTCGCAACTGCCACGCCTTCCCTGTAAGGCGTTCCTCATTTTTCCATCACCCACGCAAATGAGAAAGAGTCACCCTCTTGATTATATCAAAACTGAAGTGTCAACCCGGTTCCGTCCCCAGAAAGAATCCTTTTTGAGTCCAATAAAGGGTATCTTTTCTTTTCTGAACTATAGTATCCCAACGCCTGTCGTTTTCCTTATAACCTTCCGGCCTCTCGTAAGTACAGCCCCGTCGCGCTTGATGAGGCCCGTCAATCCCCCATAGGAATTCTTCTCTATTTTTCCTCCTCTGCTGGGTGAAAAAGGACAATCCTTTCACTCCATAGGCAGGTGCAACAATTCCCCCTCTCCCTCCCTCGGAAAGTAAATGAACGCCTTTATCGAATAAGTTTTTCCAGGACGTTCCACGAGCATTCTGACCAGATTTCATTCTTATCAGTGAAAGATTCTCCCCCGACTCCCTCTAAGCCGTTAGCCAAGTCGTGAACGTCTCTGCTAACTGTTTTATTTTCTCAGACCCCAGACTCATGTTTTCTCGATATGATTTCATCTCCACTTTCTGCCGCTCCTGACCCCAGACTCCAGGGCCCCCCTGTATCAGGTGGAAACTTTCCTTTCAAAACAAAACCCCCCCCCATCTGAATTTCGCCTCATTGAAGGACCTTCCCATCCTCGAAGCCTCGTAGTTTTGCGCTGCCAATTTCAACCGAGACTTCCTAGTTAACACCACATTAGTGGAAAGTGCGTCTTCCCATAAGAAGGAATCGGCTAGAAAGGAACTCATCAGTTCGACATCTTTCGAACATTTCAAGGATTAACCAGTGCGCACCCGACACCTCAGACCCTTGCTCTGGTAGGGGTCCCCCATCATGTGCAAGATATTCTTTTACTCTACTTTTTTTGTTGAGCAGCCATTCCCAATCGGTACCCGAGAGCCAGATATTACATTTCTTCCATTAATTCCCTTCCCTGACATTGCGACAAATGAATAGTCGTCTGAGCCCTCTTAAGAATCCTTCTAATAGAATGTATGGCCATCCAGATACTAACTTCCTCATACAGGGGCTATAAGTATTCTTCAATCGATTTGAAAGCTCAAAATAATATTGAGTGGGCGTCTTTCTCCTCTTTTGTCTGTTCGGGTGGTGGTTTTGGGTTCGTTGTCTTGGCTGGTTGTGTTTGGGTGTTACCATTCTGGACTGTTTCCGTGCTTGGCCCCTTCTTGCTGTCACGCACTTTCGCTTCTGTAGGAACCCCTCACCTAACACGTGTTCATTGCCCGATGGGGCTCTTCTTTGCCTTTGAGTATGACATCTATCTCTATCACTGCGTCGGTTTCTTTCTAACCCCTCTCCGCAAATTCTTGTAGAAGCGCTTTTACCTCTATACCTTCAGCGTTCAGATGAGCCTTTCTTATCTGCATTACTGATCCTCCTTTCCCCGTCTGGCATGTTCGTCTGACCTTCCTTAGAACTTTTTTATCCCCACGTTCCGTTCCTTTGTAATGTCCTCCGAATAAGGTTTCTAATCCGCTTCTGCTAAGGATTATTCTTGTTCTCCCACGGTCAGGACAATCCCGTAGGCTCAACGCCGCTTTTTGGCCCTGACGATGCGCCCTCTACTTCTTCGGTCTGTAATTCCTTTATAAGCAGCTTGTTCTAACCAGGGAAGCCCCTGACAAGACCCCTTCTAATGTTCATATCCCTTCCGCGATGAGTGCTTTTCCCCCATATTCATCTAGCTTGCTCTCCCCCTCCAGCCACTACGGCTCTTTTTCGTGTTGAGATGTTTTGCTCATGCCCCCCGACCGAGACTATACAGCAGTGCGCCGTAATCCTTTCTGATACTCTCTCTATCTTCTTCTGCCCAGAGGCAAGTCTCCTTACGGGCTTTTCCTTCCTGTCTGCGGATGGACTGATTCCCGTCGACCCGGTAAGACCGCTACAGAAGAAGCGCGCATTTCCGTCACGTAGTCCTCTAATCCCCCCCCTTTCCCACCTGACCCTTGCTAACGATGTACATTGAAAATTTGTATAAAGTTCTTTCAAGCCCGATTTCCTCCTAACAGCATGCAGTTGCGGGCAGTTGGGTGCCACCTCATCTATTAGTCTTTTCATCCTCGCCTCAATTCTCTTACGAGAGGTGCCTATAGACTCGGATTTGCGGTAGTTTGTCTTTGTACGCTGCCGCATTTTCAGAAGCAGGTCCTCTTCCTCGGAAACTCTCAGGAGTAGGACCCCCCGGACTACCCAACCAGCACGAGTTACATCGCCCTGGTTCTAGGCCCTTGCCGCGGGGGTCCTTTCTGTACACTGTCAGTCTCTCCGACGCCGACCTCGGCGACTCATTGCCCCCCTTTCTCTTGATTTTTTTCTAACTCGACTTATCCTGGGTCCCCTTTTTCCGGGAGCGTCGTAAGCCCTTCGAAGGAAGTCAGCTGCTGGCTTTGCTTAGTCGATCCACATCACGGCACCTCACCCGGGGTTCTTGCCTACGTCGTCGGACATTGTGTCTTAAAGGACGTGTACCACCGCTTCCACAAGCCTGGGGGAGAATAACTGTAACTTTGGCCCGTGACTCCCACGAATCTTCTAGAGTCAGCCGACCCCCTTTTCCCCCCTATAATGATTCCCAGGTTTTTAACCCGGTGTCTTCTTCCTCTAAGAACTTCCCTTTTCCTCACTCCTTGCCCCCTCTAGACACCGCTTTTGTTAGCCATGAAAGCCCCCTCCCTTACCAATAAACTAGCCGGCTTTATGGACTACCCCTTTCTGGACGTTCATACCTAAAAATCTCCTTCTCTAACTTAGGGAGCATCTCCCGTTGTCCTTCCCTAAACCTCACCAAAGCCCACCCAATAGGAAGTTTTTCCTACTATTCCACCTCCTTTTACCTCGGCTCCCCCCCTCCCTCGCTCGGACGAGTCCCCGATGTACACTTGCTGCACCACGGGCCTTCTTCTTCCGTCGAACCGTGCGCTTTCTATCAACCCAAGTGTTGTCTCTACTAGTTTTCCTCCCCTCGTTCCTTTCAATAACGCAAGTGCTTCCACCAGCCCGAGACAAGCACCCCCTAAGATAGGTTTGGCGTTTCCTCTCCTGAGGATTCTACGGGATCCCTCCTCGAGTTCCCTCTACCCCCCCCAAGGCCGTAGTTCTATACCTCTCCATTTTCCGCACCCGAGTTTCCCCCCAAGGTCGGGCCTCTTCGTGAGATGACGGCCTTTTTTCTCAATTGCGCTAGGCGGCGGCCAGCCTTTGTGTCCCCCCCCGCCTTCAGAGCCAGAGGCGGCTTCTCCCCCTTTCCCCCCTCCTTCACTCTTTATCCTCTGCGGCGAAAAACGGACGCTACTTTAATTCATTCCTTAGCTCTCCCTGTAGATGATACTTCCCCCTGGGCGCTTCCAGTAGCTCTCTTCATACTTTCTCACTGCCGCACCTCCCCCAGGCCACGATTGCCCTGCATAAGTAGTAAACCGTCTTTTCCGGCTGAAAGCTCCCCCTCTATCGAAATCCCGACTTTTTTACTTGCCTCCCCTAGTAATTCCTATCAGTCCTCCTACAACTTTTTTTCATCTTTCTTTTTTTTTTTTTTTTCCTAATAAGAGACCCTGAACGCCTCTCAGACAAGGGTCCCAATAACGGTAAAGTGAAGGAACTCCCCGCCCACCTGGGTTCGCCACTCTGGTTCCCCCCTGATTTTGCGCCTGCCAGGTGCGCCTTGTCGTCTTTTAACCCAACACTTATAAATTCTCCTTCCCCAATAATCAAATCAGATCACCCTCGAGGACCGTTTGACTAGTCCTTATAGGACTGGCTGCTCTCCTCGGACCCCCTCACGTTTTCGTTAGAGACCTCGCTCATCAAACCCCTCCCGCTAACAACCCTCGACGGCCGACCCCCCGGTTGCCCCCTGATCGCCAAATCGCTCCTGGCCAGCTCAGTGACCTTTTTTTTTGGTCTCTTTCTTCGTTGCGTCCTTGCGGAAGGTCGTTCCTCTTCACCGGATTTTCTTTTTCCCGACCCTTTCCCCCTGCAACTTCAGCTCCCTTAACTGGTACCTCCATCAGCACCGCCTCGGCCGTCGTCCTTGTAGAAACAAACGCATCTCCGTATTTTTCCTTTTCCGCCGAAACCTCGTGGCCTGCCCCAACGAATCCGCCGAGTTGTTCTGGCCGTCGAGCGAGGATTTCTTGACCCGGCCAGTCCTCGTTTTCGATTAACACCCCCCCCTGGTAATCCCCCCCCCCTATGGCGGTTCCTCGTGTCCTCGCGTATCCACACAGGTTTATCCCCCCACCCATGCCGCAAAATCGCCAGGACCATTTTTCTTCCCCGCCCAGCTCACAGTCCCTTGGAATTCATCCTCCCCCTAGATTGATGGCTCCACCCTGTTTCGTTAGCGAATATCCCATACCTACCCACCCTAGTCGATGGGACCGGAAATAGCCCTCTTGGATAAAGGGTGTACCATTCTTTTTTTTCCCTATATCCCTTCCCCTCCGTTTGTTGAGAGATCTGCAAGTTTGACCCAAGGTGCCCAAGATGGTTTTTCTTCTTTCTCCTACCCTCCCCTTGTCTGTCTCCACTCCTATGTCTCTGCGATCGGACCTAAGACTATTCACTGCTCCCTTTTGCCTTCTATAGACGTCCAATGGCTAAAATTCCCTTTTTTGAAGCTTTATCCCCATGTCTTCGGAATTCTTGGCATAATGTGTTTGTCTCATCCCCTTCCCCATGAGAAAGCCATCGTTTTTTTCCCTTCCCCCACCCCCCCCCCAAGCATAGTACGGAGGTCGACCCAATAATCGACCTAACCCCTTTTAGCACCCCTGGAGTTCTTAGGTTGTTTTCACCCCAGACTGTCCTTTGTTCGAAGTCAAGACCCGCCCCAAGGAATCTCGTGGGTGAGAAACTTCCCTCCAGAGCCCCACCCCCTTTCTGGTTTCTGATTTGCACGCCCCCTGGCCCCGCTTACTGATTTGCCGACTTTCTTTACTATAGCTCCCCTTTTGATGACCCCTCCTGACCGAGGACAGCCACGATCGAAGAATCGCACTCCCTTTGATGGAAGAGTTGTTCTTTCCCGCCGTCTTATCGATTGGTTTTCCCTTTCTCTTCGTTTGGCGTCTCTTTTGTTTTCCGGCGCGGGGTTCCCCCGGGGCCTTCCCTGCGCTATCTCCCTTTTTCCTATGAGAGACGTCGACGACTATTAGGTTCCCGCGAGTGAGTCTTCTATTTTATTTCCTCTAGATTACTTTCTTGGTTTTTCCCCACAGCGGGATTTTCCCCGCCATGGCCTGTCCTTTTTTAGCATGCGTCTGACCAAGGTGGCTTTTAGGTTTGATTTTTCCTAACGGTGACGGCTGTTCCCATTGCTCGGCGAGCTTCCTCGAGGCTCTTTCGCGAGTTAGCTGAAGATGGCTTTGTGCTTTCGGACCTGCTCGTTGACCCTTTGTAGTATGTCCCCCCCCCAGTCGGTTGCCTTGGGGTGTATTAGTTTCTTTTTATTTGGCGTAAGATGCTTTTTCCAATGATCGTGACGACGTCTTCGTTCCGAATCGGCTGCAATTCACCTTGATTTTCTCTCTGCGTCTTGACTGAGCTGTTTCCCCCCCTTTCCCTCCCCACCAACGGTTGCCGTCTCATTTGTTTTTTTCGGTCCCTCTGCCCTTTTTCGTGTCGTCTCCAGTCAGAAAGTCAGAGGCGTTTTGTCGCCGCGAGATTTTGAAGAGGATCCTCGGAGTTTTTTGCCGTCCGAAGCTAGTCGGTGCTTTTTCTCCCCCTTTTGTACCCCCCGGTGACGCCAATCTCTGAAACAGAACCGACCCACTTTATCTTACCAGTTGTCCCCGTCCTTCCTTCCGATTCCTACCCGCTTGTTGACCTCCCCCCCTTTGCTTCCCCTCCTTTTGTACTTCCCCCTCCCGACTCACGGTAAATTGATGGATATCTTGGGAATCCCAACCCTTTTCGTATCTCTTCTTCCCGGCTTTTTCCGACAACGCGATGTTGTATGATGTTATGTTGGTCAGGTGCGCTTGCGGTAGTAAACTTTCCGCCCTCTTTCGGTAGGAGACCCCCCTTTTTTTTTTCCAGCCGCTGGCTCGATCTTTTCCGTCCCTTGCTGTTCTCCCTCCCTTTTCCCGATGCGCCGATTCGCCTCTTCCGAATAAGGTCTCTGTAGAGTCCCGAGACCCAATATCGGCTCCGTTCTTTTTGATTGGTTTTGCTGTTTTTTTTTTTAGTACGGGTTCGTACTTCCCACTTTAGACGGCTCCCTCTTTCGTACAGGATATTTTGGATGAGTCTATGAGCCATTAGTTCCACCCGCCCTTTTTCGGTCGCCTTCCCACTAGTCCCTCTCCCTAGGGGCCTGGGTCTGCTTCCCCTTTAATGCGTCCCACACAGTGCTGTTCGACGAGGTTTTTCATCTAGTTTCTTGCTTCTGGCTAGCTCCGTCAATTCAATGACCCCTTTGGGACAAAACCCCCCCCGTCCTTGTTACTTTTGGCCCGCGTGAGGCTGAGATCTCCAGATTCGTTCGTTTTAGTTCACTTGACCACCAAGGTACCCCTCGTTTTCTTTACCCTTTCAAGCCCCAATCTTTTTTCAAGCCGGGGTTTCAAAGCCGTCCCTTCCACCCCAACCATCATTCCGAATCCCTCCGCCCGAGGTGTCTCCTTGTGGCCTACTCCCCCTCTCAGATCTTTGCCAGTAGCTCCAGGATAGCGTCCCGCACCGGAAAACGGGCGCCAGATAGAGAGGAGTCACTCACGATCCTGTGCATGGCCCCATTTTCTTCTTCTCCCATTCTTCGTGCTTGTTTTAGAGTCCCAGTTGTTTACCCCTCTTCCCCCAGTAGAGGCCCCCAGATGCCGTTTTTCCTCTATTTATGCAGCGATTCTTTTGTTGTGTAGCTAAGTCGGGGTGCGACGAATCCGCCGGTTCCTCAGGAATCGGCCGATTTCCGCGGACCCTTTGACTCAGCGTACCGTACCCCCTTTTTCCACCCTCCGGAGTCGCGCCTTGAGAATTCGGTTTTCTGAGGACAATACTACCCTCTTTCCGTCCCTTGTCCACCCATTAGAAAATTGCTTGTTTCTCCCCTTTTCTTTTTAACGAATGTTTGACTCACGGCCTCCTGTCCCCTCTTGTCTGCCCTCCTTCGTTGGTGTATGGGGTTTACTCTTTTTTTAAGTCGGAACCATTCTGCGTTTTTTTGCGTGCCTGAGGCCGCTTTCCTCCGGTCGTGCCAGCCCCTCTCTTTACGGTTCCCTCACCGGCCGTAGAAGGCCCTGTCATTACCCCTTAGCGACGTTATGCCGTTGTTTCCGCGAACTGCACGTCATTCCGGTTCCTTCCATCAGGCCTTTTCCCCCCCCCCGCGCCCCACGTCCCTTCTTCGATGGCAGTTGACCAAAAAGACAAGTCCTTCGCGTTGCCCCACGAAGATAAGGCCCTTTTTTTCCCGCCAGGTTTCCATGTATTTTAAACATTCCCCCGTTCCCCAACGCGGCTTGATCTTTCTGGTCTCCAAGTTTCGTTGCCGATGACTACCTCCCTTCTCCCTTTGACTTACCCTGTCAAGAGGCCAGCCCTGCCGTGTCTTTCCTTCTTTTTCTTCGGGTTGCGAAAAGGCTTCTTTTTTCTAGAAGCGTTGCGGCCACCCCTTCTGTCTTCGCCAGCTTCCTTACCGGCACGTTTATTTCCCTCCCTGACCGGGTCGATCGGCCCCTGTTCCACGACCTTCTCCCCCGACGAGTGCTGTTATCCATTCCCTTCGCCGATACGCCCGTATATTCTCCCGTTCCCCTTTGTGGTAGTCCGGCGTCCCCTGGTTAAGACAAGGGAGAGTCGGTTAGGTTCCCCCCCACCCCACCACCGTGTTTGAATCCTCCTCTTGATCTTTTTGCCATCGCTCTAGCCTCCTCCCCCCCCCTGTTGACCCTTCCCTTTTGGCCCCCCCGGGACTCCCCCTCTAGAAGGTTCGATTCCCCGCTTGCCCTGAAAGGCAAACCTGCCGCCTCCCCTTTCTCTGTTTTCGCCCCCGGTTCGACTGCTTGACCACACCTGGTTGATTCTTGCCTTTTTGACAGGTTTCATCAGCGCGTTAATCTCGGCTCACCCCTTCCTTCAAAGCGCGCACATGTTGTTTTTCCCATTTCCCCTTTTTTTGAGACCCCCAGCCCTTCTCTCGCACGTTCGTTTGTCCGTTTTTTGCACGCCGCTCTTTTTCCTCCCGTTTGTTGTTCGAGTTTGGTTTCCCGCTTTCTCGTCCCTGGTCCGCGCCCATTTTCCTGCACAAATGGTCTGCTGCGCGTTCCCGTGCGTCCTCTTTCCTCGCTGATGATGGTTGTAGCCATGTTCCCCCTCTTCATCCATTGGTTTTTCGCCTGTGAGTCCTTCGACGAAGATTTCTTTTCGAGGCTGACCTTGGAACCAGTCTTTCCCGGCCTCATTCGATATGGTTTTTCCTTCCCCTCCCCTTCTCAAGGGGTAAACTTCGATTCGGCGCGGCAGGGGCGTTTTACCAGCGAGATTCAGTTCAAATGAGTCTGGTTTCTCCCCCCGCTCACGTCTTTCCCCTCCTCCTTCTGCTACACTTCTATGACCTGGCCTTAGTTTGCGGCTGGCTCTGTAATGAGAATCCCTTCCTGTCGTTCCCTTCGTTGTCGAACCCCTTGCCCACGATTGGCTCGACCCTTGCCCGAGTCCTTTCCTGGCCGCTTTGAGCTTTGCAGACTTGTTTCCTCCCGTCTTGTCGTTTTCTTCTTCTTGTGCGCAACCGGCGTTGTAATAGGTCTGCAGGCGCCCTGCCAGTATGGCTTCTTGACAGATTCCCACCCCCTCCAGCGAATTTCGTTGTCGAGCGGTCATTGGTCTTTTATACAGACTTCTTTCGGGAAAGATTGCATCTTATTCCCCTTAACGCTGTCAAATGGAGACCTTGCCCACCACGGGCCGTTTCTCGTGATTGCCCCAAAAGAGAGCCTTCTTTCGTGAGCCTTCACGCCACCGGCCGCCTATTGGTCCGATGGAGACCCTTTTATGACTTCAGCATGCACGGATGCTCTTTCCCTGCTTTTGCACTTGCTTTTTACCTCCCAGTCCCGCCCCTCGAGGAGGCGACTTTTGCCGTCGACGGCATTGACTTCCTTGTAGAGGAGGCTCTTCTCGACCTTTGCCCACCCCCCGCCGACTCTTCTTTTTCGCCCAAAGGAGCATAATCAAAACGAAACCCCCCGACAACTGCCCACTCTGAAATGACCATTGAACAGGACTTTTTTTCCATTCTTTCCCCATCTTTTCTCCAATCACGTTGACATGTTTGGCCACCCCGCCTTCTTAAAGAAGCCGAATTCTTCCTAGAGAGTTTGCTTTGGAGAGAATAATTGCGACGGCTGTCCGTTCCGCTTCCTGTTTCCCTCCCCCCTCTGGATTCCAGATGTAAACGTCTTTGGAAACACAGGCTTTTAATGAACACCTCCTCTCCTATCGGCTAGACTCTGACTTTCCTCGAATTTTCGGTCACCTCAATACTGACTAAGCACATCCCCCGCTCCGACGCAGACACCCAGAGGATTTTTATCCTCTTTAATTGGGTCCCTTTTTTCCTGTCTTTAAGAGTATCCCGTCCCTAGACCGTCCTCACCTATATGTGATTGATGACGACTACCCCCCCCACTAAGTGAAACTTAACGGTCTAGTAGGGAAGGGATGGTGGGCATTTGGACGTAAAACCCTCTACACAATATTCCGTCCCTGTGGTGGAACTCCCAGAATAGATTATAGTATTTTACTGACTTCCCAGATAAAAGCATTACGAATGGTTTTGGTCAGTAGCAGCCCCCTCCCT
>Ga0179591_1262572_pt1 | contig 22238 bp, 18 predicted proteins | sample CZOMad2_1_08_16f_FD_182891 | JGI IMG/M metagenome (GOLD analysis project Ga0179591, IMG submission 182891) | Vadose zone soil fungal communities from Angelo Coast Range Reserve, California, USA - CZOMad2_1_08_16fungal (PacBio error correction) | ecosystem: Environmental > Terrestrial > Soil >... | reverse complement strand
CCCACCCCCCCAAAAACCCTGTTTCCTTCCCACCGGACTTCAATCTGAAAGAGGACCTCCTTTCTAAGTACATCCCCCTGGTGTAGTATGAAGAGAGAGCTTTTTTTATGGTAGCTCCCCTCTTCCTTCGGAAAAAAACCCCCCCTTCCCTAAGCCCCCCCCCCCCCCCCCCCCCCCCCCCCCCCCCCCCACCCCCCACAACACAACACCCCCCCCACAAACCCCCCCCCACCCCCCCCCCACCCCCCCCCCCCCCCCCCACCCACCCCCCCCCCCCCCCCCCACGTAGTCACGATTTCACCTTCAGTTAGGAGTTCATTCCCCCCTCCCTTTTACCCACACCTGGGCTCCGCGCCGTGGTCCTCTCCGGTGGAAATTCTTTCTCTCTTCAGGTTCAATCTCCTTACTTCTTTTTATCTTTTTGTGTGAAAGGCCCAGTTAAAGGGCTCTCCCCCCTTCTTCCTTAAAAGATCTTCCGCTCTCTCTTCGCCTTTAATAGGAAGATTATTGTTTTCGTTCCAAGATCTTTGCCCTTACCCCCTGTTTCCTCTAGAGACACTACCTACTAGATTAGGAATTATATCTTCGAAGGGCCTCCCTCCCCCCCTCCCCCCTCCCCTTGATGTCCCTCCTTGCGGCCAGCCTTCACGGCTTTCAACATCAGTCCCCTTTCTCCCTCCTCTGAGAGGAAGTTCCTTTTCTTTTGTTTAAAGGAATTCTCTCCAAGAGTTCGTATTAGTCCCTTTTACCTCAACATCCTTTCTCCGGGAGTCGAACCGTCTCCTGAGCGTCTTCCATCTGATGAGAGAGAAGCGTATTTATATCTACCTGAGTTCGTCCCAATTTTCTGATATCTAGGACTTCTTCTTCTGTTCTCCGCCGAAGGCCAGGAACGTAGACACCTGTCTCTCAGCCTCCCCCCCCCGTCGGGACTACTCCTCTAATTTTCCTCAATATAGGCTCGTTTCGCTATCTTCCTTTAAATGATTCCTTTTACGTGATGAAACCCTATGCTAATTCCACCCCCCCCTACCGTCCGCTCCCTACGGTCCGGGTCCCCGGCTTCCTGAATTTTCTCATTCTTTCCACCCTTAGTAATAGAGTATCCTAGGTAATTCTTCTCTGGATAATTCCCCCTACATTTCTTCCTTGTAGAACTTGACTACATCTCTTTTCTCTTCCCGATTCTTAAGACTGGATTAAAGTTGAACATACCTGCTCTACGACGTGGTTGCCTCTCAGGACAGGTCCCCTTCCTCTCTCTTTCGCTCACCCCTTTTTCACCCAACTACCATGTCTGCATCTATCTCCCAATGTTGACCATAGAGGATTTTTCCCCCCTCCTTCCTTCCCATATTCCCACCCCTTTTCCCTTTCTGCACTTCTCCGAGCATGGTGTCTTTCCCGTGACACTTTCTTTTCTCGCAGAAAGGTAGGACAGTCTCATTGTCACATCCTGCTCTTGGTAGAGAATCCAGGCCGGAGATCGACCTCTTCTTCTCCTTCCTTCCCCCCCACGTAACACGCCTTTCCTTCCGCTTCGAAGATCCTTGCTTCCCTTCGAATCTACCGGACTTATTTTCTCTGGCTGGATTGAACGCCCCCTTCCTTAAACCTTTGGAGAAAAAATTTCTTTCTGGTCGCCCCTATGCCCTTCACTTTTTTTTTTCAGCACAGTTTAACCCCTTCATTCTCTACTGATAGAAAGGAGAGATGGGGGCACTACTTGGAACGTTTCACTCCTTTTATGGTTTTCCCCGAGGTCTTCTATAGCGGTGTTTTGCCAGAAGTGGACTTTTCTCTTTGGCGTATCTCACTAACTGTTCTACGGGTTGCCCGTTCAAAAGAACTAAAGTTTTGTGGTTTTTAACCTCTGCTTCCTTTTTTATTTGTTGGCCCCTCCCCCTGTCCCATGGTTATGCCCGGCACGCCTCCTTGTATAGTTTGAGTTTCCCGTACTTTTTCGTGTAGAGTACTACTTCTCCCATCTCCTTGAGGTCTTTCTCAGATGCGAGTTAGATTTTCACGAGATTCTACTTTCTTACGCTAAAGGCAGAAATCCGTAACCTCTTTTTCCCGGTCTTTCCACTTTTCTTCTACCTCTCCGAGCTCCGTTCTCCCTCGCTCTCGGGTACTTTCCCATAAAAGCACGGACCGAATAGGGGGTTCGATCCAGGGTGAAACACTCTCATTAAGGCAGTACAGCGCTTCGGCACTTAGTTTCCTCCTCTTTTTCTGTCCGCCGGACCGCTTCCTTTCTCGATTTCACAACTTTCCTCACTACCCTCCGGAAGAAATGGTCTGCATGGCATATCAAAATTAACCCTCTTACCGTCGCCCGCACCCCCACTACGTCGATCACTACGCGAAAAGAGAACTACAACGAGTTTATCACTACCTACGAGAATAAACCTTCTCCATTCTCCGGCCAGAGCGCCTAGGTTGACCCCCTCCCCTTTTTTTCCCCTCCCCTACAATCTTCTGCAGGTCTCGGCATATCCCAGCATCTTTAATACATCCTGGTTCTTGCACAATATCGCGCCGAGGACTTTTCTGAAAGTCCCGGCCCGGAAACTCCACCCCCTCCTCCCCGAGATACCGTTTTATTCTGAGACAGTTTTCCGAACCGACTACTTCTTCCCCCGCACCTCATTTCTTCTTCCTTCTTTCTTTCCCCCGTAAGCTTTGTTATGAACTTGCAACGAGGCCCTTTTTCGTCTTGCATTCCTCAACGTTATGCCTTTTTTCACTATATATTTAACTCTCATCCTTTTTAGAGAGATTTCCTTCAAAGTTCTCCTTCTCCCTTCCTGGTAGGCGGTTTTCACCCCCCCTATTGGTTTGTCAAAAGCAGCCTAGCACCCGCGTTTGTGGGTCCTCCCCTTGTGTTTCCAAAGAAGAAAGATCTTGTCCTACGCAGCTTCCTAGGTCGTCCTCTTTTGTAGTTTCGTGAGCCCAATCGTCGACCACTTTAATAGTCCGCGCTATTTGTTTTCCCCGAACCTTCAAATGGATAGTTTTACAGTACGGTGATCGGTTCTCGACCGGACGTCCTCCCTCTTTCTGGAAAGTGGACAACGAGGACCACCCCGGCTCATGCTCTTTCAGGAAGATTTTCTCCTTCCTTTCGATATCTTATTAGTATAGTGTTAGTTGTTTGACATACGGCTCCTGTTGCGGTTATACCCCATTACCGGGGTCAAAAGTTGTTCTCCTTGAGACCCTTCCCCCAATGTTCTCCCATGGCCCGGCCTTCACTTTGCTGTTCATGATCTACCTTTTCGGTGAATATCATACTATCTTCTCTTAAAGCGCTTCTGACTTCAGTTTTCTACCGCCTTTCCGAGATGGAGGGTGGCCTCTTCCTCAGCTTTCGTGCACCAGATCGACAAGTGTGGTCTTGTCTGGGACTTGTACTCGTCGGCTAGCCTCTAATATGAGTTTCTCGTCCCAGAAGGGCACTCCGACAACTGGATAGGGCCTACCGCTGGCGTCCCACCCTCTCCCCTTGGCACCTCCCCTTCATCTGACGCGAGAAAATCTTTCCTTCCAGACCGTAAAGACGTTCCCGTTTTCCCTCCTCTAGGCATACCTCTTTTCCTTCTTCCCCCCTTCCCAGAAAGAAGACATGCGTCCCCACCCGGTGAGCGAGTTCCCTTCTTTCTGGCTGTGTGTTGCCTCAGGAACCCCCCCTCTGCAGTAAAATGTATGTCCCATGGTACCTCCCTCTCCCCCCTTTCCCTGAGTAGGTAAACCGAAATACGTCCGAACTTCCCACGGATAACTCAACCTCAGTATACGGTCTCGTCGCCGGTTCGAGTAGATTCTTCCTTTTTTAAGCTCCGGCGTGTGAAAACAAGGATGAAGGTTGCCGATGCGACGGAACCTGTTCTCCCTCCCGGTTTTCCATTCTTGTTAGTTCACCGCCAAGAAGTCTCTACGAAACGGTTTTTTTCCCCCCCTGTGGCTTCCTCTTTCCTCACCCTCCCGGCATAGGAGAAGAGCTAGGAGCCTTCCCTTTTAGTGATTCTGTTTCCTTCGACTCTGGGAGAAGAGGACCAAATAACGTGCCTGCAATCTCCTGGCAAAGGAGGCGGTAGAAATGTCTGTCTGAGCCCTAACGCTCGGGTACCCTTCCGGTATCGAGAGCTCTATAAAACATACGAACTAACCCTGAGTTCCATATTCATCCTACGGTTAGGCAAGACTCCCACCTCATCGTAGAGATCGAGTTTTCGGTAGATTCTCAAAAAGTTTTATTCACCTCGTCCTCCTGTAAGGAATCCATTTAACCAACCCCTTTCCTATTCCCCCCCCCATGTGTACCAGATATCACATAACCTCTCCCTCTGAGACAGTTAGGGTTCCCATTTCCTGCTTGGGTTTTGTTTCTTTTTCCCCCCTCTAAGTTTCTTCCCAATAAGGGGAGTGACTTACTTCGAACAGTCCCCCCTCCTACCTCCCTCTGACGATTCCCCGGAGTGTGGGAACCTCCTATTGGGGTGCATTTGTCCCGCAAGATCTCCCCCTGTCATTAACGTTTATCCATGAGATACTACTGCTCTAATGAGGTCTCTCTTCTACGGCTGTCTTCTCCTACCGGTGGATAGCTGACCTTTCCGGTCGGCTACTCCGCACTCTGCCGGAATACCCCATTTACTACGAGAGGGAGACCCCCTGTACTACAAAGATTTTCTACCGTCCTTCTCCCGTGATGAAGCTCCTTTTCGTAGGGTTGGTCGACAATCCTGGCCGTTCTCCCCCCTGATCGAACGGTAAGGAACGAATCCGTCTAGCGGGTTGTCCGTCCGTCACACACAAAAGATACGACGCCTCCCCCCTCAGCTGGGATCCGTCGAAGTGGTGTTCCGCGTTCAAGGCCTGAATACAGCCTCCCGGTACTTTCCTGGCGGGAGGTTTAGCGGCAGACCTTCCATTCGCCTTCCAGTAAAACGGCCTGTTATTTCTATAGTCGCGATCGCCCGGTTGTCCGCCTTCGTATTGCCCCTCCAAGATAGGCGATTCCCGTCGTACTCTTTTGGCCAGCTTGGTGCCTTATGGTTGTTGCCTGAGGAGGAATCGTACCTTCCCAATAAAAATACCTTTCAGCATCTCTACCCTGCTCCGTTAGAAGAATCGTCCCCCTTCAACTCCTCCCCTGCCGGGAGATCCTCCCCCTTTCAGTGAAAGTACCTTCTTTTTTTTTACGACTTTCTGTCCCCTTGTGGTTCCTAATTCCTATTCGCCCTCTCTCCCACCCTGCTCTCTTGGTCGACTCCCCTGTTCGCTGGGACGATTCCCTGGTTCCCCCCTTCCGACCAGACCCTGTTTATAGAGACATGGTATTCTGGTCCGGTAAGGCCAAACCTTTCCGCTCGTTTCTTTGTTTTTATCCTTCTACCTTTCTCTCGAATGAACGATCTGGAACGGACTTTCCCTTTTCCCGAGAACCGTCCGTTCCCATCCCCCCCGTGATCTCCTTTTTTCTCCTATTCTAAGGTAAGATTCTCTGTTTTGCAGAGAAATTTACCTACGAGTTTTTTCCCTCATGATATCTTCGACGTCCCTGAATTCTCTACTTTGGACTCTCTACCGCTTTCCGACCTCATAGGGCTCTTCCCACCGAGAGAAAACCGACCCTGAAACTAACCGTCCTTTATCACTTTATTCTCCCTCCGACTCTAGAGAAGCTTTCTCTCTCTTTCCTCCTCTCCGTTTTTTTTCTCTCTATCCATTACCTCTCGTTCACTCTGTATCTTATCCTTGAGAAGGAAAAGTTGCATGTTTTCTTCCAGGGTGAGATCTCCATCTATTTTTGGGTACACAGCGCACTATTCTCGAGCAGGCGGTCGAGAACAGCTCCCAAACCTTCCTCTAAAACAGTCGTCTAAGAATCTCGCTTTCCAACTTTCACTTTTCTCTGTTGGAGGAAGACCACTGAATTAAACCTTTTCCGAAAAGGTCTAACCCTTCTACGAACCGTGGGTACTTGTCGAGCGGCTTCCGTATCCTTCTTGAAGTCGTTTTCTTATCACGGTAGAAAGGATAGAGCCTCCTACCACTCTATTTGTTCTGCAAGGCCCTTCCCACGCAATGTCCTCCCCCCTTCCGATGTCTTCAGTTCAATAGGACCCCAGTAGCTCCATATTCCATCAATTTTTTTTTTTACCACGATATCATTTCTTTCTGTCGCGAAATAACTTATAAGGGTGCACTCCGTAAACTATCTTCCTTTTCCGAAGTGAGGTCTTCCCCTGTCAGCCCCCGTGGGCGTCTCAGCGGCCCCGTGGCTTAACCTTTTCCTTTTCTTTGAAGGCTCCACCATTATCTTGGATCTGGTGCCGGCCAACCCTTTCCAGATCCGAATGTCTCGGTCCAAGACTCAGACGGCACGAGATCTTTTCCTCGTTCTCAACTGATTCGGTTTTCAGTTCCATTGCTTTTTTTCCCCCCCACTGGCGATCCGCACCCACCGAGGGCGGTTGATGGTTTGGGGTTTTTTTGTTTGTGGATTTCCGGCGATTGATCTCTCCTCCTTTCTACAGAACGAACCTTCTTTATTGTCTGGAAGCCCCTAACCAAAACGACACTTACTTCTTCTCTGCTTCTAGGCATTCTTTTCTTCTTGGCCTGTGGCGTTACAGGTCAGGAATCGACCATCTATCTGCTTCCTTCCAGGAAATAGATCCTCTCCGACTACTTCCGCCGATCCACCCCTAAGACGAGCCGGAATCAGGGAGAGGAGCAGGCTGCCCAGATGGTTCTAGCTCTGAGGCGCCCCGAGCCCTTGTCTGAGAGAGACTCTCTTGTGAGAGACTCTCTCTGACTCCACTTTCTTCTCCCCAAGAATTCCTTAATTTACCACTCCTGCAACCTTGCTCCTTATCCCAGGAGTACTCGATCATCGCTACTTTTCATTACTTCCGTCCCTTTAGAATGACCCAAGCAGCTTCGTCACCACTCCTTTACCAGATTAGGGGTTTTCCCTTGAGGCGTCTTGTTTAGACCCTGGTCCATTTAACCGTGTAATCTTCTATCATTCCTCCCTATCCCATCTTCTTAGCGGACCCATCGGACCCGAATTATCACCCACTTTGGTCGGGACCTTCGATCCAGGCCTCTGAGTGAGATAATTTCTCAAGCCCAACAGTTTTTTCTAGACCTTTGACGTTCCAGCCTGACATATCCTTCTCTTTGCGAGACTCCTTTTTATAAACAATTCCGGGCGTATTCGCCTCTTCAGGCCAGTCCTTGGAAGTAACTTCCGGTCTTTCTCTTTCTCCCGCGGTTCGTGGGCTTGGCTCGATGCCCCACTATCGTAGTTCTTAACACGCTCTCCTTAGATGCCCCAGTCACATTGTCGAGCTGAGACCTTCCTAGGCGAGCCCTACTTTCCTTGTTACCTCTGTCGTACCCTTGATCCTAGACCGCCCCACAAAAAAATGCCGGTATCTCGGTCTGAAGGGTAGATTCTTCGTGAGCGTATTAAGGTACAGCGTGACCTTCAGTTGCTCTTTCTTTTTGTGGAGTGAACGCAACCACCTCCTTTAAAAGTTCTTTTTCGTGGGTAGCCATCGTTCACTTCACGTCCCTCGCCTAGCGGACCCCCCCCTTCAGGATCGACTTTCCCCGCTCGCCCGGACTCACCCTTATTTCCCTTTCGTCTTCGCTAATTTTCACTCCTATTCACCAGAGAGTCTATTCGCTTCCTATCTACCTTCAACGCGAGGTGAGGTCCCCCATATTACTAAATTTCCCCCTCGCCTGGTGGACCTGTCCACATCAAGTAAACGGAACCAGTATGTCTTTCTATTTTTCTTTCCTTCCTTTTCAGAGGATTTTGATCGAGGCTCTTGACCTTGGATTCCTTTCTTCGAATACGTCCCGTCTTTCGCGTCTTTTCCAGAAGCGCATACGTCTTCTACTTAGTTCCTTTTTGAGAACACGCTCCATCTATCCCCTTTTGAGTGCAGAAGTCTTACCGCATCCAGCAGCGTCTCCCCTCCCTCCTCTGTTCAGACCATCACCTCCTCTTTGCCGAGAAGGTTCGGCCTCCAAAAGAAACGTCTTCCTTCCCGTCGGTTCCAGCTCTTCCTCTCCCCTTCCCTGAACAATCTCTTATGAGGCCACAGACCTTTTCCGCCCTTCTCTTTCCCGTCCCATGGGTGAATTTATTTTCCTGATAAAATGCGACCCTTCTTGCCCCCCTCACCACCTTTTCCTCTATTTTCACTCCTCCCTCCCAAGAAGGATTGACACCCCTCCACGTTACAGACTGAACGACTCTCAACCCTGCCGGCTAAGTTCTCATCTACTTCCACCTCTGCCGAAGGTGGAATTTCTCCACAGGAACTTCATTTCTATCCCTCCCGTTGATAGCCTAAGAGTCCAGTTTCTCAGTTTCGTTTGGCACCAGAGCCAGTTACTTTAGAACCTCCCTTCCCAACGACTCGGACCGCCTCCTTTACTGCCGCGTCGGCCATATCATCTTCATTTTCCCCGACGCAGGCGCACCTTTCTTTTCTCTTGCGGGTTGTAAAAGTATTCCTCTATTTTCTTGAAACTGAAAGACATTTTCTACTATCCCCCGACGACGTTATCTCCCCATCCTTCCCCCCTCCTCCCGAATACTCCCTTGTTGTTATCTAATGCGTTGCGATCCGTGCTGTCCTGCCCGGTTTCTCCCTCCCTTGTACGGTATTGGTCCCCAACATAGAAGATTGCCGTGACCACCTCATTTCCCTCTGAAAAGCCCGTTGTGCTTGCCTGACTTTTCTAGTTTCCCCCCCCTAGAAGCGATGGATAAACAAACCTCCTCCTTAACGCGCTTCCCTTCTGTTTAGTTGGACTCGGAATTTCCCCACCTTTCCTTCCTTCAGATATTTGTGTGACCCGAAACTGACACATCCCTAGATTTGTGCCCTTACACTCTACGGGATCAGGTTCTCCCTTCCTCCCAGACTACGTTCTTTTGCCACGGTCAACTCTCTTGTCTCGATTCCTTTTCTCCTTCCTGATCTATGTTCTCCCCTCTCTAATTTTCTTTCGTGCTCGGGTGTCGGTTGTTGGTTCTGGTAGTGCTAGCACTTCCCCTTTTTCGGTTCTCGTTCAAATTTCTCGGACCCATTCGGACACTCTCATATTTCTCTCTTCTAAAAATTCCTTCCCTTCCGTATCCTGACTTCCAGGTTAGGGGACTATACTCTGTAGCCTTCACTTCCGGATATTCGTCCGAGGGAAATGACCTGTTGTGTTGGGTTTCCTCGACGTATCTCATTTCACCAACCCGAAAAAGATTCTGTAGGCTTTTGGTGGGAACTTCTAGTCCAGTAGGCATACATCTCCCTCTTGAGATTCTCCAAACCAGCTGAAAGACCCTCTAGGAGTATCTGAGGCTACCTTTCTAAGTCCTAAGTAGAGTCCTTCGTTAACCAAGAGCCATATACTCGGCCCGCCACGAAGCCCTCTCGGCCTACTTTCTAGAAGACCCCCTAACCTTAAAGCCCACTACCCTCGAGTCCAATACATCTGACCTGTATGCAAACATGACGACGACCCTATCCTTTTCACCGTCAGTTCTTTCACGTTCGTGAGGGGACCCTTTCCGGCCAGGAAGAGAACCAGGTCGTTGCCCCTCTCAAGCCCTCCCTGACCTGTCCACTCCTACTCCAGAAATACAGTTTTTCCTAATTCGAAAGTAAAGACTACTACCTCTGCCTTCCCTTTCTTTTCCTCCTGAGAGCGGGAGTCGATCCTTCAAGGGTTCTCCCTTAGGTAGATTTACCCCCCTATATCCACTAACTGCTAAAGAACGGTGTTTCATTATTTTTTAAAAAACCGTCCAAGAGCCTCTTTTTTTCTGTAAGAATACTCTTCTCCTCTAGAAATCGCGCCTATCATTCCGTCCCGACTTTACGTGTAGTTCTTTGGTCGGTGGCTGAAGTAGTAGTGTTCGACGCGGCCCAACTTCCTCCCTCTTCCCTCGAAACCCTCCGCCCTCTAAAGGAGTCCCTACCTTTGCTGCGAGCCTCCATCGAGAGAGGTTACTCCCTACCTCTTCGATCCAGCAAAGAACCCTCTGTTCTCACATATTCCTGCCGAATTTGCCCCTCTCTGTGACAATCACCGTCTCTCGAGTTTGCTAATGCTTCACAAGGAGTTCCTCTCACTATACTATGACCTCCCTAAATTTAAACAGACCTACAGTGCCTTTGAATGGGCTTTCCACATCCTTAATTCCTGAGGATAGGTCCAGTTTCCCTTCCCCCTTGATCGTATTTTCTGGCCTCTTTTCATACATCTTTTTACCTCTTCTTAAGTTTCCCTTTTTTTTAAGGATTTTCCCCACTCTCGAAAAGACTTTACCTTCCCTCTTCGCGGAGGAGTGTGGGACTTCTCCCCCTTGGCTTTTCCCCTTCACTTTACCTGTCTCCTTAAGGAAAACGCCCTATGATATCTACCATAAGATATCCATTGTCCCTTTCTACGACGGCTAAGCCCGCCCAACTTCTCTGAGACATGACCGCGGTTGCTAGATGAAGTAAGTCTTCGACCTCATATATCCTAGCTGATCCTTTATACCCGTAATAGAGCTGTTTCTCCCATCTTTTTCATCACCATGATAATCTTCCTTTCCCCGCAGTTACTTCTTTGTCTCATCATCTCCTTCTTCAGAAACTCTCAGGGGACTCCTATCCGGAGAGCTGTTGTTCCTCTTGACAGGGAACCAAACCTTCCCGACGTACTCCTCCTACTCAGCTCTCATTCCCCTTAGTTTTTTACTCTTTCAGGATGAAACACTCCTTTGTTCTCCTGAGTTTTCCTTCCTCCCCTATCAAATCCTCCCCTCTCCCAGAAGACAACTTCCCTTCGTCGGCCCCCCATCCGGTCCTCCCTGTTCAGGCTACTCTCTTACCTCCCAAGAATCGGCGATGACTCTTTATAGTGGCAGATCTTTTTCCGTATCTTTTGGATCTTCTTTCTGCTGTACATGGGACGATCTTCCCATCTCCAATCTCTTCTGGCCAGTAGCTTCTAACCTTTCCCCTGAAGAGACCACTTCCTTTAAACTACTTTTTGAAATTAACAAACTTTCCACTTTGACTACCTCTTTCTTTGTCCGATTTTTTCACTTTCTTTTTTTTTTTTTCTCCTTAGAGAAGATACTCTTACTATTTATGCTAAACTAAACACTTTGTGGGACTCTATTCCTTTCCGGAGTATAGAGTACTCCAGATCAAGAGGATTTTCCTATTCCCTTTCGTTTGCGGTGAAAGTTGGTTACACATTTCCCCGATGAAGATCTTCTCTTCCCGCCGGGAAGTACATTTTTCTCCCATCCTACGGCCTATCTTCCCTTCCTAGGCAGAAGACCTGCAGTTCCCCGACCCCCGTGTTCTTTCCTGGTTAATTTCTCTCTTCTCCGCTTTCTGGAGGTAGATTCATGTTTTCTAAATCCCAATTTTTTACCTACTCTGTGCCCCTAATGATCGGAGTCTAAGCCGCTGGGCACAACCTGAACTGTTTTTTCCTTCTTTTTCCTGTCCTCAGCGGTGCCTACGTTCTCTTGCTCTCAAACACCCAGATGGCGTATTCAAACCAATCCCGTCATGCTTCGTCCTCTCCGACTTTTTCCTTATAGCCGCTTCTTCTCTATCTCTTTTCCATCACCATTCTGTTCTTTGATCTCGAAAATCTCGCTTCACGGTTGGATTTCCCTTCCAGAAGGAAGGTGGCATTTTTTTCTTCCTCTCCAGCCATAGATTTTTTCCCGATTAGGTCTTCTCCCCTCCCCTTTTTCGCAAGAGGAAAAAACTGTCGATCACATTTCTCTTTTCCTCCAGATTCTGTCCCCCCCTCTCTTCCTCGAATTGGTTTGTCTTCATACAAAGGCAGGAGGACCCTGTAGCGAGCCATTCTACTCAGTGGCGGTAGAAGACTTTCTCTCCAGTTCTACGAAGGCAGATCGTTCCGAGCTGAGCCACATTTCTCTGCTCCCCCCCTCTCTAATCTCATCGTAATGTTGTTAGACTTTGTCCCCTTAATCTCACCTTCTCTTTTCTCCAGTACCTCCTTTATCCCTCGTCCTGAAAGGTGTCTGTAGACCAGTATCTACCTCCGTATCGGTATCTCCCTTTGGACTTAGCTTACACCCTTTTCCTACTCTGTAACCTCTTAAGTGGAAGTGTCTTCCGGTATCTGTTGTCCCATTCTTTCCCTGGGCCTCTTTGCGGCCTCGTCAGGTTTCCAGCGGACTAAAAACGCTCCTTTTACTCTAAAAAAGGGAAGATCCTTGAAAAAGAATCTTCCCCCTTTCTCAAGATTCTCTTTCCCTCCTTCATAGGCTCTCCCCAGGTGTCTCCTTTCAAGAGATTACAGTTTCCTTCCCCTGGCGATAAGGTATTTCTCACTACGACAGATTTTTCCTTCTATACGCTTCTTAACGTGACTCCCTCATGAAACCGTGATTGCGTTCTGAAGGTTTTCCCCCCCCCCTCAACCTCTCTTTCTATTAGGAGTAGTAGGGCCTTTTTTCAAGTAACCTCTTACCTCCCCTCCTTCCAGGCTCCGGACAGCGACTCCTCACTCCCTTATTGATTTAGAAAACCCCTATAGCATTTCATCTTATTCTAATTCGATTGTTTTTATCTATGTTAGCCATTGAAATCGAGTACAGAGACCCTTTCCTCTGAGATATCCTAGTAGTGGTCCCTACTTAATATTATCACCCCGCTTAGGACCTACTCAGCAGGTATTCATTAGCCCCAGCTTCCCACTTACCCTATTATTCTCTGGTCGTCGACCTCTAGCCCTTGTTCCTACTTCCTGTCGTGCCCAAAAAGATTCGAGTTTACCAAACCTCTTCCCTCGTAACTGTGTCTTGTTGCTTGAGGTTCCTCCGCTTTCAGGCCTCTATCAGAAATTATAAATTCTTCGGGATAAACTATGACCCCCATCTCAATCTTGCTGTTTCCTCCCTTTCCTCTTCATCGACTTTTTTCTATCGGAGGTGGTCCTTTTTTTCACTATAGATAATTTTGTGACTATCATTACCCTTTCTTTTCTTTTCGATAAATAAGCGTTTTGAGAACGAATAGCCCCTCTCTCCTCCTCTCAAGATTTTGTCCTCCTTCCTTCAGGAAGAATGTTCGAACCTCTTTTTAGTTATTGTGATATCTCGCGGATGTTCTTCCCCCCTGTGAGGTTCCTCCCAGCAAATTCTCAGCCAATCTGTGGTCTGACTATTTCCTTTCACGAGTAGAAATACGACCTTTTAGAAAGAAAACCATAAGAACACTCCCTTCTTTCCTATATTTGAGCAATGTCTATTGGCTTCGTCCCCGTAACTGGAACGCGTTGGTATATTTTTCGTGAGCCCCTTGTGAATCACTCCTTCCCCCCGAGGCTTTGTTCCCCTTTCCTTGGGTCAAACAGGACCCCCTTTCCTCCGTCTTTGTTGATCCCTTCTAACCTTCTTAAGAATAAAGATCCTGGCGTACTCCCCTTATTTGAAATGAGTAGTCGTCCCTTTGAGTTTTCACATTAGACACGTATTCTTGCCGGACCGGTGTACCTCCTAGACGTTAGATGTGAGGGTCTCGTCCAAGAACTTTTCGAGTAGGGTTTTTGCCGCCCACGTCACCAGACGTAACCGATGCTCGTTGAGTCAGGTCTTCTGTCTTTTTATTGATTGTAAAGAGGATTTGTTCGGCTGGTGGTCCAGGAAGGTGTCGGTTCGGGACCTACGTGTTAAGCAGAGGCGCGGGCGCCGATGAGCAGGTGAGCTCGCGGACCGACGTCTAGAGAAGGAAACGTCAGAAAGCCCGACAACGATTGTTCGTGCGTGAATACGAAACCCAAAAACAAATTCTACTCTATCTCTCGAAATATGACCTAATGTCCCTCACAGCCTCCAGCATAGGGTTCCATTTTCAAGAAGTCTTCATCTCCCCCTCCCGATGATCTCCCGTCCTAACTCTATTCTCCTCAGGCAACAACGGGACTCTCTTCTCAGGCCACACGCCATGTCGCATGCACTCTTCTCCCTTGCTGAAAATGATTTTTTTCCGACTCAAGCAACCCGTTCTCTCCCCCTCCCCCAATCCCTTCTCTTTCCACCGACTCCCTCCCAGACGACGACTCCCCCACCCCCTCCTACTGAAAGAACGTCTTCTCCCCCTTCCTGAACAAGTAGCCCCATGAATCTCCCTCTATTTTTACCTAGCTGGTAATTACAACTCCCTCTTGCGTCGACGGACCCTCCTAACTTCCCCCTGCAGGTCCACCCTCCCCCCGTGCGTTCTCCACCCAAAGAAGACTTACTTTGAAAAGGGACCTTCCCGTCACGAAAACCCGACTCCAGCAGAATAACTGAATCCACCGCGTCTTCAATCGCTTGCCCCTGTTCGTACCCACCAAGTCTTAAAGAAATGTTTGCGTCCTGGTTCACCGTTCTGTATTTTTTGAACCTCGATCCCTCGAGGTTAGAATTTCCTCCAAGTGATAGAAATCTCTCTTTCAATAACTCCTTTGTTTTTTGTTTTTTCGGAGCCCCTTATTGAGGATTCCCCCGCGGACTCCTCTCTCTCGACACCCTTGTCTTTTCCTTCAAAAAAATATAGGCTCAACACCCTAAAGGTGCCTATAACGCAAGGTGCTGGGAAGCCCTTAGTAGGGCCCAAATCCCCTACTCCTCGGCAGAATCTCTTACCTCTTCTCCTCCATTGAGTAGGGTTCTTGTTCCTTCCTTTCATGGTACCAAGTTAACTAAGGCCTGATCCTTTTTTTCCCGAACCTCCCCTTTTTCCTCTTCCTCGAGAAGGGTACTTCTTCTCCTAGAAGGAACTATTTTCCGGGCCTTTTCCCCCGATGCAAAAACTAGGGAGACTTTCCCCCCGTGTGACGTTCCGATGGGATCTCGTCTTTAGTATAGTCGGAATCGTCGTATGTTCGAGTCGTGATCGTCTAGCCTGGTGGCACTGGCTAGAGAACGGTTCTCAGTCAATCCACCTCATTTTTATACAGGTGCTTCTTGAAGCCTTTCAGGTGTCTCGAGTTCCGAAGATAGTCCCTAAGCTGAGGCGACTGCTCTTTTTTTCTCCCGAAGTATACTGGCTCCTTTTTTTTGGAGCATATAACTTAGTACCCCTATCCGGGATGCGTGCCTAGCGAGGAGACTTCATAGATTAGAGTTTTCTCCCTACACGTCTAAACGACCTCACCTGGGATCCAGTAGACCTCTCTACGTCGTTTAGACTGCTCGTTACCCCCTGACCCCTCCTAATTACTGAGCCCCCTCCTGCAGCCTCGCTCTAAGCTTAGTCCTCCCACGACCACCTCCCTTTCCACTTCCATAGAGAAAATAATGCGCACTTCCCTGGCAATGATTAAGAAGGAACTGATCCCTAAACGGACCTCATAGGTTCTCCACTCGCTGTAAAGTAGGCCTTTCTACCCTGTAGGGCCACTCTACGACACCAAAGAGCCGTTCGATTAGTCCTACCCCCTTCCCCTCCTCCCTCATCGGCGGAATAAGGATGTGAAACTCAAGCCCTAAGAACTCGCCCTACTTTCTCTTCGCGGTCGTAGATATATCCTTAATTTTTTACTCTCTTGAAGATACACCACTAGGTGCTTTTCGGAAAGAACTTTTCTTCCCTCCCCATGGGCTCATTAGTTTCCTTTCCCCAACGAACCTACCCCGAGACCCCCCATAGTAGCTTAACTATACTCCCCTCACTCTCTTCTAAGAGATCTTATAATCTTTTGGAGTGGATTCGGGTCTCGGTCACAACCGGAAAAGTACCTCCCCCTGAATCGCACTCTTCCCACCTCAATTATTCTTTATCTTCTCTATACCCAAGGGAGAGGTTACTACCTTTCTCTCGTACCAATCCTACACGTGCTACCCTACTTCTCCTGAAGAATTTAGTTCCCCGAGACTTCAATTAGGATCTCTCCTATTTTTCCTACATCGCGGTTCCCTCACCCTTAGTAGAGAAAGCTACTCTCCGTACCCAACTTAACAAAACGTTCGTCCTCCAAGTGTGGAAAGGGAATCTTCATTCCCCACCGCACATCATCCCCCCTCCCTGTCGGACCATTGTCTATCTTCAAGTAGCAACCATGCTTAGGTCTTATCTCCTCTACTCCCCCCAGCCCGGCATGCCCTCGGAATCACCAGGTCTCCAACTAATCGTGAAATCTCTCCCCCACCACGGAATAAAGGAAATGACCCGACCGAGGTACGTCCTCTGTTGGCTCCTCTTCCCGAATAGTTGGTATGTCCCTACCGTCTTACACTTCCCGAGAGATGCGCTACTGACTAATCCATTTCTGCCCCTTGGTCGAGGAGCCCAGGCTACCCTGCCGGCGTGCGCCTTAAAGGGTTGTTCTTACTCTTCCCGGCTGAAAGAAGCCTACGTGGCCGTAGCTCCTATTGCTTCCCCACGAGAGAGATACTGAACAGTTATAATAAAGCGATGTCTTCCTCGGAGCTGTTGAATCTTCTCCGGTCGGACCCCTCTCAACTGCCTCCAATGATGATCTCCTTTCCCTATCCTCCCGGAGACTTCTTCGCGCAGGACCTGGAACCCCCCTCCCGAGGACGCTAATAGCAAGCGAGCTTCCCCCGTCGACCGTGTTTTTGTACTCTTCACGAGGTCCAAAATCCTTTTTGATGGAGTTCTGTTCTTCTACTTTCAGATAGACACTGCTTCCAGACGACTTCACCCTCCGTCGTTGACCTCTTCTCTCGAGAGCCCTTTGTTCCCCCGTAGAATTCTTTCCCTCCAACCGAACTTGCGGTACGACGGCATCACAGATTCATATTCTCTTGCCCACTCCTCCCCCTTCTTTCTTTCCCCCTTGGGAACAACGCCCCGTTTTACTCGCTTCCCTTCAGCCTCCCACGTCTACAACCACTATTTTGCTTACGCAACGGGCCCCCCGGAAACTGACCTACTTTGAGCAGCCGTTTCTTTCACTTGTGGTGGTATGTTTCCTCTTAGGCTACTACGAACTTCTTCTTCAGAAACCGTGGGGCTTTCCCGCGACTGACGGATTGTCATAGGTCCTCCAGAGCCAATCGGGTGGTATTTCCCTTGGTCGTGCTGTTGCTTTCAACTTTAGACACCCTCGAAGATGTGGTGTCTCTTCCTACGGGCTGACCTTTTCTTCCAGCTCGGCTATCAGGAACTTCCAACTTCCCTTAAGGGAAAGCTCGTGTGAACGACCAAAAGGTTTCTTCTCCTTTGCTGCCTATGTTCTCCCTTTCTCTTCCTTACTTCGGTATGAAGATTCTATTTCGACGAGGTGGCCCCCCTCATGCTCGGCAGTACGAGATCTTCTCCTTTTCTGGCTCTGCGATCTAACTCTTCCGACTTCATAGTTATATTTCCCTATGGCTGAGCGCCACAGACCGCAAAGCCACGGCCTTCTTCCCTGGAAAGAGAAGTGACCGAGAGTCTGGCTGAGATCCCTCTCTTTTTTTTTCCTCTTCCCGTTGTTTTTTTCTATATATCCATTTCTTTCTTATTCACTTAGTCGAGGATAAAGGTAGATCCCTTTTCCTTTGTTCGGTTCGTCTTCTCATAGATCGAGGTGGGTCACGAGGAGTCCCCCCTCCGTCCTTTCCTGCTCCCTTCCCCCCAAAGTCAGAGTAGCGTTACGTCGTACTCTTTCCCGAATGTCCACCTTTCTTTTTTCACTGGTTGAGTTTTCTCTTAATCCCCCCCGGCCTAATTGAAAAGACTTCTAACTCAGCCAGAAAGTTTTTTCCTTTCTCGGAGTCGTCCCCTTCCATTTCCGTACTCTCGTTGAGGCTGTATCCACCAGGTCGCCGTGATCCACCCTATCCCCTGCATCGTTTGTCCCCTAAAGTGAAACAAGGCCCCCCGTAATCAAAAAGCTTGTTCTCGGTGCTCACTGAACCTCCGGTATCCTCCCTAAAAACCCTGGTTGAGGCCAAAGACGATCCTTTCTTAGAGTTATCCGCTTCTTCTATTATACCACCAAAAGGTGCCCCGTCCCTGGTTAGAACCCTAAGGTACTGCACCCCTTCCCTTGCCCATTACACGGTCAAGCCCATTCTTTGTGGAAGGAGGAAGTTGGCTCGTAGAATTCCCCCCGTTCGGTTTTTCTTCAGTACACCACTACCAAGGAGACAGGGAATGTTGAAATAGACACCGGTTTCCTCTCCTTCCAAGAGTCCCCCCAGTCATCCTTAACCATTTTCGGCCCATTCCTTTCCGGTAATAGGAACCTCTCCCCTTCTCCCAGTAGTACCACCTGGCGACCCTCAGCCCTTTGACTCTTCTTCCTGTTTGGCAGCATGAGATTATCCTGACTACCTCCTCGCCAATTTTTTCAGACGTGAAAGGCACCCCTCTCTATATTGCTCCTTTCTCTGGCGGCTTTAGACGGAGGTGGGGTTTCCCTTCCCTGATAGAAAAGCTAGTCGCCGTCGGTCTCAAAAAAACTATCTTTCACTCCTAGACTTAGTATCACCCATAAAGGAGAGGAATCATCTGATGTAGTCAGATTCTTATAGATTGGTAGAGAAGACTAGCCTTATAATGTCCTTCCTCGATATCCCCCACCTGCTTTCCCCCTAGCCTCAAACCCATTGAAGTCATAGCTGACAACCCCCCTTTGATCCAGCCAAGCCCGGTCTTCCTTCTCAATCAGGGCCCCTCCGGACCTTAGCTGTCTGTCGAGAATGAGACCGGCCCCCCCTTGTCCTTCCCAGACAGTTACTTTCTTATGCCCCTCCTGCCCTCTTCCCTAACCTGCCATCGTGTCCGGTTTATGCGGCCTTTCGGGCTGATTCCTCTTACAAACTTCCCCTACTCATCCTCAAGACCCCCCCCCAAAGGAACTCTTGCTGTATCCCCCATTCCAGACGAGCAAGTCCTATTTCCTGCCTTGAATTATAAGTCCACTCTTTTCAGAGCCCTGCCGTTAACTCTTTGTACTATCTCCCGTGCCAAGGGATTTGAACCGCGTCCTTGTCTTTAAGGTCCTTCCATAGTATCTGAATGAGAGACCCTACTTGTTGCTACCTAACATTAGGGCCGAGCGTGTGCCCCCCTCCGCTTTTATCCCGCAATGCCTCGGACCAGACTTATCACCAGACTTTAGTCCTTCTTTCCCTATTACATAGATAAGTTATGTCCGTCCAACCCCGCTTCTTCGTGTTTGCTCGCCTCCAATTTATGACGAATAATATGTACCGGTCCTGAGGTCCATTGCCTCCTTCCTTTCTCGCTACCCTTCCCGCGCCCTGAAAAAACACTCACACGCCTTGGCTCAGAGTTCTGATGGCTTTCGAGTTCTCAGGACCGTCCCCCTTCGTTTTATTCTGGTAGTTGGATTTTGAACTCCCCCCCCTCTTTCCCAAACCTGGGTCTACTTTTTTCTTACCCCCTCCGTCCCCTTTTTCATTGAAAGGTCCGGCCCATCGATGAAAATGATTCTCTCTTATCGGCCTTTACGCTCGCCAACCGTCCCCTATTCGTTTATTTTTTAAAAGTTAGGGAAATCGTTTCCCTTTCGTGGCATTTCCCTCCTTCTGTCCATTTTTCCGATGTCGGCGCGCCCCGTAACGTAATTTATCTGAGGGGGAGGGATATCCACTCGACACCACGATAACCCCCCTTTTTCGAGCTGGACTTTGACGACTCCCGCCCTAACTTCAACAGCTTTTGATATAAGTAGTTCTTTTCATGGTCAACTCCCCCGACTTGCTCGAGTATTTCCTTTCCGGTTTTTTTTTGAGAAGACGTCCCTGTAAAGCTAGGGGTCGAGTCTTCTATTTACGGGCCTCCGAGAGTATACTTGACAAGTAGATTTCTCAAGAAACCCGAGGGTGCGTTCGGCAGCATCCTGTAAAGAGACAGTCTTTTTCGAGATTCGGCTAGGACCGTAAGTTCCCTGACCAATCCTAGTTTAGTCAAGGTGAAAATTGACGTCTTATGCTCAAAACAGCTCCTCTTCCCGTTCCGATGATGCAAAGACGGCCGCTGCCTTACTCGTCAGAGGAAGACCCTGAAGAAGGCGCCCTTCTGCCAGTGAACTGTCTCCATAACCCTTAAGTTGAAAAGTCTCCTGTGGCGAAAAAGTGAGACTGGCCGACCCACCCCTAAGCGCCCCCTCACCCCCTCCTATCGTAACGAAACATACTTAGACCAATCAGAGATTCTACATTTTCCAACCCGGAGCTCACACCCTGCTCTCTTTTCTTCAATTAAACGCACTGGTTATGGAAATAGTTGCCTTACACCCGGAAGGTCTTCCTATCAACGACCCCACCCTTCCCGGTTCACCGGTACAACTCCCTTACGACCCCAGTGCATGTTAGGGGCCACCCTAACCCTGGGAGAAGGGTCTGAAAGGCGACAGCCGTCACCACCAACGCCCCCAAAGAAGTTAAGTCCGTTTTTTAGACCCGCCCGTTTCTCTTCTTACAGCTTCTTCGGTACACGAAGAAGGTAGGCCCCCAGTCACCCAGGGTACCTAAATGACTGCGGTTTGTCAGAAGTCGATCGGGTGCTACCACAGGCTGGAGCACACTAGTATCCGGACATTGTGACATTGATTCCGGCCACGCTCGGCATCCTCCTTTCTCCTTTTTCCTCCTGAGTTGTGCTCCCTAGGTAGTCGTCTCCTTGGCGCTATTAGCGAACTGCCACGTTCTCGGTACCTTGTCCAAACTTGACCCATTCGAAGTACCATTTTTACACCCAGTCGGGCCCGCACTGAGCCCCGAGTGCTGGGAAGAAATTTTTGGCACCGCCTCCCAGAGATTCATCCTGTCCAACGCCTTCGTTTCTCCCTTCGTAGTGGGGGGTCTTTTTGAAGTGAATGCGACCGGTCGACAACTTCCCACTCTCTTCTTGTGACCAAAGCAAAGTCCCTCAGTTACAAGGAACATATCCCGGGACCCTTTGACATCCCAGGACCCTATGACTGACGATTTTTGCCCCGTTACACCCTGAACACCCCCCCACGTGGTTATGCGCTGGCTAACCTGCCGTGGTAAGGAAGTTCTGAAGATTGTCGTTCGTCTATTCGTTTTTCTTCTTACCATGAGAGCTTCGTTACCAGCACTCCACACCACCAGGTTGTTTGAGGGGAGGCCGTATCAGTCCTTCGTTCCTTGTGACCTTCCCACAATCATTTTCTCCCCATGCGGACGGTGTGTGGCCTGAGGAAACTGCCTGTTTTCCCCTCCGAGCTCCGTCTTCTTGCAAGCGGCCGTTTCGGCCGTATGTTCCAGACGGTCCTCCCGCGTCTTTCTCTTTGAAGAGAGTAGTGTCAAACCCCTCGGCCCCCGAGGCGTTGTAGTGCGGGAGTCTACTTTCTCGTCCGAGTTCTACGTCTCTCCAGCACTATTCGCCGAACGACCAAGAACCGCCCCCCCCTTTGGCTACCCCGATGGAGACAGTTTCTTCGACGTCATCCCCGTAGACCCCCTTTTTTCACCTTTCCCGCTCCTCTCCGTCTGACAGCTCCCTCTTTCCCTCTTTTCCTCGAAGAAAACCTAACCCCTTTTTCACTCTCGATGTCCCCCCCTCCGCGCGTCTGACCGGATTTCAAGACCATGACGCCAATTGACCACCCTCCCAGTTTCCATTCACGTTCTTTTGTTCCCAGTCGGCCACCCTTGAGCCCCGTTGAAAGAGTCCGTAGACGCCCCCGGCCCTTTCGAGTCGGCCCGCCTCGCCTTACCTCCGCCTCCGCTTGTGACCCTCCTCCCGACCTCCCCCAGTGAAAGTGCCCGGAGGGTGAATTTCCTGAAGGGGTTTCTCTTTGCTTGGACAACCACGGATGAAGGTGTCCCCTTCTACCACGAAATGTTATAACGCCCGGTTTTGGGAGTGATCACCCCTTCCCCCACGACAGATCCGCCGGTCCCTCCCTTCCTTTACCGCTCGATACATTAGCCCCTAGGCGGCCTCGCTTGTGAGCTTTTTTCGTATGTGGTCCGGCCTCCGTTCGTCGAGGTAGACGTGACCCGGACGTCCTGTCTAAAGGTTCCCTTCTGCTGCTTGACTGTGCCTTTCCGCTTCCCCAAAATTATGCCTTTTTTTTCCACCTATCTCTGCGCATCGAGCCCCCCTCAGAAAGCCACCACCCTGGTTTCCAACCCCGCTGGTGAGCCACTATACTTTCCTCGGGCTGAGCTCGCTGGCTCATGGGAGTACCTGTAAGCTTTCGCCTTCTGATGATTTTCTCCT
>Ga0179591_1248858_pt1 | contig 22239 bp, 38 predicted proteins | sample CZOMad2_1_08_16f_FD_182891 | JGI IMG/M metagenome (GOLD analysis project Ga0179591, IMG submission 182891) | Vadose zone soil fungal communities from Angelo Coast Range Reserve, California, USA - CZOMad2_1_08_16fungal (PacBio error correction) | ecosystem: Environmental > Terrestrial > Soil >... | reverse complement strand
TAGTGGCTTCTTTTCCTTCTTTTCATGATGATGTTATTGTCTGATTGGGCGAGTCCTCTTGAATGTGATGATTGTGGATTTCCGTCAGAGTATTGGGTCTCAGGGACCCTTGTGGTCTCCTACCGTATTTCCCTCTTTCTCCCCCCCCCAATCCCCTTCTCCGTAAGCGGTACGAGAAACACGGAATACACACAGAAACTTCAATACCAACGCTAAGCATACTCCCTTCCCCTATTACAGCTGAATCCCTAAACACCCCACTCCTCATTTGTCTCCCCCCCTTTATTCCCTAAGAAAAATCTAGTGAGTTCCTGTCCCAAAATTACGAACATGAACCACACCCTGATGTCCACTGATGTCCATATCATCTTTTTTCCCCTGTGTCTCCCAGTGACATAATCATGCTCTTCTTCCTTAAACCTTGCAAAAATGATGTTAGTGTCTCTTCCTCTCCCCCCTTCTTACCATAATTCACCCATTCTCCCAGGGTGGCTAAATCACAACTAATGTTTCCCTGGCTATATCCATATACACCCCCCCCTTGCCCAAAATGTTTTCGTGTACCCACAATAGCACCCCTTTGAATTCACCCTTTTTTTTTTTAACCCCTGGCTTGATATGCTTTCATATAAGATCCTGAGATTTGCCAAACCCCCCTGTACTCCCCTATCCCAACCAAAAAATCCCTTTCCTATTGAACATAAGTCTACATATATGTTTTCCATTCTCCTCCTATTTAACCTCCATGCCTGTAATACCGTTTCCCAAAACACAACAAGTACAGTTTGCCATCATATTGAAAAGTTTTGAATGGAAATCTTTTTATGTCTCTATCAAAGTATTTCCAATTATTACCCCCCCACCTTTCCTTGATATGGTAAGTTTCTCCCCTTTTTTCTATTACTCCTTTAAGTAAAGTCCTAAATTATAGAATTGGCAGTCCATGTCAGGTACCTAGCTTCATCACTGTATGGGTGGCCAATGTGGGTACAGGTCCAACTTTTTTTTCCCCTCAATGTGTTCTCTATTGAATCCCCTTTTTTTTTCTTACCCATACTCTTGTTTGAGCCATGATGATTATGAGGTTTTTTTTTAGGTCTCCCTTTTCATTTAGTATGTGAATCTTTACTGTTCTCTTTTTTTCTTCTTTATAAGATCTACCTGCTTTGATTTCGTGTTTGCTTGGGGATTCTATTCCCACACTTTATGTTTTTTTCTTCCCTTTTTTTCTGACTTTCTATGGACATGGGTATCTGGATATGAATGATGCTGCCGTGGTTTCCCACGGATGTTGGGATCATTACAGATTCCCAGATTCTGATTTTTGTTTTCTGATGATGTGTTGGGAACGTTCCTTCCCTTATGACAGCCGATATTATATTTGTGGCCCCCCATGTTCGGTATACGTGGTGTTTTATCAGAAATCTTTCCCATGCGCAAAACTCACTCAGGTGCGCGTTTTATTCCCCCCTCAAGTATGTTTCATACACATCGCACCCATACACACCCCCCAACTGAGTCTTCTTTCTTTTTCCTTTCACCCCACCCTTCTTTTTTTTTTTGAAAATAGCACCATATGTGTTTGGTGCCCAAACTGGGTTGTACACCTATGTGGACTTCTTCCCTTGACTGTTGTAGTGAAAAAAGTATTTCCAGGTCGTGTCCATCTGTTTTTCTTCTCCCTCTCGTGGCATCTCCTTTTCCCTTTTTTTCCCTCACCCTTTGTCAGTGTGTTAAATTTTTAAGTAGAATGATCCCCCCCCCCCCTTGACTGTTGTACAACAACACTTACTCAGTTTTGCGTGATTCCTCTTTTATCTTACATCATTGTTCCCTGCTAGATTCCTTCTCCCCCCCCACTATTATATTTTAATCCTTCTTCTTCCCTTCCAATGATGTATTTTATTTTATTTTCGTGCTTTTTTCTTCTTTATATGGAGTAAAACAACGCTAAACCCGAAATCACTCTTTGACCACAGATTTAGAATAACAAACATTTCCCCCTTTCTCTTCAATCCCATAGTGACCTCTTCCCAATGGCGTCAATTAGCGGACAAAAGCTTCTTTCTTTTGGCCAAACTTTTGCGTCATAAGCAGCACTCTTTTTCCGGACAGTTTTTCTTTGAATCATTTTGCGCACCTCTCATCTCTTCCCCCACGAAGTGCCCACACTTCCCTCTCTCCTCCTTTAACCCCATAGTTGATCCTTTCGCAAAAACATAGGTTGCCCCTTCCAGAATCTTGTAGTGCTTCAAATGTTCCCGCCTTCTCTTCTAAGTTCAACGTCTTGTTCATCTCCTTTCCTTCTTCCCACCATGTCTTTCCTTTTCATTGGGTCCTCCTTTCCCCAAAGTTTTTTTTTGCTGAGTGAGAAATTTCAATAAGAACATGACTGACCCCCCTCTGCTTCATCAACATTCTCCCCTCCTTACCCCCAATTACTCCCCACACCAAGTCATTTTCATACTTTGTAACCATTTAGGGAGTTCTCAGATACTCTGATTCGTTTCTCGGATATTTCCCCTTCTTTCCTCTTCCCAAAAATGCGGAGACCCCCCCTTTCCTTGTTGCAATAACCACCCTCTCTTTCGAACCCACATTATTCTCTCTTTGAGTTCTAAGAGAGGACATGGCCAGTGACCCACTCGGAGTTTGACTTGGCTTAATATTGAAATATTTTTTTAGAAACGCCATTATTCCTCTTTAAACTCCGTGCTTCTTTTCTTCCCCCCGTTCAATTTTTCTAGCGGTTACATTGACGATAACCCAATCCAGTATTTATTGGTTTTTTTTTTCTAGATTCTTGATTTTTCTATCCCCCCCCCTTTTCGTCATGTGCTCCTCCGATAACCATTGATCGAGGGGCCAGAATGGTCCTCCCTCACACCAGTCCCTGCTGTTTTCATGTGCCCTTCTAATGTGAAGTTACCCAAATTCTCCCCAACAAATCCCCTTGATAGGATCTCTCCCCAAGTTTTTTCATTAATTTATGCGGGGAACCAATTAGCTGAATCTTCCTCTGTATCTTTCCCTCTCACCCTTCTGCGGTTTCACCTTCTTTCCCCCAAAACAAGCAATCCTTCCTTTTTTCTCTTTCACATCTCACTTTCAATGTCTGGAAAAGTCCCACAGACACGAAAGTTTGGTGTTCATTTAAATGACAGGTACCTTTAGTTTCCCTTGAACTCTCTGGTTCGGGCGCACTTATCCTTCCCGTTCATCAATAGAGTACCTTCTTCTTTGTGTTCTGATGTTTCCTGCCTGAAATTTTACCGTTCCCTTGTAAATCTACCCTCTCACTGCATCAGCAGATTTGCATTCCCCCCCTTTCCCAAACTCTTCCTCCATTCCCCTGCGTGGCGAGCAGTCCTTTGAGGTCCTCATGTCATGAGTCACAATCCCTTTTTTACACAGCTGTGCCCCCTTTAGTTTTCTATACCTGTCTTTCCCCCCATACCCCCGACCCCCCCATGAGTTTTTTCCTTATATTCCTAAATCCCCTTCCCGGCCTCAGACCAGAAAGGGGAGGGATCTCTCACCATATCCCATGGAGAATGTCGTTTCTACTTTCCTTATTCTCTATAAGCATCCAAACTGCCTTCCACTTCCCCACTTAATCCTTTAGAGGATTCCCTTTCTTTTACATATATTTGTCATCTTGTTCTGTTAACACAGTGTTGGAGGTGGGAAGTCCCTTGGAGTACAATCTTTTCCAAAAAATTTTTTTCCTGAAAGATCCTCCTTCCTTTTGATCTTTGGCCTTTTTTAGTTTTCATCACAGGTGACCCCATTGGGTTACCGTGTATGCCACATCTCTCTTTCCTTCCAGAAGAAGGCTTGTGGAGTTATGTAAATTTGACTGGTTTCCCCAATTCCACCTGTTTTCCTGTCCCGTTGGGACCCCCCCCCCCTTAAACAAGATCAATAAAGAAAAGTTGAAGAGTGGACATGTTGTCCCACCGATTGTACTCCTGCTACTTAAAAACTCCCCCTCCCACTTCTGTGGTAACTCTGCGGCTTTTTTCCTCTTCCAAAAATTATTGTCCTTCCCTTTGCTCTCACTGCTCTGACCCTTTCCTGTTGATGTCTTATCTCAGAGAGCTATAATGAATGGTCTATCATGTTTCAGACCTACCCCTTTTTCCCTACTACAGCCATGTGGCTGGTCATGTCTTGACGATCCGTAGTTCTTCTTTCTTCAATGAATACACTTTTCACTGTGTATTTTTACGTCCCCTGATTCGCCAAATAAAGTGTTTGACCTTCCTGTTTCTTGAAAGGTTTTCAGGTAAGACGACATTTCTTCAATCAAGTCTTTCTCATTTTTCCCTTATGAGCCTCTGGTCCCCCTATTTTTTCCCTTTCTTCCCCCCTCTGCTTTTTTTCCTTTTCTTCTTGCTCTTTACACTTCAGGGTACCAGTTCCGATTTTCCAGCTCACCAGCAGAACATTCAGCTTTAACGTCCCAGCTGATAATTTGCCTTCCCCCCGCGCCCCATCCCGCTTTTTTTCCCTTTTTCCAAATAATAGTTCATTTCTGTCCCAACACCCATCCGTTGTCTTGATTTAGACCATAATGGTCCCGATTTTTTCTAGCTGGCCTAAACCTGAAGTATGCGGTGAGTTTAAAGAAGGTTAAGCAGGATGCTGCTATTTTCCCACTCGGTGAAGATTCAGTTGAGATGTTTTCTCATATGACAGCTCAAGTCCCCATATCCGCTTGTAATGAGATGGGAAACTGTTTATAAAGGCCCATTCCATATACAGGGGACGGTTGACCAGATTTTTTGTGTGTCAAACCATTTTTCCCCCCGGTTTTTCCCGAGATTAAGTGTGCTCCATCAGTTCGTTACCTCTCACCGGATTACAAATCTGCGTGATCCCCGAATTCTAATCAAACCAAGCTCCCTGTCCCTTTTTTCTGGGGTTTTTCTCTTCCCTAGCCCCAATTTAGGAGATTGAAAAGGGATTGGAATGAGCAAGATCTCCGATTTTTTTCCTCCCTTGGTGCGTTTCGACCCTATTTGTAAAATAATCCTCCCCCAATTCCCAACCCATGCAATTTTGTGTGCACCAATGGGTACCAGCTTTAGAACCTCCTCGTCTTTTCTCCGACCTACCGAGTAGTTGGTTTATCCGCAATATTTTTTTTTGAAATAGTTTTTCAACCTACTCAAGTGTACTCCTATAACCTACCCGTTTCTTCTCATCTTAACCCAGCTCATATTTATCTCTCGAATTTTCCCTGCCACATTGTACCCTTTTTCTTTTTCAAGGGTGTTATTCGTTGTACCCTGCTTTCGCATCCCGCGTTTTCAGGAATGTTCTTAGACGGTCACATAGGATCACATCCTCCCCCCCCCACACATTGGGTAAATAAAACTTCAAAATCATAAGGGACCTATTTGTTGAAAGAATGGCAGGATAGTGTCCTCCCCCTGTCCCTTATATATTCGGAACCCTTGAAGACCTACCACTATTTTTTGTTCCAAGTAACCTTGCCTTTGGCTCCAAGAATAGCACAGGGCTTAGAGGTGCATGGTACTGCTCAGATTTCATTATGTGCTATATGATCTTTTCCTGACGCCCCATGATCCCCAGATCACCTTTCTCATCTATTTCTTAAAAATTCCTTGCCCCCCACCAGAATAATGTTTTCCCTCCGAAACCCCCTCTGTCCTCTTTCCCTACTGAGGGCCCTTTCTGAATTTGTGAGTCATGTGTTATTCTAGATTGTCCCCTTTCCGTGGGAGCTTGGTACTCCCCTCTCATATACAACACACAAAAGACCCTCCCCTCACAATCAAATTATTATGTTATCTTTAAGGGATTTTCATACTTCCTTTTTTCCTCCTAGTTTCTGTTACTTCCCTAGCACCCCACTGTTTCTTAAAGAGAAACTCTTAATCACGAAACTTTTCCAGTAAGTTGGGTTACAACATTTCACTTCAGATTCCCCATAGCTAATTAGGACAAAACACCCCCTGTTGGGCCCCGCAAACTGGACCTCTTAATTTTCTCTTGTAACCAGTCTGCCCCCCCCTTGAAAGAGCCAATACTTATACCCCCAAGATTGGGACATGCAAAATGGACAGTTCCTTTGTGCCATCCCCCAGTTCAATTGGTAATTAATCCATCTCTTTCTCCACAACAGCTGTGTCCCTCCCCCCCCCAGTCTCATGCCATGAGCAATCTGTCCCCCTTCTTATTTTTAATGAAATGCCCCCCCCCGGTACTTTTTTGGGTATTGTGCGATTTTTTTGAAACATACTTTTCTCTTTTCACCTAAAACGCTCCCCCACTGCTGGCAACGTTGCGCGTACCATATTAATCACACGGATCAATCATAAAAACCCTCTATCGGGTTTCCCACCATTCCCTCGACATGAATTCATCCATTCTTAACCAGTGGCCCAACCAACATCCTCCCTCAAACCTCATTTCCATCGGGCCTCCATTTGGATACCCATTTTTCACACTCCCTACTGCATATCTCATTCTAAGATACCCCAACTCCCCCTTGAAGAAGTAATCAAGGTAGATCCAATTCCCAAGTGTATCGCAACAAAACACCCCCTCCCCGGAATCTGTAGTGACAACTAATAATTCCCTGAAAAGAAATCCCCTCCCGTCGCTCTCAAATACACATTTTTTCCTCCAGTATCCTCTTCCCCAAATCCTATCCACTCATATTCTTTTCCCCTTTTCTTCCCCCCATGATCCACACCTCAGTGTCCTTGCCCAATGGCACCTAAGGGCTTGAGCTATCTTCACACTGTCCCTCTCCTCCACGTCATTGTAGTACTGCCACATTTTTCTGAGCGTCATACAAATGGTCGCCCTTTCCCCTCATATCCCCCTTCATTTGGGGTAAAAATTTACCTCTTTTTTGATATAGAAGCAATCATGAGAGGTCCCCGTTACCCTGTTTTTCACCTTCAACGTGATGTTTGTTTGTATCGGATTACCTACCGGATTTCGTTTCCTGTCCTCTTCCTTTCAGATATAATCTTCCAGGATTATTTTTCCCCCTGTCAAATTAAAAAGGGGGTGTGTTTTTGTGCTCCGGCCTCCCCCTTAGTGGCTCATTTAATGCTTACCTGGAACATATTTCTCCCCCTTTCCCCCCTTTTTCAATGTGACTTTCCCCTTTTTTTGATGAATCTTTTGTTCCCCTTAATTTGGGGTGAGAGGTTTTATACCCGAACTTCAGTGTGATCCCATAAAAGTTTTTTATTTCTTATTTTGGTATATATTTGTAATATATATATTTCCCCCTCCCCCTTCATTTTTCAATTTGGCATTTTCTCCAAGCAGGTCCTGTCACTTCCATTTACAAGATAGGATGGAACATTCCCCGTTTCCATTTGTGAACAGGGGGCTACCTCCTCCAATATCAATCTATTTCTTAATATTACCATTTGGTCACTCGGCTTTTTTTTCGTTTTTTTGAACTTACCCTGCTGTACTCCTATTTCTGTGCTATTTGGGTATATTAAAATCCTTACTTTTGTGAGTTGGCCATTTTTTTTCGCCATTACCCTTTCCCCTTCAAACCATTGGTTAGTTCCCCTGATGGACAAGGCCGCGATGATCACCACACTCCCCTACTCGACGGACCTCCTCATCCTCACATTCTCACCTCCCCCACGAAATATCATACCTCCTCCCCCCAGAAATTCCTCCATCACAAACTGTCCTCCCTAACTTCAATCATCCACTAAGAAGGCCTGCACACAAACCATAACTATTTCCAAACCATCAGTATCCCTCTTCTATCCTCACCACAATCTTAAAACACTTTCCCTATCCTGGAACATCTCTTCTCTCTTTTTATTACTCCGTTTTGTCGTGTTCTCTCTCTTCTTCCTTTGCAAGGCTCGCAAGATTGATGGTTCTATCAGATGGAAGAGTGGGCCTTTGGTGGTATTTTTTCTATGGCTTGTGGAGATAAGATGGTGGGGGTTGCTGAGGTCTTTAGTGGATGTCTGAAAGATTTTTTGATTTCTCCTTCTTCTGATGGGAGTATGCTCTTGGTCGGTTTGGATGGATTTCGTGATTACTCTTCGTCCTTTGTCTGGTTGTATTTCCCGTGTTCCTCTACAGATTTTGTCCTGCCCCCCCCCACAAATTACCTGATGGGAATTTTTTCCCTTCTGCGACCCCCCCTTCCCAAACTCCACCAGTGTTATGGTCCAGAACCAACTCTCCATCCTCTAAGAACGTTACCGCTGAATTAAAATCCCCCCCCCCCACGCCTACTGATGCCCCACTTTCTCCCCGTCCCATCAGTCTCTTCTTCTGTAATCCCCCACTTCATCACCTGAACAACGATGTAAATATGATCTCATATCTGCCTGTTCTCTCCCCAGGGACAATACTGCTAGGTGCCTCCCCTTGTGCCCATGTATGTCTAGTGGATGATTATTCACATTTCTTTTTCCCCATCTATAGTCCCCCGCGGCCCTTTTTTTTAAATTCTCGTGCTAGTTCACCACTGAAAATATAGCTATACATCCCTCTACCACAAACAACCCCCAAACTGTTAGTGATACCCCAACCTTCTCCACGTGTGATACCCTTTTTAAAAATGGAACAGGAATATGAGATGGGATAAGCATTCCTGCCATTTGCCACCTATGTAATCCGATCACACCCACAAACCCCAGTAATTTGCTGTAAAAATCATCCATTTCTATCCTACCATATAAGCATTCTAATCCCAACCCCCACTTTAGGTAATCCCACCACAAAAAGCCCCCCTGGTTTAATTTTTCCCCACTTTTCCAAACCGGCGTCTTCCCTTCTCTTCTCTATATACCCCCTATTTAAATGTATTACCCAAGGGAAGTATATAATAGCTAACTGTGCTGTTTGCCCGCAGAGCTGTTTGTACATGCCACCTATGGCATTGGCTGCATCCATTGGGACCCTGTACCCTCTCTCTTCAGCCACTTAGGGGCCGATGTGATTTTCAAAGAATGAAAGGTGTCAGCTTCTCCATAACGCCACCTCCTATTCTGATTCTTGATCTGGGTATCTAATTCCTCTCACAGATGTTTGTATTTTTCGCTTCCCATACTGCGTGGAATATGAATGATGAGTTAGTATTGATCACTTAATGATGCCGGCTTTGTTTTTCTTTGTTCCTTCCTATCACAATGGAGTTGTTGATCGACTTCTGACTGAGATTTATATTTTGATTATGGACAATGCTTGACTGCAGTATTGCTGGATGAAACGGTTGTGGTCTACATTTTCTGACAGTCCTCTGAGATGTATTGTACTCTATGTGTTTGAAATGTTTTCATGACTTCTTTCCATCTTCTTTACTTGAGTTGGTGTCCCCTCAATTATTTTTTTTTCACGTGTGGAGAATTTCCGTGGATCATGAGATTTTCGCAAATGCGCAACCTTTTCACTCGGCGAGTTTTATGCCAACCCTACTTCCCTTATGTTTCATCACTCTCCCCCATAACCCCCCCTCACTTTATTGACTCTTTAACTAAGTATCATTGCTTGCGCAAATTTCAAAGATTTGGCTTTCAACCCACTGTTGTGCTCCATCCTTTTCCCTTTCCCCCCATTGAACTGTTTTTCTTCAACTACTTTTTTTTTTTTGTCCATAGGTTTTTTCCTACTATAGTCTCCCCTTCTTGTTTTTTCCACAAGCGTCAGCGTTTTTCCACTGTTTTTTGTTATAACTCCTGGCCTCTTCAACATTTCACATGATGTCACCCCGTCCATTTTTTTGTGTATATTATGGATAAATTCAGGTCAGTCTGACATTTTCTAAACTACCACCTTACTACCCTTCTTTAATCCCCTCCCCAATATCTTTCTATTGAGTGCTATTTTTTGTTGTCTTTTGGTCTTGTCTTTTTCTTGTCGTACCCACCCTCCAACTGCACCTTACTTTTATGTCCACATTAGAATAACACATTTCTCACCCCCCTTCCTCAGGGAATCTCTTGAAATATGACCCTTTCAGTGTTACTTTTTTCTTTCAACCTCTTCCCCTTCTTATGTTACAAGGATTTTTTTTAATCACCAAGCGCAGGAGAATTGATTGAATAATTTCTTTCCTTGATCAGTTAAGCAGTTCCCCTTAATTATCACCCCCAATGCATATGCCCCTTTGCTCTTTTTTCTTTTTTGAGACCACCCCTCCTTCCAAGTGACCGACCTCTTGGTTTGCCTCAACTGTTAGAGATCTAAGTAACACGATCTTGCAGATAAGGCCATTCTGTAAACCCTTTTTGTCAATTGATTTTGCAATGCATTTTCCCCCCCGTTTGTTTTTCATGGATCAGATACTCCCATGGGAACCCAAGACTTTCCTGCGACCCCTTGGTGCACAATCCGTCAACCGCATTTAACACCTCTCCCTAAAACACCCATTAATTACCACAAGGTTACAATTGTTCTATTTTAGATCTCCATATGAGATTTTTGCTTATAATACCGTCTAGGCTCCCCTTCCCACCCAATTTGAGTAATAACCCCCCTATGTGCTAAAAAAACATTTTGTGAAGAAACCCACCCCCCTCGGTAGTTATATTCCCTACTGAGCTCATTAGGGACCCCCTCCAGGTTTTCTCTCCACCGCTGGCGTTTTCCTGCGTTGCTGTCCTATTTTATAGTTTGAGACAAAGCGAACATGAGAATACCCAATCTTGAGCTTTTTCAGTGCCCATTAATTTTCTCTGCTCATTTCTATCTCCTCTAAACACCCTCCAGAAGCTCTCTGTTATTTATATTATATTCTTATCCTCCCTATTTTATGTCTGTGAGATGAAGAGGTACTCCTATTCCCCTCCCTTGTCCTGAGGGCCCCCCCAGCCCGGGAATGGTTCATCCTCACAGTCACCCGCATGTTTAATGGACCTTTCTTGAAGTACCCAATTTCCCCCCCACTTTCCCCCACACACGGATATCTCTATGCAAGAGTTGAGTTCTTGAGAGGCCCGAGACCCCTCTGCACTGAATATTACACCTTCGTGTAGCGTCTTCTCTTTCCCAACTCCTGCTTAACCTTCCTTTTTCCACCCAAAACACATTCCCCTTCTTTCCCGGTAAGATTTCCACGCCTCCCAAAATGATGTAAAAGTCCTCACTCCCTGTGGGGTGTTAACACATGCCCATTACAAATTATTTGGCCTTGACCGATGGTCCGGGCGTCCCCTTTGATCCATAAATGGGAATTCCCAGTAGTCAGGTGGAGGGGGAGCGTAACTACTTTACCGCTCCTTTTCAATCCAAGATAAAATGATCAGCCTCTTTTTCATGAACATATGTCCCCCACCCCAAACGTCTTTACCTTCCAGTGGCAGGTCTTTTAAGTACTGAGCAGCAATGTAAGGATCTACATTGCTCTACCCTAGCGAACGGCGGTCACTCTTTTTTTTCCCCATATCAATAAGACCACATTTATTTCCCCCCAGCCGCGGCGGGCCCCGATCATGGTATTCCCCCCTCATCTTCATCTAATTCGAACCTAGTATATTGACCTTTTATTCTAGTTTGTACTGCTTGGATACGCTCAAAAGAATTATTTATCCCTACTCCTCCCTCCTTTATCGGATCAATGGACGACCCCCATATATTTTTTCACCGCTTGTTAAAAAAGCTGTGTATATTGTTAATTCTCCTTGTCTTACCCTTTTTCCCCACCCTTTTGGCACGCACTCCCTGAATCAATTTTCGTAGTGCTTATTTTCCCTTTTTTGGGCCCCACTGTCAGCCCCCTTGGGTCTTGGAAATGTCTCCTCTTTTGACCTAAGTTGTGTTTATATGTGATTATTGTCACACTTCAACGGGTTGACAATTCCCCCCAATGGTGTCCTGGCATGGGGACCCCCCCAAAACCTTGTTTTCACCCTCAACTACGAATTTCTCTTTTTTTCCCCCCCCAAAAAATGTTCCAGTAAGCTTTTACCCACGGTCTACGCCCCACCCCTCCCCCAGTCATTTAGAGATCGGAAATTTGAAGATGCCACAAATATATTGTCCTCCATTTGATCCTTACAAAGCTGTCTCCCTTCTTCCTTTTTGCGCTTCTCTTTAAGCCAGGATTATGAAAGGCATTCGTTCCTTACGTTAACATTTTAGACCCTCTAACCAGCCATGGGGCGAATGCCTGACCTCTCCCTCTTATGACTCTTCCTTCTCCCTTTCCCCACCATCATGGGGTTACGTGAAAAAAAAAGGAGTATTCGCACGAAAGGTTTCCCCCGCCGGTGTAGCTGTCCCGGCATTTTGACTTTTTGCATGAATTTCAAGGACCTAATTTGCCACGGATTGTGAATGCAGAGGGTTTTTAATACGGGTTCCTTGTTCAGAAAATCTTTTCTTCCCTCTTTTATCTGTGTAGCTTTACCCACTCCCCAACGGAGTTCGCTTACAGCCACCCTCCTCATGTCTCTCATGAAGCCCATCTATTCTCATTGGCTCCGAGCACCTGCTTCCCTTTACAACTAAAGGACCGTTTTTCTTTATTTTCTGAACCCCCCACAAAGTCGTGTGTGACTCTGTAGACCGAGCTTCCGAGTGGATAGTTCAATCTTAAACCGAAGATTTCTTTTTTTTTCTTTTATAAATCAATTTTTACTTTGGGAGTTTCCATGCAGCCCTCTACAGAGCTGGAAGATTCCCCATATAGATTTTCTTCTCTACCCGCCCACCACACCTTCTATTCTTCTCAGCGGTTAGGACCTGGTTTGTTACTTACAGTTCCCAGCCCAAGCATACTCTCCTTTGGTCTCCTTGTTAACCACCCTTCCCCTTTCTTTGCCCCCGTTCCCAGGTTCTTCAGAAGGGTCCTCTTCATTAACATTTCCAAGTTATCGTGCTCAGAATCAAGGCCGAAAACCGCTTCCTTTTCTTCTTTTCTTGGCTTTATCTTCCCATTGAGCATCCCGTAAAACTTCTAATAAGAAGATCCCTCGATCTCTCAGTGCGTTTCGCCCCCCCCCTATTGCAAATCTTCAGAAAAATTCCCCCTTCCCAGCGGGTGTCTACACAACCCGGTCCTTTTTTTCTAGATGCGCTCCCGCATGAGGAGGAAGACTACCGAGTACTGTTCGCCGCAATATTTTTCTCAACCAGTCTTTTTCCCGCTATATGTTGGATATACTGGTATTATCGTTTGAGACACAGTCATGGAGATTCTTCTAATGTACGACATCCCCCCCTGCTACTTCTTTTTGGTGCCTTGACTCTTTGTTTTTAATTGATGATTGTCCCATGATGATACTTATTGATGCATTCCCAATCTTGGTCCCGGGCATTTTTCTTTATTGGATTCCAGGATAAAACCTCACAACCCCCCCCGTTTTATTCACTGATAAGAAATTGACAGTCATTTGGTTGAAAGGAATGGCAATTCTTCTCTCTCGCGTTGAACTTCTTCTTATTTCTTCTTGCCACATGAAGCAATCCACTCCTTCTGGGCAAACTTTCCCACTTGGACCTCTGTTGGCATCAAAGCACTCCAAAGGGAATTCGGGCATTTAATGCTCCACTCTTTTTCCTTCTTTTTCTATCTGATCTTTTGCGCGCAATTTTCCCACAAATCTTTTCCCCACATTATAGGTCATGAGACGTGGTGATCCCCCCAATCCTTAATAAAGAGATTTAAATAATGGCCCATCACAGTTTTTTTTGTCCTATTGGGAAAGCTTTCTTTCACCCGGCTGAATTCTTGTCTGAACCTTTTTGGTTCCTTTCTCCCGCTGTTGTAAAGTTTTGGTTAGAGGTGGTAAGCACAGACTTAAAAATAAATACACAAATCCCACACAACTAACATCCCAAAATAGCAGCTCTTCCGGGTTCCCCGTGGAATTAATATATATTTTTTCGGGAGAAACACTCATAGATCCCGTTGTAAAGATCACATAATTACTCCCCCCCAACGTACATTAAGTCTTGAAGTTCAATTGAAGCTTCCCACATATATATTAGCCACACCAAATCTTTTGTTTCCCTCCCACCTGGACAGCCGTTTTTTGTGAACCCCCTTCCCAACTGACCCTCTTGCCATATAGTACGACCCAAGTGGGGGCCATGCACCAAGGCGACAGTAAGTGTGCCACAGTTCAAATTGTCAAGACCTCCCCCCTCTTCTGGTTCCCCCCACCACTTGGTTCGCCCCAAACCTAGGTGAGTCTTTTTCACAGATGAACCAATCGTCTCCCCTTATATTTTGACCTGAAAAGAACACAAACTGCTTACAGTTTATTGCTTTGTGAGATGTTAATTTCAACCTTCTTATATTTTCCCCCTTTACAAAACGCCTCCCAACTTTCTTGTTCCAGTTTTTTGCGCTCCCCTACATTCTTGGCATTCCTGGCTTCAAATAACAAAAGTTCCCCCACCTAAGTAGGGGCCCCAATCAAGTCCATCATATGTCTCGTCCTTCCACCCTTTCCAACACAACACCACCCCTTCCTACCTCTTTAGATTGGAATATGTCATCAATGTCCCCCTTGTTCACAAGAATTACTGCATTCCAGCAATCTCGATCCCTAGCCCAATCCATCATCAGTCTCCAAGTTCTCTCCCCCCCATCCCTTTTCTCCTCACCCCCCCCCAACAAGCAGCCTGAAGTCCGGTTAGAGTCCGGAGCCCCAAGAAAACGGAAGGAGGACACCACATAATACTCATCTTCGATCTCAACCATACAAAATCTGTCCCATTCATCTTTTATACTCTAGTTTCCCCTTTTCGCAAGATCCACACCATTCATTGACATTTAAAGGACCCATTGGCCACACTACAGTAGGAAAGTCATAGTTCCCTTTCCCCCCTTTTCTCCGCCCCAATGCTAATGTCTTTCCTTGCACACCTTTTTCTTCAACAAGTAGAACTTAACCTTCAGACATGAATCTTTTTTTAATACATGAAATATTTGATTAGAGTCATATCACTTCTTTTCCTCACGCGTTTCAATCATGTCATTTTTTCAACGTTTTTTTTTTAATCGAAATAATTTGGTGGTTAGCATGAGTGCTCTCTTTCAATGGAAAGGACTTTTTGTACCATGTCAAATTCACTGTGATGTGTTTTTTTATCTTCTCCCTTATTTGGCAATCATTTCATTAATTGTTCCCTGGAACTATCTCCTCCGCAAGTTAATTGAATCAACGGGGCTCTATTTGGGTATCAGATAACCATGTACAATTTTTGTGTACTGATCTAATAACCTTTTTTCCGTTGATTTATCCCCATAACCGTTTCCGGGGACTATGGTTCCCCTTCTTATCACCCCATCACACCAATGTGAATTCTCCATAGCTATGATTATCACGGGACTAAATTTACCCCTCCTGATGGTCATCATTATGCACCTAGTTTTTTTCGTGTGACTTTTAAGCTGTCATGTCTTACATATACCAGCGATATGTTTCTCCCAGATCCGGTTACCATTAGGCTTTTTTTTTACTGAATGCCGTGCATAGTTATATATTATTGCTCGCTTTGGTCTTTCCCCCCTGCCTTTGTGAGGGGCCCTTTTTCTCCCCTGTCAAAGTACATCGGTAGTGTGCTGGCAATTGCCCTGTCGATGATAAAACCCGTTAACTAGACCCCCCCTACTGGACATAAATAACAATCCCCCTCCTCCACCACCCCACTCAAACTTCCCAGCTTCCATTCATCATCCCCAAATCTGTGTACCATTTTCACACGAAATCAACCAAGAAAAATATCCATATGATTCACCACCAAATCCATAACATATCCCCCCACCTCCCTATATCCCTGCTCTCCCCTCAACCACTTTCCCCCTCTGGACAGAATTTCTATCATTTGGAAATTCATAATATATATTCCTTCCGTTGTTGTTGTTTTTATCTTGATTTTCATGAATGCAGGATATCAATTTCGGTCAGTGGATGGTGATGATAGATGATATCTGATGATTTTTTTTTCCTTTCTTCCTTGGTGGATATCCTGACTATTAGTTTCTTTCTTTCTTAGTGCTGGTCTGTCCATATTTTGTAGGGACATGGTTTGGTCATATATCTTAGGTTATCTAATTGGTGATGAATGGATGTCCGCAGTGCTGGGGGCTAGCACTGGCTTTCTTTCCCTCGTATCCCCAGCATTTCCGCAACCCCCCATGAGTTTTTGTACAGTAATGCTACCCCTGGCCCACTTCCCCCCCAAGAGTTAGTTATTACCCCCCAAGGGCCATAATATACCTTCTCCACTTGCTGAATTCCCCCACACTACCCAACAAGCGCTGCTGTGTCCAAACCGTTATCTCCCTGAAAATAGTCTGGATTGTAATATAACCATTATTAATCCCCCTTCCCCCTCTTTTCCCCAATGATGCCCCTATCCTATCGTGAAAATTTTAGTCTAGTCCCCCTTCTAGGAACTTCCCTTCAATGATTGGCATGATCATATAAGATATTCAACATTCTTCCACCTGCTGACCTCCCAAGGTGGCAATTCACACTTAAAAAAGTTTTCCTCCTTTATATACCATTAATATTCCCCCACCCCTTCCAAATGGATCTTGCTCATCACCATGAAGTCCTTCCCAACTGGACGGGATTGATATGCTTAATCAAGTCATCCTGAAATGAGCCATAGTTCCTCCTCTCCCACAACCCCCCCCCCCCAGTGTACTCTGCCCCAAATAAAGTTCCCTTATCTATCGACCCTCCGCTGGACCCTATCACTTAGTTTTCCTCCCGATTAAAAAAAAAACTCCATTGAATTCAATTAACCCTATTCCCTTTCCACCCTTGATCGTCTCTAGATCCTCTTCTAATGTTTCCCCCACTAGCAAGGATTATATATGGTAAGTGCACATGTAGAACATCTCAAGTTGTGCCCCCCTTCACAACTCCTCCCCCCCTAGGCCTTTTTCTCTGTGGTACTGGTAAAAATCAGAGTACCGCACTGTAGTGTTGGCCCGTGGATGTAAAATTCACTTGCAATGTGTGTATTTCCCCCTTTCCCACTTTCCTATTTAGTATAGGATTATGTTCTTTCTTCCTTCTCTGACAGATGTTTCTTTTTTTGAGACACATCTCGGTTCTGTATGTGGATTATGGATGTTAGTATGCACTATCACCTGTAATTCTGTTTCTTGTCTTTTCAGAAGACCCTTTATTTTTTTCTGATTATCTTCTGTTTGATATGCTGATTTTGACCTATGGATGCATATTTTCTGTGAACAACGTTTGGGGATTGGATTCTCACATATGACATCTCTTGACTGGCTTTTTTTATGGCCTTCTTTTGTTGGGACCCTTTTTCTTTAAGGATTGTTAGTATGATCTTATGGAGTTTTTTCCCCCTGAGGGTATAATGTCATTGATCTGTTTACAAGAGGTAGAACCTTCTGCAAAACTTCCAATCATTTCTTCCATTCAAAAATACCCTCGTGAATGCACATCTCACCCCAATAAAAAACCAACGGACTGGACTTGTTGGTCTTTATTCTCCACTAATAAGTTCCCTATTTTTTCTAATACCCCATATGTTTGTTTTGCGTGCCCCCCCCCTTTTTTAACATTTTGGCTCTTCAATTGTAAAACTGTTTCGAACACTACTGCCTTTTTTTGCATGTCCCCTTTTGTTGTCTACCCCTCTGTTTCTTTCCTTTCCTTTGTCCCAGAAACCCAAACACAACCCTTTCAGGTCCCGTTGGCGTTTCCAGAGTGTTGTAAGATATATGTGCTTCACCCCTTTCCTTTGTCCCACCCTACCTTACTGTCCCCTTGTTTTTCCTGAGTATATATTCTCTTTGAAAGAATTTTTTCCAAGTGCTGAGTCATTTCTAACCACCAATAGAATTTTCAGGATTAATCCCCTACGATATTGATTGTTTTGAGTGTTCTGGCTTGACGTGGTTATGCCCTTAACCTCTAAAACAGAAATGACTTAGTAACCTGCTTTATCATAAAACATTCTACCACTGCCGAAGGTATCCATAGTGACTTTACAATGGCAGTGGAACGGAGGGCCACCTTAAATATTCTTATTCCAGGCCTTTTGGATAACCACTCTCCGTCGCGAATGGGAAGTTTAACCCCATTTGCTCAAAGTCTACTACCCCCATTTTCCCCACAGTTCTACCTGACCATATGCCACCTTTGATATCTGCTGTCACCAAATAAGGCAAGGGTTTTTCCTTTTTCAAGACTCTTTTTTTGCTTCCACCTGTCCCATCTTTTCTATCTCATTTTCAACGAGATGCAGATAATGGCCATTCTGAAACCCTGTTTGCAATTTCTCTTTGCAATTGACCACGTTTGGAGTTCATTTCCTCTTTCCCTTCCAATCGAACATGCTGACCCCCCTCTGGATGAAAATCCGGGAAAGATGTAACCATTCAATTAAAAACATCTGCCAGACTGTGGACCAATTTATTTCTTTCTTCTCAATGCTCATCTCTGCTTTTTTTCTTTCATACCGTAGGTTCCCTTGACCGTATACTCAACATGTTTAAGTCACCCAAATATTGTGCCCCCCCCCCCCCCACGTAACTCGGCTTCTGATACTATTGCCCTCATCTCTTTCCCATGTCCAAGGTTGTCTCCCCCCTCTTCTTTTGTACTTTTTCCTTGACTATCAATTTCCCCTGCCCTAGTTCTCAGCCCTCTGTTCCGTCTTTTATTCAGTCACCATTTGTCTCTGCTATGAGACTCCACAAAAGAAAAGCGCCTTTCTATTTTGTTTTCTTTTTACCCCTTTTTTCTCTACCTCTGTCGTATGTTGGAGTTATGGACAGATTTACGGGCCCCAAAGCATTCCTCCCTGCCGGCGGGCCAGACGTTATGTTTTCACCGCACCAGTCCCTGTATCTTTTTATGTTTGTCCCTTGATCTGGAATTTCCCCCCCCCTTTGCCCCCAATCCGGACTTTAGATATAAAGTTAGTTAGGCGGTTCGAAACCATTGCTGTTAAATGAATCTTCACCTCTGTCTCTCTCCTCCTCCCCCTCAAACCCTGTTTTTTCAATCCCCAACCCCTTCCCCCAATCTCAGGGTCGAGTCCACGGATCTAACCTTCCCATGTATAACCAGTCAGCAAGTTTGACAACCTTGGGGGTTCATCATGGACAGGTACCTTTTTTCTTCTGTAACTGAAAAGCGATTGAGCCCTTCTCCTCCCTCTTTACCTTTCCCCCTAGTCATTTTTTGATCTGTCTGACGAAAATATCTGGCCAATTCGTGTAGCTACAAGCCATGAACTTCCTCGATTTTGACCTTCACATATGCCCACGTCGTTCTTCTTCCCCGTTCCTTGCACATGCAGCTCCTTATTCAAGCCCTGTCCTGACTTCAATGGAATCCAACCTTTTGAACCTGGTCTTGTTCCCCCTTGTTTACCCTTTCTCCCCTTCCTGCCTGATTTTTTAATGATAGGACCTCAAATTCCTCCTCCCCGGTCTTCAGGAATTCCAGCCATTTTAGTTTTTCTTCCGCATTGCTCATTTACAACTTCTGCCCCCTCGAGTCCTTAATGATACGGTCAATGTCTGATAAGAATTACCCATCACCTTCCTCCCTACTTCCTCTTTTTTTTTCGTTTTCCCTGTGACTGACCGAATGTTTTTTCTTCTCCCCAACCGCTCTGTTACCTTTCTTTTGGGTGGCAGTAGACACCGGATTCAATGCAAACCATTTGCCCAGTTACAACTTTGAGCAAGAAATGCGGTAGTGTTCCTTTTCCATTTTTCGGTGTTTCCACTTCCCTTCCCTTTTTGAACTTTTCCCACCGTAATCTCCAATCGATCTTTTACTACTAACCTTGTTTGGGTTATTTGTATTCAAATGCAGGTTCCCCACTTCCAGGGCATTCATTTCTTCCCCCCCACACTCAACCATAACTAACCCCTCCCTTCATGCTCTTTTTCTCAACTTTGAACAGATTTTTCTCACTGTGTCTACTGCCCCAATCCATACAAGTTTTAAAATCTGCCCTTCCTTTTTTTTTAAGTCGGACCCCCCAGAATTGTCAGTACATTTTCTCATAAATATTAAGTAGTCCCTTGTGCTTTTGCATGTCTCAGCCTGAGTAACGTCCTTACCCTTCCCTTTCCCTCCTTTCCTGAATTAGATGCCCCCTTTTTTTTGCTCCCTACTTTACCCTCCCTGTTTTCTTTTTGGAATGCCTGAACTTTTCAGTCCCCGAGGAGGATTTCTTCCTCTCTTAAACCATTTTGTGTCTTACTTTCAAAACAGGATCTCGACCCCCCCTTTTGCCCCCGTTCCGCTTTAAACTGGCTTATCCCTGACATGGATCCTAAAGTCCTTCATGCCCCGGAAGTTACTAGGAGCTCCGGATCCGGTTGGGGCATTCCGTTCGGTTTTGGTTTTTTTTTTTTTTTTTCCCAACTTTTCATGTTCATTCCCCCCCCCCAATCTGATGATGATTTTATCTGGTTCTCTTTAACGAAGTGCAAGCGGTCCATTGACGCTCCCATGCCCATTGACTTGACCGTCACCCCCTTTTTTCTGATTTCATTGCCGGACCCTACTGGTCATTTCCACCTTCAATGACATGTTAATTTCTATACCACCCACCCAGTTTAAGGGTCTGTTGGAATGTTTCCAGCGTGTTTTTCGATTTTGACCATACCCAGTTTTGTGTCTTTTGGATTTAAAGGTTTTCCAGAGGTACGGAGTTCTGGCTAAAATATATAAACAGAGGTGGTGGCCGATTCTTGGATTTTTATGACTCAAGAACTACATTATATTCAAAGAAGTTTCTGGTTGAACGTCCTTCAAGTTTTTCCCTACAGGGTCCTGGTTGAGCTGTAACCATTCCATTTTCTTTTCCGATGCTTCTGGAATCAGTGCCCTCTTATCTCCCCCTTGTCCATATGGCGTGTCCAGTCCCTCAGAAGATACTTCAACAACACTTAAACTTCTGCTTGGTTTATCTGCAAGCATTCCCCGAAACTTACTTGGACACTTAGTAAGATTCCCGATTGATTAATAAGTTGTTCGCCACCCATGCCTTCAGCCCCCACGCCACGCCCTAGGGTTTTGGGTAGACACTGTCCTGTTTCGAGATTTTCCAGCAGAGTTCTTACTTTTTTATCAGCAATATGTTTTTATTTAAAGTGTTTGAATCTGCATAATGTTTAGAATCCTGTACCCCATTTTTTCTTAAAAACTCTGGAATTTCTTCCTTCCGACCTCCCAGTGTCACCCCTTTCTTGGCTGAAGTGTGTTTTTTTCGATGTAACCGGCTTTGTACTTTGAGGCACATACCGTCTTTATTGACCTTCTATCTTTATCTCAAACCAAAAGTTAAAGGATGTCAAAAAGACCTTACAGAAATTTGACCCCTTACAGAATGTCCATTTTATCTGGATCTGGCATTGCCCATTCTCTACTGAAAAGTTTGCAATACCATAGGTCTTTACCCACAAATTGCCCTTTTTTTGTTTTTTCCCCCGAAGGATCGCACATGGCATATGTTGGACATTTTACTCAAGATTGGCAATGTTGAATATGTTACGACTGCCATACTAGACTGCTGTTCGATGTACAACCCCTTCCTAACCCTTCCCTACGAATTACTTTTCCCCCCTTAAGTGTCCTCCAGTTAATTAAATACTAGTCCTCTGACAAGGTTGTCCCCTGTCTTTATAATCTTCAAAGTCCTTTTTATGCGGGGGGACTTCTTCTCACACCCCCTACCATCAACACCTCAACTCGCCCTCCTCACTTGGCTTAATAATGTGAAAATCTCTCTGTGAGTTTTCTTCATCTCATAGAACTTTATGTAAGCTCCCACACAAGCACCCCTTGCTCCTTCCTTGTTGTTACAACAGTTCCCATGTACCCTCTTCCCCATGATTTCTCGACAACAACCTCTTCCCACGCAAAAACTGTAGTCCCTTTTTGCTTCCACGTAACTTCGATGTCCAGTAGCCCCCAAAACAGCGTGACATTTTTCGAACCCTCGCCCTGTACGTTTTTTTTTTCATGACAAACATTTCCCTTTGAAGACGCAACAATCTTTAGACAACAACCGGTTTTTGGAGACACCCCCCTCTCTTTCTTGAGCCCATGTGCACACCATCTAAATTTATTTCTTTTTCACCCTTCACCCACCTAACTCAGTTTTTGGTATTTGTGTGCTTTTCTCAACCACCTTTTTCAAATACCTCGAACCAACTGATTGCCCAAGGTTTGAAAATGACCTTCTACCATTCCCCATAAAAATTGATCAATCAGTAGGTTTCCCCACCCATACTATCCCCAA
>Ga0179591_1156393_pt1 | contig 22244 bp, 29 predicted proteins | sample CZOMad2_1_08_16f_FD_182891 | JGI IMG/M metagenome (GOLD analysis project Ga0179591, IMG submission 182891) | Vadose zone soil fungal communities from Angelo Coast Range Reserve, California, USA - CZOMad2_1_08_16fungal (PacBio error correction) | ecosystem: Environmental > Terrestrial > Soil >... | reverse complement strand
CCTTCATTCCACACTCCAAGCCCCCCCGGGACCTTTGCTGCATTTCTTGCCCCCCCCCCCACTTTCCGGTTTCGGAGTCCCACTTGCTTTCCCTTGCTCACTCGCGATTCATTAAACGTAAGTTTCTCACTTCCCCCCTTTAGCAATCTTTCTCCTCCCCAGGCAAGCACTTTTTCCCCCCCTTTTTCCCAAAGTCTCTGGTTTTACTCTCTGCTTTCCTTCCGGTCGGAATTTTCGTGCAATGTGTTTCTTCCCCTTTTCCCAACCACTTCGTTGGAATCTTTTTGTGTTTATTCTGCCATCCCGCGTTTCTCCCCGCCCTGTAAACGCAACGATGTTTGTTCACTCCCCCCCACTTTACCATGTTTTCTCGCTTGACATGTCATTATCCCCCAGCCGGAGCGAGTTTCTTCGGCTCTTTTTCCTTTGCAGTCCCAGTTTTTTCTATTGCCCCATGTCTACGGTTTGTTCGAAAAGGGGTTTGCCTCCTGTGACGGTTCCCATTAACCGATCCCATTTCTTTTCACACCTGGTCTACCTTCGCCAAAACCCTGGTCCCCGTTCTTTCATTTTCGCGGTCGATGGGAAAGGAGTCATAGCTCCCCTCCGTCACCTCATGTTTTGTTTCTCACAATGTGAGACCCCGCCCCCGCAGTTCTCTTTTCGATCATTTTCCGCGTTTGCGGATCGTCGTGCCCCCTTTTTTCTCTGATCGTTGGTTTGTATTATGTCTCCCCCCCTTAAAACAGTTTTCCCTTCCTGAGCACTCTTTTCCCGGCGCGGCGGGCCCGTTCCAAAAGTTTTAACAGCGTGTCTACCAAACCCCAAATTGGGCCCTCCGTGTGATTCTTTTCCCCGCCCTTCTTACTCTTTGCCCCTGCTTTTTTCGAGAGTCTCTCTCTACTGTTTTTCCCTGTCTTTCGTAACCTCTTCGCGGGGCTGGACCCCAAATACATTTATACGCCGCCTATTCTTTTTCAACAATCGCCCTTTTGACCCATTTTCCCCGTTTCCCCTTCAGACCTTCACTTTTTGTAATCGCTTCTTCCGCCACAACATGTCTTGACAAAGACCTTTTCCTCATCCCCCGACCCCTTGCGTCCCCTCCTCTTTTTTGAGTGGAATGAAAGTGCTCCCTTTCCCTGTCCTCCCCGTTCACGCGTTCCCTCCGACCCCATCTTCACCCCCAGCCCAACATCTGCCAGAACGGGTCCCTCGACACGCCGAGTCCGTTTCTTGTAGCGATTCTCACCTTGTTTCCCTCCCCCCAGATTCCATAGCGTCCTCTCCTCCCTCCATTCCCTCTTAACCTTCCCCCTTTTTTTAAAACCCTCTTTGATGGCGGTGGTTCCATCCCCAGCTTTTTGAAGCTCCTCCTGTGCATGAAGCGTTTTTTTTTTCCCCCCGTTCATTTGACTTTGTCTTCCCAGGTCCTCTCACTTGGTACGGATCCCACTGCTGTTTCTGATTTTGTGGCCCTTAATGAATGTCATAGATCTTTCCCCCCCACCTCTTCCCTAGTGTGTGTGGCCCCCCTTCCAGAGGCCTACCCCTCCCCTCTTTAGACTTTGCCTGGGCATTGTTATTTCTCGAATTGGTTGAGTCCCCAGTCCCTCCGTTTTACCGTTTTCCTCTCACGTGGGCCAAGTTTTTTGGGGTTCCCGCTTTCCCATGGCTGGGCGTTGGCCTTACATTTCTTAAACTTTGACCCATTGTTGAGGTTGCCCTTTCTTTTTATCTTCTGGCTTTTCCACTCTGGTCGACTGTAGGCCCCAGTCTCGATGATAACCCCCCCATTTTTCGCCGTCGGTGATTCGGCAAAGCACTTCTTGGCCCTTCCTATGTCCTTTTTGTGTGTTGTAATCCTGTTCACAACACTACTCGTGAACAACTGCTGATGGTTCTCAAAAGTTCTTTGAATTCCTTCATTACTGTTTTCCATTAGAATTCCAGCGTCGTTGTCGCCGCCCTTCCTATTTATTGTGTTTCCCTCTTCCTTTAAGGATTCATAGCTTCCTTTGTCACATCCTTTTCCAAGCCTGTTTGGATTATTTAAATTGTTCCCTGTCTCCACCGATTTTATTGCACATTGCCCCTTCTCCGGCTCGATGATACCCCAAACCCCCCCCCCCCCACAGTCGCCCCTCTTCTCCGTCGAAAGAATTTCCCCCTTCTTATTTTCTTTCAATGGTTGAATGAGCTTTGGTCACATCTTGTTGAAGTGCCCCTCCCCTTCCTTTTTTTTTGGTCTGGCGCTAGATACCTTTCGTCCTTCTCGCCCCCATTTCAGGTCAGTTTCTCCTGTATCGGCAAAAGCCCACTTTTCTACCCTTTTTCCCTTTGATCATCCCGGCTTTTCCTCTCCCCACTCTTTGTGGTTTATGTATACTTCACACCTCCGTTCTGCGGACCTGGTATTCTTTTTCTCTACTCCGGTTTTGAGGAGATCCTTATCCCTTTTTTTTTGTTCCTCTTTAATACACCCCCCATGGACCCCTGAAGATTTCCACGCTGCTGATCACACATCCTTTCGTCAAGGGAGTTGTTGTGTCCTCTTCCCCCCGAGGTTCCGACCTGACCTTGTATGTGTCTATCTCTGCACTCTTTTCTTCTCCCCACTTAAACTTTTTTCCAGTTTCTGGTTTTCACCAGCGACGCCACGGCCAAGGTCCAATTAGACCCTATTTTGGGACTTTCTTTCTTCACACATGATGGCGGAGGACATGTTTGTTTTTATCCTCTTAGCTTGTGAGTGGCCGATGCGCTTCCGGATTCTCGTTTTTTTTTTTTAGACTGAACCCCATCTGACCACAAAATACGATGGCACTTTCTTCCACCCCGCATACCCCCCGCATCTGCCCCCCCCAATTTTCCCCATAATTTTATTATTCTAGACAGCTTTCTGTACTCGGCCCTTCTGCTTCAGTGCCGCCCTCGCAGTTTTTCAATTCGCTTGGCCTTTTTTTTCCTTCTGTCCATCCCCCAAACGGCAGCATTAAGAAGGGAATGCAGTTCTTTTTTTTCCCCGGCGCCGGTTCTGTTTTTATCGCGTCTAGCCCCCCTGGAGACCGCGCGCCGTGCCTGACTTTCAAACTCCAAACCCTTTCCAGCTCAGGTTATCGCGCAGTCCAAATCGCCCATCCATTGCCTCGAGTTTAAACTCACTTCAAACAGCCTCTGCTTTTTTACTTGGTATCCTCCCTTTACCTCGTGGTTGACTTTTTTCCCCACCTCTCTGTCCTCACTTTCTCCTCCCCGGCGAGGCCGTCATTTTATAGAGGAGGACTCCATCCTGGTTTTTCCAACCGTCAGTGGTTGATTGGTTGGTTGTTCTTCCCCCCTAGAGGACATTCCATGGACGGTCCTCCTTCCGGCCCCCCAAAAAGGACCCGTCCAGTTTTGAATTCCTTCTCCGCCTTCCCCCCCAGCTCCAGCGATGACAATGCTCCCCCCCCCCAAGGCTGGACCACAAAAGACTAGGATGTGGGCCTTTTTTTTTTCTCTCCCGTCGGTCTTTTTCGCAGGCTTTTAGCTTGAGCTGGGTCTTGGTGCCGTGACTTGATGGACTATGTATTAACCCATGTCTTTTCCAGATAGAAGCTCTTCTGAGCTTTCCCTTTTATGTTCATGATGACCCACTTTTGTTCTCTTTTTTGCCCTGGAAATGTCGTTCTTCTTTCTGATCAACTCGCACTGCTGCTGGTCGTGCGGTCTGCCCTGATACTTTTCTTTGACACCTTTTTTTTTGTTACTTGCTCGGCTCCTGAGAGTTCTAATTTTAACCTCAACTTTTGGTCCGTAATTACATGGGTTTCTTTTTTATTTTCTTCTTTTTTTTTTTTTTCTGAACAATTCTCTTCCCTTCCCTGACGGATACCGCCCTCGTCGAAGAGGCCTCTCGAGTGCCTCGCGTCTTCTCTCCGACCGATTTTGAAGACCCCCCTTCCCCTTGGGTTGTTTTAGAGTAGCCGGTTCGCTTTTTTGCCTTTCCTCTACCTTTTCGGTCAAGTCGATTCTGGTCTGTACCATCCTTTCGCGGGAAGTCAACCCATCACTTCTTTTAAACACTCTTTACTCCCCTCACTTTGTTCCTTCCCACAACTTCCTACATGCTTAGACTCTTCTCTCCATTGATGTCTCTCCCGCGCGTGGTGACGCTTCCCTCCCCCCCCCTCTCCTCATTTAAAGACCCTCTCAGCTGATCGTTCCTTCCCCTGTTTTCTCCCTGCAAATTGTGGGTTACCCTCATATTTTCTTCCCATCTCTACCGCCCCCCGTCTACTCCTTCCTGAACCTGTCTCCCTTGAGACCTTGTCATCGAATGGGCTGGGCATCGTGATTTCTCCGCCGAACGCTCTTACCTAGGCTCAGTTGATCGTCCCCTCTCCTTGTGCGAGGCATACGAGAAACTCATTTTCCTGTTTTCTTGTCCCCACCTTTTTGCGTTTACAGAGCTGTATTCACAGCCCGTTTCCCTCCTTTGCAATTTTATGTCGACACCAAACCCCACCCCCCCACCCACCCCCCACCCCCCCTCTGTTCGGCCGAAGTTACCTTTGCGAACACTTTCCCCCTTCCGAACCGGCCTTGGCGTTGTTGCCCCCCCCCCCAGAGATTATTGTTCGTCCTGCTTGTCTGGGGCCGTTCCTGACAGATGGAATGAGTGTCCTTGAGTTCTCCGAGCGAGTTTCTTTTTTCCTTGGCCGGCTCACCCCCTTACGCTAGCCTGTCCCTTTTTCTATTCCTTTCCCATCTTTCCCGATTTCCCTCCTTTTTTCATGTGTTTGTTCTTTTTTCCTCTGTTGTTTCTAGAGATAGACCGACACCCCCCCCCATACGTTGCCCTCGGCATCTGACGTGAGCATAAACCGTAAGGCTTTCCTTCCCCCCCTGGATTATATCTCAGGTAAGCTCGTTGCTTTTCAATTCCGATTACACCAAAGTAACAGGTTTTCCAGTCGATGCCCACCAACGGCCACGCGCCTCCTGTTTTTTCTTTCCCTACCACCGCCCCAACAGTGTTTTCATAGCGCTCGGTGTTCGTGAAGCTGTTTCGTTAAAGGTTGGTTAGCCCTCCATAAACCCTTCGCCGATCAATCCCTGAGTTTTTCTCTTCCATAATCACCTTTTGCTGTCCCTCTCTGTAAACCGACAGACTGAGTGGCTCCCCCCCACCACCACTTCGTTTTCGGCTAATGCATCGCCCTCTCCTTCACCTTTTCCTCTTTGAAATATTTCTTTTTTTGCGGCGGTTATAATGCTTTAACCTTTTTTTTCTATTCCCCTTTCTCACGGCGTTTGACAGTTTTTTGCTTTTGATGGCCTTGGTCCCAATTGATAATGGTCTTTCCTTCAAGATGCTTTTCACATTTCCAGTTCCCACAACGGGCCAGTCGGGAGCGGTTAGAGTGAATTTTTTATCTCTCCTCCCAACCCTCATTTTCGGTGCGTTTCCAATGTGACGCGCAGACATTTCCGCTCTGTCGATTCTTTTTTTCCCGTGGTTTTCCTCTTTTTGCCCCTTTTCGTTCATGCGTTCTTTCAACCCTTTCGTTGAGTGAGCATTTCTTCAGTTCCTCCAACCTTTTTTTCCAGCCGTCGCCCTTTTTGCCTCCGGAGTTCTTTTTGACTTTTTTTTTTATGAAATCCCTCTTTTTTTTTCCCACCCCACCCCCCCAGCCCCTTGCTTTAATTTTCTTTCGCACGGGCGCTCTCCTTACGTCTCGTTTTCCTCTTAGTATTTCGGGCCTGAGGCGTTCTCCTTTTCCTCCGGTGCGGACCAATGCAACTAAGCAGGACATTCACCCATGCTTATCCTCTCAAAGGTTGACCCAAAGTTCCCGTTCCAACTTTCTGACGCTTTCTAACCTAGCCGTCCCGACCCCCACGGTGTCGAAAGTCTAATTTGGGTCGCCGCCCCCATTCTCCCAGTGATTGTCCGTTTTTGATTTTGACTCCCCGCACCCTAACCTTTCAGTTTTCTGAGAATGAACAGCCCAACATGGGCCCTCACTAGTCCACAGAAGCCGATGGATCACAGCTTTTTTAGTTTTTCTTTTCTATATGTTCTAGATCTTTTTTTTCCCCTTTGTTTCACCTTTCCCATCCCCCACAGCAATTCTAGGATGAAGTGACCAGAACTGCCTTTCGCAAATCCTGACCTTGGCTCCCCCTTTTATTGGTCGGTTGTTTCTCCCCCCTCAATTGTTGGCTCAATTTCCCTCCCACTCTTTGCCTTTTGGGTTTTTCAACCGTTAAGGCCACATGGACCCCTTGGACTGATCTTTTTTCTCTTGTTGCTTCCCGTCTTTATTCCTTCCACTCCTATGGTCAATCCAAACATAGCACACCTCCCTTGTGAAGGCGAGCTATCCGCTTAGTTTTTTTTTCCCTTTTTTTTTTCTTCCTTTTACTGCGCAGATCGGGTGCCCCACCCCCCCCCCTCCCTACATCGCAAAATACCGTGTTTCTCGGCTTTTTTTGTACCTTGAGTTTCCACCAGCGCGAGTCTGGGCTATTGGCCTTACCGTACTTGAGTGGACCAATGGTTGGTTGGTCGTTTTTTTTCTATGGCGCACCTCCCCTTTTCTCCCCCCGTTGTTTCTTTTCGCCTCATTCTCCTTTTCGTCATTCAGATCGGCACCCGTTAACAGGTTTTCCTTCCCTGGCCCTTTCTTGTTTTTCTCTTGAAAACTTACCTCTTCCTTGAAACCATGCGCTGGGTCATCCTGACCTTCATTTTCCTGCCTCCAACTAGAACGTCCAGCAAGCTTTTTTTTTCTGTCTTTTCCCCCTTTCCTGGTTCCTTTTTTTAGTGTCTTAATATCGCTGACAATTCACTCAATCTTTTTCTTGATTCTGTGGTTCCGCCTTTGGCTCGTTCTTACCCCCCGATATCCGCAGCTACCTCGATCGCCGCCCTGATCCCTGATCCACCAAAAACACCCCTTCCTAACCGGCCCACACCCATTTTTCCTAGTCGTGCCCGAAGACTCTCCCCCTCCAACTTATTATGGGTTCGGTAATGGTGTCTGAGCGTCGTAACATAGGCCCACTGTTTTTCAAGAGGGTTTCCCCTTATTTTTTCTTTCTCCTTTTTCCCCGCCTTTCTGACGTCCGTCTGACCATTCGTGTCGTAATGTCACAAGCCACTCCATTGCCCCCCTTTGATCCCTCATACTCGTACCGGTCCTTGTGTTTGGTTCTCATTCCCCCCCAATCTTGTCATAATCTTTGCCTTGGCTTTTCCCTTTTTTTGTGGTTTGAGAGAGATTTTTTTATCGGATGTGTTTAACATATCCACCCCACACTGGAACCTTTCCAGTGAAAGCTCGGATCCTTTCTTCACCTTCTTCCAATGGCTTTGCTTTTCCCCCTTTACTGGAATTTCGCCCTGCCCTGTATGTTAGATCTGATCCCCCTCCTTCTTACTACCCTAACCGGACCAGCGTTCCTTGTCCCCAGTTGCACTTTCCCCTTTTTCCCGCCCCGCCTCAGGTTTACGACCCAATAGTTTGGCACTCTTCGGGACTTAGACCCGATGCTTTTCTTCCCTGTTGAGTTTTTGTTTTCATGCCCGGCGGCTTTTTTTTCATGTAGCTTGAGGATTCCCCTTTTTTCCGAACCCAATTCCCATGCCAAACTCTCCAACATAATCCCCCCTCTGTTCTAAGTTCTGTTTTGATGCATTTTAACCGCACTCTTTTCACCCCCCCATTTTCCCCTCATACACGGTTTCGGTACAGGCTGGTGCTCTACTTCTGCACCGAGATACGGACTCCCTTTTTATCCCCATCTCATTTCTGGGTAGGTTTTCGTTTGTTCCCCGGAAATTTAAAATTTCTTGCCCCCTTGTTTGTCCTTCCACTATGGACGGCGCCTTATGTTTTATCGCGCTTGGAGGAGCCAAAACCGGAGACCGCGCGCGTGCCCGCCCCTATTCCCCCCCCCTTGTGACCCCTTTTTTTTAACCTTTGTCATCTCAGGTTTCAACGTTGAAGAAAAATTCTCCCCTTAATTTTCCGTTCAACCCTTTCCCCACTCTCGGTTATCTTTACCGCCAGCGGGATGGATCCGTTGTACCCAGACTCCAGGAATTTCTGCTCTTAACCGTCCCTCGGAATCTTTTGTTTCCCCACGCGTCAGATGTGTGCTTTTTTTATTTTACCTCTATGACCATTCCATACTCGCCTTCGCACCCCTCTCTTTCCCCTTAAGATCACCCTGCCGTATTCCCTTCCTTTTTTTTCCCCCCATCTCCCCCAGAGATGACCCCCCACTTTCCCCCCCCACGGCTGGGATAAACCCCCCCCATCATCTTTCCTTTCATTTTCTTTGCCCGGCGCGGTAGTCTCATAGCGCTCCTTTCTGTTTGATATGGCAACCAAAGGGTTGATGAATTCCCTCCCCTCACGCTCCGCCTTGTGCTTCCCTTCTGGTCAGTCTGTCCTTTTTTTTCTTTCCTTGCCTTCTTTTTCGTTTCGCCCTTTGACCTTCCTTTCGCAGCCTCAATCCCCTTTTATAGCTTTCTTGGCCTTGGTGACGGTTGTTTTCCTTGCTTTCCTTTTATTCCCCCTTTTTTCTGTACGCTTTTTTTTTTTACCCCCCTTGAGCGTTCGACTTGGAATCCCTTCTTTGGTCCACCTTGCGATTGTTTCCAGCAGGGGATCTTCCTCTTGATTCCCGTTTCCCCCCCCCCTCCGTAGTTTACTGGAAGGATTCCTCTCAGTCCGACTTTCCTCTCCTCCCCCCTCTTCCGCGCCCCTCTGTCCCTGCTTTGCGCTCTCAACAGACCCCCCGCACACCCTTGGTTTTTCTTAACATTTTTCGCTTCGGGCCCTCAAGATACCCGCTGGGAGGCTTTTTCTTCCTCTTACAACCCTTTTCGTCCTTCCTCATCCAAGCTCCACCCCCCTCCCCCTTCCTTCAAAGAATCCCCCTTTTTTCACGTTCCGCACCGCCGAAGAAATGATCGTTTTGATTTTCCTTTTTCTTATTCCCGCGCAGCCATGAGGTGCCCCTCTTCGCTTCTCCTGACCCCCTTACCTTGTGATCCCCGGCCGTTTTTTTCCCCTTGGAAAAGGTTTTCTCGCCTTAAATGATTCGCCCCACTGCAACCCTGGTCGACCCCCCCCGCAGTTAGACCATTTCCTCTCCTTTGGCATCCCTCCGCCGCCCGACCGCTCTTTTTCACTAGTATCCCCTCCTCCCTTCACTTATAATGTTTTAGTCCATTCTCAAAAAAATAAGGGAATTTTTCTGCTCAACCCTCTGACCTAGCTGATTTCAATCAGTGGGCTTCCTTATTTTTTCGAGCCCTTCCCTTTATTTTCCGAAGTGTTCCTGGCGAAAACCACTTGAATGACGCTTCCACGGCGAGCTGTCTCTGATTCCCACCCCTCGATTTTGTATTTTTTTTGCGTAGGTGTCTCGTTTTTCCCCGTTTGAGTACCCTTGATGTCCTCGCGTGATCGTTACGTTGAGGCCGCTCGTGACCCTCCCACCGGTTCCCAGGTCCCGATACCCTCCATTTTGTCCTCCTTCGTTATTCCTCGAAAACCCCGTTTCATCTGAAAGCTGTACGGATTTCTGGGTTGCGGCGATCCCCCACCTTCTTTTTTTTTCTTTTCTCCTCGCTCTATCACCTGCAACCTCACCTACCCCTTTGACTGCATCTGCACGTAGATGAAACCCTCAGGGTCGTCACACTGATTTCGCCTCTCCCGTCTTTTCCGAACTCCCTCCGCATTACTTTTCTCCGGCTCCGTGCATTTTCGCAAACTCTTGGCCTTGCCATCCCAGTTCTATAAACAATCAAAAGCTGGTTGCATATTGACCAAGCTCCCTAGCTCCCCCCGTTCGTTCCCGCGGTTTTCAGGTGGTGTTCGACAATTTGGTCCCCAACCCCTTTTTCGCTCGAGCAGCCTTGCCGGTTTCTCGGACATTTTCACCCTCTTCCCCCATTTTTTCTTACAGCCTCTTCCTTTTCACTCTTTGAGTGTGCTCAATAACCTCCATGAGTTTTTATATTTTGATCTTTTCTTATCATTTCCTTGTTAGTATTCACGATTTGTTCTTCTGACCCCTTATAGGATAATTTTTTCAACCAGTGGTTCTGCTTTCCTTTCACGGTTGACCAGGGGTGTTGACTTTCTTTTAGTTCACATTTTCCATTTAATTTTTTCCCCCCCCGTGTTTTTTTTTGTTTCAAGCGCTTGTCAATGGCTTTTTCGACACAACTTGTCGTTCAGTCTACCCTCGGTTTGTCCTAGGTTTCAGAGGTTTCCGGTTTCACGCCGTCACTCATGGCGGTTCGTTCAGGGATTTTCCCAATCGAGACGAGAAGTCGCTCATAGCTTACGATTCCTTGTCGCGTACGTGCGTTCGTTTTCCCCAAGGAGGCGATTGATTTAGAAGTAGTGAAAAGTTACTTTTGGGTTTGACGAGGCGCAGTTCCCACTTGGTTCCTAAATTTTTTCTCTTACTCGATTTCTCTTTTCGGGTCGGGCCCGTCGTAAAAGTTCCAGCCGTTTGTGTTTCTCCCCAAACCCCCAACCGGTTTTGCCCTTTTTTTTTTTGCCCCCCAGCCTTTTACCTGCGTTTTTTTCTCGCGTCGAGTCTCTTCGGACGATGCGGGTTTACATTGTTCTACCCTAACTTTTATTTCGGAAAACCCCCTAAGTCCCCCCTGCCATCTCTCCACCACTCGCGACCCAAGGTTGTCAGTCCCCCCTTTTCAATGCGAGCAACATTTTTCAAAAGGTGTATCAAGCTTATTCATCCAGGTTCCCCCTCCAATTGGACCAGCAGTGCCTCCTCTTGATTTGAGTCCATCTTCCAGAACCTCTTTCCGAAATCAATGCCCAAAATCATAATATCCCCCCCCTGATACCTTCCGTTGCATCTTCCCCGCGCAGCGGAGCGTTATGCGTCGAGGCCGCCCCCCCTTTTTCTTATACCCATTCGTCAGATCCTGCAACGTTTCTCGTAAAGACTTTCACAGAATCCTGCGTTTTCCCAACTCCCACCTCTATCTTTCTCTTGACCAAAATTGTTTAAGAACTTAAAGACGCAACGCAACTTTCTACTCCTCCTTAATGCCATTTTTTGCCCCCCTCCCCTGAATTTTCTTGAATTTCCATGATTTTGAGTGGTGGTTCCCCCCTTTCCTTTGTCCGGACAGTCATAGTTCTCCTTCAGATTTTTCCCCTTGGTGGAAGGTCCTGGATCATCGGCTCTGCATTTACGGATCGCTTTTCGATGGTAGGATTTTTTCTTCCCTCGAATGCATAGTGTACTCCCACCCGCCCCCTCTACGATTTTGGACCCATTCCAGTTTCTACCCCCGTCTTAGTTCCCTCCTGTTTCGCGGTTACGATTCCTGGCGACAATTTTTTTCCCACCCCCCCCTTCCCCCCTTTTATGGTAAGAACGTTTCAAGATTCTTTCCCCCCCGTGATTGTACTCGTCGCCGCCAAGGCTGCGATTGGCCTTCATGCCGACCCCCTGATCTGACCACTGTCGGAGTGTAGGGTCCCGCTTTCGCCTTGTTGTCGGTTTATTTAGGCCTGCCTCACGCGCCGTACCCCCCCCCCCCCCCTTTTGACTTTCTTTATCGGCCGGTTGCACCCCCCCTTGGGTCCTTTCCCCCTCTTGCCTCCTGTGCCTGTCCGTTGCCGTGTAACATCCTGACCACCTACCTCTTTTCACGGAACATGCGATTTATTTCCATGTGATGAAGTTCTTTCTTCCCCCTGTTTTTTCACAGTACAGCCATTCAGTAGTTTTTGATTCCGTCACCTTGTGTTGCCTGCTTCCGATCATTTCCCCTGTTACCTTTTCACTTACCTTTCATCTTTCTTATTGTTTTTAATCTTTTTCTGGTTCCCGTTAAAATCTCAGTCCATCTTCCTACTCGGAGCTCATGACCCCCCCCCCCCCACCACATGGTCCTCCCAGCCCTTGTCGACTTTTCCTCCCTCCGGTCCAAATGCTCTCTTTTGTAATGGGGCATGAGACGTGCTTTTATCTTTTCTTTCACTTGGAAGCGTTTTTGTTCTTTTTTTCATTCTTTCCTTCTGAGGCGTCGGACACCGCAGGACATCTTGTCGTAACCGGGCCCCCGCCTTACAGAAGTAAATGCTGATCCCTTTTGCTCTTCTAGGTTAACTGTCCTTTTTTGTTTACTAACCACCCCTACGGAGGTCCTGTCTCTTCTTTATTTTCCCCCCTTTTTTTTGTGAGAGAGCCCTTCCTCCCCTTTTCCGTGTGAATCATACCCCCCACATCCAACTCCGCTGTGGTTTTTCCACGACCTCTCCTTCCTTACTTTTCCCTTTTGTTCCTATTAGCCCCTCTTTTTTTACATGACATTCGATCCTCGGCAAAAGCCCCCCCCACCCGTTCTGCTTACAGTGGCACTCAGCATGTGCTCCGCTCTTCCCCTCCTAACACCATCACTATTTTTGGATTCCTTCGCCTAAAATTCATGGTCTTTGAGGACCTGTGTTGGTATTAATCCCGAAGGAGGTCTGGCCCGCTGTAGCTGCTGGGTTCCGGGAACCAGGCAAATTCTCTCCAACCAATTCTTTCCTGCGTATTTTACCTCCTCCTCTTCCTCACCTAATCGCCAATGTGCCATAATTACTTCGTCTTACTGAAACTTTTTTTTGTTCTATTGCGGCACCGACCGTCTTCCGTGACCCCCTTATGTTCCAGTTCCTTTCGGGTCAGGTTTTAAGGAGAACCCTTCCCTGGCCACCTGCCCCCAAGTGGCTCACGCCTGCCTTCCTCTTTGAGAACGGAGTTTTTCCCCTTCTTGGGAGACTACAGGCGACGCGCTTGTGACGCCCTATTATTAAACCTTTTTCCCCCCCCCCCAATTGGTTTTTTCCGCTCAGGTGCCTCGCGTCAGGCAATCGCCAGCCGCGATTTTTCAACACCTTCCCCCACCCCCACCTTTTTCCCCAATTTATCTTTATCGAACTGTCTGCGGAGCTTTGGCGTCAAAAGCTTATCCAGGAATCTTCCTCTTAGATGACCGGTTTTCAGCCGGAGGATATTATGTTCCCACACTCTTCTCTTTCCTGTGTGTAGTTGTACTAGCTATGACTTAGCTTCTCCTGCATCCCCTTTTCTTTCAAACCGCCTGCCTCCCTGTTCGCCTCCTTCCCCGTTCCCCCCTCTTTCCGTAACATTGCTTCCAAACAGCTGATAAACCTGCCCCCCCCATTCGGGGAATTTTCTTCACTCTTTAGCCGCAGGGCTGTAGCTCCGAGCTTCTTTTCCTTTAGGTCAGATGTCTGTACCCCCCCTTTTTGGTGTGATGAATCGATAAGATTTTTTTACGATACGATGAGATGGCCGATTTACCTGGATTTTTTTTTCTATTTCGTTTCGCTTTTTGACTTTGAGCCCCTTTCTTTGAATGTCCTCCACAGTCCCGTCCGTGTGTTAGAATTGGTGAGGTTGCCTGACTGTCTTTTGATTCAACCCCTTTGTTTTTCTTGATCGGTTAACCCCTTTCGCTTTTCGCCACTTGGAAAACGTTCACTTGGTCACCCTTGAGACTTTTCCCTCCTTTGGAGAGCCGGCTTGCTTATTCGCCTCTTCCCAAGGATTTTTCCCTCCCCCTTCAGTTGAAGCTCCCCTCCTTCTCGACTCGTCGACTGCCTGCCTTTTGAGAATCCACTGCCCCAATGCCCCTTTTTTTTTAGGAGTCTGCAACTTAGTCTTGAACCCCGCATGTCTTCCTTTTTTAGTCTATCGGTCACGCCGGTTTTTGGTATGTTCTCTTTTTTTCGATAACCCTCACCAAATACTATCAATTCAATCGCTATTTTCCCCCCCTCTCTAAGCACACGCAGCCGAACTGCATCTCTTGGATCCTCCCTCTCTTCCCCTTCGCGAAACCTCCCTCTGTGACTCTTCTCGATGTTTCATTTCCTGACCGCTAATTACTTTTTTTTTTGACTGTTTGCTACAGGCATCCAGTTCTTATGGCCATCAGCCCAACCCCCCCTTAACGCCTTCTCCTGCCACCAGGTCGAAAACGCGAGAACTTTTCCTCTGCTGAACCCACCTGGGATGGGCTATTGATTTTTGGAGCGAACTTCCTGGCACTTTCTCGGCTCGAATCATGATAATGAGAGGCATCCCCCCCCTCTCCACACCGTTCTTTTTTGCAACACCGCTGCGTTTAGAACCAGGCCCGTCCCTAAGGTGTTTCCCCCTTTGCCTTACCCCTCCGGGTTCTAGTCCCGAAGTGTATCCCACGACCACTTGCGTCACCGTTTTCCCCTTTTTTTCCCGTTCAGATTTTCTGGCGCGTTGAACCACAATCCTTATTTGTTTTTACTTACCGTCAGTGCTTGCCCCTTGGCCGTTTGCGAAATCCCCCCTACTTGATTTCTTTAGGTCACGGCGGCACCCACCTCCCGGGGTCTCCCCCCCGTTCCCCCCCGCTCCGTCCTGGACTGTTCCTCGACGTGCAGATTCCTGTTTGATTTCTTTTTTCCTGTGCCCTCCTACTCTCCTCTGTTGTTGTGTTTTCGTTCTTTCGACCCCGAACCCCCTATTTCCCCCCTCCCCTTTGTCATAGGTCCTCTGCACGTCGAGATTTACACGTAGGCTGTAGCGTCCCAAACTGGCTTATCCTCCTACGCGTTGCTGGGCTTCCAAGCTTTTCCCCGTTTCGTATGCCTCCATGCACTGACCCAGCACGACCCCCCTTCCCCCTGATTTTGGTCTAGCGCCAGTTTGAGTTGGTTCGGTGTCCCGACGTTGTTCCCTTTTTTTTCTCAATTTGATAACCACTTTTGCCGAGAAGCCACGGGTATTTCCCTCCCCACAGCTGCTTGCCGCTTCTCAAACGAAAGATCTTTTTGTTTTGTTCCTTCCAAACCCCCTTCCAAGGCGTTTTTATTCGGCTATTTGCCTCGCCCATACGTTACTTCCTCTTTGTATTTCCTTTTCTGAGCCCCGTCTCTTCCCCCCCCTTCCAAGCGGTTTCTTGGCCATGTCTAACTGCTTTTTTTGTCCAAGTTTTTGTTGCATTGAGGACGTTTACCCCCCCCCCTCTTACCCCTTCCCCCTTCTTCCCTTTTGCCCCTGTTGCCGTTCGCAAAACGGGCGTTAGATCACTTTTTTGTTTAGAGGAAATTTTAGTTCATCGCGAAGGTCAACTCATTGGTTCCTTTTCGCGGTATACAATGTGAGACGCCCCTCCCCCCCCTTTTTCTTTTTACTCTTATAATTCATTCGGGATGTGTTTGATTCTTAAACCAATTCGGTCCGTGAATTCTAGTCTTTTTTTTTTTTCCCATTAAGTCTATTTGAGCTGCATGAGCAATGTTACCCCCCTTCTTGTTCCCTTTCTGAAGCTGGCCTTCTCGGGCAGGGCAAGTCCCCCTCCCTCCCCCCGCTTTCTACTCCTCCCCCCCCCCCACCCTTTTTGACTTTAGTGTGATTCTTCGCACGGCGCTTCCTCGCCTGAGTTGCTTATTTTCTTTCTTATGCGGTACTTTGAGCTCTTTTTCATGATAGTGCTGCCAAAGCAAACTACGACGGCCCCCCTGCCAATCCACAAACAGTTGTACCCCCCCTTCTTTCACTCATCGAAACTCCTTGTGTTCATCCCTCAATCAGCAACCGGTTCCCTACAATGAAATCTACCCATGTTTCCTCAACCGCCAAGGCGACAGACCCCCACACGATATTGTCCCTCTTATTTTTCCTCCCTGCAAGAACGACATTAGTTCTTAACTCTTAGTACCCTCCATAAAAGGCAACCTACACCCTTCAGGATTTTTTACACCCAGCTTCTCCTCAGCTTGTAATAGTATATTTTCTCTCCTCAAACCTTTGGTTACATAGTCCAAAGTCGCAACAGTTAGGAGAAGACTCTACCCTTTTGCGATCCCCCCCCCCCTTTGTTCCACTTTCCTTTCACGTCCCATCCGATTGGGCGGGGTGATTTCCTGACGTGTGGTTCCGCTAATCCTTTGTTTTTAATGAATGATTGTTGGTAAACGGGTTCAAAACACCCAATATTCCTTCCCCCCTCTGATTCCTGCCATGGTCTTTTTCCTTTTCGCTTTGCATGGGCTTGATTCTTCCCCTTAATTGATTTACCTTGGGTCCCCTCCACCCTAGCCTTACGTTTTTTTTTTTTCCCCCAACTTCCCCTCCTATTTTATATTCCGTTCTCTATGAATTGTGGTCAGCCTCTTCCCCCCCCCCCCCCCTCTTCCTGTTCCCCCCTGACCTTGCGTGTTGGACCCACATTCCCCCGCTGCTGAGACGCCTTCAAGACCGTGGCCTTTTTTTTCCTGGTTCTTCACTGCGCGCGCCAATGGCTGGCGCTTTTCCCCTTTCACGCCTTTGCCCCTCTTTAAAATGGTTTGCCCGGTTAAGCTGGGCCGCTCGGTTAGCTTTTTTCGGATGACCCCCCTCGCATTCTAAACCGGGGCGCGTCATCGTTAGACTTCCCCGGAACCTGGTTGGACAATTTCCTATGGCCTGTTTGTGCAGCCCCCCCCCTTTGTACATCCTGTCCCCCCCTAACCATCCCCTTCCTTCTGCAATGCGATGGGTCAATTTCTTGGTGGAGCCGGTGCCATTTCCTCGACTTTTTCAAGTCCAGCCGTCTGTGTCGAGATAGTGTAATTATGTCCCTTTGTGGATGTGTTACCCATTGATGCGCCCTCTTCCGTCCTCATTTTCCCTTTTCTCTTAGTATTTTGGTACTTTCTTTGGCCTCTTCCCCCCGAGGTAATCCGCTACTCTTCCAATCGTCCCCCGTAGGCTACCCCACCCCCCCCCCCCCCCAACTTTCCCCCCCTCTTTCCTTTTCTCGTCGAAGAAGAAGTCCATTTGATTTTTTTCTTTCCATGGTCTTTTGAGAGTAGGCATCCTGCTGACAGTGCCATTCGGGATTGCGTCTTTCTTTCTTGAGTACTTTCTCCTCTTCATTCGGACCCCCGGTCAGGTCGACCATCAGTTTTACTTTTCTTCCGGTAAAAGCCCCTCACATTGACGAATGCATGCGTCAGGTTTGATTTTCCCGCACTCCTTGACATCTAATTTTTTTTTCTTGACTTTTCATCCCCCCCCCCCTCCTCCGCGGGATTGTCCCTTCTTTTCTTTTCCTAACTTTTTGTCTCTCATCCAGGTCGGATCCGGTTTGGTGTAATCTCACCCCCCCCCAATTGTTGACCCTCCCTTTGGCGACAATCTTTCTTTCTCCCTCATACAAGTTGTAAGGGATTTGCTTTTCTCTTACTCCAAAGAGCGAAAGGATGCTTGGACTCCTCTGGCTCTAATCACAACACGACCCGCCTTCCCCTTGGCAGTTTTTTCCCTTCTCCCCCCCTCGTGCCTGCCGCTTCGTTTTCCACCCTTTCAATTAGTTTCCTTTGTCATTTCCCTTCGACCAATGATGGACTGTTTTTTTTGGTTCTCACCCTTTGATTGGCAGCTTTTCTCTCTTCTTCCCTCGGTTTCTCCCCCCTTCCAACAAGGCCAAAACTTAACCCCCTCCAAGATTCCCCCTCTTGATGTAGAGCGATGCCACGATCTTTCACCATGCAATACCGTTTTTTTTCTTCTCAAAGTCGTTCTTTTACCTACCTTGGCACGGAGATATTACTCCGCAAGGGATCAACATTGCTTGGAAATGCCGAGTGTCATTAAGTTCCTTCTTTTAACCGGAATGGCCCATTCAAATATTCCTCATTTTTCCACGCCTTTTGCCATTCGTCCTCTTTACTTCTCCCCCATTCTTTTTTTTTCTAGTACGCGTGACGACTACCCCGTGAGCTTCCGAGTAGTTGTCCTATTTGTTTCAACCATTGTTCCTGCTCCGTTAATATTCCTTCAGTCCAATTCCTCCCATCCTTTTTGGCGCGGTTAACTACCCCGCCCCCCTTCCCATGTTCCATATCCAACTTACAGGCTTTGATCTTTGTCACCCCCTCTTTGCTCACTTACCTTCCTCGGCGAGGCCAGTCCTTAGCTGCTTCTATAATTGGCCTTCAATGATGTGTCTTTTTGGCTTTACCCCCGCCTTTCTCACATTCCTTGAAGGCTGAAGACTCCCCCCTAGCAAAAGCGACCTTCCCTTCCTATATCACTTTCCCCAAAGGTCCCCCTCTTCATGCACCGCTGTAAGATGCCTTTTTAACCCTAAAACCTCTTCTTTCCCTTTCCATGTACTGCCCCCCTTCCCTTTTCGATGTAGCTTATCCTAGAGAACATCAGTTAGGCGAGTTTATTACCCCCCTTGGGGAATGATAAAGATCCATTCATCCCATGCTGGGATCTTTCCCTTTTCTGTTTTTTATTTTACCGTTTTGGTGCTCGCTCTCTCTTTTCAGGTCACTTTTTACCTGTGTCTTGATCAGTCTCTCAATCGTTACCCGTTTTTGACTTGTTTCCTTGGGCCCTGATCTTTTTCTTCCCCCTTTGGTTGGACTTTGCTCCCCCCTTTCTTTTCCCTTTTAGTGTACCCCGCCCCTGTTCCCCCATTTTGATTTGTGTGATCATCTGTTGCATCGTCCTCTTTTATTTCAGCAACTCGGTAGTCGGAAAGGATTCCGCCACTTCATCTTCCTTTTGACGCGAGTCCCCGCCGGCTTACGTTGACGAACTCTTGAAACCCATTGGTCTGATCTCTACACCTTTCTCTTTAAGTCCTGGTCCCCCTCCCTCGAACCTCCTTTTTCTGCCAGGCTCGGTCTGGTCTTGCAACGACCACTTTTTTCTTCTTCTTCAATTGCCTTTTTCAACCTCACCTTCCCTCCACTTTTTCCTTTCCCCCTCGCCATCATTTTTCCCCGCCCTCGCACACCGCGAAGTAATGATCCCTCAGCATCTTTTTTCGCCCTTTCGTCTAAATTTATCCGCTCACCTAGTGTGACGCCTCTGCCCTTTCCCTTTATTCCGCACCTACTCCCTGTTCTTAAATGGTGCCGTTTTTTTGGGCGGCTCCATGTGTTCACAAGCAGATTTTTATTTGCCTCTCTTATAAGACTATCCTTACCTTTTGTTTCGCCCCGTCCGTTCTCCGATATCTCCCCAGACTGGGTCCGGCTTCTCCTTGACCTTTTCAGAAACGCTTTTTATGCCTGCTCGAAGTCCCTTCTTCCCTTTCTCGGCCTTAGTCAGATGAAAATATGTAAGGGGTGGATTGCCGCCTTTATTTTTACAGAGCTGTATTCCCTCCCCTGGCGTTTGCCATTATGTCCGCGACCCGCTTCATTGATTAGGCCGCCTTTTTTTTTTCTTTCCGGAACACCGACCCCTTGAACTTTCAGCGTTGTTTTTTTTGGGTGGGGGGTGTGGGGGGTGGTCGGTGGGGGTGCCGTGGGGTGTTTGTTTGGGGTTGGGGGGTTTTTGGGTTGTTTTTTGTTGGGGTTTTTGGGGGTGTGGGTGGGGGGGGTGGGGGGGGGTTGGGGTGTTTTTTGGGTTGTTGTTGGTGTTTGTGGGGGGGGGGTTGGCTTCTCTTCTTTTTCCACCCCTAGCTTTGATTTGAAATGCTTTCTCTTTCGTTTGAGTACCATTCTCGACCAGTTCTTCTTTTTTCTTTTCCATCGCGCCGTGCGCCCCGGGCCGTCTCTGCTCACCTTCACTTTAAGCCTGCGGGTATTCTCGACGTGCCTATGGCCTTTTGCTGTCAACGGTATTGATTGTTTTCGTTCTTTCTCCTTTTTTCTCCATGTTTGTTGTTTTTCTCTCGACCCGAACTAACACTGACCTTTCCCTTTTGCCGTCGGCGTTGAATACCATCCTTTCTTCCCCCTTTCGTTTAGAGAGCCCGGCCTTTTTAGGTGGCTCTGTGCCCATTATTCCCCATACCCCCTCCCTGCTACCGTTAGTCTCAATTTCTTCTGCCCCCTGTAAGCGCACTCCAGTTCAACACACTCACTTCTGGTTTTCATCTTTCAGTCGTGTCGGACCCTTCCCCTACCGTTTTTTCCAAAACCATCTGCCTAAGAACTCCCTGGTGTCGTACCCCCGCCCTCGCCTCTGCTTTCGCGTTTTTACAGCCTTCCCCACTCAAGCGTAGTGTTTTACAAATCCACACCTCCCCTTTTTTCGGCTATTCGCCATTATCCGGTCTTCTCCGTGATAATCATTTCCCTCTTTTTTAGGGGTTCTTATGCCTATCCACTTTTTTATCCCCCAGTCTTTGTTTAACGCGTTTTCGACCAGGTTGAAGTCGATGTGGATAGGGACCCAACTTGCTTTACAGGCTATGGTCCTTCCTTTTTTTTTCAACATTTCGCCTGCCCAACCTGGCCCCTTTTCCTCCTCTGCTTGTTTTAGAGGAAGGAAGGGATGTCATCGCAACGTCACCTCCCGCGGTTTTTCTTCCCCCCCATTCTTCGCGCAGCCGCTCAGCCTACCTTATAAGGTCCTTTGTTTTTATTCTTCGTGAAACTCAAACGATTGAAGAGTAGTCTGACCATTCAGTTCAGTGATGGGGTGAGCTGCGCCAAGTCATCACCCTTTGTTGCCATTTCGAGCGTTGTCACTCACCGGCGTGCTCCAGGGCCTGGGCTTTTTGCCCACTATCAACCTTTTTTTCCTTTTTCCCCAACAAAAAGGTGGGCTTTCAGGGTGATTGCAAGAGGATTAATATCCCTTTCTCCTTGGACTTTGACTGAGGCGGGGATCATTTCCGGTCAATGATACCTTATGTTTGCTTCCCCCTGCCCCCCCTCATCATTAGCCGACTATACCCCCTGTAATCCCCCAACTCATGCCCTTTTGGCCCAAACGTTTCGCGAACAGCTCAAGTGTGTCAGCGAGCTCCAGACCACACAGGTGTCCTCCCTCCCCTGGGCACTTTGCGTAGCACCCGCCACCAAGGTGACCAGCCCGCCTCTTTTTCCGAGGGAGGGCGTCTTTCCAGAAACGACATCTGCCGAAACGAGAATTCCAATTCCCCCCCTCCCCCCCTTCCCATCCACTCGCCCTCCACCCATGAAGCTGGAAAGCGCCATTCCTTGAGTTTTCTACGGGTTTTCTCTTCTTCCTTACACCCTTTGGTTCATTCACCCAGCCAGATCAACGGAAAATCCTTTTTTTTCTGCTAGCTACAGCAGTTCTCGCTGCACCTCACCTGCCCTGCGACTGAATCCCATCCTTTCTGGTTTTTTCCCTCTCCTTTTTTTAAGGCAATGTTGTCCTCGGGCTGAATCTTGGTTTCCCTTTTCCGTCCTGTCCGGTATGTGACCTGCACTGGCTATTCGCTTTTAGCTTTTCCCTTCTTCAGGCGCTTCATTAAGTTAGCTATGGTCAAACTCCCCCCTCTCCCAACTCTGTCGAGTGTTTTTGGAACCCCGAGGATCGCCGCTAGATGCCTGTGGTGTATTCATCGTTCTTTTTCTTCTCCTTTTGGACCCAAAAGTCCGCCGATGCTGAACCTTCCTCCACTTTGTCTTTTGTCGTTTCCATGCAGTGCGACATCCTTCTGGAGTCCATTTTTCCTCAAGCCTGATACTTTTGGATTGCCCCAAGTGAGGGCCTTTTCACCTTTTCTTTTGAGTAACGTCGCGGTTATGAACTGTCTTCCTCCCCCATCGCATATCTTCCCCCCCTCTGGGCGCCGTTATCGTTGCGTAGGTCCCCCCCATCCCCCTTCCTTGGACATTATAACTTTCTGTGCCCCGACTCTTTTTGGTCCCGAAAACCTTCCATATAGATGCGGAAAATGCGATTTATTCCCCCCCGTCTGAGTGGACCCCTTTTTTCCCGCACATAGCACCTTCCACAGCAGAGTTGCGCCTTTTCCTACTTATGGCATGGTTCCCTTGATTCTTCTTCATTCTTCTTTCAATTCCCTTGCCCCCATCGTGCATAGTTTGCCAAGCTGTCCTGTTCCCTTGCTTCGGTAACCCCCTAGATGTAATTCCGCCTACATCACGGCCACTCACGCCCGGTCTTCTCCCAACCACCCCCCCCCGGCAATCCCTCTCAGTCGAAGTCGCAGACAGCAAAATTGTATTGTCATTAGGCCTGAGAGTGCTGTCCCCTCCTTCAAACTTCAAGTTGGAAGCGTCGGGTTCTTTTTTGGAGTACTGTACCTATTCTTTTCTTCAGGTCTCGACACATACAGGTCAGTTGCCCTCGGGTTCCCTCCCCCCAGTGAAGAAAATGTTTTTCCTTAATCCCGCGGGCTTTCGCGTCACTTTTTTCTTTTTGGTTCTGCTAACCTTCCCCCACACTCCTTCCTATTGTGG
>Ga0179591_1247327_pt1 | contig 22245 bp, 26 predicted proteins | sample CZOMad2_1_08_16f_FD_182891 | JGI IMG/M metagenome (GOLD analysis project Ga0179591, IMG submission 182891) | Vadose zone soil fungal communities from Angelo Coast Range Reserve, California, USA - CZOMad2_1_08_16fungal (PacBio error correction) | ecosystem: Environmental > Terrestrial > Soil >... | reverse complement strand
CGCCTGTTGCGCTCGGCTGACAACTCCAATGATTTGTCCTTTTCTATCCCCACTTCCCTCGGGCTGATGGGAGACCCTTTGAACGCGCTTTTTTGTTCCTTTCACGTTCTCTTCAAGGCAGGGGCCGGCGGTATTCAAACCATGAACACCGACCAATCATGACCCCACTCCTTTTCTCCCCATTCTTCGATTATAATGTTTCGGTCACAACAGGATGATTGGCACGCGAATCTCAGCCATTAGACTCCTCAGAGTTTATTGAATTAGAACAGCTTTCGAGTTTCGCCCTCATGAATTCCTTCCTCCACACCGCACCTGCTCCAAAGAGGTGGGAACTCTCTTAGCCCCCTTCTCGGCTGGAACATTCCTCAATCTTTTAGTCACGTTTCGTTGTCGGGATTCCTTTCCTCGACCGCGTTGGTAGATCTGCTTGGGAACTATTCCTCTCCTTTTCCCCTCGCCGTCCGCGGTCTCGAGCCTGACAACCTTGGTTATACTCCATGGACTCAACCGTGCTCGATTCCCCGCTCATTTCCTCCCATTCTGTTCAACTTGAGGGGAGTAAAGCGATTTCTACACCCAGCCTTTTCATGCCGCCTTTTCATCTTATTTTCCCCATCCCATTAACCGCAATAGCCGCTAAGATTTCCCCCCTCAGCGACCACCCCCTTGCCGCTTCCCACTCCTGACGCGCGCTTCACCACACAGCAGAGTTGGTCGTATCAACAAAGATCCCCAACCTTCTTGTTTCCTTCCTTGTTTAACCTTCCCGCGCGCGGCGCACCTCGGCCAGTCTTGTCTCTGCCTGCCCCCCTGGAAAAAACCGCGCCCTTCCCAGGAATAACTTTCCAGTCCCCCTCCTCCCAGCCCACTCCCCTGGGCAGCGATCCTTTCCTCAGTTTGATCCCACTGTCCCCCAACCTCCTAGTATCCACCCTCCCTGCTTCTTTCGGCGAAATTTTCCCTCCCTGAAAACGCTCGGCTTCAGTTTTGAGAATAATAGACCTGCTGCCCTCTTTCTTCTGACATGCTCGTCAAATTCCTGCTTTCTTGAACCAAATAATTCAAGTATGCAGCTTTAAAATCCCCCAACGCTCCTTTCCCCCTTACCCTTTTTGCTCGACAGGAACAGACCTATACTCCCCCTTGTTTCCCTTGCGTCTGACCCTACTTGCTTTCCACTGCTTAGGGTTTCTAGCTTTTTAGACCTTAAGGCATTTCCCTCTTTTTTTTCCCATTTAGGGCTTTCCCTTTTGATAATGCACTTCGGCGATTTTTTTTGTCCGACTGCTTTGTTCGATTTCTGAGTGCGTGGTCTCCGAGTGACGACTTTTTTTGTGAAGCAATCCTTTCCCCATCGCCCCCCCCCACCCCTTTCATTCCTTTCAATACCGAATTTATCTTTTTCTAAAACCTGTTTTTCCCCCCTTCTGCGATGGATTGCGCTTTTTCGACAAGCGTTCGAAACAGGAGTAGCGTTTCTTTCCCTATCCTTCTTTTCCTCTCGTCATGACAGCAGCCCAACAAGCGCTCGTCCCCCCGCACATGCCCTTTGCGAAGTGCTAGTATATGAGTTCGCCTTTCAGTCGCTTCTATTATTATTGCTCGCGCAATCAATAGCGGGAGGAGTTCCTCCCGCCCCCCCCCCCCCCCCTTTTCAAAACCTCATTTTTTCCCGTTCGAGCCAACGGCAAGGGATCCTATGCCTCGTCGGCTTATTGCAGCTTGTCACCACCACTATGGACTCTGACGACTCCCGATATCTCCTGTATGATAATCTTGTCGCCCGCCTTCCCCATTCTATTCCCCCCCTAAACATACTCCGGCCCCCTGGGGTACGCGCAGCCTCCCTCTTTTTTGAATCCCTGGCCCTTTTGTTCGCCGTTTGCGACGATATTTCAGCCCCGATTTAGCAACAGATCGTAGGGTAGGGCTCCGGGACTTTTTTCTTCTTGATACGTCTCTTTCCACACACCATGGAGCTCATCTACTTTTACAACGGATACCCAGCTTCTTCCTAAACCGTCCTTGCCGCTGCAATCTCGGCACGCGCCTGAAGCCCCCTTGTCTATTTTTTCTCGAAGCGCCGTCAACCAATCTCCCCTATCTTTTCTCTCCCTTTTTTTTGTGATTTCTCTGCTAAAACTTTCGATAAGAAACATCGATACCCCCCGCTGGTTTGATTGTTCGTCTGCGATTTGCTTTCGACGGTTGGCCGGTTTGGCGATCCGCTTTGGGTTGATCCCTTTTCGAAAACTACTTCCCCTGCCATTGTTTGTTATTGTAAATATCTAAGTCTCCGTAGGCAGTCCCTCCCACCATCCCTGTGGGTTTCCATTTGTTTTGAGTTCTCTTCCCCCTGCCTTGAATTCTCCCAGAAAACAGTCTGAGGAGGGAGGCCACCCGTTCTAGACATGTTCTACGGTCCTAGTGCCATTCCTAAGTCGCGCATACCCGTCGAGTCGAGTAGTTTACAAATCTACTCCCAAAGCCTCGCCTTTTTCCTGTGTTTTTCTGCTTCTGTCTAGGCTTACGTCGCTCTGTCCCCTTCCTTGGCGAACAGTCTTCGTGTCGTAACTTGGTGTATGGCCCATCTCCTTCCCTCGCTATTTTCCGTGGCGGATCCATCCCATCGTGTGGTTGTTTTCCTTTTTGCCTTACGCGTCCGCCACTTCGCGGAAAAGTGCAGTTTGAGATTGTTTCTCAGATCTTTTTTTCGTGTCTGGCACCTCTAGATTCGTTCCAGCCGGTTCCCTTATTAATTCTGGCCCCTTCGTACGCCGTACTTTTATTTTTCGAAGCTGACGTTAGTCGCTTTCCTTTTGACCCGTTCCTTTCGCCTTTTTTTGACCCGCCAGTAACTTGTTTTCTCCGCTAGAGGACCTTTCGTTCCAGTCGATTGTGTATTGCAAAACAAGTCGTGCTCTGGCGACAATTAAAGGAATTGCAACTCACAGCTCTCTCCGGCCTGTCTCCTGTCTTAATCGAACCCCCTCCGTGCTAGCCCCTCCGTTTGTGCCGGTCGAGTATTTGGGCTCGACAAAAAGTTTGCAATGTGCCTGTATTGCTCCCCCTTTTATTTGCCCGCCGCATGTGACGCGCCTTCGTTACAGCGTGTGTATTTTCCGTCAACGCCCATGTTAGTTTGGGCTGCCGAGTCCAGCCTTGGGTTAAGTACGTTTAAACGTCCTTCTTTTTTCACAGCTGCCTCTCCTTTGTTCAGTTGCGGGCAAATATTTGTTGCGGTCAGAATTGTTTGCCTCGTAGGATCGTAGTTTATTACGGCTCCCCTGCCCTCAAGTCTTGTCCCTTTTCGCGACTGGGCCTTGTGTTTAGTGTATTCTCCCCCGGAGTTACTAAGACCACCTCGGCGTGGTGGGGTTGACAAATTTTTCAGGGTTGCCCTCTGCTTTTTCTCCCTTCCCTGCGGCGGCTATTCGGTTCTTCTGACTTACCCTGTCCCTCTCTACTCGTCCGGGGTTCCGACCCGATGCGAGTGGTCGCAGGGAGACCCCTGTCTATCGTTTCCCTTGTCTACATCCTTGTTATCGTCGTAGTTGACTCCCAAACTTCTTTTTGGTGTTCATTCTTTCACGTTTTTGGCGCGATGAACGGGCGATGGTTTTTTTTTTCTTGAGGTGATTCTCGTGATTTCATTATGGGTCTTAAGCAATTTTTTCTCCCCTCACCTTCACCTCGTCTTCCCCGGATGTTCTACCTCTTTTTCGTTCCGTCCCCTCCTTCTGCTTTTCCCACTCCCCTTACCCCAGTCCTCCACTACACCCCCCCCCTCGTTCTTTTTTCCCCTTCTTTTTTCTCTTTTTTTTCTTTTCCTCTTTTTGCTTTTTTTTTTTTTTCTTTTCTTTTTTTTCTTCTTTTTCTCCCTTTTTTTTTTTTTTTCTTTTTTTTTCTTTTTCTTTTCCTTTCTTTTTTTTCCCTTCTTCTTTTTCCTTTTTTTTTTTCTCTTTTTTCTTTTTCTTTTTCTTTCTTTTTTTTCTCTTTTTTTTCTTCTTTTCTTCTTTCTTTACTCTTTTCTTTTTTTCTTTTTTTCTTTCTCTTTCTTCTTCTTCCTTTTTCTTCTTTTTTTTTTCTTCCTCCTTTTTTCTTTTTCTTTTTTTTTTTTTTTCTTCTTTTTTTCTTTTTCTCTTTTCTCTTTCTTTTTTTTCTTCTCTTTCTTTTTTTCTTTCTCTTTTTTTTTTTTTCCCTCTCTCTCCTTTCTCTTTTCTTTTCTCTCTCTCTTTTTTTTTCTTTCTTTTCTTTTTTTTTTTTTTTCTTTCTTTTCCTTCCCCTTCTTCTCTCCTTCTCTCTCTTCCCCATCCTCCCTTTTTCTTTCTTTTTCTCTTTTTTCTCTTCTTTTTCCTTTCTCTCTCTTTTTTTTTTTTTCTTTCTTTTTTTTTTCTCTTTTATTTTCTTTTTTTTCTTTTTCTTTTTTTTTTTCTCTTTCCTTTCCTTTTTTTTTCTCTCTTTTTGCTTTTTCTCTTTTCTTCTCTCTTTTTTCCTTCTTTTTTTCTTTTTTTTTTTTTTTTTTTTTTTTTTCTTTTTTTTTTCTTTCTTTTTTTTCTCTTCTTTTTTTCTTTTTCTTTTTCTTTTTTTTTTTCCTCTCCCCTTTTTCTTTTTTTTTTTTTTTCTTTTTTTCTTTTTTTCTTTTTTCTTTTTTTTCTTGTTCTTCTTTTTCTTTTTTTTTTTTTTTTTTTTTTTTTTTCTTTTTTGTTTTTTTTCTTTTTTTTCTTCTTTTTTTTTTTTTCTTTTTTCTTTTATTTTTTTTTTCTTTTTTTTTTTTTTTTTTTTTCTTTTTTTTTTTTTTTTTTTTTTCTTTTTTTAAAAAAACTGGTGGCAATATTGCGAGTGATTATCCTTTGCCCCACGTTGACTTCACAGTTGTTGCCTTATAATCGTGACATCCAGCGCGAGCATCTCGGTTAAGTCCAGTTCGATCACTCCAATGTTCCCCTTTTCTTTTTAAGCTTTCGTCGATTTTTGCGGGAATCTCCCCGCTTCCCGTCGACTTCACTCGGTCGGACTCATCGTCCGCCTTGGACAAATTAAACTGTGATCAACTTCACCGCATTACCCCTTGTTCCTCGTGCTCTCTTTGCGATCCTTTTTCAAATATTGAGAGCGGGCTGTTGATCTTGACTTTACGTATCCTATTTCGTGCGCGGAAAAGCTGTAGCGTGATTCAGTACTTCCGACTATGACCTATTCGTGCTTCTCTCTTTTTCCATTCATCCCCCCCGTTTCCACCCTCACATTTTCTTTCCCTTCAGCTTTCGAAATCTCTGTGGGCTGATTTTATTTCCCGTTTTATGTGTGAAGACCTCGGCCGCCTCAAGCCGACCTGCTGAAACCTGCCTCCCTTGCATTTCCCACCCACCACTCGTCACATTTCTCCCCCTTCCGCGAAGCCGTGTTGCATTACCTCCACAACTTTTTCCTGCTTTTCTGGAGCTCTCCATCTCGTCCAAGAAAATGTGTAAGCTCGTCCGGTTTTTATCCCCTCCCCCCTAGGCGGTACCCTCTCTTTCCCTTTTTAAATTCGTCGGGCGTTCGACGATCACTCTTCATTTTCAAATCACCTGTTGTCTTTTTCCCCTCCCCGCTGCATTTCATCTTCCCAGTGTTGCTCTCGTGCCCCCTGCAGCCTAACGTAATTTGGCGTCCTTTGATTAGTTTTTTCCCAAGTGACCGCTTGGCCTCTTTTTTTGCAGGGTTTGCGCCGAGATGGTTAGGTATCTACGTCCCTTTCCTTTCATCACCAGTTAGCTGCAGTCGGCAGGCGGGGCATTTCTGGAGAACTTTGTCCTCATTTTTTTATGCGTCTGCCTGGCAAGAGGACGGTCTCTGCCTTTAAACCCCCCTCCCCTCCCCACCTGTGTTTTACAACTTATATCAACTGTCTTGATTCTGCCGTTTCAAGCAGTATCCTATCCCTCTTTCCTTCTTCGTCCTACCTACCATTTTCTTCTGCCCTCCTGATGCCGCTATTGCCTAGGATCAAGCTTCTTTTCCCCCCAGTTTCTTTTTTTCGCTGGTGCTGACTCCTGCGGCTATGAAAGTATTCCTACTGTAGAAATTCCTCTAGCCCCCACCTTCGGCTTCCTGTTCCCCTATCCCGGCGAATTTGCATTTGTTTGCCCTAGGCCCCACCCCCTCCTCTGCGAGGTTTTGCCCTCCCCCCGTTTTTTTTCCACTTTAGAGACTATCGGTTGATGCCGTTTCGAACTCAAGATACATTGGATCGGTCCCCACATCCCCCTTATTTTCTCGCTCGGGCTCTCGTAACCCCCCTCTCGCCCAAGGTCCCCACGATTTCTCCCCGCGACGGGATTTGGCACCCTTCCTCGGACATCAAGACGTGCTTGAGAAAGGAAGTTTTTTCTAACCCCTCCCTCTCTAATTCCCCCCTCACAAACTAGCGATCCAGTCTCCCTCACTTTTTCTCCCGGATGCCCTCAGCTCTCGTTCTCCGGAGTACCAGGGAAGTAAACGAGGATTCAATAGTCTTTCCCTTTGACTCGCTTTCTTCCTGTGGCTGTTCCAATATTTGCCTTCGGAGACCTCGGTCGATTCACAGATTTTTTTTCCGTGTCATCTCTCCCCATCCCGTCGTTTTACATATGTATTACTAATAGGTTTTGTGTATTTCCTTCCTTTTGTTCTGCGGGTCGTATCTTCGGTCTGTGTTTTGCTTCGTGCCCTCTCTGCACGCTCGTAGGTTAACCTTTTTTTCCTCTCTTGTAGCGAAAATCTTTCTTTGTCTCATTGATTGCTTCGGATGTAGAACGGGGCCCTTTTTCGTCTAAATTGGACCCCTTCCTCGGTTAATATCGGCGGCTCCGGATTGCAAGCAAAACGTCCTCTCCCCTCCTTTTCTACTGTTTTTTCCCCTTTCTTAGTAGCTTGCTACTCTGAGTGTCGTGGCCCCCCGCCGGAAAGTAATCTCTTGCCCCCTCCCCTTTGTTTTGAGAACGCCTGAGCTTCCTCTCTTCGTTAGGAGGAGTTCCCGCTCCTTGTCTAGCGCATGACGGTCTTTTTGTTGGGATGCTTGTGTTCGGCTTGTAGCGGTTCACGAGATTGAACCATTAGAATTTACGGCAAGACTCTTTCTTCCATGCAGTCACTTTGTTTTTTGGGTTGGTCCACCCATTTTGCCGCCTCTGGTATGGTCCCCAGAGCACTCTTGTTTTTTTCCTTCCTTTTTTGGTGAGAGCAAGACGTGCTTGAAGGCCACTAGGTCAGTCCAAGCAAATTTTCGTCCCCAACACCCTCCCTCTCCATGCCTGGAGATGTTCTCCTTGCCAGACTAGAAATGCGAAGTTCACAATAGAGGACCCCTTTACCCCCCCTCCTCCTGATATTCGCCACCACCGACTGTTCCTCCCTTTCCGCTTGCTCCCCCTGTCGCTAGTTTCCCGCCCCTCAGAAGCTAGTCCCTCCTCGACTTCCTCTCTTTTCCCTTACTTGGAAGATTTTTCTCCCTTACTTCCTGAGTCGGGCCACGACAATCACGCCTCTTTCCCCTCCCTCATTGCCTAGAGAACTCTCCATCCCTCTTTTTTGACCCTACAAGATTTCCTGGTGTTTTGCAAAGATGAATCCTCTCCTTCACCTACTCTTTGTTCCGACCCTGTAGCTTCAATCGAAGTCCACTTGACACCCTCCAACGCACGGTTCTTTACCCTTCCTTCCGTCAGGTTCGGAGCGGCCCTCGCAAAAGCACAGTCAACCCGAACCGGAAAAAGGCCCACCCCCTTCCCCCCCCCCATCTTTGTCACTCCCATCGGCGTTTACCCAGGGTAATAGGACATAACAGAAAAACTTTTCCTTTCAGGCGACAGACACCGTCCATTTCCTCTACACAGTTGTCTCGAGGTCTCCGAGTTCTGATGTTGTGGTCACCTTTCCTCCCCCACTTGATTTCCCTCTCTCTTTCGCTAAGCTTTCCTGCGTCACGGTAATACTTCCCCCCTCTCTTTTCCTCTAATTGTCCCCCTCATTTGTCGAGCAACTTTTGATCGTGCAGGCTTTTGGACCGTTTTGCATAAAGAGTTTCCTTTTTATCCCCTTTACCTTCCTCTTGCTTTGAGCCGTAGGAGTATTAGTCCGCTTCCACCCCGCGTTATGTTGCTTTTTTTTTGTGGGGAGTTTGTTCACTTTTTGATTCTCACCAAGGGCTTCCAGGTACGATTCCCCGTTTTCTTGATTTTTCCCTCCTCCTTCCGATCTGCCATGATCCCAAAACACTTTTTTTCCCTCCCCCAACTCTTTGAAGTTTGCCTCGTTTCCCCAGCCGCCTATTCACGGAAGTCCTGAGCTGGGATCGGTTCATCGTAAATTCTCCATTTCCTTTCTCCCGGAGTTCCTTTTCATGTTTGGGGCTCAACTGTCCCTTCCCTAATTCTCCCTGAGGTGAAATTCCCCCTCTCCCCTTTATCTCCGGGTTGCAGCCTAAATGGTCGCGTGCGTTCTTCGTTTTAAGAGTGTTTTAGGACTACGCTGCCTTTTCAGACCTCGCCAGTTATTTTTCGCCCCCCCCGTCAGTGGGGATATTTAGTTTTTTTGTAAAAGGTCCCGAGACCTTCGATTCTCCTTTTCCATTATTTCCCCTTCCTCTATGTCCGCGAGCCTTAATGAAGCCCTGTGAGGTCTCACTACCCCCTCTTCTAATCTTTTAGCTTCCCCCCCCTCTTGCTGCGGTCATTATTACCAAAATGAACAGACTCAACTCCCGTCCGCCAGCATGCCGGTGGTCCTTTTCCTCTGACTCTCCCCCCCTTTTGATTCCACATTGCGGCGTTTAGCGCCAAAGCCTTCGAAGATTGACTTTCCCCCTCTTTGCTTGCTAACCCCTTGTTCTCTCCACGTGTCAGGCCGTCCATTTGCGTACATTCCCAGTTGGCGCCTCCCCTTAATTCTGTTTTTCCCCCAGAGTTTATCTTGTTTTCGACTCCGGCTGACCCCTATTACACATATTTTTTCCTTGTATGCCCTTTTTTGTCTCTTTGGTAGTTCTTTTTTTGAAGGAAAAGATTTTTTCAGGCTCTCTTGCTTTCTTGCTCTTCCGAAACCATTGAACCAGCCTCCCCCCCCTCCTCTACATTGCTCTTTTCTCCTTGTTAGTACAAAGTTGCCACCTCTATCACTAAGACTTTCTACCTTCATCCTTCTTCGATTTTGAATACCCCTTGACCATGCTTTTCTCCGGGAGCAGACGTCATACTTTCCCCCTTCAGCCACTCAACTTTCACTCCCTGGTTTTGAGATCCCCGCTTAGACGGCTGGAACCCCCCTTTGTTTGCCCCTTTCACTTTTTACCAGTTTTTTTCCAAATTGGCGGAAATGGCTCTACCTTGTGGTAGTACTTTGTGCGGAAGCGACTTCCGTGTCAAACCCCCAGACGAGAGCCCTTTTCTATGCCCTTCCAAATATTTTCCCAGAAATTAACTGTCACCCTCTGCTTCCGCGGGTTTCGATTCGCTTCTCAACCTTTGACAAGTCTTCTGGCCCCTGGATTTTATTAATCGAGACCTCCATCGTAACTCCTGCCGCCGGTTCATGGGTCAGGAAAATACCCCTCCCTACCCTCGCCTATCTTTCCCCTCAGCGCCACCTTCCTCGTCATCGAGACACATCATTGACTCCTAGTCCCTTCCCCCGACAGCTTGCGTTGGTCGTCTAACGCAGATCAGCCCCGGCTCTGTGATATCCGTGGCCACGAGCCCACTTTGCGAGGCGCCCCGACTGATTTGGCTTTCGCCTCTCTCCTCTGGTCGACCCCTCGATTTAATGCCCAAGGCATAAAAGGCCTTGCTTTCCGCGAACCCCACTGTCCTCCCTAGCCAAAAACGCCCCTGAGTTTCGATCCATGCCGTTAAACACGCCCTTGGACTCCCCTTCACGCCCCAGCTGCGCCTTCCGTCGGAAATAACCCTCCCTTCTCGTTTCTTTTGCGCCTTCCGACTACGCTCTTTGTGCTTTACAAGAAATTCTAGTTAACTACTGATTGGCCCTTGAGGTGACAACACGTCTTCTCTTGTTTCCCTCACACCTACGGCACGTCCTCGTAACCCCGCTCTTGCTTTCCTCTTCAGGACGTTTTATCGTTGCCCGTAGGACACAACCTCCGGATTTTCGGGAAATTTCTCCCCCTCGTCGGGTCCCTCCTTCCTTTTTCTTCAAGTGCCCCTTTTGCGATGTCCAAATTTCTAGGGAATCGGCCCCGACGGATCATTCCTCCCGTCGGCGCTTTGTCTCACCGAGTTGTTCCTCTTCGTTCTTCTTGACGTGCTCGCTTTGTGTGCGACTCGACGGGCCAACAAGATTATACTGTCCTTCCCTTCTCAGACACGCTTTTTTTTCCCATACAGTGTTTTTCCGCAGACGTTCAACTGAATATTTATCTTTCGACATCATTTTCTCCCCCTAGGCGTCTTGTTGCCACTTCTCCCTTTGCGTCCTCTTCTGTCTTGAACACACACGCAGCCCACACTGATATATCTGACCACAATTTCCCCTCACCTTTCGTTCTGCGTTTTTCTTTCGCGATGAGTCGTCGCCTTCAGAAGACTCCGCCCTCTCCTGGTTGGATTTCTTCTTCCCACCACTTAAGGACATTCCCCCCAATTTTCGAACCCCTTCATGATGTGCCTGGTTTTGCCCCCGTCCTTACCATATGATTTCTCGCTTTCGCCTCATTTCCAACCACCTCTGCATGCTCCGGCTTGGATGTTTTTTCGATCTCTTTTGCTAAAGTCGCGAATGGAACCATCGAGAGGCCCTCCTAACCCCATGCTTTTGTACGTGCCCCTCGTCTCTTTGGTACTTTTTTCCTTTCCTGTTTACCGCTATGCGCCCAGAGTCGGCCCGATTTCCTCCCCCGCGAGTAGGTTATTTGGCCTTTCATATGTGATCCTTGCTCGGGCGCCTTCTTTTACTCCACTACAAACAATGGGAGTCATCTCTTTTTTTTCTGCCATTTTTTTTTTTCCCCATCCCACTCGCCTGCGATTGCAATCGCGGAACTTCAGTCCCCTCTCTCCTCGGCTTCCCGCTTTTTACTCGAAAGGCCGGCTTTTCCCCACCCTTATCTCTTTTTGTGGTTGTTTAGAGATGATTTGTTTCACTCTTCCCGATTCGAACCCCAAACGCGCCCTTTCGTCGCTCTTGTTTTGTCTTTCCTGACGGTTATCGTCTATTGTCCGCGGTTGATCGTTGCTAAAAAAGATATGCCCCTTCCATTTTTCTTTCTCCTCGCGACTTTTTCCCTCTCTCAAAGTATTTTAGTCCCTCTACGACTACTCTGTTTTTCTCGGGGACACCGTCGCTGACACTGCCCCGCCACCCTGATTCAGTAAACCTCTTTTTCTTTTTTCCCCACCCCTTTCGTAGGGTCTTATTCATCGATGTGCCTTCTCTTACCTCATTTTTTTAGTCGATCTATTTGGCGACAGCATCCCCCCAGCGAGCAGGGTTTCGGTTTTGAGAAGATGAGTTTCTCGTCCTTCTTCAGTCCCCATGCCGTTTTGCCGAAAACAGTTCCAGCATCTTGTCAGAACTTGTTATTCGCTCCCCTCCTGCGGCCCTCTTGGTTCATACCCCCCGCCTCTTGGCCCCTGTTGCTGACGTCGAAGAACTCATAGACGAATCTTTTTTCCTTTCTTTGCGATTGTTGCGGATAGAAAAATCCCCTTTCTTTTTGGTTTTGTTTTGTGTATTCGTTACTATGGGCCAGCCTTCCTGCTCGTAATAGATCGCCTCTTCCTCTTTCTAGACGCTGTCGTGATTCCGCGTATCTTTTGAAGTCTTCGTACCCGTTTCCCCCCCCCCATATTTTTTTTCAAAACCACTCGGTTTTAGTAGGGAGTGTCCTTTCTTCCTTTTATGTTTGAGTCGAGGATGCACCCTGTCGTGACTTTCTCACCCCTGTAATGTCTCCCCTCCGATCCGGCAGTTTTCGTCGTAGAACCACCTTTTCTTTCCTCCGCCTTGTTTCAGTCCGTATCTTTTTACATCTATATTCCCGTGTCTTTCTCCCCTGCGATCCTTCCCTACTCCGGTACTTTCCGGAACCAGACTTTTTGTTTGTAGCGCCGACTTCTCCCCCTGTAGATTTTTTCTTCGAGCGAAGTCGGGTTTCCGTCGGTTATTGGAACGTGCCGATGCGGTTTTTCCACCGGACTTGTCTCGCGTGTTCACCTTGCCTGGCAAACTCCCTTTCCTTTTTTTTTCGAGTCATGTCTTCCCTCCGTCTTCCCTGGCGAGAAGGGTCAAACCCTTATTGGTTCTTCTTTTTCCTCGAATCGCGCTGTGAGTTGCATTTCTTACCTGGCGTTGAGTCAGTTCTTCTGACCGATTTTAGTGGTTCTAGGTTACCATTTTCTGCTGGTTTCCTGCGGCTCGTTTTGCCTGACTTCCCGGTACTGTTTGTTCTCAAGACCTTCGGCTGCTGGCGCCCGCCCCCGACTGACGGCTGGTCGCCGTGCGATACTTTCTTGTTTCCGTCTTCCCCTTTCGTTTTCCCGGATGCGTAGCCTCCAAACTTCTGCCGTTTTCCTCTCAGCTGTTGCGCCCTGATGCGATTTGTTTGCGCTGATTTTTCCGCTGTCCCTTCTCTTTCTTTGGCGGGTCCCGATTTAACACCCTTGCCTGTCCACTTTCCTTCTTTCGCTTTGGACTCCCTCACCTTGGCCAGCCCTCTTTCAAGGCTCGCTCTAATCCTTCATCGACGCCTCTGAGCATCTTTTTTATAACGACATTGTGTGCTTAGTACCCTCCTTCGTCCGATGTTTGACAGGGAATCGCGTCCCCCGGAGTTTTCCCCCCCCTTTCTGCCTACGAACGCCACGCCTCCTTCCACCATGATTGTATTGAAAAGGTTGCCGTCGCTTCTCTTTGATCTCTCCCTTGAGCGGTGTAATTTGATGAATTGCCTTGAAGGAAGTTCCCTCCTTGTCCGGCTCCATGTCCAAATTTTGTGTTCATCTACTACTTTGAACCGGTCTACGTGCCTGTTGCGATTTCCCCTCCGGTTTTCACTCCAATTTGCTTTTTTCTATCTTCCTGCTTTTGGCCTAACGTTGTTTCCCCTTGGTTTGGAAGACTCGCCTTCCACTCCCCTCCTGCTCTTCCGCAGCTTTGCCTTCCCCCAACTACCCTTTCACCTTTCTCCACTCGTCTTTCCTTTTGGCATCTCGAACCCACATATGGTGGACTCTTTTAGCGGGAGGTCATCTCTCCCTCCCGCTTGTAAATCTCTTCCGGGTCGCGCAAAAGGGTAACGGATCCAAAGATCTTCCATTGTCACTTTTTCTCACGAGCCACCGCTTTGTCCAGTTCATTAACACCTTCTGTTTTCAATAACTCGCCTGTCCTTGTTTAGGGTCTCTCTGCAGCCCCGACAGGAAGTTGTTTTTGTTTCTCTTTTCTTTTTTTTCATCTTGGCGCTTTTGCGCGCTCGAGTAAGCCTAGTTGGGCCTTCTTATTAACACAGTTTCTTGTCATGACTCCCTGTCTGGTCTCGTTTTAACTTTTTCGCTTACGTTCTTTACTTGGACGGAACTATCCTTCTACTTCCCTTACAACCCCTCTGCGAACCTTCACCCACGAGGTGGCGTCCCACAAATTTTGAATATCACTGTTTTATCTTTTGCACCCTTTCCCCTGTAGAAGCCTTGACGAAACACTACCGACCCAGCGACCATTGTCCTGAAAACATGCCGCTAGTTTCATTCCTTCAGCGGTCCTTTTCCCCCCCTTTCTCTTCCTCTGGACCGTTACGGTGTCGCGCCCACATGGACGCGACCCTTCCGCGTCTCCCTGCTACCTTAGAAATTTGCCTTATCAATTTCTCATTTTACTGTCCACTATCCCTTCCGAATTTTGAATTTGACCTCTTAAACGTTCTTTTCTTTTCAAGTCCCCCTGTGTTTTGACTCATGCTCTGAGACGTCCTGCTAACGACCTCTTTGCATCGGTTACAATCCAATACATTTTTAAATTCTTCTTGCGTGACCCCATCTCGCCCCCGTTAGCGTGCCACAAGCGCCTCTTTCCCCCTGCCGCGCAAAATCCCTCTTTCATCAAGAGTGGATTGACCCGGACGTCTGCCTTCCCCCACACCCTCCCCCCCTCTCTTTTCTCGGTTCCACACACTCCCGTCCTACGGCCCCCCCGCATTGCCTTTGCCCTTCGGCGCGAGAGAGATGACTTTGCTCTGTCCTCTTGCTCTAGTCCTTCTCCCCAGTAACTGCGCGGAAAAATATTTTCGGTGGTTAATGACTCTTTGATTTTTTGTCAACAACCATTGAGGCTCCCGTTTACTTTTCTCGCTACGCCCCTCCCTTTCACCCCCTTTTTTCTCTTTGTGTTTCCCCTTGGCTTCTCATGATCCTCCCCGTCGGCTTTTTGCCTAACCTCTTTCAGCTGTCTTGGGTCGGGATGTTGTACTCTTTCCTGTGCTTTTTCTTTGCTCTCACGCGATTTTGTAAGCTGCACCTTTTTTTTTCTCTGGACCGCGCTACAGGTGCCTTTTTGTTTTTTTCAGTTCTTGCTTTCTTGATTTTTCCCTACTTTCTTATCCAACGAGGAAGGTTAATATCTCGTGATTATGGTTGCACTTCCGGCCCCGCAATTGTAGTCTACTTTCAGATCATGGCTTCTTGCTCTTCTTTCCGAGCTTTAGCCTGTTTGTCGTGGCCCCATTTAATATTTTTACCCCAGTTGCTTCTCGTCAAGTAAGTTATGCGTTGCTGCTGTCGGATTTTTTCGCGGACAGTTTTTCGTCCCGGGCTTTCGTTGTTGCTTTTGATGCGTTATCGTGACTCGTGTTCCCTTCGCATTTCGGTTTTATACTGAATCTTTCCCGCGTCTTCCCAATCTCCCTGCTTCCTTTTTGGTGTTTGGGCACTTTCTTGTTTGCTCAAATTCTTTTGCCTTTGAGAATCCTTTCCCCTCTTTTGTTTTCGCGAGTTCCTTTTTTTCACCCCCCGGCCCCAATGGGTCCCCACCAAAGCGTGCCGTTCTCATTGACAGGGCGAGGGCAGCATCTTGCCGTTTTCCCTTTTTCACCATTCCCTCCCCCTACCCGCCTGACGCAGTGCAAGCCCAACGCATTCATCCTGACCCCTTTTAAACTTATTAAGCTAAGACCTTTGCTTCCCCTTTCCGGTTCGGACCCGGCCAGTCTTTCGATGTCTGCCTTCTTCCCTTTCTTTTCCGACCCCCCCTCACGCCGTTCAAGATCTTCCTCATGGGCCTAGACAGAAGAGCACTCTCCGGGAGCTTCACACGACTTAGAAGTTGCGCGGGGTGCAAGCCATTGAAATTTTGATATGAACCGGTTTTGTTTCTCCTTCTCCCGCCTCCCTTCAATCGAAGAACCCCTTCCAAAAACCTTCAAAACGGCACGCTCTTTAGCGCTTTTTCCTTTTGACGGTCTACCGCGTCTCTTTTCACGACTGAAAAAGCACGATTTAGTCCCTGCATTCCACCCCGCAGCCCAAAAGTTTTCAACCCCTTTCCACCCACTTTTAGTGACATAACGTTAACCCGAGGTTCTTTTGCTCAGTTCGACTCCCCCGTTCTCCAACCCCCCTTCCACTCCCTTCCATTCGTGCTCTCCGGTTCCCGTTCCATGATGTTTGGACATGCTAACATCCCCCCGCGCGCATTCCCCCTTTTCCCTTCTCTTTTTTCGTTACTTGGCACGGTACTCATGCACCCGATTCCGTCCCGGTTTCTCTCAAGCACTTCCTTGCGTTCGAGGTGTTCTTTGGCATTAAGATTTATGCTGTAGTGTTTAGACCCTTTCCTCTCACCTTTGTGTCAGCGCCCCCGAGAGGGGGATTAGTCGAGGCCCCCAAGCCCCTTTCTAGAGTTATTGCGTTTTCCGGGCCCTGAAGTTTACGACAAGTGCGCTTTCCCCAATTTCTGGCATGTCCTCTCACGTTTTTGTTAGCCGCCTAGGTCTGGAGGTCTCCTTTCAAATTGTAACCCCTCTCACGTAAGTGTTTTGCGTCCCACCCTGCACAATTCGTCTTCTGCAAGTTTCTTCTTTCTGGCTTATTTAACAGGTCGGAAGGTCTTATCTCTGCAGGATTTGTTCATGTGTTTCAACTAACGTGATTAGCCTCTTTCCCTCCGCTTTACTTTTGCATAGATTTTTTCCATTCCCTTATCCATGGTCTCGGGTAGATGGAGTTCGTCCCCGTGATTTGGAGCGCTTGTCATTGCCCCCTTCAGCTGCTCGACAAGTGATTTCCCATTTTCCGAATCTGTTAGCTCTTTTGTTGTCCACAGTCCTCGACATCTATTCCTTCGTCCACCTGCACATATCTCCTCGGCCCCGCCGACGTTCTTATGGCGGCTACTGAGGTCCCCCCCCCTAGTTCCTTACTCGCGCTCCCGCACCCGCAGGCCACTCTGTAACGTCTGCCCCAAATTCTCCAGAATATCAACGACGCCAAAGCCTGCACCCTTTGTTTGGTGCCCTTCCTCACTCCCCCACTGTTGAACGTTGCAACTTGCGGGTTCTGCCCCCAGGATGAGGGACCAGCGGTGTCAAAGCTGACAATAGTCGTGATCGACGTACCGTTCCCCCTGGCCGTATTTTGGCCATGACAATTTGCGGCGCCGATGTTTTACATCGGTTTTCTGTGTACGGTATGTTTTCTTTTCGCTGACCTCTCCCCTTATATGTCGGCGATGTGGTCTGATTGTCCTCTGTTTTTAAGGACAACTCCTCTTTTTTCCCTTTTTGGTCTGCCTTCGACGCGAGTTCACACCATGAAACAACTTGCCCCCAAGAATGCCCCCACCTTTCCTCCCCTTCTCCTGATCGCCCTTCGGTCAACGGATGAGTTTTTTCGTCCTCACGACTGCACGAGTCCCCGGGCCTCGTTACCTTTACTCACATTACTTTCGTTACGGGCGCAAGTAATACCTTCCTCAGGCAATCATAAAACAGCCCCCGCTAATCCCTCTTCGAGATCTCCCTGGATTCTCCTGCCCCGGTGTTCCGTCAACTTGTTGAATACAGTTCGTTTCCAAGGTCGGAAGATGGTCTTTTACTATGGGGGCAAGGGGGGGGGGAACGTGCTACGTGTCACCTAGCCTTTTTTTGCGGTCTTCTCCTTCACCACATGTTAGTAGACCTTTTTTTAACTCGAGATTCGCTGCTTTCGATTCCCTATTATAAACCTCCTTTACCGACCTTCTTTTTTCCCCCACTTTTTTCAATCGAGTTCAAGACCTTCCAGGTTACTATTTGAAAGAACTTCCACTCCCTGAACCTTCGCCTTTCCATCTTCCCTCGCTCGTTCTTTCATCGCTCCCACCTCATGTACGCGCTCTTTCACACTGACAAGTTGTAGTTACGTCGACCGCAGTAGGTGAACGTCCACGCCTCTAGCATTCCTCTTCCTCTTTGGCGTCCTCCTTTTCTCTTTCTACTAACCGACAGTTGTCCCTGGCATAACCGTACGCTAAGAAGCACCTCCCTTTTGAACGACCTCCCACGCCAATCGTTCTTCCACTGACGTAACCCTCCCCTTTGGCCTCCACCTTCTCCTCGGCGGAAAATTCCCCTCCACGCTCGGCTCGTTCGTCCTTCAGAATTACGAGGACGTTTTTCTGGCAATCCTGTCCAATGTCTGTCCGTTTACACCTCATTTTGCAGTGTTTAACACCCTAAGGCCCGTCACCGTAACCGGCTAGACAGATATTATGGGCGTTGCGCGGAGATACACCCCCTCCAGCTTCCATTCCTCTCCCCTCGCTTTGCATTTCTCACTATCAAGGTGCAAGTTCATGTCACCGTCTTCGGTGACTCTTCAAAACTGCTAAAACGTGGGCTGCCTATCAGAGGGACGTGCTATTTTTTTCGTCTCCCTATGTCAGTGGGTCTCCTCCACGCGTTTTACATTTTCCAACATCCGTCATGCCGCATCATATCTTCTTGCCAATGCTGGTGTTTCACCCTGGGTTCGTGTCTCCGCCGTCACTCGGAAAGAATCGAAAATCCTCGGTCGTCGTCGCTCGATTACGATCCTTCCTTTTTGGCATCCCCTCGGCCCAATCCTACGCAGCCCACCACTCTATCTCTTCGAACCAAATCTGCACGTGTTAATCCGTTTTTTTTTTTTCGATGTGGTGACCCTCCCCCTTCAAAGAACCTCGCGGGATTTTGATGTGTCTCTCCTCCCTCCCCCCATCTCCTTTTCCTGGTCCGCCATCCACAAGGTACAACTCAAGTTTATGTTCGCCAAAGCAGGGCTATTACGAATACGATATTCCTGCAGGACTTGGTCTCCCCCCCGAGAAGACCTCGTTTTTTTGATGCCCCGCTTTCGCCGGACTTCGCCGGACGGTCGTTGCGCCTTTTGCGTTTTGACCTATAAGTGTCAACATCCGCTCAAGTGGGGTACGTCCTTTTTTCCTCCGTTCTTTGGATAAGGTCCCCCAGGGCAGGTTCTCCCGTCTGCCCCAGAGGGTTTCCCCGCTTTTTTCCCGAGAGTTTGCCTCGCACGACATTTGACTCTCCGACGGCGACGTACTATGTTACTACTACACTTTCTCCTTTATCCTTTGATTCACCCCAACGTTGCCTTATCATGCTCTAACTGTTCGGGTCCCCAATGCGACGTTAGCGATTGTCGACGCGAATTCGGCGTCCACTCTCTCCCCCCTCCGTTTTGTTCGATCTATCGATTGGTTCAGCGGCTGCTTTCTTTCGAATCGCTCCAAGCGGTTTAGGTTGTATTGCTTGCAGTTCCTCCTTCTACGTGTTTGTTTTTTTTGCTATTCTGGTGCTAGTAGACTGCTTTTGCCATGCGATTAACAGATCGACGTTGCCGTCCTCGCTCCCCCCTTTCTCTTCGATTCCCCGCCCTCTCTCTTTTTGATCCACTCCTTGGCCTCCATTGTTTCCTAACCTGCTGCCCTTGTTTTCAGAAAAACTGGTTAGGGCTGCGGCGGACCCCCCACCAGTTGTGCCGCGGATGTTTTCTCTCTCGTGCCATTCCGACCTCCTGCCGAGTTTTAGTTTCTAAGTCAGCCAAAGCCGAGCATGATCTTGGGTGCTCTGCCTGCTTCCCCGCTACGGCTAGGACCTTGCCCCCTTTTTTCCAGCCCCTTTCGTCGTTGACGTTTGACCGCTTATGTCGTATCCCCCACTCCACACGGCGCGGTCTCGTCGGTCTGACCGGTTTTCACCGACCGCCACTTCGCCCTTTACCGTTGCGATTTTTGCCCGATAGATGGGGGATGGCCACGATCGATCGGGCCAGCGGCTGTTGTAATTAGCAGCTCGACTTCGACTTTCTTGAACGCTAGTCGCGGGAGTCTCGCCGCTTTTCGCGCCCTTTCTCCGCGATAGGCCTTCGTGAGCATTAGGGACTTATGTTTGCGGACGGGTGTATCCTTGCTGCCAACTTTTCTCTGCGACCACCTTGCACCGTCCACTTTTCTCGCGGTCGATGAACTCTCGAAGGCTGCAGCCGGCTGTCCCCGCGAACGACCCACCTGTGCCCCCTTCCTCTTTTTGTAAAGGCGCATTTCCGACGCGTAATGATCACTTTTTTTTCCAAGCCTTTTGTAGTCGCGACCCCCGCCAGCCGTAGATGGTCGACAGCAGTTTCCGGTACGGTGAACGTGCCGTACTTTTGTGCGGTACAGCATCACTTCTGGCGTTTGGTTACGTCCGTTCCACATTTTCAGTTGACGTGAGATGTTTCCCTGGTCATGTAGGCGAAGGAGACGAGGTTTCCTTTTTTTCCTAGGACGCCGAAGTCGCTTTGGTGTAGGCAGTGGTGCTAAGTGTTTCCATGGCGTGGATGCCCTATTTCTTTTCAATTAGCGCGCGGCCTGGCTGGTTATTTCCCAGGAATTGTTCCGGTTCTCCAGAGTCGAGCGCACGCCGACGCGGTTCTCAGGCGTCGGAGTTTTATTTTACTAACCCGTTGCCAGAGTTGCCTTCCCCCTTGTCTTGTGTTATTTCAGAGATTTTCACCCATGAGCCTAGGAGGAAAGGAGATGCCCGGGGGTCGGAGGTTCTTCAACCTGCAGTGGAGGGGACTTTCGGGAAGTAAAAGTCCTTTATGAACACACTTTGATTTTTTTTAAATGAACTATGCCCCCTTCCTTTTCGTTCTATTTACCCTACTCCTCCATTATTTCCCTGATGATTTATATCTTGGAATAGAACCATTCAAGTTCGTCCTTTATACCGACATTGTCTTGCTCCTCTTCGAGTGTCACAGGAATCCGCACGTCCCCCTTGGAGGGGTCTACCAAATTACGTTTTTGTTGGTCGGCCTAGCTGTTTGCCCTCTTGGTCACCAAAGCCTTCTTCAAAAGGCGACAGCGCACGGTTCCTCGTGGTTGTTCTGAGCGGTTTTTGATGTTCTTTTCCCCGATTCTTCTTTTTCCTCCCTCGGAAAAGCTGTTCCCTGTTCCACTTACTCTCCGTCTCTTCCAGTGTTTACGTGATTCTTATGCGTGGGACCGTGTTGAAAGACAGTGTCGTCGTTTCCTAGGAGTTTTCTGGTTCAATTTTCATTTGAAGACCTCGCGTTAAGCCGACCTTATTTTGCCAACTAACTTCACCTTCACTTTCTTGAAGCCGTGGTGTTTTCTTCTCCCCCCCCCCTAAATATGTGGAATTCGTCTCGTCCCCCCAGTCCCGAACGAGTGTTGTAAAGCTGCTTCCGGTGTCGGTTTTTCAGCAGTGCATTTTCACGTCCCTATCACCCCTGTATTAGGCCGAGACCCCCCCTTTCCCATCCCCTCGGATGGGCTTTTCATAAACGATGTTTGCTAGTTCTTACCTTTTGACGCTGCGGCTTGTATTGATTGGTTTTCCCACCTGCCTCCTTGTCGTCTTCGCGAGGTCAGTTTCTTCTCTCCCCCTGTTTAGCCTTGTCCCCTTAGTCGCGGGGGCTATAACGCCGCTTACTTTTGAGATTGAACCTTTTTTGGTCATGTACAACATCCTCAATACCCTGGGCACCCCCATTTCATTATTTTCTATGAGTTCTCCTTGCGTGGACTCCTTCTTGACGACTCTCCCCCCTACTGATTAGGACTTCTCCATTTCTTCCCCTCCCTGCCTTTTACCAGCTTGGCCTTTGACGTTTACGTGATACCGGACGCGCCATCCTTCGGAATGGCTCTTTCCCTAATTTTTGAAACAGAGCCTCTCTCGTCACTTTTTCCTTTCCCCCTTTCGTTGAATTTGCCATGGGTGACAGGCATGCATTTTTTGTCCATAAAAATGGACCCTCACTGGATTTCGTTTTTTATAATCTCGGTATCCGCTTTTTAAGATGAATCGGTGACACTCCTCTGGTGAGATCTCACGTCTTGGCGTAAAACGGACCACGATTTGCTAAGGCCGAAGGCTTTTGGCGGACTCATCACTTCTTTTTTTTCTTCTCGTACTTCCGTGATTTGCCACGGTGACTTCTCTCCACCTCCCCAGCAGCCTCCTTTACCAACCCACACAAGCCACCCATACAATCATTGTGAAGGAGACCGCTGTGAATCGTCTGTGGCAGTTAGTCCTGCCAGAAAAGTGAGCAAATGCTGTTTGACTTTTTTTTCAATGCTTTGGATTGATGACTCCCCCCCAATCTGTGTGATCTCCCCTTCTTCTCTCCCCCCCCGATTGGAAGTTTGAAACGGTGTTGCGAAGGGACGTTGCTGCAAGCCGTATTTCTTTTTTAATCTTTTCCCGTTGTATCAAGAACTTTTGGGTTTCCCCTTTTTTGGGTTAAAATGCTTGTCCTATTTCTCCGATTGGGTCCCTTCCCCCACTTTGCCGGCCTCGGCCTTCCGCTTTGCGGCGGTTGAGGTTCACTTTTCTCTGGGCCCCCCTTACTTCTCCAATCGGAAACAACGAGGCGCGTAATTCGTTAATGTGGAACGGACCGCCGTCCTCTATTGTTTCGCGCCCATTGAGTAGTGCTTTCCCCGACGTCGTTTTTGTGACTGGGTGGTTCAAACCGCAGGAAGTCTCTTCCCCGTCTCAGTGTTGCCGGGAGATTCCGCAGCTTCCTGGATGTTTTATGGTTTCCTTACAGTTACTGACCGCTTCTGGCCCTTTCCTTTATTTGCTTTCCTCTTCTTCGTCTTTTTTCTCCCGATTTGATGAATTTCTCGTTTGGCGAAGAAGATGCTGCCAAGCCCTTGCCTAAATGAGAACGGGTTTTTGCACTAAACTTGGTGTTTTTTTCCCAAAGCCACTTTTCG
>Ga0179591_1215915_pt1 | contig 22249 bp, 16 predicted proteins | sample CZOMad2_1_08_16f_FD_182891 | JGI IMG/M metagenome (GOLD analysis project Ga0179591, IMG submission 182891) | Vadose zone soil fungal communities from Angelo Coast Range Reserve, California, USA - CZOMad2_1_08_16fungal (PacBio error correction) | ecosystem: Environmental > Terrestrial > Soil >... | reverse complement strand
CCTCCACGTGTTTTTTGTTTTTTTTCATGTGTTTCCCTCCCCCGCCTCACCCTTTTTCTGCTGATATAAGTCCCTTCTTGTCCACTACCCCTATCACAGATGTCGTTTTTCTGATACAGGGGACACTATTACCCCTTTCTCGCACTTCTCCGGCCCATCTCCGGGCCGTACGCGAGGAAACCAAAAGAGACAAAATTTTGCGAATTTTTTCTATTATTTTACTCTCAGAAAGATTTCAGTCCCATCCCTGATCTATGAAGTTTTCCCTTCCTCACCAGTGTGACCACAAGCTTTTTCTCCCTCCCTCACCGTAAGCAACCAGTAGCTCTAACAATCTCCCCCCTAGCTGATTTGTTTTCTCGTGCGTGGGGTGGGGACGCCGTGGTTTTTTTTTCAAAAAAAGACTCGCTGCCTTGCATCTGAGATCCTGATTTTTCCTTCCATGAAGACCCCTGCGGCCAATAGTCTTTCCCTTTCTTCGGAAGCGCTCCCGCTTCTTGCGGATGGTCGCGAAGTCGGAGTTCGAGCCCTTCCCGAAGGTACAAGGTTGGTTCCAAAGCGTCCCCGGTTTTTTTCTCCCCCAGTTTTTTTCACTTCGCCCCGGTTATTGGTCAGCCAACGGCCAACCTTTGAAAAGGGCGCCCTCCCCACCAAGCTTTTTTCCTTGGTCTGAAAAATTCAGCTTTTCTTCTTTTTTTTTTCAATTTTCATAAGTTGTTGTTGTTGAGCTCTATCGGATTTAGACTTTTCTCCCCCCAAGTTTTCGGGATTTCTTTGTTCCTCATTCGCCCGGTTGCAACCCTGTTGTTTTTTTTTTTTTGTATTTCCCCTGCCTAAGTTACCAATGCTTCCCCCCCTATGCTGTTGAAGACAATTGTAACTGCTTCCCCCCCCTCCGACAGACCGATTCCCTTCCTAAAACAGGCAGACGTGCCTCCGCGCCCCGACTCCCCCCCGCACATGCCCGGATCTTTTCCCGTCTAGTCCGTTACGCACCTCAAGAAGCATCTCCCGTTCCCTTTTCCCACGGCTAGGCAGACTCTTTCTTTTCCTCGGCTTTTCGGGACTTTATTTAGCTGAGCTAGCCTTCTTTTCAAGGATTGTGCTTCCTTGCCCACTTAATAGGCTTTTTTTTCCCCCACTTTCTGGAGAATTTCTCTTTCGAAGCTATAAACAAGTTTTCCTCCTCTTCCCCCCCTTTAGAGATTTAATCCGCTCTTGCTTCTTTTGCACGTTGGACCCCTTACTACACGATAAAGGGTGGACTCTCCGTTTATGTATAGCGCTTGCCTTCTGAGATAGAAGGAGTTTTTTTGCCCCGTGTCGCTTTCCCACAGATTTTGTAATTTTTGTTCCGCAGCCAATTACGCGGGCCCGGTCCCCCCTTTTGATTCTTCGCGGTGGCAGATGACCCCTCCTCCTTGGGTAGAGCGAGCATCGCCTCTCTCCTCGACGGGATTTCGGTGAGACTCGTTTTTCCATAATGAAAGTTGACGCCTCCCCCTTCCTCCGTTTGATTTCCGTTTTTGGTCTCGACATTGATCTTTCAGTTTTTTTTTGTGTGTTGTGTTGTTTTTTGTTTTTTTTTGTTTTGGTGTGTGGCGGAGATTTGGGCGTCCTCCCCCCCCCCCCCCCCACTGACGGAAAGATGCCCCCCAGTTACGTTTCTTTCCCTCCTTTTTATGGAGCTCGCAGATTGTTTCCGCTTTGTCTCCATTTTCTGACCCAAGTTTTCGTTGGACTCCTTTGTCGGAATGTAGGTGATTCTCCCCCGACGAAGAGTGGCCAGAGTATTTCTTCCATAAGTTTCAAACAACTCCCTGAATAACGTTCATGTCCCGATCAAAAGTGGCTCCTCCCTTCGTTGCGGGAATGCTTTCCCCCATGCCGCTTTCGAGGACCGGGAACGCTTTTTCCCCTCGCTTAGGTAGGAAAATCGCCTTCTTTTTTTCAGCCCCTGCGGTTTTTTTTCCCCCCCCCGCAGGCAGCGTCTTCGTTTTCCGCTCCTTTTTGCAGTGGACCGGCGACGCGTGCCCTGTCGAGAAGTTTTTTTCCCCCCGGTTCTCGCTTTGTCTTCTTCCCTCCAGGATATTTTTCCTTCCAACGGAACAAATCCCGCAGTGTTTTCCCCTCTCCAATTTCGCTGCCTTGCTCGGCGGCCTCTCCCCCCCCCCCTAGGAATTTGTTTCCTCCAATTCACCAGGTCAAGTTCTTTTCTCAAGATCGTATCACCGGCCGTATGTCAGCGCGGGTCTTGGCTTCCCTGTTCGAATAAGCAAGGAAAGACCTATCCCCCCCTTTTTTCCTCTTGCATTTTCCTTCCTGCCCTTACCTTCCCAGTAACCACCACAGCCTTCCCTCGTTTCGCGAGGCTTGCCGCTTACAATCACAGCCTTTCTCCTCCTCGACGAGCCTCCCTGTGGCTTCCCTGCTCCTGATTTTTACTGACCCGCTCCTGGTCAAAGATCTCCCCTCCCTTTTTTTGCTTAAGGTCGCCCTCTCTCCACTCATTTGAACTCCCTCCCGACTTCCTTCCCTGCGGTCAGAAGCGTAGAGAACCCTCCTTTTTTTTTCAAAAAGCATGCATTCTTTGCTGTTCCATCGTTCCTCCATTTCTCTCTCAGTGCTAGTGAGGCGAAAGGCGATGCCCGATCCACCCCTAGTACGAAGTTCTCTTCCCCCTTTTTCCCGCAAAACTTCCTTTCGTTTTTTGTGGGGTCGCTCTTATTTCCCCACAAACTGAGCATGAGTGAAGCCGCCATGCGAAAAGGCCGGCCCTCGCCCCATGATTCTCACGCTTCTAGCATTTTCCCCCTGACTCTTCTTTACTTCTGTTCGTTCCGCAGATCGTTTCGCACCCCATCCCTTTGCCGAAGAATATAGCTCCTTTCTTTACACAAGATGATCTTTCCTCATTAGCCATGCCTGTCCTCCCCCCTACGGCCAGGACGTCGAACGACCCCCGTCCCCTTACCCCTCAGTTTTTCTTTTTCTTTTTTTTTTTTTTTTTTTGGTTTTTTCTCTGTGTTGTTTTGTTTGGTTTCCTCCCCTGGAGTGCAGACTCGCAGTGTGTAACCCCTTTTTTGAGTCGTACAGACCCCCCTTTCTGTTTCTCCCCCCCCGACGCACCACTCCTTTCTCCCTCATTCGTCGCCCTTTCCTTTTTTGTAGGTTTTTCCTTTTCTTCGTTTGCGCCAAGTTCACCGTCACGTCCTCTCCTCTCTCCGAATACGAGGACGCTTTTCTCTCTCCTCTTTGATGCCCCCCCCTGGCACTTCTCATCGTGACGGAGTTCCGTTTCAACCACCCACCCAGCGTGGACCCCTCTTTTCCCCTAAAATCTCCTTGGGAAGATTGCTCCCCAGAGTCGGAGAGGCTTTTTTTTCCCCCCACGTCGTTTTTTTCCACGCCCTCCCGATGAAATGGAATTCTCTCCCCCCCCATGTCCGAAGGAGAAGATCTTCCCCACCGTGTTGCGACTTTTTTTCATCAAACGAACCCCTTCCTTTGCTCCTTCCTTCTAGAGGAATTGCCCCCCCACTCCGATGCTGGGCTTCTCCTGAGACCCCGAGACTCACAAGAAATGCCAGTTTTGCGGGGTTTTTCACGTCAATGATAATCCACGCTGTTCTTACCTGATCCTCGAAGAGTTCTCCTTCCCTCCGTCCCCGAGAATTTTAGACCCCCCCTGAAGGTCTCAGCCTCTTAATTAGTTAATCCATCGCTTGATTTTCGAAAACCAACACCATCTCTTTTATTCAATCCCGCACCCCCTGCTCCGTCTTTATTTGCTCAAACTGCCCGGCCCCGCTTTGCCCCTCAGACAAAGGATACTGACACTTTCCTTCTTTTTTCCCAAATTCCCTTTTTCAGCTTTAAACCGACCCCCTAGCCCATTTCCTCTCTATATTTTCCTCTTGTTTTTTTTTATCGAGATCGATGATGGTCGTGTGTTTTTTTTTAGACGAGATCAGGTGGCACTTTCCTTTCCCTCCGGAAGACGTTCCTTCCCTTGCCCGGATCTCCCAGTTTCATTTGTTCTTTTTTTAAAACTAACACAAATTCCTCCATCGCAGATTGCGTTTTTATCATGTTTCTCTGGTTTTTTTTTCATCCAGGGAGGAGGAACTTCCCTGTAGTTTAAAATAACAGAGAATCCTTCCTTCTTGATGTGTTTTTTTTGGTTTTTCCTTTATTAAATTCAACTGTGACTCCGTCTCCTGTCTCTTTCTTTCCCGTGTACTTCTCACCCTTTCCCCTTGAATTTTACGCACCAAGCTGCATTAGGGTCGATGATGTAGCTTTTTCTTCCCGTGAGAGACAATTCGCTTTTCTTTCCCCCAATAAGATAGTCTCTGAATCGTACGCGACCACGGAGCGGGTCTCCCCGCTTGTCGCGTAACTGGTCTCCCCCGTACGAAGGTCGCTAACAGTATGTGACTCTTCCCTTCATCTCAGTAGTTTGCGAGACCTTTTTTCTTACTACCTAATCAGGATCCTGGTGCGAGACCTTCCCCCCTTCTTGAAGTCAAGCTTTTGTAAACTCCTTTGGGTGGGGATGTCTCCCTTGACTTTTCGTCTAAGAGCGTCGCTTACCATCCGTTCCCACGCTTCCACGCCAGCTGCTAAGAAGAGATTCTTATGGAGATTTACTCTTTTAGTTAGGTTCTTCCCCTCCAGAGTACCTCTCCTTCAACACTCAGCGTCGCTAGAGGCCTCCCCCCTTGTGTTTTTCGTATTGGTGTGGCCAGAATTTTCCACATGACTTTGATTTTGAAGAATTACCTGCGTAGTATTCATTCTCTCCCTCGGGAGGGCCCATCAGAAGATGGTCTGTCGGGGAGATATAAGTCCACGTCGTCTGGATACAATATGTTCGATTTTCAGATGCGCCTTTGCTACGCTCCCTTCCTTATTATTTAGGCGGCCGTTTTTCGAAAATATCTTTTGAACCCTCAAGTGCGGTCCATATTTTGCCAGATAATCGAAGATAAATGTGTCGCCTCCTATTTTTCTTTTTTTTGTATGCGGCATTAAGGTAGGAATTGGCGATTCCCTTTCGCCAAATTCCCCCTTCCTTCTTTCTTTTTTGGCGCTATCTATCGAATGGGTTGTCCACCTTTTGTTGTCATAATGGAACTCTCCCCTTTGGTAGAGCAATCGCCTTTTTTTTTTGTCTCGTCCGGTTTGACTTTGCCCGCTTTCTTTCCTCCTCACTCGAAAGGCGATTTTCCGTCCGTTTGGATTCTTCTCTGGAAAGAATTTTTTTCCCTTTTTCAGTGGTCAAGCTCCTTTCCCCCATTATTCTAGACTTCTCCATGAAATAGAAATGGCCGGCTGATTCTGTAGTAACAATGTTTCTTTCCATTAGGCGCACCGTAGCGCTTTCATAAGGATCTTCCGACTCGCGTCTGCTGGGTTTGATTGTCTAATTTGAGCTAGCGATCCTCGCCCCCGTCCTCAAAACCTTTTCGAAAGAGTGCGTTTCTTTTTGGTTGTCGTTTTGCAGTGTTTTGGAGAGGGTCCTGAGACACTTGCCCTTCCGTCCCACGGCTGATGTTTCCTTCTTTATGTATTCCAGCAGCTTCATAAAAGCCCCGCCTCGTGCATTTCCCCCCCCGTTAGAGATTCGTCCTCGCAAACAGTGATCCCCCCCTGAATGTCCCCGGCCTTCAAGATTGAGTGTGTGGCTTTCTTTTCCGCACTCTGCGGGAGAAGAAGATGTGCTCTTGAATTCCGATGGATGCTTTCTTCTTTTTTTTTTAACTAGTCGGATGTTGCGCGGATATACCTTTTGAAGGCCGACGTAGTCTCTTAGCTTAAAGGATGATCGGGCCCCCCCCCCTAATGATCTGCCGGTGTTCTCTCTATCCCGTAGGTTTTACTCCGCATTTGAATACGACCGCTCTCTCCCTCGTCATTTTCGTTAGCATCCTTTTCTTTTGAATGTCCCTTTTTCCCTGGCGCCACTTTGTTGAGCGCGTCAACTACGATTTTTTTTTGGAGCACGACCTTTTATATCATCGCATCCGAGCCCATCTTCGTTTATGGAATTCCCGAAATGTTCCCCATTCTTTAACACCTTTTCCCACGAGTTTTTTCTAGTATACAAGGCAGCGACTTTTGCAGAATCATAGGCGTCAAGCATTTCCTCTCGAACGGTTTTCCTTGCCCCCAGACAGACCCAATTCCTTGAAAATGTCCTTTCCCTGCCTTTGGGACCAGGATACCCCTTCTCCCTTTGACCCACTCCTGAGGCCTCTTCTCTTTGTTTCCAATATTGAGTTTTTCTTCTACGTTTTTTCCCTTCTGCTTGGGATTTGATGGACTTCATTGCTTCCAGCGGACCGTTCTTGAAAGTAATTTTGCATTAGCCCCTCTCCTATCCCGTTTACCCTTTCCCCAGCGCCCCAGGTGGCTGGGGGATTTTTCTGGAAGAATTCTCGGTTTGTGTCGCACACGACCCGAGCCCCTCTGCACAGCGCGAGAATAACCGCTATTCCTCCCAGTGTTGCGGTGACTCCCTTTCGACAAAGTTTCTTCTCCTTCGTAGGCAGACTAGGAAACAGTCCGTTCCTGAGTCCCAAGGTTCCTCTTTGTCCGCTGCCTGACGAAACGCACTCCCCAAGACCCTTTCAAGCACCAGATGATCCCCGATGAAACGTTGCCTGCCGCCATACGTGTGAACACGGCGAGCGAAAACAGCCCTCTAAATTTTCGATCTACAACATCTCCCTCCTATGTTCTCCCCCCTGACGGGGTGGAGAAGCCCATATTCATCTCTTCCAGATCTGTCTGTCTTTGCCGTCATAACCTGCCGCTTCCAAATCCGTGCCTTTTTGGCACATTTCGTCAGCTTCCCCCCCTATTGGGCTTAGACGTAATCTTTTTTACTCCGCTTATAGGCGGAAGGCTCGACTTAATAACGTTACCTGCCGTCTTGCAATTTCTTACGCAAGTTTGGTACTTTCTGCGGAATTCAAGCCCCCACGGCCACCCCTCGGTTGCAATGGATCCTCAGACACCGACCGAAACTCATGAGCTGGTTCCTCCCGTACAGATATTTCTGGCGTTCGTCCCCCTCCTTTTTCTTTTTTGTGGACTTTTCTGAGAGTAGTAGTCGACGTTTACCCCCCCCCCCCCAGTTCCTGAGTCTTTGTGTAGAGTTCTCCCCGAGTCTGCCGGAAACCACAGCGGTGGCCGGGGGCTTCCCTTGCCTAGACCTCACGTAGCAGTTTACCCCACCTTTGGTTTGCGGACCACCGACTCCCGTTTGCCCCCGCATTTTCACATTAGGTTTTTGCTTAATCTTTCCCATAAGATTCGCCCCGGCGCCTTAATCCGGCGACGAAGTGCTGATTGTTGCCCCTTGCTCCATGCAAGATGGAAGGATGGTGACGCAACCCCCCTTACGATCTCGCCGGCGATCGTAGGATGATAAAACCCCCGGAAGGCTCGAGGTCTATGGTTAGGAGTTAGAAGTTTATGAGCTATTCTTCTTTTCTTGCCGATGTTCAAAATTGTTTTTTTCGTCCGCACAACACCCCACCCCCACCCCCCCCCCCCCCCAAGTTTAATCCCTCATTATGGGAGGGACATGATCTGGTTGCCGTTCTTAACATGAGAGAAAATTTAACCCATTTTTTCCTCGAGGAAAGGACTTTCGCATTATGCTCAAGGAGAGGTAAGGTCCTCCGGGGAACCTAAAGCTCGGGATACAAAGAAAAAAGTCCCGTCCTTACAGCCCGGTGGGGTTCCCGAGCACCGAGAGGGGCACTTGCTACGAGAGGCGCAAGGCCGTGTCGTGCTCCGGAGGGCGGGAGGGGGTCGCAGCCCCCCCACCCAGATTTCTGCTTGCCCCGCGACCCACCGGCTCTTTGACGGTCCCGGTGACTTTCAGCGTTTTTCCTCACGAACCTTTGCACTCCGGTGTCCGGTGGTGGTAGGCTGCGAAGGGGATGTATGATGTGGGGTGGGGTTTCTGTTTTTAGCAGCTCGCTGATGTCGCCCCCACTCGAATTCCTCCGTTTTAGACCGTCCCTACCAGGAACTGATCACCTTCCTAGACCCGTCGTTCTTTGAGAAGTAATCGCCCTGCGTTCCTTCCTGTGGCGGCCTTCTCTTCCCTGACAATGAATTGCACGCTCCCTTCCCCCCGGTTTCTTTTAACACCCGGATCTGCTCTGTAGCTGCCCTTGTTCTCCCCTATTTTCCCCACTGTTGTCCGTTCTCCTTTTGGAGGTATTTCCCTTTGAAGGGCATCCTCCTCAGAAGCTTGTTGATCCCCTCCTTCGATCACGCTTTCCCCCCAACCTCGATCCGTTCTTTTTGCTGCCGATGATCCCCAACACGTGGCTCAAGTTTTCCTCCTACTTTATTTTGCCATGCCCAGCTCCGCGACAGGAGTTCTCCTGTTTAATTTTCTCTTCACCTCCGATCGGATCATTTACGTGCGTTTCTGCCGAAAGACCCCCCCCTTTCTATACTGAGTTGTCCTATCTCCCCCCCTTTTCCCCCCTCCGTCTTTTTTCCTCTCCCGGACGTCAACTGGAGCCTGCTGCTTTCGCTTAGAAGGCTTTCCCCACTAAAAATCGAAAGCGGATACCTCCCCCTTTTCGCCTGTGCGAAGGATGTTTCTTGTTTTCCGACTCCCACACCCTACGACTTATTTGAACCCCAAATCACGGTTCACTTGTTTTCTCCTCGAGCTCTCACCCTCTGTGATGAATCTTAGGTTCCTTTTTTCCCCTGTTCACTACCTAGACTTAAATACAGCAATTTTCCTGCGTGGGACTATGTCACTTCTGACCCCCTGCCCTTCCCAAGGAAAAACCGTTCCTCTCGATGGTCTCCCCTTTTTTTTGTGTTTTTTGGTCGAGGTTCTCCTTAAACTCACGATTCGAGATACGAAGGCCCTCTCAGCTCGCTCTGTCGGCCTCCTCGCCCTCTTTCTCCGTCTCACGAGCATGGTTGTCCTCAGGCTCTCCCCCTCTGCCAAGGTTTATTCTTTTCTTCTCGCATTTTTCCCGATTTGACCTGTATTAGTCCCCCAGTTTGTCACCCCTCCTTTTTTTCACTTTACCCACCACGCCGTGGAAACACTTCTTTTCCTTTTCTGAAATCGTCTCTTGCCTTCGTGACAAGTATCAACCTCGATTTTCTTTCCTCCCCGCTTGCGATTTGAGATCAAAAAGACGAGGCTCTTTGTTTTTGGGAGAAGGGTTCCCCAGACGCACTGCTCCCCTGATTATCTAAGCGCCAACCAATTTGCAGAAGTTGAATTTCCCCCTCCCAGTCTCCCCCGCGATTGACGACAACTTTCCTTCAGATTCAAACCCTTCCGGCGCATTCTCTGACCTGGCTAAACGGACGCCTCTCCTGTAGAGAGTGCACATGTCGGTAGTTTGTCCCTCATACCTTTTCGCACCCCTTTTTGTACTTTTCCCTCCTCCCTCGCTGTCCGTAGCCCCCCCAACGCGTGAAATGTGAGTCCGCGAACATAGCCTTCTCCAAGAGCGGTTTTTCGTTTTTTCGACAAATCACGCCTTTTTTTCCCACAAATCACGGTTTCGATGATGACCGCTGATGAACTTTATTCTTTTTTCTCATTCCAAGACGTGTTCTCCACCTCCTTACAAACTATGGATTGGGACGAATGCTCGGTTTTCGTAGTTGGTTATACTTCAGGAGCGATTTTTGCAAATGGTCCCTGAAGATCTTCTAGAGCTTACTCCCGGGTCAGAGGGTATTAAGAGCGGAGTACCTGGCAATCGATGGCCTTGAGAACGCCTCGTCCGGGATACACCCACACTTTGGGGACTTACTTGTGCCTGACAAGCCTTTTCCCTCCTTGATGAACCCACCTTCGCTTCGATTCTCCGACCGCTTGCCTCCACGCCGAGATGAATTTTTCATCTTTCCCAAGCATCGAGTTGCACTTGGCCATTTCCAGTGGCTCCCCAGAGCTTTTCCAACCGAAAAAGCTCCTTTTCTTCTTCCAGTAATAATCGGAAATTGACCTCCCCCCACTCAGATGTCTTCTACTATCCCTCCGAAAGCCTTATCCCCCTCCTTTTTTTGCGCGGCACTTCGTCCCCCCTCCCCCGGAATTCTAAAGAGTAGCCTGGAAGCTTAGATGAAGGTTCCTAGTCGATCATCTACCCCAGAAAGCAGGAGCTTTTCGGTACGCCCTGGAATGAAGTTATCTCGCTTGCTTTTCCCCCCACCAGAGCATTGCTCAGCCCCCGCAACTCTCATCGAGCCATTTTTCCCAATCGCGCGCGACAGCTTTGCTGACGCCTCAGGCTTACACCCTTCCTGGTGAACCACGGGCCGTCGGCTACCCCAAAGACCCAGCGACCCCTCCCCTCTTTCCTCTTTTTATAATCCATAAGTGTTTTTTTTTTTTTTTTTTGTGAGAGATCTCGCCTCGTTTTTTTTTCTGTGGGTTTCTTTGGATCCCCTTGCCCTGTCAAATATGAGTTCACTGAGGCTTCAAGTGTCCCTTCATCGCACCTCCTGTCTGCGGTTTTCGACCCCCCAAACCATTTGACAGCCTCTCCTATTGACGTTTGATTATCAATGCTCTTTTGTTTCTTTTTCACTCCTTTTTTTGCTTGTTTCTTCGTGGGTGGTTTTGGCAAATTCCGTCGTACCTTCCTCTCCTTTTCCTATTTCGTGGTTGACTTATTTTCTTAGTTTTTTTGAAGCCTGCAGATCCCCGCCCCCCCCGCGCTATCTCTTCGCTCATGCGTGGTCGGTCTCAACGGACGGTCACCGAGCCCCCCCCCACCTGCAGTCCCGATGTTTGCTCTTATGGTTTTAGAACCCCTTGAGCAAGCACCTTTCCTCCCGGGGGTGATCCACTTGGAGGATCTCTGAATTTTTTGGAAAATGTTTCTGTTAGGTTCGTTTTTTTCAAGACCGCATCTTTGCGCGCCGAAATGTTTAGTCGTTCCGGTTTTGTCAAGGTTGATCTGTCCCATTCTCCTTCTGTTTAGCAGACCGTCGCCTCCCCCCCTCAGTGAGAATGTTTTGCGAGCCCTGACACCTCATTTGCTCACAATCAGGGTAAGATTTTTGGTTGTTTCTCCGTCTCGGGATCAGAGCAGAGATGCTGTTTTTTGCCCTCTCACCTCATTCCTAGCTCTGGCGTTTCTCTAGTTTGCGCCGCTTAAGCCTGCCTTTATTGTGGATTGTGTTCCCATCAACAAAGCTCGATCCTTCCCCCCGCGAAGAGATAGTCGTTTTTCTCTCTTTTGGCAGCTTCCTCCCATGATTTGCTTTTAAGACCCACGTCCCTCCCGAGTATTCATCGCGCCGTTTATTATGGCAATCTCATTTCCCCAGTTTGTACCCCTTTCCCTTTCCAACGTTTTTTTCGCCCCCATGCCTTCTCCCTTACGATTAGAATAGTGTTTGGAAGAGACTCTTCTATCGCGTACTATTTTTTTTTCCCCGATAACCGATCCCAGGCGGACATGCAATTCTCCTTTTCTAAGGCGGCTTAAAGTGGCGTCCTTTTTCTATAGTGCATTAAGATAGGTTTTTCTTCTTCGTTGCATTAGGAATTCAACACTTCCTTCTCTTTTGTTGAGGAGCTACTTTCGCTTTGTTTTTTCTTAGTTTGTTACACTTTTTTAATGACATGCTCCTTTTTGATCTATTTCTCCGTTAGATCTCGTGTTGATGGTCGATGACGACTCACAGTAGACCTGTCCCCTGTGATTTTCTTTCCTCGTGTTGCGCCCAGTGCGTGCCGATTATTCCTCATAGGATTGAGACGTAATTATAAACTTCCTCATTGGAGCGCTTTTCTCCCTTTCTTCTATAGGGCTGTGTTCTTCCTCTGTCCGCCGAGGAACGAACTGAGCTACCTATTGGCGTTTTTAGGATTTCCCAGAGATAATCCTCTTACGACCCTATTGGTGACTGGGTTTTCTTCTCTTTGTGTAGGTTCAGATCCCATTGTCACCTCTTTCCCAATGGTGTTTAGGTTAATGGCCTATGATTCCCACGTATCGTAACAATTCCCCCGGTGCTGGTTAACGAAGGTGTCTTATACTGTCCCGAAGCCAAGAGTTCCCGTGAATTTTTCCCCTTCGTGAGTGAGTGGTTGCGTCGTGTGGGGCTCTCACCGAATGTTGTTAGGTGCTTTCTCTTTTCCTAGCTGGTTTGCATGTGTCATTTGTTATCCGTTCTCTCGACGGAGCTCCTTTTTGACGACTCAGACGTCGCGTACGCGTCAAAGGAGCGATAGGACCCCTCCTGATAGACCTTGTTTTCCATCAAGTCTATAGATTTTTCCCCCGTTGTCTCAACGGTCCCATTTCTCCTGTTCGCAGTGGAATTTTTACTCCTGATGAGACTTTCTTTTTGGAGCGACGTATGCTTCTTCCTCTTCCTTATGATTTGTTGGGTTTCGTTTTTTTATCTTCCTCCCCAGTTAGCTCCACCGTTCTTTTGCTGGACAATTCACCCGACCGCCTCCCCCCCCCCCTTTTTCCAACGGACCCACCAACGTGGTTTTTTTAGTCTCTGGACTAATCTCGTGCCAATTGGCACCTTCCCGCGTGAAACCCTTTTCCTAACTCACTTTTTCCCCTCACCCATGAATCGACGGTAAGGAGTAGCCTCCTCAACACTCCAGATCCTTCCGTGTTAACATTATTCTTTGTGGAAGACCTTTCCCCCCCAGATGGAGAGGTCATCTCTGGATTTTTGTTTTCCCCAGAGTATTTAATCTTTTCCTTTTTTCAACGCGTCATTCTCAAAGGTTACTTCTTTGTTGGGCTCCCCGTCTTCGATAGGGTTTATCCTCCGCTCAATCACCGCTTTCGTTCGATATATCCGGACAGTCCTTTGCCTCAAACTCCGATTCCGGAGTCCTTTCTCCGGACCCTTTGACAGTCTTCGTCCCGTTCTCTTCCCCTCATCGAAGGTCACGTTTCCGTCCCCTTCCCAACGGTTGCATATTTTGCTCGCAGCTGACTCCCTTTAGTGCAATAGTCCTTCCGTTCCTCCCTGTCAGAGCCGCCGATGACCCGTTTTTCCCTCCTTGTGAACATGGATCTTCCTCAGCAAAAGTAGTGTTCGACCCCCCCCCCCCCCCCCCCCCATAGCCCGCGCTTTCCCCTTCGAGTTGGGAGCTCGACTGATCCTCGTGTGTTGATATGCTTTCCTTCCCCGGCAGTTTTCAAATAGTGCCTTAGATCTTCCATGTCCCTCTGCTCTATGAGTCCGCTATTCGGAGATCCCCCGTAACCCCTTGACCCCCTGCAAAGTCTGTCTTCCTTTCCCTTGGTAAATGCTTCCTTTTTTTCGTTCCACTGAAAACTTCCAACGGTTCCCAGTTCGATATTCCACCCCGCTCCAATTTAAGCTTGTCTAAAAGTTCCGAATCTTCCCTTCCCCTCCCCCCCTTTGTTGTTGTTGAGCTACTCTTCCGGTTTTCTTTAGAAAGTTAGGCCCCTCTTGTGTCTATTCTGAGTTTTCCCCCCCGTTGATTGGCAGTACGCAGAAGTTTCCCCCCCCCTTTCTTCAAAAAGAAGCCTTTCCTACATTGGTACCGTTGACCTTCATCGCCGCTTTCGTTTTCCCACTCCGTTTACTACGAATCAGCGATCTGTCCTGGTTTACAATGTCCAGTCATTGGGCGCGTGCTGTTCCCCCTCGCTCTTTCACGCCGTCGCGAGATTTATCCCACGGTAGCTAAGCTCGAGGTCCGATGTTGTTCTCATACGGGGAGAGTATGTTTTTTTTCCGCGTTCCAACATGCGGCCTTGTTTCCAAGTAATATGACCTGCGAGGGTCAGGTACCCCCTCCCCTTATCCTTTTCGCAACTTGAGCGTAATATTGCGCACTCCCCGCACCCGTTTCCGTCCCTCTGCCCTGATTCGGGGATCTCCCTTTCCGCTCGGTCCCGGGATCCAACCTACGCGGATCGGTTACGGCCGCTGCCTTCGATCCTTAGACCGGCTTGGTCCGCGTGAGGTTTTTTACACCCCCGACTCTTTTCTCCCCGACCAGGCGTTTCCATTTAAACAGGTGGAGCTTCCCCCTTGCTCGAGTCCCTGACTTTTTCAAGTCCGGGTCGCAAAGCGCATTGCTTAGCATCGACCTCGACCGGCTCGGAGAATACGCCCTCCCTTCAAGGACTCACCTCTTTTTTAGAGTCGGCTTGTTTTTTAGACGTAAAAGGCAAGGAGGGAATTTTTTCATGTTGCTTTAAGTTGTTAGACCTAATGAAGTGCCCCGATGCGGTGCCCTCCCCGCTTTCTATACGCTCTTCTTTTTTACATCAGAGTTGAAAACCCCCCCTTTGTAAGTTGTAGACTTTGGAGGACTGTTCCCGTGACTTCATACGAAGACCGAGGGGCGGAGCCCCTATATATTACGATCACCAACCAACATATCGTTTTTATCTCTCGATTCAACCCATGGCGAAATTCTTTATCTGAGGAACGTTCAAGATCCGCGAGGGAGTTCGTTCTCTCCGACGTCGTAACTCCGATCTTCCTCCTTTACAGTGCTGAGGTCATTAGATGAGAGACGTGCCCACCCCGTTTAGATGTATGAGTTTTTTGCGTGCCGCCGTTTCCCTGATCAGCGACGTGGCCCTTCCCAGGATCTCGCGCCCTTCTATTCTTTTGTCCCACTCCCGTCAGACAGCGGCAGAGACTCTCCTCCTCGGTCGCCGGGTTCGAGGTCGGTTTACGCACCCCTCACCAGCACAGGCTTCGTCACCCTATCAATAAGTGTCTTTCTCCTCGAGCAGCTAACCTTCCTTGATTGACAGAGGAACTTTTCGCTTTGGGATCTAGTAATTAACGCCCCCTACACCGATAATCCATTGGCCCTTCCCGGGGCTTCTGCCGAGTAAACCGTCCTCTCCCAGTAAACCAACACCGCCGTGACGCTATGAGGTCTTGTCTCCAAATCCCTTGATGCTAAAGATCTACTTCATGTAATGATGCATCCCTCATGCTTTTGTCCCCTTCTTTGCAAATAATGCGAAAGCTCCCCATGCGCTGAGTTTCTCTTTTCCCTTTTGCCCTGCCTGATTTTGCCCTTTTTCTTTCACCGCAAGTGAACTTTCCACTTTCTGTTGACTTCCACGCCGCCCTACAACACCTGCGTAGGCTTATTTTAGTCGTGCCCAGCGCGCCAACTTTATGCTGCAAATGCAGCTTTGTGATATCCCACTTTTTCCCCGTTTTGACTGTCTTTTGAGAAAGGGGATCCCTTTCATGCTCAGAAAGGGAGAGCCGATACGCGACCCGCGCTTTTCGTTGAATTGCTCATTTTCAACGCCCGATTTGTAAACCCCTTCTGCCCTTTCTTCCAGCGGGCAAGGTCCCGGCCTGATGTAGGTCAAGCTATTTTGCTCTAATCGTCGAACAACCTTATTTCCTTGAAATAATAAGAGATTACGCCCCCACCCTAGAGAATCGACCGCGTTTCCCCCCTCCTTACCGTAATCCCGTAGAGACCCTGCCCCAATTGAGATTGGACCCTTTTCAAGAACGGAGCTCCTCCTACTAGCAGGACAATTTTTTTCTCAAGACCATGCATTTTAACCATCGTACTACAGTCTCGCGTCCGCCTCGAGATGCGCGTTCCTAGTGTTTCATCGAGCTTAGTGGTCGAAATGCACGAAGCTCCGTCGCTTTTTTGGCGTCCGAACGCCTTTTCTCGTAGACGGTTGTGCTTTCCGCTGGCCGAGTTCGTCCTTCCTCCATCGAACGCCCCTAGTCGCCTCTCAACACACCCCCCGAGTGTCCTCTTTGTACTCCAAGCGCGGGGCGGACTTATCTCCCCGTTCCTCTCGCCGCGGTTTTTGCGACCCGTATCTCGACCATCATAGAGGAACTTTCAGAGCGCCCCTTTGTCTTTACGGGTTGCCCCTTGCTCGCCCCTGCTTTGTTACCCTTCCCCCCCGTGATCGTGAGCCCCCCCGGAGTCGCCCCCCTTGAACAATAAAAAGGTTTTTGTTGAGATCCGTCTTCCCCAAAATTGAACACAGCGATCACTCAGCTTTTTCGCCGGAAAGTAACGTGCTCCCCCCCTTTTGCGGAACGATGAGCGGCGGCCTCTTTCGTCTTCCTTTTTCTCTTAGAAGAAGCGCACCCCCCGAGACCGACGGCGAGGAGTCGACTTTCCTTTCCCGTGATAATCACTCGATTATTTCCACCACCCCCCCAGCGAATTGACTCTCCCTTTCCTCCTATCTCCTGTGAAGTTCTGCTCCCATCGGGTGCGCTGGAATGCGTTACATTTCGACTCATTCGGCGCTCTCCCCTGCCAAGTGAGGGAAGATGTTGTATCCCTTCCCACCCAAGCCGCTCGAATCTCTTATTCCCTGTTGTTGTTGTCTTGCTGGATCGTGTTTTCCTTTTGCTGTGGTTAGAGACTACTTTCACTTTTAAAGCAGGACGACTGTGTCAGATTCCCCTTATCGGTCGCTTTCGCTTTTTCAATTTCCAGAAATACCCAACTTCCCCGCGATGCCTCTTTGCTGGCGTCGCAATGCATGTTCTTTTTTGTTCATTACAGTCCAAGCCGATTAGACCTCCTTCACGTCGCTACATCGCCTCTGGCTTTTTGTGCTCTTTTCTAAGTGAACCTCATCGGTACTCGGCGTTCCTTGCGTGCGCGATCATCTTGCGTTTATTTTTCTTTCGGCTCCAACCGGGCTCTGTTTTCGCTTTTTGTTTGTATGCTTTTCCTTCGTGTGAAGTGTGGTGTTTTCTTTCCGCGAGTTGATTTTTATGTCCCCCATTTCGCACGCGCTTTTTTTTTGTCTTTGATTAAAAAGCGGTCCTTCACCTTTTACCGGATAAGGTCGTTTTTACTCTCTTCAATGTGTCTCTAGTCTGCTTTTTTTTTTCTGGGTTTGCCCCGACGTCCGAGAATCCTCCAGTTTCTTTTGTCAGGAAACCAGATAATGGAGTCCCTTTTCCCGTTTTCTGGGTGTTGCTCCCTTCCTCGGCGTTTCGAAGATGCGGCTGCTCACCCGCAGCCCTCTCAGCGTCTGGTCTTCTGATAGTAGCCGCCTTGTATTTTCAATTGGGCGAAAAAGCAGCCTCCCGATCTGCGAGAGCGTCGTAATCTTTTCGTGATCGTTCTTTAGACCAACTTTCTTTTCGACGCAAATTCAATTGCTGATCTTCCTTGGACGTTCGTATTTTTCCTCGCGTGGTTCTGGATTTTAGCGAAGTCCCCCTTACGGTGCGCCTGCCATTTCTTACCTCTTCTTTTTTTTTTTGAGCACTGACGCTCTTCTTCTTAGGCGGCTTTTGTGCGAACACCGCTTCGGAATCGAACCCGAAACTGGCCTTTTTATTTACCTCAAGGCGCACCGTTTTTTGACCCGTCAGACTTCGTGCGTGCCGAGTTATTTTGCTTTTTTCGTGCTCTTTCGGGCCCCAATTCCACATTCGCTTTTTTGTGCGGAGTACTTTCTCCTGGCGGTGGCTCTTTTTTGCCACGTTGCTCAGGACCCTGCGCCTCGGCTGGTTCGCCCTCCCCGCTTTGCGCTCATAGCCTGTTTGATGCGTCTCGAAGTTCAGAATACGACACTGATCTTTCACGGCTTTGTCCCGTAGTATCTTGTACCTCCCTTTTTTCCTAACTGGCGATTGGCCGCGTTATTCCCCATCTTTGAGACTGTCCGCCCCGAACTCAGAACTTGGCGACTGGCGCTATTTGATTCATGCTTGATGTCATGCCCTTCGCAATCGTCGCGCTGCATAGAGACTCGAGTCGATCCCTTTTTTGGGTTGTCTGTATTGTCTGACTATCTCTCCTAGATGGGCCCGCGACACTCTTTCTTTTGTTTTCTTGGAGGGGGGAGTTTTCGAGTTTCAGAGCAACTGCCCCGCTCCCTAGCGGATAGTATGGCATTGTATTTTGGATTACCGCGCTAGCATTCACGCGCTGAAGTCCACATCACGACGGGCTCTCGTGAGACTCCACCGTGAACTCGTGTGGTTTTTCCTGAAAATTCAGAGGGTTCTGTGTGCGTCCTTATCCCTTTCCGCCGCAGTCTCTCTGTATAGTTTTTGATTGGACGTTTTTTTTGCATGGTTAGTACCCGTTGACTCTCGTCGATTTCTTCCAGAGTCGCGTCTGCTTTGGGCCGGCGGATTCTACCACACTCATGATAGTGCGCGTTTCTCCACGGAAGTTTCCAATCGACCTTTGCCCAAGTCTTCGAGAACGCGTCCGATCTCCCCGTTTGAATTTCCTAATATGCTTTCGACTGCACGGTTGATCGGTCCTTTCCTAATTATTGTTTGGTTCCTTATTGATACGAAGATCGATCGAGGGCAATTAGTTCAATGGATGGACATTCCCCCTCTTTTCCCCCAATTATTAAAACGGAACAATTGTGCGAGTATACACTGGGCAGGACCCCATTTCTCTTACACCCCAGATGATGCACGGCCGAGCTTTCCAGGATTGGCACGAAGCCAACATTCAGGTCATGCGCTTTTTTTTTTTTTTTTTCCTTTTTTGATTTTTGCCGGATGGGGGGGTTTTTTCTCCTTGCTGTTTTAATGAGTCGTTTACCCAAACCGCGACGTAGTAGAGTGAGACTGTCATGATGCCCGTTCCCAGTGAGAGATTCTTTTTGCTCTATGATTTATTGCGCGCTCTGACCACCCGGTTTACCAACGTCAGATTTGAACCCCTCATCGATCACCCCCAATCTAAGGTTGTTTTCTCGAACTCGACTCCCGAGTGGTTGGTTTCTCGAACTCCCGAGAAGAGCTCTCTATACCTGGCACATCTCCCGAGGCAATAAACGATAGTACACGTTGTAGTTTCCTACCGGTTCCCCGCTCGACTCCTCCCTCCCGGAGAATCTCCTTCTCCTCTTTCCTTTTTCCCATACTGTGATCGCGGTGGAGGCAGATTCCTTGTCCCCCTCTCTCAATATTAACCTTTCCCTCCCGCCTCCCGAGGACAGTGGATCCGCACTTAGTGACTATTCTAGATCACAGCCTCACCCTTCTGCGAACCTTCCCCCTTCGTTGGTGTATTTTTTTTTGGGTTTTTTTTGTTTCGTTACTTCATACCACTTTGGTAGCAGACTTCTTCTCGCTGTTTCTTCCCTCTCTTGAGGATTGCTTTCCTACACCCCAATTGTGTCGCTGTCCAATAGTGTTTTTCCAGTGTCGTCAAAGCGCGCGATGTTCTCAGTCTTTTTTCTCTTGCGCGTAGGTATCTTATTAATCCCCTTCCCAATGAGGCACTGCGTCGGTTTGAAGCAATTGTTGTGCATTCATCCCTCCCCACTCTTTTGAAGGGCGATAGCCCCCCTCTCCGCCAGATTGGCAGAAAATGTCTAAGATATATACTTTTCCTCCCCCCCTGTTTTTTTTTTTCCCCTTTTTTTGTTTTTGTTGTTGTTGCTCTATCTCTTATCAGTTCTCTTTTTTGTGGGTCGGTATTGCGCCGTGGCCCCTACTTTTGCCCGTGGCTGTCCGCAGACTCCCTTTTCGAAAAACTCCTTTTCCTCCATTTTGTCCCGGAGGCCTTAATCGTCCCTTCCTCGCGGCGACCCTTCCCCCTGAACTCCTCTGATCTCTGAATGGCCTCCCTGTCTTTGGTCCCTCGATTTAGTAAGAATCTCAGCCGGTCCTCTTCGCCTTCCTCTAGTATTGTCCCCCCACGGCGAGGAAACGCTTTGTCGATGATTCTCCCCGTTTCGTTTTTCTTGCCTGTTCTTTTTTCCCCCGATTTTCAAGAAGTATGATGCCGTACTTTTTTTTTTCATCGGCCGTCTGTCTGAATTGACGCTCTGGGATTTTTTTTTCCTCCCCTGCGTTTCCTCGCCCCCTTTTTTTATAGCGGAAACTTCCGGATGTCGATTCGCCTCATAAGGCTATCTCTTTGCCCTTTTCTTTACTCCCCCCCCCGCCTCTTCCTCCTCCTGTTCTGCTCTAGATTGATTCTCGATCGTGATTCTTTTCCTTTCTGTCGAGCACCCAACCGCTCTCCTTTTTCCGCGACCAACGGAGCTGGTTGTCCCCTTTGCTCTTGCTTTTTGTGAGAGGCGCCCTCCATCCGGTGTTTCTAGACGCGCATCTCTTCGTTTCCCTCCCTCGCCACGGAAGACCCGGAGTTAAACGCCCCTTCCTTAGCCCGTCGAGTTGTGTTCGCGGCGTCTTCTAGTAAATTTGTGTCGATTTTCATTCCGTGGCGGCCCCTTTTGATCCGCCCTCCCCCTTTCCACTTGCAGCTGCGGCCGGTGCAGCATAGCTTGCTCCGTGTCGCCGTTGTGAGCTGATTTGTATTTCCCTCTCCCCCCCTTTTTCCGTTTTTTGCCGTAACTTTTTTTTTCCTGTTTTTTCGGTTAATGACCTCTCAGCTTGTTCGAGAGATTTATTCCCGTCTCCAATTTTCTTCACCCCAAATCTATATTTCCTTCGTTCTTTCCGACCCACCCACCCGTTTTTTTTCCTTCCCCTTTCCTTTCTCTGAGGAACATGCACCAAAGTTTACAGGGACGCGTTACATATGACTGCTTTAGTCAAAGCTGTGTTTTTCTAAGGAGTGCCTTTACCATGCCCCCCGGTTCGTTTTTTTGATCTTTTTTTTTTCCGCTCCCGCCGTTGACGCGGTAGTGTCCGGAACTTAAAAAGGCCTCGCTCTCGCGCAGTCTCCAATCCCCCTTACAGTTTCCCTCCATTCTCTAGGATTGCTTTCTTTCCTTTTAGACGCCAAACTTTGATTACCACCTTAACGAGTCTATTACGTTGGGCACTCGAGATCACCTTTTTTCTCTCTGCTATTTCCCTGTGCTGTCCTGCTGATTTCCCCTCATCCCTGCACTTACGCCTGGCCGCTTGCAGTGGCCCCGCCCTCGACCAACCCCCGACCAAGAAACACCATCTCTCTTCTCGGCTCGCTATTCTTTCCCCCCCTCACGACGCCCGCCAGAGAGATCTTTCTGATTCAGAGAGACGACTTTTTCCGACGCGATGGCAATCCGACCGCCCATTTTCCCCAATTTTCTGCATTCCTCTTGTCTCAAGATTCCCTCGCGCTTCCCGAAGTTCTCTGCGTTTCCCTCGATACCCCCACGCCGATCTTTTTCCTTCTGAATCGTCTGATCCTCGATGAGCGCAACCGGTCAGCTGTCTCCCCAAGCCGAGGCGCAGTTGAGAATTGTAACCACGGCCTGCCAGGGTTTTCGACCCCTCTACCAAAGAGCCTTCTTTTGATGGCAGGCCACGCGAAGCTTGAAACCCTCACAGTAGAAACAGATCTGCCGTTTCAGGCAGCTCGCTTTTTTGATTTCCAAGCGCCTTCCTCTCGTTTCGCGATACATCGTCGCTCGCAATAAAATGAGCGCATCCGGCACCCCACCCGTCGCACGACCGCGCCCCCCATGCTTTGCCCCTCCTTCGTTCTTTTCCTCAAGCCCAGCCCATTCCTTTTCACCCGGAGAGAGGAATACTTCCCCAGTTGTACCGGTTCGTCGAAAGAACGCATGCTTCCCCAGATAGACGTGGTCTGACCGATATCGTCCTCTGCTCTTTTCGGCGCGCTTCAACATGACACGAAGCTCGTTCCCTCTCTGTTTTTATTTACTTTTTCTTTTTGAGAAGACATTTTTGGTGCGGAGATCGGATGAGTCCACACGCCCCTTTCGCACTCCTCGTCCTTCCCCCTTGTACCCCCAAAACGCGTGTGCCCCCAGGTGATATCTCGCGGTTCCCTCTGTCGAGCCCATAGAGGAGGATTTGCCTACCTTTTAGGCCCCCCCCCGCCCTTGAGATTGAACTTTGACGATTCTTGAAAAGTGCCTGAGGCGAAGCGCCCCTTGATTGAGACCAGCTCTTTCAGAATCAGTTTTTCCCACAAAGATACGTTTTCCCTTCTTTCAGCTAATGAGGACCCTTGCCCACAATCCCAACTGCTATTTGAGGATAAAGTCACTTCGAATCCCTCCCTCTCTCCACCGTCTTAGTTTTTCTCAGGCAATCCCCTTTTAAATCAAGATTGCTTACCCCGAGACTTCAGCCCTGTAGTGAATGTTTCTTTCGTTTCCGCGAAGAGAACCCCACGAAAGTCCCCGTATGTAGGTTCTCCCGGGTAATGTGACATTCCGCTTTGGATGAGCCACCCAAACACCCTGTGCGTTATCCTCCCACCTCCCCACGCCCGATAGAGTCAGTTTGTTCCAACTGCCGGCGACTCAATCCCGGCGACGAGACTTTATTGTTTTTTTGTTAC
>Ga0179591_1187681_pt1 | contig 22249 bp, 19 predicted proteins | sample CZOMad2_1_08_16f_FD_182891 | JGI IMG/M metagenome (GOLD analysis project Ga0179591, IMG submission 182891) | Vadose zone soil fungal communities from Angelo Coast Range Reserve, California, USA - CZOMad2_1_08_16fungal (PacBio error correction) | ecosystem: Environmental > Terrestrial > Soil >... | reverse complement strand
CAGCGGGACTTTTTCCCCAGCCCGACCCAGTCTTCCTTCCTATCCAACTCGATCGTTGCCCTCAAGAACGCTTGGCTCAACATCACCACTCCCGGGACATCTGTATGTTTGAGCAACACTGTCCTTTTCTCATCGGGCGTTTCCCGCGCTTTTTAAGCTTTTCTGTCAGCGGAACAGTCCTCCTTTTTTGAGTCTGTTGAAACGTTTGTTGAGTCTTATCGGGATCCCGACCTCCCTTTTCCTTCTCTACCCCTCCCTCCATCTTCTTACTCCCCTGAAACCTTGTAGACGTCCCGGGTCTTCTTTTACGCGCGCCGTGCTGCCCTCATCACGCCCTCCCCTGCCTTTTTTCTACCCCCCCTCAGTTTTTTGAAAGAGAGCACTTACGTCACCTGCGGTGCAACGTTAAAGTATGCCCTTTTTCGGAGACCAGCATCCAGCGTTCCCCCTACCCAATATTAATTTTACTTCGACCAGAAGAACCAATCTTCGTGGTAAACAATCCACACAGAACCCGGTCCAACCCGCATTACCCTTTCCTCCTGTTCCCCCTCATAAACCCACGTGACAACAATGAAGGAACATTGTTCTACGGATCATCCGAGTGATTTCCAGAGCCGTCTTCAGCACCAGTTTGCAAATTTTGGACTTCCTTTATTTGCTATCACCCCCGTTTATCCTATTTCTTATCAACATTACTTCACCCGCCGGTGAGTTCCCCGCCTATGGTGTTTCCCGTTTTTTTTCTAATACCACGGGCCTTGGGTAAGGCACTGACCCCTGCTTTCCAAGGCCCAGCTTTCCCACGATTTCGAACCCTGTTCAATCAAGGCCTTGTTTTAGATTCTCATCGCCCATAACGCTTGATACCTAGCCTAGTAAGACCCAACCTTCTGCCAAGGTGGGGCATTCCCCCCCCTCTGATTGTCCTCTATTCTATTATTTTTACCATTAGTCATCTTTCAACCACGTAGCTGCACGTGTATAAACCTGGGAATATTGAAACTGTTACTCCAAACACTATTTAAGGTTTGCCTTAAATTGACCTATTCGCTTCCACCTCCCTTGACCATCACTATTATCTTCAACTAAAGAATTTTTGACCATCCGGATTGACTTAACCCAGCGGCAAGGGGGTACGTGATGGAATTGCTGTAGAAGCGTTCCCCGTAACACCATACTTGTTGTTCCAGTCATAGCACTGCTAGGTTTCGCTTTTAAGAGAAAGGCCGCCGAAGCTCCATTGTTCTCCTTCTAGCCTTTCATTCCCCCCCTGTCCCGCCCCCGGGCGTTCTGCTTTCTTGAACTTAAGACAAAGCAGTCCCCAGGATTTCAAGCACGTTCACTTTTTGAAGTGTTCGAATATCCAGTTTTACCGAATTTTCCGGCTAGTGCCGACACGCATCGGCGGCGGTATCACAAGATTTTCCACGTTTGTAACATGGGCAAAGTTTTTACTCCTTTTTGTCCTCGATGTCCCCCCTTCCTCAATGATTGAAAGCTTTTTCCCAGTACCGAATACGACGTAGTGCCGTCCCCGCAACGGTTGCACTAATGGCACCATGGGTTCCCCTTCCCCCCTCCCTATGACTTCTTCCCCCCCACATTATACCCGGACTGGTCTTCCCTTGTAACTTAGTTGTAAGGGCGTATTTTTGTGGTCAGGCCAACCAACTGAAACAGCCCCTATAAATGAAACTTCCCTTTTCTTCCAAGCAGGGCTTGACCCTTGACAGGTGGAGTTAAGGTCTGGCCCTTCACCATACCCCCCCTTGAAGGTTTCTTGGTCAACCTCAAAGTTACATTCCCAAATCTTTTTCGGGTAATTTAACCTCCCTGCTTCCTCACCTTTTTTCCTTTTGCATTATAATACCCACTATAGACCTCTTCCGGCCCGTCTTGCCCCGTCCAGGCCCTTTGTTTGCTCTCCAACCACGTCAACCCCCCTTCCCACTCGGACACTGTTCTCCCATCTCCAATTACGTGTAACGCAGGCTGCCTACTTCTTCCCACCTTTACGGTCCTTCACACAAGTGACTTCATTTGAGAACTTTACCTTGTTATATTTCTATTTTCCAATGGTACTTTGAGACCACGGACATTCCAAGGCAAAGGCGGCACTTTCATTATTGCACCGCCTGCTCAAGTGCATTTATGCTTCCAAGTTGTTGTTTTTTTAGAGATATGATGTCCGCATGACTTCTCTTCATGAAAATATGTTGCACTACTTCCCCTTTCCCCCTTCCGTTGACCTTGGCCTTGAAATATATGTTTTATGATACGCTGACCGGTACCCATCCAACCCGCACCCATGGCTCCCTGCTGGTCAATTGTGTTCTTCCCTTCTTTTTCAGGTCTACGTTCCGTTACGGCTGTCTTTTTATATGATGCTCGTGGTCCCGCAATGGAGATTTTTCTGGCGATGTGGTTTTTGTCGAATCAACAGGACATTTGCCTAGTAACTTCCCCCTCTGCCCTTTCCCCTTTTCAGCGTTTCATTGTTACAATTTGACGGAAAAACCCAGTTTTGATGCCTGTTTTGTTGAGCCACCACTTGACACGGGAAACAATGCCGGACTTATTTTCCGTGTAACTTCTTGCCCCTCCTAACTTTTTTACTGTTGATGCGCCCCGCCTTGTTCAAGGGACCGACCGTTGCTGGGGCATCCATCGCCCCGTCACATTGTACCACCTCCCCAGCCCCCTGGACCCCCCCCCCCCCCCCCCCCCCACAGAAGGTGAGGGCGGCCAGTCCTCTTGACACCCAGAATCTTCTTTTTTTTCCCCACTTACTTTTCCAGTTCACACAACGGTTCCAACGTCCCGGGTTTAAATGACTTCCGACAGGTTCCCCATTTCTTGTTTAGGTTAATCTAACTCCTTGCTGTGCTGGCCTGGGGTGCGGCTGTCTTACTATATTCAGTTAGTAATTTCTTCCCTTCGATTTCCAAGGTCCAGCTCTTAATGTTTTTCAAGGTCCGTCAAGCCCAGTGCAGGAGTAACACTCATACGGAAGTTACGGTGCCCCTTTTTTTTCATACCGTCAAACTTTCTGCCCCCTATTGTCATTAGACCGTTTGATTATGAAAGCGTAATGGATCTTCCGTTCCAAACACTATGCAACGGTTGGACGGCTTTATGCTACGGTTGGCCTGTCTTTTCCCCCCCCCCCTTCCTTATTACTTTCGTTTTTACCCGGTACGTTTGTTTCGCCCGCTTGTCTGGTATGTTTTTTCAGAAACAAGGTGTGGCGTCTCTGTTGCCCTCGGGAATCTTTCCCCGCTAACCCGTTAGCAGGAAATTCCCCCCCGCGCAGTGGTTGCACTTGTTTTCTGGAAAAGACCCCCCGTTGGATCCTTTATGTTTTCACTCACCTTTCCAATACCGGTTCGAATCGGCCAGATACACCCCTTGCGGTGTAGGACAAGTCCCCAAGATGTTTGTCTTCCTCCTTTTTTGGTTGGCACCTCAAATTCTAGGTAATGCTAGCTGTGATGTGGTCACTTACAGATTGCCTTTATTTCCCCTTTTCAGTACCCCTTTTTACCGGAAGCGGTCAATGGACCTCTCTTAGGACCCTTCCCTTTTCATTTCCCTTGTTTCTCGGCTTGGGTCCTAGGATTCCGTTTTCCTCGTGCTTATCTGAGATCTTCCCAACAACGGGATGAGTTTTTTGTTGAGTGGTTCCCCCCCCCGTCGTCCCCCGCGAAGGTCCTTTCGATTTGTGTCCCAGGGCCTTCATCAATGCCCTCGCGTGTGATGTTGAGCAACCGGAGCAAGCTTCACAACATCCGGCGGTCCTAAATTTTTTAGTCATTCGAAACCGTAATCTTCCCTCTTTTTTACGGGGTGTTGAGCCATTCTTTTTAAGTGCCTTGTGACCCCGGGGACATTCCGGCGCGCAGCGAACTGCTAACAAGCTGATGAATTACTTTGTTCCGGCAGGTTTCCCTTTCTTGTTTTTATCTTGGTTAAGGGCGTGGCCGGATTGGCGATTTTCCGTGATGGTGGTTGGTATTCAGAGGAGTTGGGTGCTATTTACAATTGGACGCCTATGTGTTTCTTTCATTTTCTCTTTTCTCCGCTATCCGACCCCGCACGGTTTTTTACGGAGGAGGTTCTCTTGGTAACTTTTTCCATGGCGTGGGTCGATTTTTTGAGGGAGAGAAGTTAATCGTCCCCTTTCCCCAGCTCCTCCTCCCCTACCTACATGTTTCCGTAAAGAGCTTGGTCTAGTACCTTGGCTCATGTCTCCGGTGCGAATATCTACACTTTCCAGCACTCTCACTTTCCCCTTTTTCCCCCTATTGCACGAGTCAGATTTCATTTTAAAGAAGGGTTTTTGATCACTTCGTCTCCGGTGGCTTTATTTAATACGGTATCCTGAGTTCTGTGATTATTGAATGCGGACAAATCTTTTCTGTTATGGCCTTTTTTGTGTAAGAAGCCCTGCGGGATGTGGAGCCCAACTGCCACTCTGACCCCCTTCAAACACAACTTTCCCCCCCCCTTCTAGACTCCATTTCCCTTTTTTTTTTCCATTTCAGTGTTTTTTATAGCGTTTGGGTAATACTCGGCCTTCTACCTCATCCGCCGTGTTGTCTTCTTTTAAATGTTTTTTGGTAAAGACTTCACCGGTCCTTTCTGTTTCCTCTTATTTAGTCAAACATTGTTTAGGAACCCGTGGCCCCCAGGGGTCCGTGTGCTTGCGGTGGCCGGGGACGCCAGCGGCTGTACCCTCCTCCGTCAATCATTCATTCTTGTGTTGGACCTTCTCCCTTGTGATTAGGCCCATTCTTCGAAGTCCCTCTGCTGGAGTTCTCCGATTTAGACTGCTTTAGTCTGACTAGTTATGAATGCCCCGGGTTCCCCTTCAGTGCACTTGCCCTCCTTTTACTCTTGCTTATTTCGTGGGAGTTTTCACCTGAGACTACTTATCCCGCACCGTGGTGCTTTTTAGGAGAGCTGACCGCGTTGATTTCCCTCTTGCACACCGCCACATTTATTTCAGGCCCGCTCTCCGAAAATGTGTAACCACCTTCACCCTATACTGGTAACTTTTTTTCGTTTTTGTACAACTTGGAGCGATTCTCTCGTAACTTCATTACCCCTTCCTAACCTCTCTTTTTCTGTGGTCCCCCGCCTTCTGGGGGCAGACATGAAGTGAGTACTCTTTCGCCTAGTCACGTTTCCCCCCCGTTCGCTTTCCCGTCGTCGTCCCATTATGAAGGGGTTTATTTTTTGAATGTCCCAGGGCGCAACCTGGATCCCCCCAGGAAGTGCCCCCAGCGGTAGGTGGTAGTCACTTTCTCCGAATGCACCCTTTCCTTGCACTCCATCTCAAGTGCCCTCGCCGCACGAAAAAACGCGCGCCGTTATTTGTTGTCCCCCCTTAAGAATCTAGTTGATCGGTTTTCTTGTCACCTTCTTTTTTTTTAGGCCGAGAGGTTTACATGTCAAACTTTCATCTGGTCCGATTCAATGGATCAACTGGCCTGATCGGCTGAGTTCCCCTTAATTCAGACCCCTCTTCCTTTATGGCTCCCCCGGTCCTTTAATTTTTTTGGGCAGCAGCCGCGGCACCTATGCATACTATTTGAACGCGTGGGAAATGAAAACCGTTCGTACACGCCCCCCCACCGGCCCAGTTCCCTGGACTTTCTCCCTCAGCGATTTGATTTTTAGGACCGGGGCCCCTTTTCAATGCCTTTTTGCTGTTCCGGGGGGATCTAAGCCTTGAGGGCAGAGTGTTAAAGCGGTCAGGTGTCTTTCTCCCTTTGGTGCTTTCATTTACCAACATATCTGGGTTAACTTAAGGGCCGCACGAACGCCAAGGGTTCCGAAAAAGGAAATGTTTTGTGTCGCCATTCCTTTTTAAGTATGTGACCCTTTTTTTTTCTTATACCCTAATCGACTAACATTTTGTTCACTCGTTATCCCTTTATTAAACAGGTGACCACCCTCTGCGGACACTCCCGATGCACCTTGTTTGAACCGGTCTCCCCTCCCGGCGTTTCCGGTTCCTTACACGAATTTCCCCCCCCGGGAGGGCCTGGACGCGGCCCAATTTGTTCCTTCCTGCTGCGAATTTGCCTTCACTTTCCTCTAACTTGCGTTTTTTTCGTTTTATTATTGTCGTGAGCGATTCCGTTTTGTTGCAGGCAACATGGTCCAATCGTCTTTTTACAATTTGCAATACCTCTTAACTCTCCTTTTTTTTTTTTGTCGAATCGTGATAGCTTGTTTTTTATGACTATAGAGGAGGCCATGCATGCTTATGACCGGCAAGCAGCGATTCCTTCGTATAGCTGTGCGACACGACCGCCTTACCTCTCCCTCCATATTTCGTTCCCTAATTTTTTGCGATCAAGCGGACTTGGTTCGATCGCGGGCCCTTCAGAGCAACCTCGGCACTCTTGTAGACTTAAACGTCTCTCTGTACGTCCTCTGCAGGTTTCCATTTTCACCCCCCTCGCCCCTGCAACTTCTCTCGGTCTCCTCTCCCTCATTTGAAGTCTTTTTTCCGGAGACGGTTGACCCCATGCTTTTCCCTTTGATCCCTTTCTACCCCCTTGACTTGACCGGCAGGTTCCCGACGTCACCCGTTTCCAGCATCCGTTGAATAGGATTGGAACTAAATTTCCCTATGGAGTTCTCCGTCCTTTCCCCATCTCATTCACACTTTATCCTCAAAGTGTTCCTCTTACCTTAGAGGCAGCCTCTGCACTGGTCGATCTCAGACCAGTTTCCCTGGAAGGTGTTTGTGCTTTTACTAAAGGTGATGTCCTTTGTCTCTTTCTTTGTCTTACTGTATGACCTCTGTTTCGCCGGCGGATTCTCCCACGTGATATTTCTTCCCGTCGGCAGGCCTGCAAAGGTCTCGCTCCGATACTCCCCGAATTTTGACGCTGGGAGACAGGTTTTTCCGTCTTTCCCTGTGCCCCATTCACCCCAAGCCCTTTCCTCTTCCCGGCCTTTCCGGAACTTTTGCACCGCTACGGCGTGCGTACTGTAGCCTCCGGCGCGCTTCGGCGTTGAGGTCTCTGATATCTTTCCCGTCTCTTTGCCCCTTCGCTTCGACCCAATCCTGATTTTGACCAGTTGCGCACTTTGACATCATTCCATGGTCTGAATTCAGGTTTTCTCCTCCTGTCGATTCCACCCGGAATTTTGTAAAATTCGGTTATCTTCTCAGCCCTGTCGTTCCCTCTTTCCCCCCCTTTTTTGGTCCCTCTTTTGTCCTCATCGAGTCATTTGAAGTTGTCGGAGCTCCCTCCCAGGTCCTTGTTTGTCGCCCGTGCGTTCTTTCCCAGGATATTTTTGGTTGGGAGGTTTATGGTGAGACACATTTGTGCCGACCTGTTTTGTTTTTTTATTCCGCAGTCCCACCAGGGTCCTAATTTAAAATGCCCGGTTCGTACTTATTCTAATGAAGACCTCCTGATTATTACTCATTTTTTTTTGCCCCCCACTTCCTCGTTTTTCTTCTTCTTTCCCCTGTTACTACATACGGCCTTCCCGTCAGTCGTTTTTCCCCTAGGTTTAATTCTTGACTCTATGCAGCCTCCAGAGCCCTTGACAACTCCCTGATCCTCTCAGGACGATTACAGTTAAGGTTGCTGTCCTTTCCCCCCCTCCTACCCTATAATGGCATTTCCCTTGGCCCCCCCCGCCGACGGGTCCTGATCGGATACGGAACCCTCAGGGGAAAGAACCCACAAAGAGGTCTTGACCTTTAGAAATTTTATCCTGTCTCTCCCCTCGGTCCTCCGCCGCACCAGGTTTTCGTAACCGGTTTGTATCCGCCCTGTGTCAGTTTGCCAGCGTACCCTTCTCCTTAGACGAGAGCCATCCCTCCCCGCCTTTCTTACCCCCTCTTTGACCCCCGCCTTTTACAGTAGCAAATGTAGACCCTTTCTTCCGCCGGCGTCCCGAATCCCCCCTTCTCGACAATTGTAGAAGGCAGCAGGATTTCGCGGTGAAGAGGGTTTCTTTTTGCAGCTCCTCGAATCCTCTGAATCAAAATTATTATCTTCTGTGCGACCTGACCATTGTACTGACGTACTTCTTCTTGAAGAATTTTTGCCTCCTTTTTTCCTCTCCTCCTCCCTCCGGTCCTGATCTGCAACTTTTTACCAGGACCTACCAACTTACCAGGCCCCCGAGGCGTGGAAACGTAAAGATGAGGATGTGTTCTAACCACACCGTACCCGTCCTTTTTCGTTCTCTTATCCCATAATTTCCATATAAGATGGACAGAACACCCTCACATTGCAAAGAGACCCCTCAGGAAGGCCCCCGATAAACCCTCTAAAGGACCCAGTGTCACTTCTTTTTTCTCCTATGTTATTCTTTCCGTCTCGCACACTACGAAAATTTTGATAACAGGAATTCATGCCGTCGATGTCTCAATCCCCCCCCTTCCCCCCTTTCTCTTCAGAGATCGAATGAAAATACTCCTGAACTGTGGAGTGAAACCGAATTGCACTTTTTCTAAGGTTTCCATTCCAGCACCCTCCCTTATGTCAGGCCTTCCCCGAGATCCCTTTTAACCCAATTGGCAATCACCACCCGTCCCACCTCCGGGGCCACTTGTTTTTCCTATTTCATAGCCCCCCCCTACGGGCTTTTTTTTTTTTCTTTGATTCGCCTGCGTAAGCTACACCGTTGGCATGCCAGCGGCTTCCTTCTCTCGCGGGGCAACCGACGTGCATTGGTCACTTCTTTTCACTGCGACAAAATTATAAAAACTGGCTCCAGTCACCAGCATTTTCCCCCTTTCAAGGATGGTTCAGGAACCGGTCGGACACCCCTTCCTTTCCTTCCCGAATCGCTATTTCTTTCTTGAGACAGTCCAAGGATCTTCCGCTTGCACGCCCCTCAAGTAAGTTGAAGGAGTTCCTTTTACTATGCCCTCGTTCTTTTCCCCCCCTTTTGAACCTCCCCCAATTTATTTTTTAGCCCACCTCGTAACTCTGCCATGTGCGGCTTGTCGATCCCCGGCTGCCCTTCTTCCTTTTCACGTCCCCAGCAGAAATTCAGTTTTTTCCCCCTTAAATCCGTTTCCTCCGTTCCTGCCTATATAAAAAGGACCGGCTCCGCACGCACGCCACATTTTATTTTTGTTGGGGTTTGTTGCCAACGAATCTAAAGTACCGATTATACGCATCTCACTGGCGCCGGATCTTTAGGTATACCCACGGCACCCTTTTTCATTCCCAATTTTTTTCTACCTGTTTTCTCAAACAATGCGTCCTGTCTTGTTTCTTCCCGGTCCTCTACGGGCTCTTCCCCTAAACCTCCCACTGGAACGACAGAATGGACTTTTTTCATTCCAGCAAGTCTTTGTCCTTTCCGGGGCACGGGGACCCTTTACGGTTCCCGTCTTCCTAGTAGGGGATGCAAAACTCTACTCCCGTCTTCCCCTCCCACACGCCATGGTTTCCCCCCGGATTTTCTGCCAAGCACAGGGCTCTTACGTGCCCCCCTGCCGGCCGCCCCCCATACAACTTTATTGTGGATGGCCCCTGAACTGCACACAATTAGTTCCCGGGCCGGCTCCACCCCTCCCCTCTGGAAACAAATATGTGTTCCGTCTCTACCTCGCGATTTCTTCTGTCTGATTGCCTTCCCAGCTTTCCCGTTGTAACGGGGATAAAAACCGTCCGCACACCCCTTGCTGTGGAAATGTGCCCATAAGATAAAAATGACATTGACCTTAGAATGACCTTTTATTCCCCCCCCCCTTCCTTCCACTTTTCCCCTTCTCAATTTGGTGAGGTATTCAGCTGAGCTCACCCTGACTTTGCAGGACACAGGTCCGGCCGCCCACTCTTTCCCCGAGTGATAGCGATTTTTTAATCTCCCGATTTTTCTCCCCCCCCTTCCCTTCCCCTTTTGTTGTGAGATCCTTCCATGACATGACGCCCCCTTCGAGAAACTCCGGTTTTGCCCTACGAGATGGTTTGCCCGGAATACTTTGCACTTCCTTTCCGAGCGCTTAGCTTCCTCCCAAACTCCCCCACCGGTGATTCGGAGTGTGATGACCGCCTTCGTCAGCCCCGTCCTTCTTTAATCGTTTTTTTTTTTTGAAGGAGGGACTGACCTGTTCGCCCCTTCTTTATTGCTTGCATGGGTGAGCCCTCCTGCCCCCCAAGTATCGAAGTCACGGCAGTTCACTCTCCAGAAGGTCTGGCCTGTTACGCCTCCGATCTCCCATGGTAAAGCTCTTCCCCCTTTATTATTCCTCCTTCTTGTTCCCGCAACGGCAAATGAGATTTTGGCCGAGTTTTTTTACTTTTCGGTTGCCAGCCCACCCATCCTGTTGGTATTGCAGACTTTTCCCGCGTCCCTCAAATTTCTTTTCCCATGAGGTGTTTTCTTATCGTGCGGTTTTTTATGACCTTCAGAGATTGAGTGACATCCCCCCCTTTCCATCGACCTTAATCACGTGCAGTGCAACACGATTTTTTACCCAGATTTTTTATCCCCTTCTTACTGACACCTTCCCGGTGACACACGGTTCGTGCAGGAAACACTGCCTGCATGATTCCCCCCCTTGGGCGGGGCGAGCCTCTTAGTTAGTCGGTTTGGGTGGTCAAGCATCAGCCTGTTTCTCCTTTGTGCAGTTCCTTTTCCTCCTTTGAGAAGCCTTTCAGTCCAGCTTGTGCTTCTTGGAATCCCGTCGCAGCAGCCTTTTTGCTTTTCTCCGTTTCGCGTTCCCCGGTGAGCCTTTTTTTTATTCATTGCAACAACTGCACCGTGGCCGGGCGGCTTCATCCGGGCCGCCGTTTCGATTGACCGTGAAAACCTGTTTGGCGGACCCTTCTTTGTTCACCGCCTGGCTGGGGTGTTTCCTCTCTTTTGATTGAGCCGGTAAGATGGTCTCTTTCCCCCCCCGTTTTTGCTGCTGAACTGCCTGATCTACAAGGCACCGCAGAGTCTTTATCCTTTGCAGTCCCTCTCCTTTCTTGGAGTTTTGACTGACTAGGGGCTCTATTAAGCATTTTTTTTTTTAAACTTCCATACTGAAGGTGCGGGTTTTATTGTTTTTGAGTGGAAGGAAAAACAATTCCCTGTTCTGCAAGACTCCCCTCTCTTTTGTGGTCCCTGAAGGTTCATTGGTTTCGTTCAAGTCCCTGCCTGCAGCGGTCTGAGCCCATTTTCCGCGGAATTGTTATCATTATGGATACCCTTTCCCCGGCCCCTCCTTTTATATAGCTGACCGGCTTAAGGCCTACGTTGCATGGCCACCGTTTTCTGAGTGGGTCTTCTAAGAGATCATAGTAGGTGCTCCTTGCTTATCCCAACCCTTCTCTTTTTGCAGGGTTCTTTCCCTCTCCATTGGCACGCGTCTGTTCCTGTTCATTAATAACTGGTGTTCTGGCGGTCCAACCGTGTGCCCCTAGTTGTCCCAAATCTTGTGAAATCCTTTCGGTATTCTTCCCCTCTGAACATAAGCCTCCCTCTTTTCGTTTAAGTTTTCTGCTTTTTTTTTCCCCATTTTAATGTTTATCAGCCGGTTTATTGTTGCGAGTCTCTCTCAACTAAACTCGTGCCTATAATGGATTATGTTTTGCATGTGACCTTTTTCTTTATCTTTTTTCTGAATTTTTTTTTACTATTTTTGTTTTCTTATTAAGAGGATTTGTGCGTCTGTTTACAAGGACTCTACGAGGATTTGGTAAAGTCGCTTATGGAGAAGCAGTCACTTCCTCACTCCCGGTGTATTTTTTTTTACTCCGTTCCCCTTGTATCAGATTTTATCTTCGCGGAGCGGCCGGCGCTCTTTCAAGTGTCAGACGACTTCTACCTTTTTTTATTTTCTGCTGGGAGATTCCCATTTCCCCTTACGCCCTCTGCTTCCTCCTCCTACCCTATGTCAGATAACCCCTCGGGAAGATTGACGTCGCCCCGGTCGAGTACGGCTGCGGGGCATACTGTCTTCCCAGGAACTGTGACTAATGGTTCACTTGATTCCTGCGGCAGTTAGTTACGCTCTGTTCTTGAGTCACTCTCTTGGGCTGTCTCTTCCCAAGAGACCAACTCTGTGGGGGGATTCCCTCTGTCCTTCTACCCTTCCCCCATCTTCGATTCAGAAGTCGTTTAGCCAATTCCGTATCGATTTCGACTAGGGCCTGAACGCCTCCCGCGGGGCGTTCTGTTCGTTTGACGAGGTCAGAAGGCTTTTTTTCCCATTATTTTTTTTTCCCCCGTTTTTCGGGTTAACTGTCCAATTTCTCTTTTTCTTTCTTTTGAAACTTCTAACGTGCTGAAGCGCGACTATCTATATCATGCTGGTAGGCCAGGTTCTCGGTGTTTTTTTTCCTTCTTCACGCACTTTTCACTGGAGGTAGTCTCCCCTCTTTTCGCTTGCCGTGGATTTTTTCCCCAGGCGGCTCCCGACCCCCCAGGTTTTTAAAACGTGCCCCCCTGCATGAATGACTTCGGGTTTGCGCGTTCATCGACTTCCGTAGCACCTTGTCCAGGAGCTTAACATATGCCCCATTCCCCCTCGGGTGTTTCCTTTCACCGTTCTTTTTTCTTTAAAGTTTTCCGAAAAACCAATCCCCCAGATCCTGAGTCAGCCTGGCACCGGGGCCCACTTTTCTGAGAGATCGACGACAATGCAGCCTCCCCCTGATTCTTCCACGCTTTTCTCCCACATCCTACTGGTTTTCCATTTTGTCAATTTCTAGAGTCTCCGCCGAATTCTAGGACACCCTTCAAGTGGCAGAACCGTCGTTTATTTGAATTTTCCTCTCCTTCCTTTGGATTTTATTTTGCATTCTTTTTATCCACCGAGGTCTTCAGTGTTTCGCCTTGAGAAGACTTCCCTTTCTTTTTCCTCGCTCAGACTCTACTCCTCCCCCTCCTGCGCCCTGCCCCTTTACGGCCTCCGAGTTCAGATTTTGATTTTCGGCGTTATTCAAGGGCCCCGATCAAAGGGATGAGGCCACAGGCCCCTTTCATAGTGAAGATGCTTTTCCCCTCAAACTGCTTTTCTCCCTTCTTAGACCCTGTTAAGGAGAACCGTTAATTGAAATCGTCCCGGTGGCTCGGCCGCCTGCGGCAAGAGGAATACAGTATGTCCGAGGGACCCCCTTGTACCCTTTCCTTTCACCGACCCCCTTCCCCTTCCCTGAGCCCAAAGTCTGATAGAAAGACCTCCTGGATGACGTCCCCGTTCCGAGGCCCTGTTGCTGCACCTGGGTTCAGACTTTTGTTCCTTAACAGCCCTATACGCGAGTCTGAGTGTCAGAACCGTGCTTTCTCCTGTTTTTATTTTCCCCTTGGCCGGTTTATGGAGACCCCCATGGCATTGCAATGAACGGCTTTCCTCTCCCGAGTTCCTTCAACTCGTCAGACGGTTTTCCGCGACACTTTTTTTACTTCCGGGGGTAACTTTATTACCCTCAAGTCTACAGACAGAAGATGAATTGGGTCCTGTTCATACCGTCATCTTCCCCGGCTGGCATGCACGTAGTGGTGTCAGGGAACTCATGGGTAGCAATTATCCGCCATCTTTCTTTCCCCGTGTCCCTCTTTTTTTATTCCAGTTTTTTTGTTTTTTGAGGATGCTTGCCGATGAATTATACATGGGCATTCCTCCCCTCCTGCGAACACGCCTACTTACATATCTATAGCCGCGAACGTTATGTTTGATTGACGGAGTCTCGGGTTTTTTTTTTTTTTCTATTTTTTTTTTGTTTTGGGTTTTTTTTGGTGGGCCCGATAGAGTTTTATTTCCCTTAGACCCGCATTTGACTCGTCCAGAGACCCGCCGATTTTCCTCTTTTTTCCCCCACGTTTTTTTCTAATAAAGCTAATGGATCAGAACCGGTTTGCCCGCTGCCCTTAACGTCCGTGGTGAGCGCGGCTTCCCCTAGGTAACTCATTCCCAATTTGCCACCTCTAGGTTTGACTGACGGTTTGGTAAGACCAGTCCCAGCCCGTCGCTGCACGTGCCCGTTTTTGCGTCCGGTCTCTCCCCCTTTATTCCTCGTAAACGGATTTTTCTATTTTAAAGAAGGTACTGAGAAAGTGGACGAAATTGAGGACCCGCCAGGTGTCGACGTCACCCGGTAGCATGTGTGGGGACGGGCCCGGATCCCCCTATGTGTCCATTCTTCGATTTTTCTTCCCAGGCCCCCCCCGGCTTCCCTTTTTCGACCCAGGTTGAATAGTCGCAGTAGGCCCTGTAGAACAGCTCGCAGTTTTCCCTTGCCGGGTGTAGATTGTGCGGTTTGTAATGGCGGTATGAAGTTTCACGGTTTCTCCCTTCTCCCCCTTTTCCGTCCTTCTCTCCCCCTTGGAGAGTGGTTGTTGTTACAATGAAAGGGTCCTCCGGAAGGACTTTTCCCCGCCGGCGGGCCGAGGTTATCCTGGATTTTATTAACGTGTTTCCCCCCCTCCGGGGACCCCCTCGGCCCCTGTTTGAACGCTCGACCTTCCATCCACTTTAGGCGTCCATTAGAACTCCCACTTCGCGCTGTTAGGCGGCTGATTGATTTATCGCTGCGGGCAGGCTCGTTTTTCCCCCCCGTCCATCCTGCCATTTCTGCACGGTTTTTTCGTCTCCAGGGCTTCCCCTTCCTCGGCCCCTTTTTTTTCTCTTTTCATTTAGCATTTTTTAGAGGACCAATTTCCATGGTTTAGAGGGACTTCTTTAGATGCTCGACCGGCGTGCCGAATAACCCAAGTCTTATCCCAGCGTTGTTGCCTCCTCCCCTCTTGTCCTGCCTTTTTTCCTTCTTTTTCCCTTTTTCCTGGTTTACTGGCTGTTCCTGACCAGGGGATGGAATTTTTCCTGGTCGGATAAGGTTGCTTTCCCTGGTTTGACATTGAACCCCCCGCTTGTCCCCCTCCCCCTCCTGGCGGCTCCCCCCGTTTTCCTTCCTTAGTCTGATGGACCGCCTTCAGTGAAGAGGGGTGGAAAATTACTGCCGGTCTGGCCTGTCCGTCCGACCAGAGGCGCCCGGCCCTTGCTACAGCTTCTTTTGAAGTTCGATAGCTTCCTGCCTCTTTTCCACCATGATTTTGATCGCAGGAGACCCTCCTTTTCCCGTATCTGCCGGCCCTTGAATCCTGTATCATATCAAATAAATTGGGAACCTGCCTGCTTTTAAGGGACGTCCCGCAGGACCACTCCGCCACTCTCTTCTGTAAGGCATTGACGGTACTTAGGAACGTTCGAAAGAGTGCGTCCTTTCCTTCCCGGTTTTGATTTCTTCCCGCTTGCTTTTTAAGTAACAACTCTTCAGCAAGTGCGCGTGCCGAAGGAACGCGGACCGAAACTCACCCTCCACGGATCCGTAGAAACTCAAAGCTCTTTCCATATTCCTTCTCTCCATGCCTCGACCTTTCCCTTCCATCTTGACCGCCTCGGTGTTTGATTCCCCCAACCCCCACATGAGGGAAGGGAGTTCGCCGGGCTTTGCTTACCTTCTAACCCTCTCTTTTCTAACTCATTTATACGTCAGCTCTCGGTCTGCCCTTTTTCGCGTCCTGAAGCCCGCATTCCCTTCTTAGAAAAACCAGATGGGTCCCCTCGACACTCCCCCTTCCTTCGTTTTCAGTAAAGCTTCATTCCTCGCCCGCAACCCGTTACAAGGCCTAGATCCCATCTCCTTGTAGCCCATACGCCCCCCCCTCTCCGCGTCCAGACCCGACACCAGCCAGGCCCTCGACTGCGACCACGCCCTCCCTCTTTGCCTGCCTGGCCCCCCTGCCCTTCCCACTTATTGCCGCTGTAGACAAGAACAGGCTGCTCCCCAGTCCGGAGGCCGTCTGTGCGTCAACCCGGCACTCAGCGGGGCTTTTAAGATAACTTAGAACTCACTTGACTCGCCCCGACATGTTTGTTTCCGCTGTTCCCTCCGGTTTCTCCCGCCCCCCCTCTCCACAATTGACAGAGACAGTTTTCAACTCTTCGTCTCGCGTCCCCTCCCTTTCCACTATGGAAGTTTTTTATTTCTTGAAGCACCTTGGAGATATCGCCCTTAGTCACTAACCAATCATATCCCCCTGTGGGCATGCAAGCGGAGTACCCCCCGATCTTTTGTCAACCTTTGTTTCCTTTTCCCCCTTTATGCTTGCACTCTTTTTCTTCTTCCCAGTACCATGGTCTCACACCAGATTTTCAGGAAGCCTGGACGAACCGTTTCTGGCAACTTCTTTATCCATGATATCTTTGCTTCTGCCGTCCTGTTGGCACTTTTTCCCCCTATTACTCACCGAACTTTTTTCTTACTCTCATGGAATTACTCTAGCCGCAGGTCTTCCAGCTTCCCACGCCGAGATGACCCCAGATCCACAGTCCCCCGTTTCGATTGTCTTCTGACTTCCGATACCATGCGTTCTCGGACACAGCTCCCGGCGAGATCCCCCTTGGTCGAAAACAGGTTCCAACCCTCTTTCCCCTGACCCGGCAGGCAAGGATCATGAACTCCTCCTTTTTGCAATTTTTGTATGACCAAGTACCCTGCTCGGCCGCTCAACGGCGACGCAGCTCGTTTTAGACTTGCATTATTGTCCATGAAAAGAGTCCTCATGGCTCGGCCAATCGCCATTTTCTTTCCTTCTTCAGTTCCAAAGGATTTTTTCTTCACTCCCCTGGGATGAAGCGTCAAGGGTACTTTCCCCCTCCAAAGCCCCATCGGGCGGACGGCAAGGTCCCCAGGGACGGAGTGTTAATTTTTCTCTGTCGGGTTTCCCCCCCTTTCCCTCTTCCACTAATTCCCCTCCCTTTTTTAGTTGTTCCTTTGGGACCCTACTTTTGCTTCCAGGGCCAGGATTGTAGCACCCCATACCAAAAGTAGGGTGGCTTGGGCACCGTATAGGCACACCAACTAAAGGTTCAGGAAGGCACCTAACGAGGCATTCACTTTTTTATCGAGCCCCTTTCACTCTTTTTTTAGTAACCTTTGGAAGTGAAACGCCGTCCCGGATTGGTTCCGGCTGCTCCCCCCTTCATTCACTACGGCTAAATTTAACCCTTTCCCCCCTCTGACCTTCTTCCTACTCGTTACCCAAAAGTGCCCGGCACACCAGGCGCACCTCACCCCACCCCCCGGCTGCCATTGGAATTTTTTTTCTGTGACGCTTCTGAGCATTTCCTTTGCCGGAAAATGGAAGTTGACCTGATCTAGGTGCAATTTCTGAATTTTTCCCATTTCGAATGACTATTTTCTTTTTCCCTCAGTTGTTGTTTTTCTCGATGAATTTTAACTGAGACGCTGTTGCCCTACGAGTCTCCGGAAATGGAATGAAATGTCCTTCCTTTTGCTTCCGTCCCCCCTTCCCCCGCCCCCCCCTTCGAATTGATTTTTTCTTGTGTGGAAGGCCCTTAGGTGAAAGACCCTTCTGTCAGCCATTTCATTCGGTTTTGTTTTCTTTCAAAATATTCATCTCCCTTTTTTGTTGTTTTTGTTTTTCTGAGCAGCCATGACCCCCCCAAAGAAGGGACTCTTGCCTTCCAGAGCTCACTCTCTCTCTCTGAGCAGGTAACCTCGATCCCCCCTTGATTTTCTTTGGTAGAGGCTTAACTGGCGGATGGGTCCGGTACCCGCAGGTCAGGAAAATTTTCATTGTAAGGGTTTGCCTCGGCTTTCCCCCCTTTTCTGTTCCGAAGCAGTCGTTGAGCGTAAGTTGCATGATGTTTCCGCGTGCTAGAGTGATGGTCTCACCTCCTCCCCCCTTCCTCCGTTCCCCAGGTGATCCTTGGTGTCCCCTTTTCCGCCGCCCGGCCTGTCCTAGGTGTTGGGGGCCTTTCACACTGCATTCTTTCCCTTTTCTGTTGATTTCCTTTCGTTGTTTGGACGGGTCAAAGCCCTTTCCGCATGGCGAAGTTTTGGAAGCGAGCCAGCAGTCCCTTTCATGGTTGCAGAACTTCTCTTGGCCGGTTCCTGACTCGTCGGGCTCCCCTTTCGGGCGAGCATCTGGTTGGTACGGACCATCCGGCAAACCACCGGTTGCGTTCTTCCCCTCCCAGGGGCCGTTGTTTTCCCTGAACCCCCTCCTTTCTTACTTTGGTCCTGTCAATACTTTGCGGAGGGTCCGGTCGGATCAATTCTAAAAAGGGTTTGCTCTGGACGGTTTTTTAAGCCACAGTGATCTCCCTCTCGTTTCGTCTCTTCCTTTGCGTCAGGCGTTTGGACGGGTTCTTTCAAGACCCTGCGGGCAGTCATTTGAAAGTTGACCGCTGGTTCGGAACTTCTTCCGCCTTCCTCTTTCCAATCCTGTAAGCTTGCGGCGATCCGCCCCGTGTGCCGACGGGTTCTTTCGCTTAAGCTGGTTTTTCTGGCACTGCCAACTCTTTCCGCTTTTTTTCTTCCTCTCCTTTTTTCCCGTCTTTACTGAATTTTCCAGGACGTACCGAGGAACCAAAGAGAATGACACTCGAATTGTTCTTTCTCAGTTTTTTCTCTTCTCAATTTGAGTAGATCTACCCACCACCCGGCCCAGTTCTTGACTTGTATGTCCCTGTGATAGGTGCCGATTTTTCCCCTTTAGATTTTCACAACTGCCCTTCAATAGGTGTGATGATTTGAAACCCTTGAGACAGCGGGACACCATCGTTGCAGGTCGGCTTTTCCGCTTCCATAGATCCATGACTTCTTCAAGTTTTTATTTCGCCAGTTTTTTGGGTAATTTCAGCCAGAAGGTGAGTTTGATATCGCTGCTCCCCCGCTGATGATCCGATCATTTTCAAAGGCAGGGTGTTGACATCCCTTTTTTTCTGGTTTCCGGGGCATTCGAAATTTTTTTTTAGTGTTTTGTGTGCTGGTCTTTGGACTCCTTAAGCTGGTGCCGTCTGTTACCATTTGACGATGGTCTGTTCAAAGGGGCTGCTTTGGCAGCCGCCTCCTGCCCTTTTTCCTTCACTTTTTATATTTTTGTTATTGGCAGGTTTTGTCCCTGCTGCTTCGGCCTCTTCGGAAGGAGCAGGCCGGTTTATTTTCCGAGGTTTTTTGGGTATAAATGTCGGTTGCCAAGCTTTTTTCTCGTAACCTGCTCATTCCTCCTTCTTCTTTCATCCACCCCTGACAAGACCACATCGGAAAGGGTGACCCCTCTGACCCGTCGCCCTGTTTCTCTGAATGGCTGGGGCACGGGAGTTTTTCCCTTTTCGATGTGCCTTTTTCCAGGGACCTGGATTTTTCTTCTCCTAGTCTTCCTGATGCCTCGCAGGAGTCTGGAGCGCTGTTAAGTAGATTGGACAGAATGGCAGGACCCCGGCAATTTTCCCCTTCGAGCCGCAGATTTCCTCCCCCCCCCCCCGGTCGTCCTTTTCTCTTCCTAAGTATTGCATGGTTCCCTTCCTCCGCGTTTCTGGGCACTTGGTTTGCTCTTTGAAGCCGGCCAGTTCCCCCCCTTTCTTTTACCCTTTTCTAGTTGGCATGAGTCTTTTTTGGTACTGTTTGCACGCACGATCGGGAACTCGCGCACTCGCCTCAACTCTGTTGGCCCTTTTCTTTTCGCTTTGCTGGAAGATAGTTCACCCTGAAAGAGGTGGAGTTCACCCCCGATTTCGGACTGGCCTTTCTTGCGGTTAGGACAGACCCATAGGTTTTCGGTTTCACTGCCCTTCTTCTTCCTTTTGCTTTTTAAGACCACTCCGCACCGGTTGGTCGGAGAGAGACCGCGGTTTGCACAACGACCCCATTTTCCTGTTCCTTCAGGACCCCCCACTCCCCTCTCCTGGTCCCCCAGAAGGTATTTAGTCCAGGTGAGCGTGGAGACTCCTCAACTTCATGCACTCGCTTCGCACCTTGAGACCAGCCTATGCTACCGGCGCGATTCTATCGCCTACCGCCCCTCCCCACATTCTTTTCCCCTTTCGACTCTCTCTGAAGTGTTAAACCGGGTTACTGTTGACAGGTGCGCCATGGATACAGACGCGACCGTCAGGGCTGTTTCTCAGTGGCGCTTCCCAGAGACGGCCCTCCTGATCTTATTTGAAGACCCCCTTTCCCTCGGTCTTTCCTTCAGCTTTAGCAATTTGAAAGGTTCGGAGGCATTTCTGCCCGGAGCGAGTTCCTGGCTGGCAGGCTAAGCTGAATGTGATAAAATCGGCCAGCTTTTTTTTCGTACTTGGGACTCTTGACTGTTCTTTAAGGTCCCTCGAAATGGGCTATTCCAAGGTCCCGCTGCCACCGAGGCATACGTCCTTGCCCGCGGGAACGCTGCCCCAGTGCCAGCCACGATTCATGTCCCCCCTCTAAACCGGCCAGTACCCGTTTTCACGTTGCGTCTCCTCCCCCCGTCTGCGCTCCATGATTTCGGTCACTTTTTTCTGGTCATGACGGTTTGTTAGGACGATTCCTCTTTGTGTATCCGATTCGGCTGGCTTCCGTGGTTTTCCTTGCCTTTATGCCTTTACTCTCCCCACCGGTTCTCCTTTTTTCATTTTGACCCGTTTTTCAAGATGGGAAAGGATGGGGGGGGTTTGGGGGGGGGGCCTTGCTCCCGCGCAGTAGACTTTACGAGTCCTTGGTGGGCCCCTGCGTTTGGACATCTATTTCCGCCTATTTTTGAAAGGTCTTAACCATTTTTGGTTCTTTATGTGCGGCCCGCATCTACCACTGGCTTTACGGGCCGCGGCCCCTGGTTCCCGCCATATCCCGTGTCGATAACCTGCCCCCCGAGGTCGTGGGCAGCTGCGAGGATTTTTTTTTTTTCCTTTTTACCACTTTAGACATGGGAAACAATTTTCATCCCCAGTTTCTCGGCGGACAACCGCCCCGCCCCTACTACCCTCTTTCTTTTCCGTTGTGTGTTTGTCTTGCGGTTGTCGACGATCTGAGGAATGTTTCCTTATGCCTTGCATTCCTTTCCCTCTGCGTTTTCTCCCGTCCTTATAGAACCCTTAACTTTTCTTATACCGCCAATTTCTTATATTCATGCACCTGGGCCGCGGCCCGGTCCCTCCGTGGGGAAGGCGGACTGAATTTGAGTCAACCGCCGGCCATTTTTGATTCTTCCAGGTGTTGTCCTTCAGCGGTTTTCTTTTCCCTAAAACGCATCCCTTTATTTGCTTCCACCGGTTTTCTTTTAACCGAAGAGCGCCATCTTCCCGTAGGACGGTCAAACTGCCCTTTAATGCCCTGGGCGATGACCTGAGTACAATTAACTCTTTCGACTGTAACATTTTCCATCCCTCCCTTTTATTACGTATGACGCATAGCAGGCTTAGATCACTGACATCCCCTGTCATGACCTTTTCCTAAAAGGGGCAGGAACTGTCGCGGGATTATTAGGCCTAACCTTCCCCTCCGTCTTAGGTTCTCTTTTGTCTTCCGGGCTTTCCTGGTGACGAGTTGAAGTTTTGACGTATCTAGGTCCGCTGGCGGCTATCCAGGTTCTGTTAAATGACGGGGCGGGTCCAATCGGTTCCGCTTTTTTCTTCCCCGCAGGCTGGCCCTCTTCTCCCTCATCTTCCGATGGGCCCCTTTTCCCTGGTAATCCTTTAAATCGGTTTTCCTTAAGAAGAACCCGGTCAAGAAACCTTCCTCGGGCTTCGTACTTGTAGCCGTACCTTCGAGCTTTCGGCGGCGACTTTCGACGCCTCCGAGAGCGGACGTTTCAGTGCCCCCTCGGATCTGAACAGGCCTCCTTTTTCCTTTCTCCGGCGCCCTGTCCTTGCCAGGCAATGTTTTTTTTCTTATTCCTCTTTCTAGGACCCGGAATTGTTGGCAGAGGCCCTTTCTAATGAAAATAGCAGCTTTTTCCGTCTCCCCATAGGCGGTTAGCCAGTGTTTTAAGACGGTCTGCCAGTTTTTTTTCCCTCCCACAGGTATTTTTTTTTCCTGTTCTTGTTGCTTCGTCTTTGTGAATGTGGTCAAGGTCGGAGAAGGGCTCCGGTCTTGCCTGGTGTTCTAAACAACGATTGGGACATTTCTGCGATCCATCCTTTTATTCCCCGCAGTCGTTTTTTCTTTCCCCAAGAAGACGTACTCAGCATACGGAAGGTGACCTCCGTGGTCTTGGCATGCAGACCTGACAGTACTCCTCCAGTTGCATTCTGACTCCTTCAGTCCGCTTTTCCCTTCGTCCTCACTGCCCTATCCCTGAACCCCGAAGGTTTGATTGTAGCTACGATTTCACGCAAGTGTGCCCTTTTCCACATTCTACCCTTTTCCCTTTTCGAAAGTTGTCCCTTACGGTCACCCGTTCCCCTTCTTCTTCCCTTCCTCTTTCCCTGACTAGCCCTAGTTCTGAGAGTAATTATTATGGACCTACACTTGAA
>Ga0179591_1270239_pt1 | contig 22273 bp, 38 predicted proteins | sample CZOMad2_1_08_16f_FD_182891 | JGI IMG/M metagenome (GOLD analysis project Ga0179591, IMG submission 182891) | Vadose zone soil fungal communities from Angelo Coast Range Reserve, California, USA - CZOMad2_1_08_16fungal (PacBio error correction) | ecosystem: Environmental > Terrestrial > Soil >... | reverse complement strand
AGGCCACTTTTCCTTTTCCCCCGAGTCATACCCTGATTTTTTCTCAAGTTTTTTTCATTACTGAAATTGAGAGACGTGTACAACTTTTGACGCATTGTCCCCCCTTCTGGCTCGCTTCCACCCGGTGGTTTGTATGCTTCTTGACTCCATTTTTTTTAATCTTTTTTTCACTGGTTCCGAGGACCCGGAGAACGTCCCAAACTTCCCCTTTCTTTTTTTACCCCCCCCCACGTCAGCCCGAACCTCCTCCTTTTTCATTGGTCAGGTCCTTCCCCCAAGGCTGTTTGGTCAATTCTCAACCGACGAACCTTGACCTCCGACTTCCCCCCATGTTTCAGAGTTCCGCTTCCCAAATTCCCTAGCGGGTTCGTTTATTTTTTTTGAACACGTTGCAGGCTTTTTCCCGTTTTTTTCTTTTTTTTATGGACAGTTCTTTTTTCCCCATGTTTTCCCCCAGGCCTCCCTTGTGCGGTTCCGCCTTTTTTGTGAATTTCTTTGTTTTCTTTCCTTTCCTTATCACTGTACTGCCCAACCCTCATAATCTTTTCCCATTATCCCAACTTCCCCTGTTTTTTTCCAGACCACTTGACCCAAGGTTTTGAGAAAATAGCCGTTAGAGTCTTTGCTCCCCCCCCCCTTTTTACTACGATTTTCATTCGTAATTCTCTTTCCGGCTAATGCCCTTACTTGAGTTCATTCCCCTACATGTGGTCCTTTCTTTCCGCAGCCACATACCTGACGGGCTTCGTTTTTTTTTTCTTGCTCCTCCCCCTCCCCAAGTTGCCACGTGAAAAGGGTGTTTCTCCTTCCTTCCCCTCTTGTCGTTTCTTTTATTATCTGGATGGGTTCCACGCTTGACCGTTCGTGAAAGGTTTTGAACGTTTGTCTGCAGGCCCTAGACCGCTTGTTTTGTTTAAATTTTTTCGTCGTTTGCTTTTTTTCCCCGGATGAGCATTTTTACCCCCCCCCCCCTTTCCTCCGGCTAAACCTTTGGTTTAATTTGTTGCCGGGGGTCATTTCCCCGGCCAAGTCCCCCCCCCCCTCGTTTCTCTGGCGTTTTCCCACCACAATACCCCTTCTCAAATCATTTCGTCCCCTGCCTATTTCAATCTTGGCTGCTAACCCTTCCCCCTCGTTGTGTAGCTTTTTCCCCACAATTTAAACCGTTAGTAGTTTTTTTAACCCCCCTTTTTGACGCGTGATGGCAGGCAGATGCCCCCTTGTCCTTTCCCAACCCTTTTGAACCATTCCCTTTTTTATGATTTGCAAACATATTAGTCCAGTGTATTCCTTTTAAACACAGTCACGGCATCCACAAGCCCTTTGAAAATTTTCAGACCACACACCTCCATTACCAGGGACATTCATTGCGTGTGAGGATCTTGCTTTATTCCGGCACCAATTATCCTACCATTATCCCCCCAGATTTGACACTTCCCCCCTTCTTTCATTTGCGTCCCCCGAACAGACTTTAGGAAAAAAAACCATGAATTTGCGCGTTTCTTTTTCTTTCCACTTCCCTGCTGTGGGCTACTTTTGTAGTAAATTTCTGACTTTCACGACTAGCCTGTGTTTTTTCTCCCCCCCCCTTGCAGGTTTTTATTTCCCCCCTTTTTTTGCCACATGACGTCATTTTCGTTGCCCACTGTTTGCTTAGAAACTAACACCTCGGTCTTTGACTTTTGTCGAGTGTTGCCACCCAGTCCGTCCCCCCCCCACAGTACTCTCCATTCCATCTGCCCCGCCCCAACCAGTGAGTCCACCTTTCTGGTCTACCCTTTCCAAGGGATTTTAGAGTTTTTTTTTCCCATAGTTTTCCCATGTTTGCACCCGCTGACTTGAAGGAACCTCTTTTGCTTTCTATCCATCATTTTCCCCGTGTCGTTTTTTCCCCCACCACTTTTCGATCCCGTGTATGTTCCATCCCCGGTTGCCCGAGGCCTCCCCAGGTCTGAAGGCCCAGGACCGTTAACGGGTGTTTTTTTGGGAGTCTGCGACACCCACTTTTTGTCTCGTTCCCCCCCGTCCCCAACCCGGTGATGGGGGTTTGTTTCCCATTGAGTTTTTTTCACTTTTTTAATTTTCCTAGCAACACTCACTTGGTGATTTACCCCCAAACCCCCCGAGGAACTTCCCAAATTTTTTTCGACTACTGACATCCCTTCCCTGTGCCTATTGTTTCAACGCTGTGTCTCCCCAATATTTTTTTTTTTTTTTCCCCCCCCGAATGTTTGTGCATTTTTTCCCCCTTAGTTATTCAGGGCCTGGTTTCTCCACCCTCGTGTTACATCGACGACCAAATTACCCCATTGGTTTTTTTATCCGTCGCACCCTATTTTTTTTTTTCCCATACTCACCCTGATTCTCTGACACCACAAAGACTGCTTAGCAACCCATGAAACACCAAACGTCTTTTTCCCTTCTCCTCCTTAGTCTCCTTTCTGTTTGGTGACCTGGCCCCCTTTTTATTTTATTTTCCCATTTTTTTTTTTTTCTTTTTCTGGACCCCACTGGTGGTTTTTACTCTCGTGAGTTCACTCCCACATTCATCCTACCGGGCTTGTTCTCAAAATCTTCACTCACAATCTTTTTGTGGTTTCCTATTTCGTTTTTTCCCCGCTTTGCCAACCTGCCTTGCAGTTTGCCTTTTTTTCTGTCGTATTACCTTATCCTCGTTATTTCAGCAACTTTTTTTTTATTATTTTTTTTCATAAGTTCCTTCTTTTCGCTCACCAGCAGAAACCTGCTGTGCTTCCGCCCCCCCTTGTTGTTGTCTTTTCCTCCCACCCCCCTTTCACCCTTTTTTTCTCCATCCCTGGTGGAGGCCGAGGGAGACATTCTTTGTCCATCTTCCTTTAAGTTTTCATTCCTACAATGTTTCTCCATCTCGATTCTGGTCCCCCCTAGAGGCCGGGTTTTCATCCCCCCCTGTTCTTCATGGGCCCCCCCTCTTTACGCCCAAAACAGGTCAATCCTGAAAGACTCGGTCAGCCTATTTTTCCCTTCCGGCGGTTGTCTTTCTGGTGGATTATGTTCTTGGACTCCTCCCCCCCTTTCCCTGCCCAAGAAAGATTTGTATTGTTCTTCCCCATGCGATGTCGACTGTGCGTTTGTCGTTTGACCCCCTCCCCAAACCCTCGTGGGAAGAAAAACCTTCGTCGCCTTTCCTTTTCCCCCCCTTGGCCCCTTGCCAAACCATTCCGCAGAGAGTATTTTTTCGAGCACTCCTCGTTTCTCGCTCCCGGTGAACTTTCCATGGGGGAAGATTAATATGGCTCTCTTTCCTCCCCAATACTGAGTATTCTCCAAACTTCCCCCCCAATTTTTCTCATGTGCTTTGTTCTTCGGGCCGTTTGGTTTTTTTTTTTTCCCCCTTTTTTGTTTTTGACGTACAACGGTTTGTCGAATAAGTGGGGTGGGGTTTTTTTGTCAGACTTTTTTTCTTGTCAAAGGATCACCCCCCTTGCTTTTTGCTTTTTCTCCTGATGCCTGGACTTTGTTTTCCTGACACAATGGTGGACCACCAAATTGACCTTCACACCCCCTTTTTTATTTGATAGCAGCCAAGATGTTTGATTTCTTGCAAGCGAGTTAACTTTTCTTTTCACATTCGTCTCCCCTTCCTACGACCCCCTAAAAGGCCAACTCTGGGGAATGTAGACCTTTTTTCGCCCTTCCACACACCCCCCTAGGTTTTTGGTTTCTCAGCGCAGAACTTTTTTCCATGTCGTCCCCCCCTAGTCTTAATAAACTCCTACAGGAACAAGGCCCTTTCGTTTCTTCTGGGTCCTGGATTCCCCCTCCCTTATAGTCCCAAAAGACAAGATACAAGGGAGTCCTTTTGTGTGGGGGGGGGGGTGTGTGGGGGGGTGTGGGTGGGTTGGGGGGGGGGGAGGTGGTGGGGGGCGAGGTGGGGGGGTGGGGGTGGGGGGGTTTTGTCTGGGTCGCGTGGGGGTGGGTGGGGGGGGTTGTGTTTGTTATGTGTGGTGTTTGGGGGGGGGGTGGTTTTTTGAGGGGGGTTCTGGTTTGGTTTTGTTTTTTTGTTTTTTTTTTTTTGGTGTGTTTTTTTTTTGGTTTTTTTTTGTTGTTTTTTTTCCAGGTTGAGAAACATGACTTTCTTGCCTGCTGGGGGCTTGAAATTCCTGGCTCTTTCAAAGCCGTCAAGTGTTGTAGGGGTTTTTTTTTTGGTGTTTTTTTTTTTTTTTCAACGAAGCCCCCTCGGTTGTTTACCCTGGAACCCCTGGGTGAACCCATGAAAGGTTCTGCCAACAATCAGGATCCATTTTCGACGAAGGGTCCTGTACTTCTCCACCCAAAGACTAGCCGCGTTTTTGTTTCTTCTAACTTTTTCCCCCTGTCAAGTGTTTCAAATGTGACCTTGTTGTCTTAACAATGCACCCCTCTTTTTTATTCTGTTTCCCGAGTGCGTTCCTTCCGTACATCTTTTTTGAGCTTCCCTCCCAAGGAAAGGGTTTCACCCCTTGCGCCTTTTTTTCGTACGATCTCCTCTTTCGCCCATTTGTTTTTTCTTAGGACTTTTTCCATACTCTTATGGTGATCCCCTGAATGACTATGACCCTTGTACCGCCGTTTTTGGTAATTTTGAAATCCCGCCTTTTTTTTCCCACTGGGCCCGCTTCAGTAGATTCTTTCTGATGCCTTGCCCCCCCCCGCCTTTGTGGTTGCCCCTTCAACTCTTCTTGTTTTCGTTCCTAACGTGCGTGACCCTTTTTCAGTTTTCTCAGTTTCTAATTCGGTAATCGGATGAAAACTCTTCCACACCCGGTTTTTCCTCGCCATACCCCCCTGTGTGGTTCACTCCTAAATTAGGCTTTTTGACCACAAGCGGCTGTCCCCCAATTGTTCTTTAATTGAGTGTCCCCACACTTGGCTCCCCCCCTCAGGTTTTAGGACTTTTTTTTCCTGCCCCATTATTCGAATGAAGGTACGTCCTCTCCCTTCCTCCCCCGTTGTTCCATCCGCCTCCTTGGTATAATAGGTTTTGCTTGCCGTCCGTTGACTTTGGGGTTCTTACATGCGGCAGGTTCTTTAATCTCCTCTGACGCCCCCCCCGCTTTTTTTTTCAACCCCTGACAAATAGGTAAATTCCACCTTGATGGTCCACGTTTCCTTTTTTTTTCGTCCTCCTCACCCCCTTCAGGTTGGTTCCCTGCGTCGTTCGTAGTTTTTTTTCCCTTGACCCCTTGCTGGGTGAAATTCTTTTCTCCCTGCCCTTTGGATGATTTCTAATCATCCTTTTTTGTCTTTCTCCCCAAAAACTTTCCCTTTTGTGTTTCCAATTTTGCAAATTGTCCTAAACTCGTTTTCTTTGTGGCACCTTTTTGTTTCACCAATCTGTTTTAGTCAAAGTTGCGTTTTCCCCTAAACCCTTATCCCTTTTCTTCCACTCTTTGTTTCCCGTTTTCTTTCCCAAGATGTTTCAGATCACCACCAATAAACCTTGGCATGACGCCGCCTTTTGCGAGAGCACCAAAACTTTATTAAGTCTTCTTCTTTTAACTTTTCGGCTGGCCCTTCCTTTCAACTCTCTTTTCCCCCCTTTCACTTCTTTTTCCCAAGAAGTCTACCCCCTACGTGGCGCCCAGTTTGCCCCTCATTAAGAATTGACTCGTTCCCGCTTTCCCAACCTTGTTTTTTTGAAGTTTTCATGGGCCTCATTTCGGCGTTCGATTTTCACCCCCCCCTTTTTTTTTATTTTCGAGTCTTCCTGTTCCTGGTTTACCGGGGGACGAAGTGAAAACGAATACACCACTTCAATTGTTCCGGACTTTTTTCCCTGTTTTTGGATGTACTCTTTTTAGGGTTTTTTGAATTTTTTTTCCTTTGCCCCCCCCAAAGGTTTGGTTTTTTCAAGGCTTCTGCCCCATGACGACCTCAGGTCAGGCTTTTCCTTCTTTCCGTTTTTTCCCCCCCACATCCCTCTTTGGAGGTACACCTTTCCTCGTATTTCTTGTTTCTCTCCCATTGTCAGGTAGAACTCCCCCCCCCCCCAACTGGCGTTTACCAATCAGGCATTTACTTGAAGGTTTTTAGGTGCTGCCTTTTTTCTGGACCTTTGCTTGATCGTTCTTCCCATTTTACCTTCAGTTTACCCTTTCAAATTCCTGTGCAATATCCCAACCCAAGGCCCCCCCCCCCCGTTTTTTAGGACACTTGAGTGCCCTGCCTTCCTAGCTTTTGAGAACTGTCCCCCCTCCTTTCATCGTTTCCTTGCCTTTTGGTACCGTCCTGTTCACCGTTTTTCCCCTGTCAAGGTATTGGCTTCCCCCTCGCTCCATTCCCGCTTGCCATTCCCTTTTTTTTTTCCCCTTTTTTTTTCCCCATTCAAGTTCTGTTCCCCCCTATGTCCATTTAACTTTTCCTTGTGTATATTTTTCCACGAGGATCTTTGTTTTTTTTTTTTTTCCTGATTTGACTCTTGGCATCGCTCCTTCTTCTCCTTCTGTTGCTGTACTCTGATGACCCCACCATTAAACGTGTTGCGCCCCTTATCAACTTGCCTTTGTTGCCCCGGTTTTCCACCATTTGTTCACTCAAAGTTTCCTTTTGGCGCCTACCCACTCTTTACTCCTAACCCACTTTTTCTCCCCCTCATCTCGAATTTCTTACTTGGTGCTTGCATCTACCTTGGTGTGTTTTAGCTTTCCACCCCCGAATTGGAAACCCGTCCAAGGTCAGTTTTGGCAAACCAGTTTCAGTTTTGCCTTCCAGTTTTTTCCCCCCAACCCTTTGTCCCTTCCTTTAGCTGACACCCACTCTTTTTTTTTTCCCTTTTCTCAGGTACAACAGGACGCCCCTCACCCCCCCGTTTCCCTAATTCGCCCCCAAAGGTCCAAACCCCTTGCCAAAGGAATTTTGATTTTTGGAGAACCCTCGAGTTCTTTTTTTTTTTCCCACTTTATTTTTTTTTGCCATAATCTTCCCTCTTTTGACACTTCCCCGGTGTCGCGAACGCAACTCCTTCTGTGTTTTTTAATCGTACCATTTTCTCTATGTGGGTTAAGTTTTGTCACTTTGCGTCCCCCTCTCCTCGCCTGTTTTCACGTCTTTTGTTATTTGGTTCCCCGCACATGCATATAGCTTTTTTCATTTTTGAGACCCCCCCCCCCCACCCTGCCTTGCCTTGCTTTGGAGATGCTTCTGGCCCCCACCTTCAGGAAGCCCCAGATCTCCCCCCTCCCTTCCAAATGTTGACCTTTTTTTTTTGCTACCTTCCTGCAGGGAGTCTTGTTGTTACATTTTTTTCCTTCTCCCCCTCGGATTTTGGAAGGACACGGATATATACGGTCCCCCGTTTTTGAGTTTTTTGATCTTGCACACTAGGATTCACCGTCCTGTAATGATCAATCCCCTAGCCCCCCCTTTTTCCCCCTTTTTTTTTTGCTGTGGTCATGTTCCCCCCTTTGTGAGTTAATTTTTTGAGGTTTTTTTTTTTTTTCTTTGCCCACCCAAGTGTTTGATCGTTTCCGCCAACGTTGGCGGTATGTCTCATTTTGAACTTTTAATTTCCCCTTCTGGCAACACGTCTTTTTGATTTCTCACACCCACCCACTTGCTGAGACGTGCATCGACGAACTCCCCCTGCCTTTCTTGACACTTTGTCAAAGAAATAGTGCCCCACACCCGATTCTTCAGCTTTACCCCAGCGTTGATGACTTTTGTGAGGCACCTCGCCCCCCCCCGGGAACGGTACCCTTACCCCCTTTTGTTGGTTCATCTCGGACCACATTCTTTTTTTGCACTAATACACCCCTAACTGATCTTATGAACCACCCGACTTCCCTTTTTCCTCTCTTTTTAGACCCCCCCTGAAACCCGACTGGGCAAAATGTCCCTTTTTTTGATTCTTTCTTTCTTTTTACTCGATTTCCTTCCCTTAGAGTGTTCGGATTTCCCCCCCCTGTTTTCCTTGTCTTCGTGTCTGATTTCAACAGGCATATGATTTGTGTAAACCTTCTTTTGCTTCCCTTCCCCCTCTAGGTGTGGTGCCTATTTATGTTACAGAGTGTTTCCCCTTCAGGTTCCTTGGAGTGTCTGTCGCATTCGCTTTCTCCTTGTTATTCTCACCTCGTGATCCTTTCACTTCATCGCCACTTCCACCCGAGCATACCTGTTTTTTTTTTCCCGTATTTTTCACATTTTCGCTCCCCACCACCCCTTCACCCCTGGTTGCCCCCTTAATTTGCCTTGTTTCTGCGGCTAGGGCGAAAATGCATAACCTGCTTGTGTATCCTCCTGTGTTTTCCAATCGGTGCTTCTTCACCTTATCGTTCTCGAGCTTTCCCCTCCTACTTTGTGAGCATGGTAATCCTTGGGGAACCCCAAAAAACTCTCCGAGAGGATCCGAAGGGAACCGTGTCGCATTAAGGGCTTGATTCTTTTAAGTTCTTTGTTTGGGGCTTCTTTTTGCATTTTTTCCAAGTGTCGTCTGTTATGTCTCAATGGCCTCGGTGGCGTCAATTTGTTTTCGTGACCCTCACCACCCCTGGTTGAGACCCCCACAAAAGGGCTTTTAGTTCACACTTTCCTCCCCATCTCACACAGAGGAGATGATCTTCAACTGGCCCTTCTATTTCTGTTTCCAAAGTTTTCGGGGGTTGACCAGTGTCCCCCTTTTTTGGTTCTCCGATAAAGCGACTGTTTTTTTTTTTCCGATAACTTATGGCCTCTTTTTTCAGTGAAATACCCCACTTTTTATCTCCCCCCCCCCCCCCCCCCCCCTTACGTCTTTTTATGGTTTTATGTTTCTTTTTTTTTATCATTCCGGCGTAGGTTGTTCGTTTTCTCTATGTTGTGACCTTCCCCACGTTGTATCCCCCCTATTTGGTTGTTGGCAGGCTTACAGGAGGGTCACCTTTTGATCCCCCTTTTTTGATTCTTTTTCGGACTTTCTTTGCACTGGGAATTTTTTTTGGTCATGTTTTCCACCTGCTACACCCCTTTTTGTGCTACTTTTCCTGGCCGCCCCAGCCCCCCCCCCTGGATTGGATTATAGTCGATTATACGGTTTTTTGTTATTTCACTTCGTTTCCTGACTGACCGTCCCCCAGAAAACCAATACTATTTTTTTGGCACCTTGTTTTTTTTTTTTCTGTGTCCTACAAATTAAGTCGTTTCTTTCGTGACTTTTTGGGGGTTTTGCGACCGTTTTCACCATGTAAGCCGTTACAACAGCTCTGTCCAAAACAGGTCATGGAGTCTCCTCTTGCATGCAATCAACCACCTCCTTCACTCTATCTCTTGTCCCCCCACATATACAGCCCACCCCAACACCCTGCGTAGACTTTTACGTCCTTCCAGAGGGGTTTTGACCAACCTTCCCAGTCAAAACCACCCTCGGACTTTTGCCTTGCTTGTGGTAAATTCAGTTTTTTTCCGCAAACCTCAAGGTGATTTTGTTCGCCCGACGGCAGCCCCCAATCTTCTTGGACTGTTCCACTCATTTTGGGACAGGAAACGTTATTTTCAACCTCCCCTTTTGAGTTCCCCTTCTTTACGAAAATTGAAGTTGTGCCTGACTCCACAAGAATCTCGTGCCCCGTCTCCTTTTCTACCCTTTCCCAGGTGAAAATGATGACAAAGGGGAAGGTTTTTCTTTTTTTTCCTTTGGCTAGGATAGTGAGTTTACTGGTAGTCTTCCTAAATTTGCTCCTATCTCCATTTGAAAGTATCAAGCTTGTCCCCCCCCCTCTTTTTCCGTGCCCCGTTTTCGCCCATTGGCTGTTCGAACCCCCCTCTTCTCACACTCCTTGGGACCCTGCCTTCCCGTTTTGAGTTTTAGGTTCTTTCCCAGCCTCCCTGGCCCTTTGTCTTCTTCATGTCAGAGGGTTGACCCGCCTTTTTTTTTTTTTTTTTCCCAACTTCCGCGGGTTTTGTTTCCCCCCTTTTTTTTTTTTTGTGAATCGTTGACCTTGTTTAATACTCCGTCTCATTTTTCGTTTTCTTCGTTTCTTTTTGCCCCCAAACTCCCCGTTCCCTTTCTAGACACACAAACCCGGTTCCTTTTTCCCCCTCCTAACTTTTCCAACTTTGATGGCCCGTTCCCGTTCAACAAAGCGTCTCGCCTTTTCTTTAACTTTTGTTTTGAGCAAACCTTGGTCTCCACCCGGTCAGGTGTAGGACTCTGTTAGGCCTGTTACCCTTATCTTCCCTTGCCTACCCCGCAGCTTTCTCCTTCCTTTCAATAAGCAATTAGGGACCATTTGTCTCGGCTTGTTTTTTGACCCTTTCCCATTTTCTGCTCCGCCCTCCTTTATTGGAGCTATATAAAATTCTTGGACTTTCCTTGGTGGTGCCGGGTTTTTCACTGTCCCCCTTAGTTCAGTGACCCCCGGGGTCTTCCGTTGGTGGGCGCTTTTTTTTCCCCCCCCGCTTCTGTCTTGTTCCCCGTTCCCATTTTTTTTCCCTTTCTTGCCTTTCAATTCTGCGACCTCTTGGAGGATTGTTCCCCTCCTCCTCTTTTTTTTTGTTGATGTTTAGAGCTCATCCCAACAATCATTTTTTCCTTTTTGATCCTTCCACATTGTTTTTTCCCCCTGAATCGTAATACCCGAACCTTCAGTCGGACCAACTTTTGAGTTCACTTCACCCCCCTATTCTTCCCTTCTTTTCCCCCTTTTTTTCCATTTTTCCCGTAGTAACAGATGTTCACCTTGCTATTTTTTCGCCGCTTCGCGTTTCTTCCACACCAAAAAACCTATTATTCCCCTTGGGCGGATTGGTCCATTGATGGCGGCGGAGGGATTTTAATTTCCTGGCCGTCCTACCCCCCGAACGGTTGTGTCCGCCACTTTTCATGAAGGTGAATGCCTTTAGTTTTTTTCCACCTTTTTTTGTCACAACGTTTTGGACCTGTATGTCTAATGAAGGGCGTTAGTTTCACCAAGTTTTTTGTATGTCCTTTTTTCTTGATTTTTCCGTGCAGAGTTTTTTCAGGGTCCCGCGACCTGTTTTCACTGATGGACTCTTATAACCTTTCCCCAAAGACGACCCACTCCGATGGTACCTTTTTTTTTTTGCTTTGGACAAGAAGGCCCACAGGTTTGGTTGTTTTTTGTTTCCCCCCCAAATCCTGACAATCGACAATCGCGAAAGCTTCCCCAAGTCGTCTCTTTCAACATCCTAGCGGCGGGACCCCAAAAGTGCCGTCATTGGTATTTTCTTTTTTCCTTCCTAGTCCAATGTTCGACACCCAATGGCTCCACAGTGCATCCCCGGACGGTTTTTTTTTCCCCCCTTTGATTTCCACTTCTTTTCTGAGTTTCTTTACAAGTTCTGTAATTTACCCTCTCTCCTTTTTGCTTTTTAGTCCTTCCACACTCCAGACTCTCCGGCACCTGAGGATTTGACCGTGTTTTTTGTCCCTCTTCATCGCCTTAAGTGAGAAGGCTTTACTGGTTCCCCACACCCCCCCTCCACTCCATTAATCCACCACCCCCGCCCCTCACCCCCTTCGTTCTCCCCCTCACCCCCCCCCTCCCCCCCCCTCACAACCCCCCCTCCCAACCCCCCCCTCTCCTCTCCCCATCTCCCTTCCTCCCCCCCCCTCCCACCCCTTCTTCTCACCTCCACCACGTCACCCCATTCCACCTCCTCTCCTTCCCCCACTCCCTTCCATCCCCCCATTCCCCTCTGCCCACCTACCTTTTCCCTCACTCCCTCCCCCCTCCTCCCGTCCCCCCATCCCCCCGCCTCCCGTTCCTCGTTCCAATCCCCACCACCAACCTTCACTCCCCTCCCCCTCCCAAATCCTTACCGTGTTCTCTACCACCCACATCCACCTCCCCCCCTCCCTACCCCCTCCCCTCCTCCCCTTTATCACACCTCATCCCTTCCCCCTCCGAACATCCTTTTCACGCACACCTCCCTCCATCAGTCGCCGCCCTCCCTCTCCACTAATTAACCCTTTACCCCCCCCTTCCCCCCCCCCTCCCTACCCCCCCCCTCTACCCCCCCCCTTCCCACTTTCACCCCTAAACTCATCCTTCCCCCTCCCCCCCCCTCCCCCCACCCCCGACCCCCCCGCCCCCCTCCCCCCCACCTCATCCCTCCCCCTACCCCCCCTACTCTTCACACTCCTCTTCCCACCTCCCCTCACTCCCATCACCCTCCCGCCCACTTCCCCCATCCCGCTACCCCTTTCACCTTCCCCCCGACCCAAATCGTTCCCCGTGTCCCCAGTCCCCCCCCCCCCCACCCCATTACCCCCCCTCCACACTCAACTCTCTCAGTCCCTCAACCCCTCATCCTAACCTCCCCTTTGGTTTTCCACCCCCCCTCCTCACCCCCCCTCTCCCACCCCCTCCCTCGTAACCTACCTTCCTCCTTTCCTACACTCCAGCCTCCACACTTCCTAACCCCCTACCCCCCATCCTCCTCTTCCTTCTCTGCCATGCCCCCACAACTACTCCCCCACCCTCCCCTCCTGAACCACCACCCTCCCCCGACACCCCCTCTCCCCCCCTCCCAAACCGGCACTCCCCCCTCGAACCACCGTCCCCCCCTCACACGCCCCTCCCGTCCCAACCCTCACCTCTACCCTCCCCCACCCCGGCCCCCCCACCTCCTCTTCCACTCCCCCCTCTACCCCCCATCTACCGCCAAACAATTCCCCCTTACTCCCACCTCTCCTCCAATCCCCCCCCCCCCCATTTATCCCACCTCCCCTACCCCCCCCCCCCCTCTCTCCTTTCCTCCACCTCCTCTCTTCCCACCTCGGGACCGGGTCACTCTGAATCGAGAGCTTTTTCTGCAAAGCCAGCTCCTTCGTCCTCGGTTACCTCTTTCTACCGTTAATCTTCGTTGTCACGCCTATGTTTCTCTTTAGCCCTCTGAAGGGTGCAGATCAAGACTCGCATTCCCCCCCCCCCCCCACTTTCAACCCGAAAGTCTGTGGTTTCTCTCTTCTTTCTAAATTTAATTGTGTCCTTTTCCTTATGTCATTTTTTTTTAGGCGTTAGGAGGGTCGTGGTCCCTCGTGACGCTTTTCTGTCTATAGGTTCTTCCACTATGATTTTTTACCCCCCCCCCCCTGCTCCCTTTAAACATTGCTAATTGTCCCTCCCCCCCATTTTTTTGCCCCCCATTCCTTTTTTTTTACCCTTTGTTCGTTCCTTTCCCCCAATACACTCACTTGGTATCCCTCAACTGTTATGTTACCTAGTCATGGCTATATCATTTTTTTTTTCTTCCTTTCACCCCCATAGCCAACAGTGTAGTCCCTCCAAACCTGACCCACCCCCCCTTTTTTCCAATCTTCCCCTTAGAGGCAGAGTCTGTGATAACACTTGAAATTTTGCTTCCCCCCCCATATCTTCCAGTTATGTCACAAAGACGCGGACCCCCTCCAGTTTTTACTGACACCCCAAACTCGAATTCCCTTAATGATTTGATAATCGAGTTTTCTCACAAAATAGGCGCCCACTTACCCCCCCCCCCCCCAGAGTTTTTGACACTTTCCCAGTGTTTCGTGAATTCCCCCTTTTTTCGAGTGATTTAAATTGTAACTTCCCTTTTTCCCCCTTTTTCCCTCACTACAAGGAATCGATGTTGTAAACCGGTTTTCTGTATTGATCAAACTCCCCCCCATGCAGTCCTCGCATTTCCCATTGAGCCCCCAAATCCCCTTGCTGATATTGTCTGCCCCCCCCCCCCTCGTGCCCTTCAAGCAAAGACCCTCGCCGTTCCTTACTATTGTCCCACTCTTTCTGCCCCTCTTCTTTTCACTGTTGATTGAGAGTTTGGGGTAAATAGTTCCCCATTTTTTTTCTCACACAGTGCTTTTTCTTTGAATTACAAATTCCTCTCTCCGTTCCCCCGTTGAGCTTCCCACCTATCACCCCCGTCCCTTTTGTCCAATGATCCCACTTGTCGCACGGCGGCCCGGTCTGGAAGGTTCCCTGTTCTTTTCCCTTTTTGGTCTTTAGCGGACAACATTTTTGTTCTACCAAACCTTGGTTGCTTTGCTGCGGGTGCACTTGCTAAGTTGAACTTTAGTAATCCCCCTTCTCCCCACACGGCCTTTTTTTCTTGAAGAAGAGGAAGTGTTTTTCAAATTCCCCCTGTTTTGGACCCCGCTTGACCGAAAAGGCACCACCCTCTATGTGGCCCCTCTTTTACACCCCCCCCTCTTTTCTGTTTTTTTTGTGTGAGGAATCGACACCCTCAGCCCCCCCCCTTTTTCCTGTTTGCTTTTTACTCCGAGACCTCCCTTGATATAAATATATTTACTCGCTTGACACCCATCCCCCCCCCTAAGGCCCTCTTAGACACCCTTTTTGAAACCCCCATTACCGAATTTCTTTTTTTTTTCTCTTTTTCCTTTCTTTCTTGGGATTTTTCCATTACTTCTTTTCCTCTTGTCTGTCTCTTGGATACCCCACCCATTTTTTAATGTCTCTTTTCCCGTTGTGGCTCACACTCATCATACGATTGTAAGGTAAATCTGACAGTCCCCCCCTCGAGGGTTGATATTTTAGTTCAAGTTGTCCCCCCCCCCGTCTGTGTTTTCGCTTCTCCTTTTCGTGTTTTTATCAAATTAGGTATATTGTATTACTCCTTTCTATGCCAGGCCCCCCCCCCGCCTCCTGTTGGATATCTTCCAACACTGTTTTTCGCTCTCCAACAAATTTAAAATAAATGTTTCAGGTCTTCGGCTCTTTCTGCCCTTATTTTGAATCATTAAGGGACGTGTTTTTTTGACTGTTGCATCTCCTTTTGGGGACCTCTTAAGCTCCTGGTTCTTTGTTTTCTTTCAACCATCCTGACACTGGGTTACACCTTTTTTCCACAACCCAATCAACTGGCCTGATAGTTTAGCAGAGTGGTCCAGACCTACGGACCCAAACTACCCCCCCCTGCCTGTTCCGTTCGTATTGTTTTGCCACTATTTTTTTCAATTCCCCTTTTTCCCCCCCCGTTGGTCAAAACGGTATTTTTCCCAACTGTTCATGGCTTTACTGCATTGTTCCGTGAGCACCACAACCATGTTTTTACCCCCCCCCCCCCCAGGAGAGTCTTTAGTCCTGGTAACATGGCCCCCCCCCCACTAGGAGGCGGACCATCTCCTTTCTTCGCTGACACTTTTTTTGGGAAATTGTGTGGAGAGACCGTGTCATCGGTGTTGGATATTCTTTCCTCTTATTGTTTCTTCCCCCACAAGAGTACTCTCAAGATGTCGATTTGGATCTTATCGGTCCTGGGTTTTGTTTCTTATTTCTTTTTTCCAGATACAACTTATGGCCCCCCCCCCCCCCCCCCCCCCGCCCCCCTGTGGGGGTTGGCAAAAAGCCAACTTTTTCTTTTTTTCACCTTTTTCTTTGGCCTAATTTCTTTTTTCACCTGACCTTTTTTTTTTTCCCGTCTCCCAAATGGTTTTTGCACCTGATAAACCCCCGTCCCTCTTTCTCCCCTGGCAGCCCCCCCCCCTCTTGGCTTATATCCCTTAGTCTCTTGCAGTTATCACCGTTTTAGTTTCATTACATGGAGTTGATGGTTTGAAGAAGGTGACTCCCCCCCCCACTCTCCACCCAGTGAAATTTATGTTTTTTGACGGTGAATTTCTTCCCAACCCACATAGAAGTTTTAGCAGTAGAACTTCAAGTCCCCTTTTTCTTTCCCTTTTTTCCGTTTCATTCACCGTCCATCACCCTCCCCTTGTTAGTCCCCATAGTTGATTCCTGCTCCTTCCATCCTTCACCTCTTCTGAAATCCCATTCCCATTCTGGGAAACTACATTCCAGAGTAGAAACCCACGGACTCTTGTTCTGGTCTTTCCCCAATTCAGGTCTGCCCCCTGCCGTCAAAGGTGATTGTAGAGAGATAAGTTCCCTAGCTTTTCCCCCTTTTTGACCCCTTCCCAGTCACATTACCTGTTCGTGCACCCTGTCCCGTAGTTCCCGAAACTGATGACGAAGGCTTAGGAAAAACCTCCTCTTCCTCGGCTTTCTTCCTCCACCTTTCAAGTGTTCTGGACCCCCCTGATTGTTGGAACATCCCCCCTTAGTTTTTTTTTTTTTTTTTTTATTGAGAGTAATGAATTCCTTTACTCCCTGATTTACGTATAGCTCACCCCTTTTCCTTTCTCCCAAGGTCACTTGTCCTATCCTGTATTTCGGCCATTTTGGAGTCGACTGTAAATTTCTAGGCTACCTTCCCATTCCTCTTCAGGCCCCCCTCCCCCCTCCACCTATGGATGTTGAAAATGTCACTTCCTGTTATCTTTTCGTTGATTAGTAGATTTTCCTCTTCTTTTTTTAACCCTTGCCCTTTGGTTACCTTATAAACATGGCGGACCCTCGGCGGCATATTGTTTTAGCTTTTTTTTTTTTTCCCTCCCTTTGCCTCGTTTTAAAGTCTTTTAACCCCTCGGCCTTGGAACTCTTCCATACACCCTTGGTTTTTCCTCGAAACGCCCTCCAATTGAGGCCTTGCTTTAGTTTCACACACTTTCCTCTCGTCCGTACTCCACTTGGGCACCCCCTTTTTTGTAGGCCTTCTTTTTTTCCATTCCCCCGATAATCTCCGACTCTCCCCTGCCCCCCTCCTCCTTTTAATGGGAATAATATTTTTTTTGTGCTCTCTCCTTTCGTCGCATCCATGCGTCCTTTATTTTATCTACACTTGCCTCAGCTTCCAAACTGAAACTTTCGACAAAGGGGGATTGTTAGTTCCCGCCCCCTTTTTTCCTTTCATTTTCTTTCCCGAGTTTTTTCCGTTTTTTTTTTAACCCCTTCCCGCTTGTAACTTAATTTGAGTCAAGCTCCTCTTTTTTCTTTCCTAATCTGTTTGTCTTCTCTCTTTTTCCCTTCCCACCTTTTCTCCTTTTTTACCCCTTGAAATGTCACTTTTTTTTTTTCAATTTTTTTACCCTGACCGGTTTTGTTCCTTTCTGGACCCCCACTTCTCTTTTCGTCCCACACAGACACATCCCAGATAACTTCTGGTACCCTTCTTCCCTTTCCCTCCCCTTCCGATCTCTTACCGATAACTCCAACCCACACGCTCCCAGCATCGCTGGCTGTGTGAGAAATAACCTCTTATCCCCCCCTTTCTTTCGGCCTTTTCCCCTTTCGAGCCCATTTAGGCGTTTTTCCAGGCCTCTTCTCTCCTTTTTTGCCCCATACCCTACCCAAATGTTACGTTGAACAATTTCTTCTCCCATATACCCCCCCAAGAAGCCGCTTGTTAAACGGACTCATGGGACCTTTGTTTTGATTTGTTCCTTTTCCGCCGTCCCCCCCCCTGTTTTATGTCAGAGTCTTACACGGTGTAAGAGCTTTTGTCCCTGTCCCCCTCTTGGGACTCACCTGAGAACCTGCTTTTTTCTAACCTTCAACTAAGTTCCCCTCCTCTGTCCTGCCCCATTTTCGTTCTGGACCTGCATTTTTTTTACCCCCTGGGGTTTGGCCTTTTCTTTTACCAATCTCCTTGAATTTCGCCCTCACCCTTGACCAGGTTATTTTCTCTTTCCACATTTCCCCTAGCCCGGCGGTGAAAGTAGCCGGGTCATTATTGATCCCTAGCTATGGCACTTGAGCACAACTGGTCCCTCCCGGGTTTTTTTTCCCTTCCCCGGGCCGCCAGTTTTCGCCTGAGTTCCTTAGTGGGATGCCGTCTTTTATCCCCCACCGTTTTTCCCCCCTTTCCCCCAATTCCCCAATCTCTCAGTTTTGTTTTTGTTTTGCCCTGTTCCATACCCAAGTCATTTTTTGTCAGTCCCCCCCCCTCCCAAAGGGTGAAACCGTATCCCCTCTTCCTTCTTTGAGGACCTTTCTACAAAACTCAAGGACGATCCCGTCCTTGTTTGGTCCCACGGTTTCCCTTTCCACTTCCTTTTTCAGTTCCCTAGTTTGTTCTTTTCTCGCCCTCTACCTCTTTTCCCTTCCTTTTTCCTGATCCTTTTTGAATTTTTCCCTCCCCCCCATCCCCCCACCTCCCTGTTGACTTTTTCGAGGTGAATTCTCTCCTTTTCTTCTCATTTCATTTGTTCACACGAGACGCTTAATTTGGCCGCGCCTTTCCCTTTCGACTGTGCCTTGTTTTTTTTTCTTTTCGAGTTTGATGACTCGGGTTTCTGATTTACACTTGTTCCTTGGTTCTAAACCCCCTTACATTTTTTGCGGCGCCAATTTTCCCCATTCAAATAGTTTCTTTTTTTTTTCCCTTCTTTCTCACCTCCCCCTCCTTGTCACTTCCCACTTTCCCCCCCCTTTAGCATGAATATTATAGCTGCTGCCCTTTCCACCCTTTTTTTGTCAGTTTTTTTCACCCTTTGTCCCTGCCAAAGTTCCAGTGCCTCAAGGAGCGTCAGGCACTTTCTTCCCCCAGTGTGCTTTCCCCCCCCCAACCTTTGGTTGACAATCCTTTCTCTTACACATATTCTGTGAAGCTTTTCCCCTCTTTTCCTCCACTGTTTCCTTTTAGCCAACCAAAGCGCTTCCACTGTCCATTTTTCTGGGCTATACTCGAGGATTCCCGCCCCCCCCTAGCCCCTTTTCCCCAGCAAGATCTCCCCGCTTTGACACCTTCTGGTCGCTTTTGACGCCCCACTGGTATGTCATTTGTCTTCCCTTTTGTTTTTTTTTCAGTCAATTTTCGGGACCCCTCAAGACTCGCTTTGGTTCTCAACCGGGCGTTTATTTTTTCCCCCCCATTTTTCCTTCGCCGTTTTCCCCTTTAGCCCCCCTTGAACAATTGATTTGTGGCGTCGCTTGTTTAAGTCAGTTCCCCCTACCGTCCACCCCAAGACTCCGCCCCCTCCGTAATGATTTCAATGCTTACCTTAATGGCTTTTCGTGTTGTTTTCCAGTTGGTTACCTTTTTTTTACAGGGATTTTTTTTCATTTTACGTACTCCTTTCCCCCTTGCGTACTCTGCCACAAATTTCAGGTGATAAACTCCTGTGCTCCCCTACTGTCTTTTTTCCGTTTTCCTGCTAAAGGATGCTTTTCCCCTGTGGTTTCCCTTTTTTTGTGAAGTTCAGGCATCAAAACAAGTTGTTCTCCTTTCGTCAGACCAAACCACCGGGTGCTTTTTTTTTTTGTGATGTATTTGATCTACCATCCCCCTTCACGGTGCGATACCCCCCCAGCTGCGCATTTGTTACCCTCCGACCCTCCCCCCCCTCAAAGTGCCCTTTTTTTTCACCACCACGCTCCCCCCCCTTGCCCCCCCCCTCTTTTGGCCCCTTCCCAGACTTTACACACTGCGTTTCTGAGCCTGTTTGCTGAACATCGAACAGCATTACATTCCCCCTGTTGTTTCATCCGCTATTCTATCGACTGACCCCACCCCTTCTCTTTCTCTCGCCCCAGATCCAGAGGATTTTTTTTTATCGTCAACCTTCATAACGACTGTGCATTTCTATCGATTTTCCATTTCTTGGTTATCGCTTGTTGTCCCCTTGTTTCTTTTGTATTTAGTCGACTGTCTCCGGATGGGACCCCCCATGTGGTTTTACTTGTTCGTTCGAATTTCTCACCCCAAGGGCATTCTCGTTTTTTTTGTGTGTAAAAATGCTGGTGCCCCCGGAGTTTTGTTTTTCTTTTGTTTCCTACTTTTTCTTTTAGGGTTTGTCCCCCTAATCTTTTTCTTTTTTTTTTGGTTCTATTTTCCCTCGTGGTATTCTCACCTTTCTTTTCTATCATTTTTCCATTTCAACCGGCGTGCCCGTTTTGTACCTTCTCACCCCCTTGTCTTCCTCTATATCCCCAAAACCTTACTACCTGTTTTTACCCCTTCAGCCCCCTTTCGGTTCCTCTGTTCGATTTTACTCTCCCCCCGGGCCCTTTTGATTAATGTGATTTCTTTTTTCTTTCGGTGGACCCTCCCCCCTTTGCATTTTTTAGTTCACCCATTTGTTGGCGATTGGTGTCCCCATGTACCCCCCCCCAATCTAAATAGGACTGTTAGCTTTTGTGCAGATTTTTTCCTTGGGCTTGCGAGTGTGGCTCCCTGCCCTTATTGGGTTTCTTCCCCCCTTTAAAGCCATCTCCTCCTTGCCCCGTCTTTGGTTCTATGGCCCATGCGCGATGGCCCCTTCCTTTTCTTTGTTCCAATACAATCCTTTGAGTCCCAACTTGAGTCTTTTTTTCATCGAAACCATGCCTCCCGCCTAGGACACCCAGAGCTTGCCCTTCACTTACTCCCCAGTTCTCTGTCCCCCCCTTTTGGAAGTGTTCTTTTCGTGTTTTACCCCTTCTATTGGTCTTCCTTGATTTCTATCCCCAATTTACTTCCTTGTCGACTTGTCTTTGCTAATCTTGTTGGGGTTTTCTCTTCTTTTTGGACCTGATCCCTTTTCAGCATTTTGGTTTTTGTCCGACATAAATTGGTCAATGGCTCTGCTGCGCTTGACTTTTCTTTTACCCCTTTTTGGGGTAAATGCTCGATACCCCCCCCCCCTGGTGTTCTATGTTCATGGTCCCTCCCCCCAAGTGTCTTACTTTCCCCGCGAGTACTCCTTTTTAGATTACCTTTTTTTTTTATTGACCTTTTTTAAGCGAACAGACTGGTTTTCTTCAAAAGAAACCCTTCCCCTATTTTGGACTGTGGAAGGCGTCCCCCTATTCTTTCCGTTTGAGACCGTTTCCCAACGTTTTTTTTAAAATGGTCTTGCATCCGTTTATCAAATTACAGACACAAGCGTGCTCCGAGGCCTTGGCTCCCACTTTTCCTTTTCACTTTCTCCCCCCTAACACAACTTCATACCCCAGCCCCCCAGCGTTGACTTTTCCTAGTTTGGGTATCACACCCCTTTTTTTTTAGACTTCTGTTCTTGACCCCCCTTCCCCAGGCTGTCACCCCAGTCAGTTGGTGAGTCTCTCGTGTTGGACAGTTTTTCGCCACATAGGTACCCTTCCCTCCGGTATTTGACCAAGGAGACCCCCCCCCCTGGTTGCCCGACTGTATACCTTTCTCAACTCTTCGACGGCTTTTCCGGTTTTCACACTTCACTCTACCCCTGTGGGAACTTTTTTATGGACATTGTTTCTTGAGCGGTACTGCAGTTACCCTTTTCTAAATGCGGCTCCTCCTGCCCAGACAACTTTGAACCTTTCGTCCGTATTCCCCCGCCCCTTCGAAATTTCTTTTTTTTTGGTTAGTAGAGAATCTTTTCATTCTTTTTTTTTTCTGGTGCATTAACGGTCATGACTATACGTCAAACTGTGTTTCCAATCTTGGACGAATTCTGCCTCTTCTTTTCTCCTCTTCGTTAGATGTTTCCCCTCGTTGGGGAAGGGCAAAACCCCCCTGCCTTTGCTTTTCCAAGGTCATTCCGTTGTTGCTAACGTTTCGGTTTGAAGGTTTCTAAGCACCCACCCCAGTTTCCCCTCCCTGCACGTGATCCTTCGTTGCATACCCCCCCTGGGTTCCTGAACCTTTCAATGTTCCAGGAACTTCGTTTCCCATGGGCTTCTCTAAATGTTATGAGCCGGTGGCATTCCCAAAAACCCCCGTTCAGGTGTCGTGTCCTTTCTTGGTGTCCATGAAACCCCCTGGAGCTAAAAGTATTTCCGCGGTGCTCTCTCCCCGTGGCAAACGCCACGGGAATAATAGTTCCCCTTCCTCGGGCCCTTTTGCTTTCATGCGTTGTCCCCCAGGTTATTGGATCCCGAAGTAAGAGGGTTCACCCCCAATTGAAAATCCTTTCTCCCAGGGGTCTTCCGGGTTCTGGGCCTTGAACTCCCAGTCAGTTGGTCCGATGCCGTCGGTGTAAACGATTTTTTTTTTTCCCTTGACACTCGTCCTGAACCTCCTTTTTTTGAGATATATCTATTTCCTCCCTCCGGATTTGCGTTTGATCCAGATCTCAAACACTTCCCGCCATAATTCCCTTTTTTCCTGCAAGGGTTAAATTCCCTTTTACGACGACTTTTGCATCGGACCCCCCCAGAGACTGAGTTTCCCACACTTTGCGCCCCCCTAACCCGCCTCGTCTTCACCTAGTTTCTGCCCTTGACCCCCCAAGATGCTATAAATCCCATCCCATTTTTCTGCAATCTTTAGCGCATTTGATGTATGAAAAACCGAGGAGGCCCATCTGTCGGATGTGACCCATGGGGGGCGAGATTCGGCTTTATACTTCGTCTAAGTTACCTTTTACACAGAAGTACTACCTACGGTTTTTTCTTCACCCTTTTCTCCTACTTCCACATACGAGACTGTCAACTTTTTTCAGCCATGGCATTCGGGCGTTCCCGGCGACCCAAGGTTTTCTTTCCCTTGACTCTTTTTTACCGGTGCCCCAGTT
>Ga0179591_1195954_pt1 | contig 22275 bp, 21 predicted proteins | sample CZOMad2_1_08_16f_FD_182891 | JGI IMG/M metagenome (GOLD analysis project Ga0179591, IMG submission 182891) | Vadose zone soil fungal communities from Angelo Coast Range Reserve, California, USA - CZOMad2_1_08_16fungal (PacBio error correction) | ecosystem: Environmental > Terrestrial > Soil >... | reverse complement strand
CACTTCGCGATACTTTCTTTATCATGAGTGGTCCCCTACCGTTGTAGAAATTATGGAAAGACATTAACGTTTGTCCACAGCATTTTTTCCTCTTCGATCCTTCTCCGCCTTTTTTTTAATGCCTTTTTCTAACTTCCCCTCACACCTCCTAAACCCCCCAACCCCCGGGGAACTTAAAATGATAAAATCAAGATCCTTTACTTTTTCTTAGTTCCACAAAATGAAATCCCCACTCCCCACACCCCAATCCTGTGGAGTTCGATCACTTGAAATGCCATCGGCCGTATCCCCCCAGTAAAATATAGTTACAAGACCAGATTTGGTCTTTCTTCGCTGCATTCTTTTCCATTTCCTTATATCCCCCCATTACCCAAGACCCCTTGACAAAGATCTTTTTAATTTGCCCACCCTCCTCCTGCTTCGCCTTTTTCGATTACTCATGGATCTCTAGCTTACCACACAACATATTAATCTTATGTGAACACGTCTCTCGACCCTATCCTTCCGCGTGAGGCAGCAATTTCCACCTGTGCTTTTCAATTTCTGGTATCACTTTTGCTTCTAATTGCTTTTTTAATTCCTGTTTCTCTGTGGCATTTCGTCTCCAGCCGTTATTTCCAGTTATCCCCGTTTTTGTTGTGTTTCCCTCTTCGCACAGTTTTATGACAGTTTCGGGCTTATGGTCCCCTCAAGTCCCTCTCCCTTTTTTGTTCCGAGATTTCAGGTCTAGACGGTCAAAGGTTTATAAAGCCAAGATGTCATAGTTAAAAAGAAGGAATTAACTCCTTTTTTCACTTTTTTTTTGATTCTTTTTGCGGGATGAGATGCCTCGATACTTACACTAATCGCCCTCAGTTCCAACACCAGATAAGTCCAGTATGCCGTTTTTTTGTCTGGCCACAGGGACTTTAAAAGGTCAACAACGGGAATTTTTAGTGTCGCTCCAAATCGCTCTTTCCTTTCTGTTCGCCCAATTGGTCACTGCTCTTTATTTCAATATCTGTGTTTTATAAGTCTTGCAACCCAGTACTTGTGTCGTTCTTTGACGTTTGCCCGGCTCACTCCTGCAACCGGTACCTTGCCACCCTCGCATGCCCCCGTACTCCTTTTCATTAAATCCCCCCGTTTTTCATCCCAGGTTTTTTACCGAATGCTCCCCGTCCCCGTCATCAATGATGTCGGACTTCAAGTTCGTAATAGCCTTATTATCAAAAACAATCGGGAAGCACCATTATTTGTCCCTTTGCCGTTAGGGTGCCTGTAGGGAGTCCAAATTTATTCCTATTAATGCAATAGCGGTTAGATTATGCAAATAGGCACGCTTAAAACCGTGGCTTTTTAAGCTCCACACTTTTACAAGGGACATCCCTACCCATTTCTCTATTGCCAAATATATCTCCTGGAGAAGTATTTTTATAACTGTCTTTTTCAAAATTGCTTAAATAAGGACCTTAACCCTCCTAATTCAACGACCAATTCAAATTTCCCCCTCCACAGCGAAAAATTCATATGACATTCACGCTGGTCGCCTTGTTGGCAAGAACAAATTCTGAAATTCTTTCGTTCTTTCTCAGAATTCTACAGTCCTGTACCAACGAAAAACGCCGTTTTCACCATTAAACATAGTAAATTCTGAAGTTTTTTCCGCTGACCGCATTTTCCTCTCCTTTAAACATTTTTTTTTTCACCAAAGGTGTGCGCTCTTCACTATTTTCCTGCCAACAGACAATTGGTGATCTCTTCTATAGACGCTGAGTTTTGTTCCCTTTAGCTTGACCCCCCCCCACCCCTCCCTCCCTGCTTCTGTGCGTTTCCCCCATTGCCAAGTGATTTCATGGGTTGTATCTCCAATAAAGGAGTACGGTTTACACTTTTATAATAGGTTTTCGTGATGTCCCCCCAAGCTTCCCCCCCCCCCGCCCATTTTGTTACCTTCTTTTCCAACTCTTCCCTCTTATAAGAAATTCTTTCCCTCTCTACTTTTTTTTTCTTGCGTTATTTAATTGCCCCTTGGTGCTCAGAAAATATTAACTTCTTTCTATGGACATTGCCCCGCTGATTCTCATTGCCTAAATTTTTTCGCCCCCCGCTATTTCCCCTGTATATAATGAAATTAACTTGACTGGCCCCAAAGTCATAGTTACGATAACTTCTTTGATTTTCCCCATTTTTTTGGTTATTTTTGTCTTTGTTCGCGTTATGGTCCTTTTGCAAACGGTTCTGCGAAATGTCATGTGATCAAAAGATGCAGGTTCCACTGACAACGCTCCCTGTGCTCTGTTTTATTCTTGTCTTTCCAACGTTCCCCCCCTCCTTCTCGGCCTCTGGATCGTTTTTTTCTAGCGACGATGGACCGCATGCCACTCGCCCCTACCGAGTCCTGTTGAGGAGACTTCCACTATGTGTTACCACTACCCACCTCTCCTTTCCCTCCGTGTTTCGATATGCAAAATCACTGATGAGAAGTTTTGAGTTTTGCAAAGATAGTCGAACTGCGTGCGCCTCCCCGATGTGGGTTTTGGTTTAGTCTTAGTTGTCGGCTTAAATCCTTTTTTCATGGCTGCAAAGCTCTAATTTTGCTTTTCCTAAAACAAAGCGCCTGAGTCGTGCTTCTCCACATCTCTTCCGTTGTTGTTTTTTAAGGTTGAGGCACCTCAACCTTTGATCTTTTTAGGGCGCGTGTTAGTTACGCTTACTTTCCGAGCCTTTTGACCCTGGAAAGTTGAGATTTCCTTACCAATCGAAAAAAACCGCGCCCATCGTTAATTAATCGAGCATTCTTCTCTCTTTTATTCCACAGCGGCACTTCTGCATCACCTCACCCCCAATTCATCATTTCCGGTTCTTCCAACTTCTGTACTCTCTTATTTTCAACCCAAGTCCCTCTTTTCGCGATCGTTTCTTCTATGGCTCTTGGCAGTCTTGTTCGCTTCCTGCCCTCCTTAAACAACCCGAGTCTTCCTATTGTAGCCAGCGACCTGGGAAACACCTCAAACAGGCATTCTTTGTCCGGCCCTGCACCGCAGGGCGTTGCTTTTGAGCACCTTTCTCAGCCCTTTTGAGCAATCCAGTTTTGCCCTCCATGTTTCTTCAAACCGGGTAATACCTGCCTACGTCGTACTCAGTTATTTTTTTTCTTTTGAGGCAGGTACTTCCTGTACTGCCATTGGAAGCACGATGCCCTTGGGGGGCCTGATTAAACGGTTTCTACTCTCTTAAGTCGTCGTCCTTCTAACAATGCTTTTCATTTTAACTGTTCACCTCCTGACTTTTCCCATACAAGGTTTGCATTACCCATTCCCCGTATTTTCCTCGTAATTGTGATCCCCTTTCTCCTTCTTTTCCTAATGTCTGGCCGACTATTTCTCGTGCTTTTCCCCACCTATTATACACTGTTACATATAATCTTTTTTTCGTTCAATACCCCAACCAATTTTCAACTTTTTTTTTTCAACGTTTAACCCCTTCCTCCCCCCCCTCGCAGTGGAGTGGTTCCAAGCATAATGACCCTCGAGGATGACGAGTAACAATGTTTTTGCGAACCCACTCTTTTTCTTAACTCTCCTGGCATATTATCCACCAACACTTTTTTAACAGAGATTTCAAATTCCTCTGTGCTTCACCCTTTATTTCATCCTAGTCTCTAATTGTGCGCTCACGTTGCGATTTTCTATGTTATTTCTTAACTTTTCCATGTTCTCAGACTTTGTCTTCCATACCCTCTCCTTATTGTCATACATTATTTTAGAATTGTTATGAATCATCATGTATTGCCGTTTCATATTGTTATGTCTCATTATTGATTCCTTTTTTCCTCCCAATTTTTCCTTTTTAAAATAACCATTTATGTATCAGATTTTCTGTTTTCCCTTGGGGGAGCTGTGCCCAGGGTTTTAACTGGATTCCAATTCAATTACAGCGCCCCGCTAGGTTTCTTGACCTCTTCTCCGACCCCATCCGTTTCCTGCCATTCACCCTAACCTGGGCGCAATTTGCCCCCTCCGGTTAGTTTAATAGCAGTTGGTTTTTGACCCATTACATTTCTCTGAGCTTGCATTCTTGCCGCTTTTCATTATGCTTGCTGGATAATTCTTGCCATTCCCCAAAAATGGTTAATCCAGGTACCCCTTTTGTAGACTCTTCTGATTTCCCGAAGTTTCCTTTCATTGCCCCCCTCCCCCTAAAACCCCCCCCCACTACCCTTCACCCCCTTATTCTCGACTTATGACACCGATATTTTGAACAATATTGACCCATTTGGCCCCCCTATTTTTTCAATTTCGGCGAGCCCCATTAATTTTCCGGTTTTCCCTTCTCATCCAACCTCCTTAGCTCTTTGAATATTCTGTTGAGGCGTTTTGCTATTTTCTATTTAGTGTCATATTCGTCTTGTCCATCTTATCCCCTCATCCACAAACCCCCCTTCTCCCCTGTTTTCCTTCAGTTGCCTCCCCAACCTTGTCAAAACTCTGAATCTTTTCACCATGGTCTTTATAGTCTTTCGCAGTACCTGACTATTCCCTCCCCCCCCCCCAACCCCAACCAATTTCACTTATTTTAATGGTCCCTTCGGTATCAGTATAGATTTTACCGGGGTTGACAACCCAAAACGCTTTGTAAGTTAACGCTTCACGTCGTTCTTTTTTGGCTCTTTGCTTAATGATCCTCCATTAAAGGAAGAAGCCAATGAGCCTGTTTCCCAAAATTTCATTCAATTTGGACCTTTCTTCTCCACTTCGTCTGATTCCATTTTCTTTATTGACTTTTTTTAGAGAGCTTGTTTGATGAACTTCCAGAACTTACTGTTTTTTCTGCGTCTCGTATCTGCTGCATCATTGATGCTTGCAAAATTTTACACCCCCCCTTCTCTTCCCTTTTTTTACTGGTGTATACTACAATTATCTTCCTTTGCAATTGACATTTCTCAGCCCAGAATTCCTCCTCGCACTCTTCCTATATTAGGATCCTCTTAAGGTGATTTTTCACTTTTTAACAAAGCTGAAACGGATTTTTCCCCTTTCTCTTTGGTTATTCTTTTTGGATCCTGCAGCATTTGTATCCCTTCTTCTCATTTCTTTGCCGACCGTGTTTTGTTTTTTTTAGTGTCTTTTGTTGATTTCCACGCACATACCGGTTTTAAGGGTAATCCAGCTTGCGACCTTTTTTGGTCGTTCCTCCTTAGTTTGCCCTTTTGTTTTTTGGCTGATCATTACTAACCCCCCCCCCCTGTGTGTATCAACTAATAGTTTAGTCAAGATCGCGACCGTTTTACTCTCTATCTTCCCTCATTCGTTGTTTGCAGTTATATCTCCCCCCAGTTTTTGCGCTTTCTCCCCCAGCTCTCACTGCGTGCCCCATCCCTGTCGTCAGATGTCCTTCCATTACGATGTGATCATCAAACGGACAAGACTTTTCAAGGGAATTTCCGTCACGATCAATTCTCCCCCCCGTTTGTACTTTTAACCTATGTTTCAACACCCATTCAAAGCACCCCCTCGAACCCAACAATTGACCCCTAAAATCTTACTCAACAACAATAGACCCAAGTCCTTTTTTCCCCCTCTCTCTTGTCCCCCAAACCTTAACCCCCACCTCTCTTCCCCAGCACAGCCTGTGGAGCTCTATCTGTCACCTTCTCAATGATTATTCCCCTCCCCCGTCTACCATCTTTCAATTAGCTCTCCAACGATAGGCCTTTTCTGGTCCCGGGTAGATTAATTTTACTTTCCCTTCATACTTTCCAATCCCTTTTTCCCCCCAATTCACCCAGCCTTGTTCAGCGCATTTTTTACCTTTACAAAACTCAATGTTTTCTAGCCTATCCCCCTGTCTCAGTACTTTCCTTTTTCCAACCCATTCTCCTCTAGGTTTTTCTACGGCCAAAGTCTTTTTCAAGAGAAAATTGATCCTGTCAGTGAGAAGACCAGTTCCACAATTGTCCTGACTTCTTTCCTTTGCTTTCGGTGTTCTAACTCCGTCATTTAGTGATCTCTTCGTCTTTCAATTTCTCTCCTTCCTCGTTATTTTTTTTACCTTCCAAGATTTGTTGATTGTCAGTAAAGATTCGCACGATTGTTAACAATTTTTCGAGCCCCGGATGGCATTTGTTCCCAAAAATGCAAACTTCTCGCATTTTTTGTTTGGTCTTAGGCTTTTCCCTGAGATGGCACTATACCTCCCCGGTTTTTTCCTAGATGTTCCAGCGTTCTTGTTTGTTTGAGGCAAAATCAGATAACGCATGGTCACTCAGTACTGGTTTGCCTGTATAGAGCTTGCTCTATCCCTCCTAAATAGAACTAAGCTAATCCCACCACTCCCTCTTTCTTCCGATTTCCGACGATTTTTTTCCCGTTTCCGACTTAATAACAGTCATACCATTTGGAATAGGGGCTGCGACATTCTCGATCAATTGTACCTCCCCTTGGTCCACCCGTTGAGGCCCTATAGGTGGTTTATATTAAGTTCGCCCGGCAACCTTCCTGGAAGTCTTCTTTGTGTTTTCTTCGCACCTTCAGCTGAAACTTCCCCAGTTTACATATCTCATTCCAATTCTGGTAACCACTTACCCAGTTTGATCCCCAGTTTTCAAATATACAAGGCCTTTATTACCTTTAGTGTTTTCAGGTGCCCCCGGCTGAGATCATGAGAAATGTATTTGATCAAACCCAACCTTGCAGGACTTGCAGTTCTGCACACCGTTCTCCTTGCTTTTGTGCCATGGTTGGTCGTACCGCGCGGTTGTACTTTATTTTTATGAGACCGGGGCTTGATTCTCCATCTTTTTCACGGGTTAAACAACCCGTGTTTCTTCAGACTCCCACCCGGCGTTGAACTTCATTTCTATATTCCAATCTATTACAGTATGTATAATATTTTCTTTAATGGTCCAAAATTTTATATCACCTTGACTTCACCATGATTCCCGTACCCTCTTCCCATAAATTTTTTTCTCCCATCCCTTCTTGAACAAAAACCCTTCCCCTGTCCGATAATTGGGGAACTTCGAATTAGACTACGAGGGATTAACTCCTAGTTACATAACCCCTTCCCTGAACCATACGTAAACTGAACCGTCCACATCATTTCTAAAAATCGTAGATCAAGATTTTTTGACGCTAAGATACTTTCAATAATTCTTGTTTTGGTTTGTCACACCTTCCCCCGCGCCCCTAAGTTTTTTTTTTTTTTCCCCCCCCTCAATTTTTGAGGCGATGTATACTCTTCCGCGTTCCTTTATGATTTGAAAAAAACCCCCCTCCCGCTAGTTTATCCTTTTACCGCTTTCGTCCATTTCGTGCCCCTTCAATGTTTGGTATTCCACCCCATTTGATCCTGTTACCTCTATTGTGACTCGTTTTAGCTGATCCGAGTACCCAATATTTATGTCCAGACAAAGCTTGTCTTACTGGACCCCTCCTAGCTTTCTTCTTTCTCATTATGCATTCAGTGGGATTGTTCTCTCCTTTTCCAACTCTATTATTGGCACTGTGGTGACTTTCATCCAATTCCTCCCGTTTTGCCCTGACAATTCGATCCGGTTTTCTCAAGGACCCCCAACCCTTGATTATGACCTCTTCCATTGTGCTCATCCCCTAAATTCTCCTGTCCTCTAGCACCCCTTTTGTCTCCCTTAATTTCCTTCCCATTTTTTCTTTGAAGAATTTTTCTGATTTCTTGTTGCTTTCCCGGTTTTGCGAAAGCTTATCAAAACTAACTTGCACTTTCAGGCTTCACCCCCCTTTCCCGGTCCTCTGGTTTCTTGTCTTGCCATTATTCCCTCTTTCCCCGTTCGCTTTGCTAGTTACTCATCGAGCAATGATGCTGCAAATAGCACAATGTTTTGACTTAGTCCGAGTCTTGATATTGCCTCTTTTGGCCCCTATTTGGTAAAAGTCCCATAAAAATAGCCTTCACCGAAGTCCTTTGCGTAAACCCCCCCCTGCTGAGAAGGTTTTTTGCGTTTCTTCAGGGAAGCGTTTGCGGCAGAGAGATTATAGGAATGTTCTTTGTTTCCTGGTTTTTGATTTCGTCTTGGCTCATCTCCTTGTCCTTGCCTGCTCATTTCCCATTTACGAGATACTTGCCTTCCCAAGATCTAATGTTTCTGGTACATAACTCTCTTCTCTCCTCCGGTGTTGTGTTGCTTTGATCGGTGGACATAATAAAAACAGTATTCTCTTTTGAACTGCTGTTTTACTTCTTACCCTCCCTCTCTTGTCGTCCCAATGATCATTTTTGATCCCCCCCCGACACCACCCGCCCCTCTAAGTAATCTGAGTACTCTCTCGGCAGTCACCATCTGTATCTTTTGCAACCTTCCCAACCTTCCTTTCAGTTACCTTTCAGTGCCTTCCCCACTTCTTCCGGGCTCTATTTTTGTATTACCAGTTCCCTCGTCCTCGGAAGCTATTTCTCTTTACTCTTTTTTCATTGCAGTCGTCCATTCTTTCTTCGTCCCTCTAGAAAACCCACACTCGCTGAGCTTTGAGAATGATTCCCCTATGGAAACTCACCTGAATAAAAAGAGCAACTGTACTCGGTAATGCATCTACAGTTCGCTCAAAATACTTTCTCAGCCCTTCCCGCACTTCACGTCGCGCGTCCCTTTCCAATGCCCCTAACCTGTGGTTTAATATCATCCGATTAGTAATAGATGTTGTTTATTACTTTCTTTCCTGTAATTAGTATATGAAGCACATTTTCCGCCCCTTGCTTCTCCTTGGGTCATTTTCCCCCACTTTGGAATTATTCCCTAGTCTTTGGTCAGTATTCAAATTCTGCTGACAAATCACCCCGTTTTCCCTCCTTCTTCCCTTAGTGCACTTTTTCCCTGGGTTTTTTGTGGTGGTGACTTGTTGACACCCTAATTAGGCGTCATTACTTTTCCACTTTGGTCAACCCTGTTGTGCCCTTCTTTACTCTCCACAAACCTGATTCTAAGTTCGCGGTACTCTCTTTAGGTATTCATCCCATGCAACGAAATGGTTCAAACCAACTTTCGGATTGTAACCCGCATAACCATCGCCTCCTTGTATTGGTTTTCCAGCATAAATGACAATAGCTTCGCTCGTATTTTCTAAACCCAAGTCTCTTTCGTCAAAATTCCTTCTTTCCTAGTGGTATTCCCTGGTTCCCCCCCACCCATATTTCAAATCTCTTGAACAGTCTTAGCTTCCACCCTTGGAATTGATCTCCTCGTTTTTTTTTAAGAAGGTTGTGTCTTTTTATTTGCAGGGTGTTTTGGCAATCCCTTTTCCCCAGTTCCCCGTCCAAGGTCTTTTCCTTATACATGCTGTCGTATTTGCATAATTTTTCTTTTCTTAGTGTCATTGTTAGTAGTTGTACCTTCTCATAATTTCTTCCCCTTTTGATATGACATTACCTAAAAACCATTACCTTCCTCAATCTATCCCTCTTTTTTTTGATTTATTCTTTCCCTTGGTAGGGGATTGTTTTTACCAAAGTATTTAACCGACTACGCCATGCCTCCCCATCTATTGTCGCCTCTCGATCTGCCCACAAATCGAGTGTGCGGGGGGGGGTGGGGGTGGGCTGACTACCGCCAAACCTAAGGGGCTGCCAATGAACCCGTTCACCTGAAAGTCGACAATCTTTAGTTGCCCCCCCAATCGACAATTTCCCCAGCCTGCACACTTCATTTTAAGGGCAGTGGTTAATAATTCTCACTTACTTCACAACAAACTTGTAACCATTTCCCAGGTAACAGGAGTTGATAGTTTAGGAGGACCGGATCCGGTTCAGTAGTGTCCCAGGTTCCCCCCAAACTCACACCGACTCCCCAAATTTTTCGCTCAAGAACGACACGATATTACACCCCCCTGACCCAATTTTGGCTTCCCATTTCCCTCGGCTTGACTACTGTATGACGTTTATTAGGGCCCCTGTTCAACTCCACCACGGCAGCCTGTTTACTCTCTGGTCGTTTTTGTATTTTTCTTATTTTCTTCTTTCCCGAGGTTCGATGAATCTCTAAAACCCCCCACCTCCTGTATGACCATGTCTTTCTTTTCGTTGCCTAAACCCTTAACTGCTTCCCATCTTAGAACATGGTCTTTATAGCCTTTCCTCCGTGCTTGCAGATCGCACTTCCACCCAACAAAACACGTCTTGAAGTTTTTCCCTTTATTGTGTCATTTCCCTTTTTTCTTCAGATTGCGAACCTTGACCGTACCCCATAACCCACTTTCGACCCTTCACTTAACGCTTCTCTTTAGAGCTCATGTCACTTTTTGCATTGTCCCACGTCCATTGAAAAGAGCACTGAGACTTACATGGGCAAACTTTTCACCCAGTCATTCCCCCCACTTTTACCTTTTCTTAGGTTTCTTAGAGCCTTTGCTTCTACATCTAGATTATGGGTTTTTGGACAACACCCCCCTTCTTCTCATTATCGTTTCATTCTATTGTAGTTTTTGCCAAACCTTCCAATAGCTCTTATTCATCTTTTCTTTTAAACGGTTAATTATGATTGAACAAGGCATCTCTCGCTCGCATCTGAACTTTTTCTTAGCTCTTATTTATGTTTATCAGTGCTACTCATTGTCGCTGTGACCAAGCTCCCACTAGGAGTGATGGTCTTTTTTTTTTGGTCTTTGGAGCTAACTTCGACCGTGCATCTTTTACTTTCTTTGTTTCCCCTGTTTTTTTCTTGGTTATTTCCGACTGTTTTTACTTCAACGCAGTGTTCAGGTTCATAAAAAGCCTTGAGCCGTCTTCTCAGCGTCCAACTTTTTTACACCTTTCTTTTTTTAGCATGGGTCTTTGAATGCTACAACTTTTATTTGCTGATATCTTCTTCGAAGATCGCGACTACGTTTCCATCTTTTCTCTTTGTTGTTTGAGAGATATTCACCAGTTCTCGCGTCTTCTATACAGTTAGATGCGTGAGCCTTCGAATTGTTATTCCGTCTCCACCTTAAAACGTGACCTACCTTTTGTACCTATTTCGCTTCGGAATCCACCCTTAAAGCTTTTGTCCCCCTACCCCCTTCTGTGCTTTCCCCCACAATCTAAGCACCCCTCCAAAAAACCCCCCCATGGTGACCTTTCCCTGAAAGCCACCCTCGAATATTTCCCTTTCTAATGCTTCTGTCTTCCAAATAGCAACCACTATTCCCTTTTTTCAAAAATCCTGTGAGCTTCCATCTGGATTTCACCTTCTATTTCTCCTTCCCCCCTTACCTCTAAGACCCGAGACTCTGCGGCTCTTCTCTTAATGTCCCCTTTTCACCTCACACTTTTCAATCAGTTTTACCACTCCATACTTTGCCAAAGAGCTCTTTTTTTTTATTTTCACCCACTCATCATGTCTTTTATTTCCCCGATTACTACTTGGAGCCGCCCGTTTTTCTTTCTTTTCCTCCCCCCCATAAATTTCTTCTAGGCACCAGTAGCTCAGAAAATGTTTTTTTCCTTTTTAGCGTGACTGAAAAAATTTTGGATGACCTTGGAATTTTGCGTCTTCGTCTTGATCGTAATTTCAGAGTTGATGTTGCTTTCACCTCCGATCCACACTTTGTTGTAGTTACTCACGCGTTTTTTTTTTTTTGATGGGCGTCACGGCTTCGACCCAGTTGTACGAGCCAGAATGTCTTGAAACATAACAGTCAACTCGCCCGTTTTTGTTTTGTATTAGCCATTCATGAGTCTTGCGTTCAATGCAATCCACCATGCACTGTCAGCGTTACAAGTACTTTTAGGCAAACTTGATGAATTCCTCCTGGTAAATAAGTACACTTTTTGGTATTATGGTGTTGTGCGGTGATTTTTTTCAGAATCTATGTACAACGACATCTCCAACCCGTCCCCCCCCCCCTTCCCAGATATTGAATCTTTGAACTTTGGACCTGTAGGGAAACACAAGACGGCCCCACCATCCCCCCCCCCTCCCATTCCCCTCATACTTCACCTCCACCCCATCCCTTCTAAACCGGTTCTTCCCCACCTTTGAAAGGTGCGAATTATAGATTCACTATTTAGCCCCCCCCATTGGTACATTTTTGATGGGCTCTTTGTATTTATATTTCCTCGACACGTAACCGGTGTTCCGTATTCTTGGACGTTTTGATTTCGAGTGCATGACCCCCCTGCACCGTTTTTTGACCTCCTCCTCTCTCTCATCACCATGTCCTCCCTATTCCGTGGTCATAGGCAAAAGTATCCCTCAAGGCCTTCCTTAACGTGTCAGTCTCCTGTTATTTTAGACCCGTATTTGATCACAACAACTTGTCCCTATTGCAGGCTGAAGGCTTTGATTGCGCCCCTTTAGGGTGGCAGGTTGCTGGCTGCGCCCCTCTTCTTTGGTCTCCGATTTTCTGAGACCGGTCGGCATTTTCCTTCATATTGGTAAAACAGTTTCGAATGTCGCCTACATTGATCAGGGACTTTTTCCTAACTGCCCCAATCTTCCGCTCTGACATCTATTAATTGAAGTGCCTATTGGGGGGAGATCCAGGGTTTCAAACGGTAGACAGGAAGCGACCCCCTTAGTGAACACCCTCTCAAGACCCCCCCCCCCCCCTGATCCCAACCAGGCTTCTTCCAACTACCCTACATGCGGGCCCATGGTTTTTAAGGACTTCTTTCTAGGACACTTTTTGTTCGTTTTCACTAGAAGCTCCAATAAGCCCATCACCTTTAGCGTAAACCATATAACTCGTTCATCCTGCTTTGTTTTCACAGCGACAGATTTCTTTCTCTTTCACAAAATTTTTTGGTTTTTCCCCCCCCCGGTAGCGCTTTCCAGACCATTTTTCGCACCAAAGTACTTTGTGTGAGTGTCACTGTCCTCCTTTCTTATTTATTTTCTGTTTTGCCCCACCCTACTAACTTCTTTTCGGGGTATGCGTTAAATCCGATGTGTCCTGTTTCTTCCTTAATTTTTTTATTCATACCTCAACCTTTCATACCTCTACTCCTTAATCAGTTTTTTAGCTGGCCCTCTTCCCCATTATTCTGTCAGCTTTTTTTATAAATTCTTGGAAATACCCTATCTGCAAGAAAACTTTCTCTTCGAGGGCAACGGGTCCTGATTGCTGTCAGTTAAATTATGGAACACTTGGGTGAATTTAATAACTCAGCGACCACTATTATTTCCTGAAGCCAAACGATCGATTTACCACTACCCTTTTTTTCCCTGTTTTTACTAGGCCAGTCTTCTAGCTTGCCCATTGATTATCATAAATTAACTGCCCTGGCCCTTCTCCAACCCTCTTTAATTTCTCCTTCTCTTACCCAACTTTTTAGGTTCTTGGGAAATTGGGTCTCCGCTTTCTGTGCTTTCCCAAGTCTGCTGAAAAATGTATTATCCATTCAACTTGCAGCTGCCGGGTCCCTCCCTTCTAGGTTCTTTACAGGTTCCACCATAACTCTCAAGCCGGTCTCGGGTTGTTAGATTCATTCCCGAGAATGACTTGACGCTGCCACTTTTCCCTTCAGTCGCCTTTTTTCCCGTGGACCCTCTTTTTCAATACAAAAACCTTGAGCCGGAAAAAAAGATAAGGGTCTTCTGCAACCCCGCCAAATGATAGTCCTTTTTTTTGAGTGTGCCAAAGATTCCCCTTTTCACTGCATATGAGATATTACTGATTAATTACTGATGGTGAGGGTGTTTTCGATAGTCTCAATATAAGTGTCATTTGAGGCCGCCAAGCTCCCTTTTTCCATTTACTATGCCCCCAAAACCTCCAACAAGATAATACTGTTTCTGTAGGACCCTCATTTCCTCCTCGGGTTTTTTTTGATCGTCTTGTCTTCCTACCCTCCCACGTTTTGAAGGTGCTTTTTCCCCTCCTTACCCTTAACTTTGCCGCCCCTACAAGGAGATGAAAGTTTAATCTAAAACAACGCACGCCCCCTCGACCCCCATTGCCCTTAACTGAGTGCCAGATGAATCTGTGAGAACACAAAAAGTCTTTTTCACTTTTCAGTCGCCATCACTTTTTCTTCCTTGTCCCCTATCTTTTATTTGTATTTACCAAATAGTTTTTCCAGCTATCTTTACTCTTTCCCCTATGGGCGCAGTCGTCCTTATTCGCTTCGGACTTCTTTTTAAAACACGAGACCTTCTACCAGCTTATGTGACCTTTTTCGACGACCCTTCCACAGCTCCCTTTCATAGGTTCATTCGCAGCTTGTTTTTACAAATAATTACATTTGCCCCCCTTTTTTTTGCCACTCCCAGAAAGCTGGCCTGCCCCTTCCCCCCACGCTTAAACATACGACCCTGCAGTTATTCGTACCTCGACTATTTTAGTTTGGCGGCAATTCATTCAGTAGATTTGAACCCTTTGTAAGCAAGCTTGCCTTTTTTCCTTCTGTAAACCGGTTCTGCCTCGTTGGCTGCAGTAATGAAGCTTTCTGAATTTCCACCCCCGTTGTCCAATCGTAAACTTTTCCCCACATTCTTAGCCCTCCCTTTGCCGCTTTTCCCGTTCTTGCAGCTATTCTTTGTGCCAACCCATTTGAACTATCTTGGGCGGGGAATGGTTTTCCCTCTCGCGAATATATTAGTCTCGTTCAAAACAGTCCCGCCTTTTCGTTTAAGTTTTGTCAAAACTGTAATGTCAGAAATGTTTCTTTCAAAAGGCGAACCCCACGCATAACCCTCGCGTTATGTAGGTTGGTTCATACCCACCTCTCTTAAGGCCAGGCAACATCCCAACGTAAACCATAACTTCTGTTTTCCCCAAGAGTTAGCTGCCTTTTCCACAACCCCCCCTTCCTTTTTAACATCTGATAAATAATCTTTCTGATCTCGTCTTTAATCCTTTGTCCTTAATTTCTAGGATTAATGACTGTTCTACTTACTGTCTAATTTTCCCTCCGCACCATCCTTTGCTCCTTGTAACATAACTCCTGTCTTGTCCAATCCTTGTTGGTTCTTATCAATACCTTTGGTCCTTGATCTCCTTTTACCCATTTTTCAATATAAAAAATACTTATACCTTAATTCCTCTTCAAAATTTTATTCTAGTTCACCTAGCCATTTGGGGGCTAAAATTGTTTACCCACTGGACCTCTTTTGCCTTCCATTCTTCTATCCGTTTTGCATCTTTCCGCCAATAGAGGGTACTCCCCATGCCTAACGGTCGCAATGCCCCCCACCCGTTTGTTTTTTTTTTGGAAAGGTGCGTTTATCACCTAAAGTCTTATATGAAGTGCCTCCTGACACTTCCTTGATGGTCCTCCTTCTTTCATTTCTTTTTTTCCACGGTCATTCCCTTACTCTCCCGGTCTAAGATTAGCGGAGGAAAGACGTTGCCTTTTGTTTTAGTCATGCCCGAATCCCAAACTCCCCCTTCCTATTGTTTATTCCAATAAGTTTTTCAACGATCCATCAACTTCAGTGACCCCCCTTGGTTTTCCCCTCTTATCATCTTCTTGTTTTCAAATGGTATGACTTGTTTCCCAGTTCCATTCCAGTTTCCAAACTTCTCTGCTACTGGAGTGGTTTGATACGCTATTTTTGATTCGATCTCTCTATCAACCACCTAAATCCAAAAAAATGTTTGGTCCCATGTTTATTCGTCAGTGCCCTCCACCACTTGTCTATCTTTGTCCCCTTTCTTATAGCCAGCGCCCCTTAAGATCCCCTACAAACCACCCCCAAAACTGGGAGAAGTTGACTTAGTCCCTTCCAGTGTTCCTGCATTCTCAATACCCTGGACATTCAACCACGCGTGGCCCACTCACTTCACGATTCTATGTTTTCCGTCTTTTCAACCAGCCGATGATTTCATCCCTTTCTTGCATTTTGATCTAAAATTTTCGATCAGCTTGGCAAAATTCAAGTATGTTTCCTTCGCAGATTAAGTCTTAAACTTAGCTGCCCTTTGCCGGCAATTGCTTCCGATGGGGTTTCTTTGAACCAGCAACTTCAGGTCTCCATGAGTCTTCGGTAGCTGTTTCCACATGATCTTTGTGTTACCAGTCAAAATCGCTTTCATAAAATTTTATTTTTTTGACTTCAAACTATCTGAGTGTCAGACATAATTTCAAGAAGTTCTCAGCATACCTTGCTCTTTTTTCCTATCTTTTATGGGTTTGTATAATGCAGCATTTAGCATTTGATCAAGTCTCCCCTAAGCTGCCACCTTTGAGTGGGCCGATTTTTTCTTTTTCTATTTTTTGTTACGCCTACTACCTTCTTTCTCTTTTCATTTAGTTCGCCCATCCAGTGTTTGTTTTTTCTTGATGGTGCTTTCGCTTTTCAATTCCAACGCCTACGTGCTTCATTTCCTAAAAGGTCTTGCATTGCGATCGGAAACTGTTGTCAAAAGTTTCCTTTTTGTTGATTCAGCGGTATTTTGGATATGATACCCTTTGAGGTCCTTGCTCCCGCTTATAGACTCTCAGTGACTCCCTTTTGATACTCACCATTTTGTTGAGTAGAGATATCACCACCGTCTTTAGGATCTCTCCTCTGAGTGATCCAATTAATTTGGAGTCTTTATCCATACGCTTGTACCTCCACAGTTCCCCATCCCTGTTCCCCAAGCTCGCGTACTCATCCCCTTCTATTCGACCCTGCCACCCTTCCTCGTTGATTAATTTCCCCTCTTCCCAAGCACCCTCGCCCAACACACCTGTTCCACTTTTAATCTGAATAAAAACCCATATAAAAGATTGCCTTTCTCCCAGTCTGTCTTCATAAACTACCCCCCAGCGATCCCACCCACCCCCTGTGGCATCTTACTTTCCCTTTATCACCACATGATAATCGCCGTCCCCCCTCATCCTCTCGCTTTTCAAGATATGCAGATGTGCGTCACCTTTTCCTTCTAGATTATGTCTTTTCACTCATATTCCTCGTTGTCCATGCGCAGGTCCACAGAAACCTGGGCTTTTCATTTTTTTCCTTGGTCCCTTGTGCAACCCAAAGCAGGAGGGCTTTGGACTAATTCATCTCAGGGTAGCCGTACGGGCTACCTGAAAACCACTCGGAAGTATTTTCACGGCACCGGCGAGCCCATAAAAATCCTTCCAGTTATGTTTTTCCTTTCCCCCTTGGAATGATTGAATTTGGTACCTTTCCCCCCGTCTTTTTTTGGGTTCATTTTCCAATTTAAGCCTCTCACTAGCCTCGTCTTTTCCCCCTTCGCTTTCTTTGCATAGTAGCCTAGACTTGTTACGAGACCCCCTACTTGCATTTTACACTCACACCCTCTTGCCGTTTTGTGTATTAGCCGTTCCTTCCTCTCCCGGTTAAGGCTAACCCAAAGGAGGTTCCCTCCCCCAGTACCACTATGTGGAGGCCCTGACGGTCTTCAAGCATTTCACCTTTTCATTTTTTGGTTTATGGGATAGAGATGCTGACTATATGTAACACCCTAGACCCAATACCCGCATAAACCACCCCCCTCCTATTGAATAAGATTTTTTTCCGTTCCCCCCAATCCCCCCCCTAAAGGTAGGACCATACTGTAGGTGGCTCGCCCATTAGACTCAATAGGTTCAACCCAACGTCACTTTATTTCGATTGAAAGATGAGGGTTCTGATTTTTTTCAAAAGGTTTTGATGATTTGTTTTTTATTTAGTTCGTGTGACCCATAATGACCACTTGAAACTTGGATCATAATCAAATTACTCAATCCCTGGTAATAAATCTTCCCGTTTTCATTACAGTGGTCTATTACCAGAATTTTTTCACCCCTAATGAACAGTGTCCGTGCTGAATCGGTGCGAAGAGAACTGTTCGTCACCACCGGGCATTATTTCGACTGAACCTGTTTTTTGCTTCACCCTGGTATTGTTGTCAGGCGGGCGACCTCATTTTTCTACTATTCGGAGACCCTGATGGGCGCATTTCCCTCTTTCCTTGGTTTACAACGTTTCATTCAGTCCCTCACAATGGCACCATTTTGTGAAAATCTCTCATTTTCCAATCTATTCGTGTCTCTTTTCCAGTTAAACTCTTACCAAAACTGTTCTCCCTAAGCCTAATTATCCCTTCTCCTAACAAATGATGTGCAATAAAACCATTCTCATTTCTGAACCAAAGACATTGCTTTCATTGTATTTGAAAATTAGACAATTTCAGAGGGTTTTATAAACTTTGTCCTTTTCCAATACTAACCCTAAAATTGACTCGTACCCCCCTTCCACCCAGTATCTCCCCTGGGGTTTTCTGGCTGACAGATTTATTCATCTCTTTAAAAATTGGGTGCCCCCCAGGACTGCCGTCCCCTTCCTAAAGTAATTTTTGCCCCCCAGACATTGGTTGTTTCAACTCGCTATTCGATGTTCATTATGAACCACTAAAAGTTCGCGTGGTTAACCGCTTTGAAATTTTATATTTACCCCTTTTGGTTAATAACTATTTTCCCTATACCTTTTAGTACCTCTTTTTAGTTGATGTGTAAACTTACACTTGCCCAACCATATTAGTACCTTTTTGAAAAAAATAGCTTCCCCATGAATTATTTCTCACCCCGCTTGAATAAGGGGAATGTTTCCGATACTTCTGGACCCCTCTGGGGGTGGCCATTTCCGAAACGTCAGTCAACCTACCCCTGAATTATAGTCTGAAATAAAGTTGCTAGGAAAACCCCAGATTCTCCTGCACCTGTGTCTTCAACTCCCACCTCCTTGCTAGTACCTATTCAGGAGTAAGACTGATTTTCCCCACAAACTTTTCTTTGCCGAAGTTTCTTCTTGTAGTTTGGGTCACAAAGGTTTTTCTTGATGAAAATGGTATTGAATCCCATTTTGCCTTCCGTTTCGAACAAATTTACCGGTCTTGTTTTATTCTTCTTAACTGTTACATCCATTCGCAACAGATTAATATAGGTTTTTTTTTTATCCGATCGCCTTCCGACTGATTTACCCAGTGGAGTCGATTCTCTTCCCGATTGTCAAACATTTATCCCCACTAAATAGCGTCCCGTCCTGGACTTTGAACTTGTAAGCGACTAAAGTAAACTTTCAGAATGGTTTGAGGTTTTGTAAGTATGCATCCCGCGGAGAGATTATCTATAATTTCGGTCTTGCTCTTCTTTTTTTGTCTTATCAATTGAATTGGTCTTTGATTTTTCCCTTACCTTACTAGAGTAACAAACCTCGCCCTCAAATCATCCTCCTTTTCTTTCATAAAACTTCCTTTTCATCCTCCTCCTGTTTTTTCTATATCTTTTTGAGGCCCCTACCCACCTTAGGGTTTGTAAGGTAGCTCTTAGACCGCTCGTAAATTTACAGCTTCCTGACCCAGGTTCTTGTCCTTCCATGAACCAACCGCCGACCCGAACGAAGATGAGGACCCAGAGAGTGTACTCAAAACACCCACCCCCCCCCTATATGGTTACGCCAGGCCAAAACAATCACACAAAACAAACAAACAAAACCACCCAATAAACTTCCCCCTCGCCACCTTTCCCCCCTCCCCTGTCCGTACAAAGCGATTCCCATCACCCCCCCCATTCCTATAAGGTTAACGGGTTTTTTATTTCTTTCGTTCCGGTCTCTTTTTGGATTTTCTTTTTCCCCCTAGTTCCCCCTTCCTCTAAGCTGGATTGAAACTATGGGTTATTGGCTTCGACTTAGTCTCTCCAAACCCCGAGTCCTAGCCCGAGCAAATTCACTCGTGCCCCATCCTACCACAGATCCCGGTTACCGGGTCCAGTCCTGCACTCCTGCACGTTGCTCAAATAAATCTCCGATTTTTGACATCTTCCCCCCCAATTCTTCAAAAGACCTACACGGTAATATTTCAAGCCGAATTATTTCTTCACCCCTGACTATTTCTTCGAGGACGATCACTTTCTTTCGATGACACGTGTCCCTTGTCTGCCTACTCTGGGGGCCGAGTTAAATTCGTTGCATTTTAGGACTACAGTAGTAGGCTTAGAAGCCCCTTGCTTTTTCTGAATTCGACCCCCTTTTCCAAGGAACTCCCTACGGCACTTTAGACCCCCTTCCCCCCCCTCTTTCTTTCATGTTAGAAATCCTCTATCGCCTTACTTAAAATAAGAACCTTAGCTTTGTTTTCGTCCTCTCGTTCGGTGGGATGTGTGTTTCTTGCCATGTTCCTTTTGTTTTCTTTTTTTTTTTTTTTGAGCATTTGTACTCCTATAAGCTAAAAAACACCTGACTCTCCCTATATTGCCCCCAGACTCTCGATTACTCCCCCAACCTTTTGGCAACTCATTCCCACGACTCTGTTATTGTACAACCTAAACCTCGTTTATGTATGCACCCTTAACGCAGCGGTATAGGAGCTTCAATCACACCCATTTGCGAAAAAATTAATTGCAAGTCGGCTAGGTACCAAACCCCCTTCTTTTCCAGAGAAAAATATATGTCGCTCCCCACCCTTTCCCTTCTTTAGAAACTATTTTCAAAGGTGGTGCCTTTTATATTTTTTTTCAGTCTGTTCTTGCTCCCTAGGGCTGGGAGAGTTCACCTGAAGTCCTCTCTAGCCCGCATGTGCGTCTTTTTCATCCATCATCGATGGGGATGTGAATCTTTTATTTTATTTCTTGACTCATTTTTTCTCGTCCGATATGACATGTTTACTCCCACTAATACACCCCCAATATAACAAATCCTAGATGTCAATAGTTTCTCACAGATTATCCCTTTTCCTTTTCTTCTGGTAGGAGATGAATAGCCACTGGTTTTTCCCCCCGTCTACCTATTTGAACGCCACCCATAACTTTTCAAATCTGGTTTCGCAGACACTCGGATCCGCACCACCTCTGTGGTGACTCATCCCAGCACAAACCTTTGCCTCCCTTCAAATAACCGTGGCCCTTTGCACTTATGTAAGTTGCGTTTGATCAACTACATTTCTTCTGCCTGATTCCTCCTGACAATCATTTAATTTTCTGTGGCCAATCGCTTGCCCCCCTGGAATTCCAACTGTGACTAGGCGCATTAGATCTGAGTCCCTTCCCTTAGTGACGTTTTTTTTTTGCTGTTTTTCACACACTCCCCCACGAATACGACACCGTACTTTTGCGATTTCATAGCAAGAACCCGTTATTTGCACCTCCCACCCCCTCCGTGTCCCCAATCTTAACATTCCTTTTCGCGACTGTGGCGCCCTCAATTCCTTTGGAACCTGGTTTCGGGCCAAGCTCTTTTGTTCCCAGACGTCAACTCGGCATTACTGACGCTTGATTGGACGTGGTCGGGGAGAAGCTTAGTTTTCTGGTACCAGAGAGGATATGCATTCTCTCCCGCCCAAAAGAATAAACAAATTACTTCTAACCCCCTAGTTCCGGTCCATTTTTCATACACCAATTCAACCTTCGTTAAACATCTATGGCCCACTGTTTGGATAGGGCGCAGTAATCCTTGATTCGCCATCAACCCCACCAAACACCTGAGTTGAGTGCCTTTATTTTAACTTCCCGGAGGTCTCTTCTCCCATTGTTAATCGTTGCGAAGTTGTTTCCAATAAACCCCCAGCGTGAGTCAACGTCAAAGTACAAGCTATTTAGAGGTTAACTTGAAAGCGTGAATGATATACCTAGAAAGGAAGAAGAGCCACTTAGACTCTGTTTCAAACGTCAAGTATGATTGGCAATTTCTGTATAAGTAGGAAGGATCCGTTAGTTGATAGATCCTTTCGTAGAAAATTCTCTATTCAGTTATGGTGTTCTTGCACGCCCTCAACTTGAATGCTCCATTTGTAACTGTCTTCTATCTTTCCTTTGATGAGTTTTTGCAAAATTTAAAACAACTATCTTTATTTTCCCTGTTCTTTTACGGTGTAGACTTGGAAACATGATTTAATTATGATGCCAATTCATTAACTCTATCATCCCCCATTCCCGCCTAGGAGCTCTTTCTTAGCATTCTTTTGGGGTATACTTCTCCATTCATTTGCATTTCAAGTCAATCAGCTGCCCCCCTGATTGTGTTTTTTTTTTTTTTTTTTTTTCTTTTTTTCTTTTCTTTTTTTTTTTTTTTTTTTAATTTGGATAGTTCTTTGTGTAGTTATCGTTTGGGATCCCTCCCGCCTTTTTCTTTTCCCGGCATCTTGATATTTTTTCCTTTCAGCTTTATAGCCCCCGCCCTGGTCTTTGTTTTTTTCTGATGGGTGAGTTGCCTCCCTTTTTTAATTTATCACGCACCCCATCCGTGTTTTCCTTTTCCCTATCCACCTCTGAGCCTTGAGGGTCGACGCGGCAAATTGTGATTTCAACCTGTTGGTCAGGGTTTTTTATCAGCAGGTATTGGGATAATCTGCCCACAACAACTTGCTTTTCCTAATTTCTCCGCTTATAGAAGAGAGAGCCGAAACAGGTTGA
>Ga0179591_1347321_pt1 | contig 22281 bp, 19 predicted proteins | sample CZOMad2_1_08_16f_FD_182891 | JGI IMG/M metagenome (GOLD analysis project Ga0179591, IMG submission 182891) | Vadose zone soil fungal communities from Angelo Coast Range Reserve, California, USA - CZOMad2_1_08_16fungal (PacBio error correction) | ecosystem: Environmental > Terrestrial > Soil >... | reverse complement strand
TACTATCAATTTTTTGATTCCGTGATCTCGGCTCCCCCCTCGATCCATATCAGGTTTTTCTCCGAGGATAATCCCCCCATAAACCCTCCAATTTTATTTACCTCCCAGTTACTAAGAGAGGACTTTTTAAAAGTCTATCCCCTCAACCAAAAAATTCGAATCATTTGCTTTCCCGATCGCCTGGACTGTTGGCTGAAGTCCAGACGGAGGTTGAGATTCCCCTAATTCCCTCTCGCTCCCGGTGGAACTCTCTACGTTGCGTTAACGTGAATAGACCCCTTTACGAGCCTCCGAAAACGAAGGAACGCCTCCTGCTCCCCGATTGAGAGAATCTCGTTCCCTCTCCACTCAACTCCTTTGAAGAGTCTGATCCTGTCTTCTAAACGACTGACCCAGAGGTTCCTAACGTCCATCTTTCCCCCGCGTGTCCCGCCCCTCCTGACTCGAGCCCCCCCCCCATCGCTCGCCATCCACGTGAAAAGGTCAAACTGTCCTTATTCGCCGAAATTAGGTTTCCGGGACTTCATTTCTCGTCATATCATTCACGTGCCGCCACCCTGGCGTTTTGAAACGGTGTATAACCGCGACGAGCCGCTGAGGGCCAAGCCCCCCTCGGTTTTCTAAGTAGGTCGTTGGAATTCCCTTCGCACCTCTCGCAGACCCCGTTCTCGCCCCCATTCGCTGTCCTTATGAACTCCCTGACGATTTTTTTTTTCTTTTCCGGCGTGGTCGAGACCCCGAACGGCCTCTGTTAGACGGTGGCAACTGCAGGATGTTCCCAGTGATCCTTGACCGCCCCATCGTGTGCCGACTTCACGATTAGGAAGGGGAATCCTTTTCTATGAAGAAATGGTCTTCATGTCATTAAAGAGAAGGACTCAAATTTCCTGCTTGCGACAGGCCCGGTCATCAGAAATTCCAGTCACTGAGTTTTGCGTCGACCTGAAAGCTTTTTAACCTTCAATCTCATGCTTTGTTAAGGACGGAGCGTATCCCTGTAAGGTTGAACCGGCCCCATTACAGTTGGGTTTACATACCCTACGAAAAGCTCTTTGGTCAGGAATCTTTCTGAGTCCAGCCTGCTTCCTTCCCCTTCAGCTTTGCCTTCTTCTCTCTATGTGGTTTTGTGTATCTTGAACGACCCCCCCGTCCCGTTCGCAGATACAACAGTAGCTTCCCGCAACCCAGAAACCGCGATGATACCCCAGCCATTAGGTGAGGGGTTTCCCATATAGGAGGTTTCCGCAGGAGATCTATAACAACGTTTCTGTCGAGAAATACAAGTCCCTTCCCACGCGCCGAGCTTTGACCGTTGCCGGCCGAGAGAGGTTCCCCACACAGCGACTTAATTAAAACCTCGAGGCGGTCCCTTCCTTCTCTCGTGGCGCCTGGCTGCCTTGGATCGGTTGCGACCAGTGTCTCAGTTGTCGAACGCTCTCCTATGCTAGGTGAAAAGGCGAGCTCCCCTCCCCCCCATCTCCAGTCTCCTAAACAACGGCCGTCAAGAAGGAGTACCGTGACATTTCTAATTACAACCCCCCCCTTTCCTCCCTCTTCTTGGCACAAATTTCCCTCTACCCATGCTTTCTTTTGGTGCCCCCCCCCTTCCTCGATTGGTTCAAGATCCCCCACGCGACTGTCACTCTGGAGTTCTTCTCCCACGGCCCTCCTTACTCCCATCGATATATCCAAGATTTCGCGTTCTGACCTTGTTTATTTGCGTAGTTTTATAATAGTCCGACTTTTTTTCTTTTTCTTTCTTTTAGGAAGTTTAGAAGGTCAAAATCCGTTCTTTAGAGTCAGACTTCCGTCGCCCCTTCCCAAATCCTGAAGAACCCCTGGGGAGACTGATTCCCCGGCCGCTCAGCCCTCCCTGTTTGCGATGAGCGGACTTCCTCAGGATGCGAAACAGCTAAAGGTTGCTCGCAGACCCAATTCCCTCAGCCCTTCATCCGGAAACCCTCTTTCACTCTTCCAATAGTCATTAATTCTTTTGCCTTCCTTTTCCGCCTCCTGTATTCCTCTTCTCTCCCATCTCCAGATTTGGACGATATAGAGAATATTCTTTCTTTGAGATTATAATTCCCCCCACTTTTGTGGCTCCCCCTTTCCTGTACGATACTTTTCTCTAACTCGGGGACTTCTCTCTTAGCCCTGGACCCCTTACGTTGACTGTGGAAAATCTTTTCAGGTCCCAGCTCTCCCAAACCCTCTCCCCTGGCCAGACCACCATTTCCCACAACAAACCCCTGCCCTTGTGAGTCCTACTTAACCCCTCCCCTCGTCCCCCCCTCTTCAATTACCACTGCGCCCCCCCCACCACACACCAACTCCCTCCATCGTCGATGCATACAATTCCCCCCCCCTCCCCCCCCCGTTAAGCAAAGACCTTCCTCCCCCTTTTGGAATTCTCCGGCATGTCCCTCCTTCTTCTTTATTTGAGTTCGCGCTTTCTCTGCGCTCCTGGCGGTTTTTCCGGGAGCCCCGTTCCTTTTAGTTTCATTTTAAGTCTTCCCCGAATACGACGATTTCTTCCTTGGATCCTTCCCCCAGCATTCCCTCAAGTCAGTTTTTTCTCTTGAGTGCCGCGAGTCAGACTCAGTCTCCCCCTCGTTTTAGAGGGAGACGGAGACCCTCTTTAGCCTTGCTTCAATCCCCTTGCGCCCTCTCTCTCTCCTCTGCGCTCTGAACGAAGCGGTGGATTTACAGTGATGGTGAAAACAGAGCAGATCGTAAGTCCTTCTCAAACCCCTTTCTCCCTTCTAAGGTCACTCCCACTCCCGCGATCTCAAAGGCCTTGGGGGCCTTTCCCTCTTTTTTCTGCCGCGATGCCGATCGACAACCTTTAGTTGAAAATCTTTCAATCCGCGAATCTAATTGGGAGGCCCAAAGCCTGAGAGAGGATGCTCTACCAAGGTCCCCTTTTACTGACTCTAATTTTCTTGAGTTTATTACCTCCAAGATAGAAGACTTTTATCTTCCCAAATGGTTCGGTTTTCCAAAACAGGTTCTTTCCGCTCACGATTCCGTTTTCTGGTCTACCCCCTCCATATTTATATCTCCTCTTCAAGTTGATTTTGTTTTTTCTATTGGCTTTCTTCTTCTCTCCCATGGGAAGTACCGAAAACGGAATTTGGGAAATTCAAACCCGTTATTTTTTTTTTTCTTTTTAGGAAGTGAAAAGAGGCCGCACCCTCCCCTTGCGGCGCCGGTTTCGTTAGATAGAGATAGAATAGGGCGCGTCCAAAAGGGATCTTTTTTTGTCCCCCTTAGTTCCCTTTCCCTATGGAGCCCCCAGGGGAGTATTAAGGGACTCTAAAAAATCCGGGTTGTGCAATTTTACTAAAAAGCTTTCCACAGCCGTGATTCTTCTCTATATTTCCTTTGAGTTCAATATCTTTTGAGACGTGGTATAGTCTTTTGTCCTGCACCTTTCTATGCTCCTTCTTTTTTTTGGACCCACCTCACCTATTTTTTTTTAATGACGTATCCCTTCCTTAGATGAGGTCGTGCGCCTTATTGGAGGAAGCTTCGGATCCGGGGGATATATCCCCCTTAACCCTGCCGTCTTTTCTTATCTCTTCCAACCCAAGGTAGTCCGACCATTTAAACTGCTTGAGTTACCAATGACTTTCTTTGCCTCCCCCTTGACTGACACCTAGTATTCGAGTCCAGTGGTCAGTTCCTTTCCCGCTTTCTTACTGAGTGGTTTTTTAGGCCGAATTCCCTCCCTCTTTTTTGATTGCGTGATCGCGATCCCCCATTAATCAGAGACCTTCCCAGTAGTCAATGAAGGATAACCTCCCACCGTCTGGCGTAGATCTTTCTTTCCCTCTTGATTCTTGCTGATGCTCCTAGAGGTGGTTCGGGGGGGTTTTATGTTTGGGCTCCTGGCTTTATATTGGGTCTTTTCCTTGTGATTAGTCCTGCAGTTGTGGTTTTGTTGGTTGAAGTTTTCGTCTCTTGGGCATCGTGGTTCTTAAATTTTTTTTTCCCCCCGCGTTCCTAGCGATCCGCCGGTTTAAGGACAGATGAAGCCCCTCGAGAGGCCGCCCCTAGCCAGGGTCTCACACGCAACATTGGCCCCGGATAAGCGACTCCCCTTTCCCTGATCCGCACCACCGGGTTCTTGCCGTTTGCTCTTCTTCAGATTGAAAGCCTAGACTGACTTACACCAGTTCCTTCTTGGTCACTTTTGAACCTATCTCTTAAGGCTCTTTTGCATGATGCGGATGGACTCCCCTTTGATTTTTTTGAACTCTTTCCGGAATTTACTTCTCTATGACTATGACGTTACTTCGACGATTCTTAGGGTGTTCTGTTTCTAGCTTCCCTTTGGCCATGTCTCGGATAGAGATCCCCTTCCTTTCTTTTTTTCTATACGCGGGTCGATATCTCGAACCAAGAAAAAGTCGGAGTGTTCGATAGAACGCAACGCGTTCTAACCCCGTACGCTTTTGTGCGACTAGTTTACTCTCCCTGCGTTTGTTCTCCTGGTGGAATCGCATTTGCTGGTTTTTATAGTCACACAAGCGATTCTTTTTCTCCTATTTTTACCCCCTTGTTTTTTCGAGAAGTCTTGTTTTATACCCCCTTACCACGTAAATATTCTTCTATCTGGAGGAGCGTAGATTATTGATGCGTTGGAGATGAAACCCCGGCTCCCCTCCAGCTCCTCGCTGCCGGACTCTGACCTTTACCCTTCGACCCTGCAGCCGTCGCATGGATACCCCCAAATTCGCCATCTCGCCACGTCCCTGGAACCGGATGTGGCGTTCCTTTTCTCGGTTTCCCCCCGTATGATCCATCGCTTTTATCATGGACACTCTTAAAGTAATAGGCTGCGTTTTCACGAGGTTCTGAGCCTAGAACGCTTCCTTGTGCGGCTCTTTCTCCTTGTTGCAGGATATCTTAACACCGCCCCCTGACTGTTTCCTTACCTATTGTTTTCCTCTGCTTTCCCTTATTTTCCCTCCTTTTTTTTAGAGGTCTATGAACGCCGTCCCAAGCTCTCCCCATGAGCGAGCTCCCGTGCCGTCTCTTCCTTCACAGGAGGTCTAGACCGCATCCGAACAACCCCCTTCGCGGGGTGGGAGTTCTCGGTCCCCTTACTCCCCTGTACATTGTTCCTTTTGTTTTCACTGCCTTTTTTTCACCGATCAGGCACAATCGGCGCTATTGCACCCTTCTCCCTTTTGAAGCAGGTTCTTTACGGTATGGGGTACCCTGAGCCTTGTCCATCTCCCTTCCCCCTTCTCCGAGGCTATCCACTAAGGCTTTGAAGCTGACCTCCCCCCTGCCTGACTTTTCGCACCTCGCACCCCGTTCCCCCGATGTGTTGCGCTTTTCCGGCCCCTTTTCCAGTCAACTCTCTTTCCACTACAGGACTCTCGCCACCTTGACTCCCAACCATTCCCTCAGGGGCTTTTATCCCCCATTGTAATTTTCTAGTCGTTTTTTTTATCGCTGTCTCAAGGAATTCACTCCCCCTATCCCCCTTTTTCGCCGACTTCAGCTGGGGTAGCGGCTAACGGTGCGCCGCTTACCACCGCCCCTTTTCCTTTTAGACATTCTTTGAGATTCTTAACTAGCCCCCATCATGTGGCCTCCGAAGACTTCCTCTTTTCTCGTTAACCCGTTTGAGTTTTCTTCGCCCCCCCTCGGTTTGCCCCCTCGCCTCTTACTCGGGCTTCAGGGACCCCGATTGTTTGTTGCAAGCTTTTCGGAGGTATTCCTTTCCTTCTGCTCTATGTGTTGAAGCCTTGGCGCTATTCTCAGCAAGTCTTACGTTCCTGACGGTTGTTATTAGAGGTGTCTAAGTCCCCGCTCAGTCGCTCAGGTGCTAATGTTGTGTACCAATGTTTTAAGCTCAATACTTCCCCAATTCCCCCCCACCCGCCTAGTATTTCAGTGACTCATCGACTAGCTTGATCAGCCTGTGCCGGATCTGGTGCCTTGCTACTTCTCCCCCTTTAGTCAGGAAGTCCTTTGCGGACCCCTTCCCCCTCCCCTTCTTGCTGACCTCACGTGAACGAGAATTTTTACCTTCCTCTCTTCCTCCCCGATCCTTCCTTCTGCTAGACCCGATGAGTTCCTCCATCCGTGTTTTGTTATCTCGATGTCTGCCCTATTCTCTTCCCCAGATTATTTCCCTTTTTCGCACCTCAGGCTTCTTCTGTCCGGAAGACAAGAGACTCTTGAAAAGCTTCAGTCCCCCTCTACTAATCAGGTTCTCTCCTGCGGATTTCCGCCAAGTTCCTGGCATCATGACGACGCCTCGAACTGGATGTCGCAATTTTCTTACCTTCCCCCCCGAGTTGGATTTACACCCTATCGACCTTTTTACCCATACGAACAGCCACTTTCCGAAAACAACCCACCCCGGACCATCTACGGTATCCCACGTTACAGCCTTAGACCCCCCCTCCGAAAGTTAATGTTTCCCCCAGATCTAGAACTCTCAGACCGACTTCTCCCCCTACCGAATCATTTTCCCTTTCATTAATGGCGTGTTTTTTTTTTTTTGGTGGGGCCCCTATACCGAAGAACCTCGATGTTTTTCTTCCGGCAATATGATCCCGCTCCGCAATCCTTCGACTCGAGCTTGCCCTCTCCGGAAGTGGAAAGCACTTTAGGATCTTAAGACATTCTTTTTTTTTCTCTGGGGAGTCGTAGAAGCCCCCCCCCTCCCCCTTCCCCTCCTCAATTTTGTTTTCTTTTTCAAGAGCCTGCCTACCTACGACTTTTTTTCCCCTGTCGGCCCCATTTCCCCCTAATTCTTCGGCTCTTGACTCCTTAGGACGAAAACCGCGCCTCTTCAACCGACTTCAGCACATAGACCCTCTGGTGAAGCACCTTGTCCTAGGGTTGTTTCACCGTCGTTTGAGATCCCCGGACCTGATCTTTCTTTCCCTCGTCGGCCCCTGCGTTTTTGTCTCCAGTGAACTTTTTAACAAATTAGTTTTCTTTTTACTCATTTTCTTTGGCCTTCCTCTTTCAATTTCGAGGCGGGTTTAGCGTGCTTCTTTCCTCTCAGCCCCTGCTTAATTAGGGACCGTCCCATTTCCTCACCCGCTTGCCTTCATTGCAGTCCCCCTGGTGTCCCCCGGACTTTTTGACCCCCAGCTTTTACATCCGCTCGTTGCTTCTTTTCCTTGCCTGGCTTTCTCCCCTTTAGTGATCTTCAAAATGTGTTTGCCGTCAAATCGTCCCCTCCCGACGACGAGATGGTTGTCCTTCATGGCTGGACGTTTCCATCTCTTCCCTAGCAAGATAGGTGCTTTGTAGGGGCGCTTGTCTCTTTCATTCAAAGCTCCACCAGTTCATTCCTCACCCGTTTTCCCTGAAAGCCAAGGCGGTACCTAATCTTTTTCGTTTGGACCGTTCCTTTTCTTTCTTATCTTTTTCCCCTCCCTCTTCTTCGATATAAAAAAAGACGAATTTTCGGTGCATACTCTCCCATCCTTTTAAGTGAAAGATTGCAAAGTTCCTCTAGAAGTCATCAGGCCGATCCCATTGCTCACAGAACTCCACCCACTTAGCCCCCAGACTCTGAAAGGTCCTCCCCTACAATCTTGTGTTTTCACTCCCCTCACTTCCTGCTATTAATCTGACTCCTTTTCTCCCCGTTATATTTTGAGATGCCCATGGTTTAGTACGAGACTAAAAAGAATCCCCATCCTTCCCCCGAGCTTACCGGACGAGCGGTCCCTTTCTTTTCCGCTCCCTGCCCCCCCGACCGCTATGGACAAGTGCTCACTTTCTTCGTCTACCCTTTCTCTCTTTTTCCGCGCAAAATAGCGTTTAATCGGCTTGCGGCGAACCCTTTTCACACCCCCCCCCCCGGTCCCAAGCCGCATTCTCTTTCGTCGCGAGTAGAACTAAGCGGTCGTCCGACCACTGTTTCTTATTAAAGGTTTTTTTATTTTAGTGTTCCTTCTCTAGCGACAAGTCTTCTCCACCCGACTTCCTGCTTGGCTCCTTTCTTTCAAGCCCCTTTGAAAGGAAGATAAGCAGGGGTTGAAGCGGCCTCCTTCCCAGCCCGCACCGTGTTTTTCTAGTCCCTTCCCGAGGACCCTGTCTCCCCTTCCCTTTAAAGAAAGAGGGAGAAGAGTCAAGTCAGACACCTCATTCATCATCCCCTTGGTACCAATATTTCATCGGTTTTCCTTAATTCTTCCCCTAGTTCTCCTTTGACCTTTATGAGATTTTAGGACCTAGGTTTTTGACCTTTTACTGATGCGATGGAGCCTTTTATCCTTTTCACTTGTTGTAGACTTTCCGGCCCCAGGCTCTTTTTTTTCACTAGTTTCCTTTTTCGCTTGCCTCGTTTCTGGCTGATTTGTAACCGCCTTTATTGGCCTACCCTCATAGCCAAACTTAGTTCCGACCCCCCCTTTTCAACACACCACTTCTGCGTTCCCCATACCTCCCCCCCCAGGCCCTAGCCCCTTCTTCCCCCCCCCCCTTTTCCACCCACCCCATTCACCCCCCACACCCCTTTTGCGAACTCGTCGATTAGCATATTTTTTTTTTCGCCCTAACAGGGTCCCTCCTCCCGGTTTCGGTCCCTGCTTGTACGAAAGTGACTGGATTTAATTAGCTCAGAAAAAGTTCCCCTCCTCCTGCAAGGATTTTGTGACTTATTTCCGCTGGAGAAATCGTCAGTTGACCCCCTACAATTCCCCATGCACCTCTCACCGGCTCTGGCAGGGTCTGCTCACTCATTTTGAACCTCTCCAGCCTCCCATGCGAATTACTAGAGAAGGAATTGCGAAAGCTTTTCTCCTTTTCTTTGACGAAGGAGCCCCTTATATCTCTTCACTCCAATCCCGCTCCCGCCTCAGAGTGACGATAGGTAGTAGTCGGTTTTAATCCCTGACAGAGGGGCGGACTTTCTTTATGTTTTCCCCCCCCCCCCCCTACGTGCAGATCCCCGGCCCAGATGAACGTCATTCTTTTCCTGGTTTCAACTCCCATTTTTTATCAAGTCCCTTGGGCCGTTCCTCCGGGTATGAGCCGAATTTCTCCCCCCCCCTATTTACCCCCCCTCTCCGAGAAAAAAAATGTCCCTAATATGAACTGGACCTTTTGTTGGAGTCTCCGGCGAGCCCCCTCTCTAGTCTTCCCCAGAACCTTATGAATTTTTTTTTCGAAGGGATTGTAGAAGTGATACTTCCGGCCTCTAAGAGGTCCCTGTGTGGGTTAAATGGAGAGGAAGTCCTGATTCCGGATCCGCCTCCCTCCTTTTTCCATTTTTTTCCCATACATATAATTGTCTCTCTTCGGCTTTTCTTTCCGGACCTCCCTTCATTCCGGTATAGTCCTTTTAGTTGGTTTCTGACAAAACAACTTTGCGGATCTTTTAGATTCGAGGGTTCTTCCTCCCTGTTCTCCCACAACTCTCCTTCTGAACCTGTCTCAGTTTAGACGCTCTCTCTCTCGTCGCTCCACCCTTTCTCTTGAGAGGTTTCCCTCTGGCGGCCAAAGTTCTATGCGTGGTAGATCGGAATCTTGAGGGTTTCCTTGATAATCCCCCTATTTACCGGACTAACCTTTAATTGATTGATTTCCTTTTGTTTGACTTGCCCTATTTTTTCAAAAAGCGGGAGCCCTAGTTCATCTGCCTGTCCTGCAGGTGTTTGCCATCCTTTCCTCACGCTTCCCCCTTCTCGACCCCCTCCCCTTCAGCCTTCGTTGATCGCTGCAAATGGAGAAGCCGGCGTATGAGGGTTCAGGTCCCCTCTCGAACAGCTTTCGGCTTAGTTTCCTCTCTCGGAACCCCGGTTGAGGAAAATTCCCCACCTTGCGTCTTTTCCCCTTGCATTGCGGCATCAAGATCGACATAGCCTCTTTTATTGGTCCATTTTGCACTTTTTTTCTTTCACGCTCTAAGAGGGTCCCGTTTCGGTTCACCCTGACCTTTGACTACGACGTTTTTTTTCTAGTAGAACTTATCAGACCGAAGTCACATCTACCTTTCGGATCCGTCAACCGAGTATTCTATTTCTCGTTTTTTAGAGAGTGCGACATCCTCGTCTAGGTAGGGTTTTTTTTTTTTGTCTTTCCTTTTTGCTAGATTTGGTTGTGCGTTTTTTTCTGGTGATTCGGTGTCCGCATTATTTTTTTGGTGGTTGGTTTTACCGTTGTTTTTTTTTTTTTTTTTCTCCTTCCGTAGTGGCTAATTCTGGTACTCTTTTGCAGAGAGAGGTCAGCGTGATGTTCACCTCACTCGCCTTCGCATAGTCATTTTCTGCAGCCGAAAAGCCCTTTTTTTTTGGCAGCCCCGAGCCACCTTGCCTCCTTTCGATCTCAACGAGTGATAGTCATACCTTACCTTTCCCCTTATTCAGTTCTGCCTATCATGCCATCTCGGGGCCCTTTTTGTCTGGGATGACCCTCTCAGTTTTGAGTTACTTCTGCTTTGGTTGATAGGTCCATGGTATGCTCGCTTGAAGCTGTGTCTCTCCCCTTTTCCTTTCCCTTTATTCCTATAAAGAAGGCAAATGAGACTTCCCGCCGATAGTTAAAGAGTTATGTTGAGGAATTTTTCAGGATTTCCTTCGCGTCGACGTCCTCTACCTTCTTGTGGCTTCATCTGGGTCGCAGAGAGGAACATTGTCCATAAACCTTCACCCCATTGCAGAGCTAGACTCACATCCTCTGTAGCTACAAAGAGCTACGGTGGCCTCGACTCTTCATGTCTTTTTGCCCAGCTGTCCTTCCAGGGCTGAGCCAAGCGTTCGAGTGATTTTTTCTCCCGTTAACAGAGACATATCATTTTTAACGCCAGTGACAACCACTTGATCGTAATTGGAGTAGGTTCCTGCGAAAAGGTCCCCGCGCCACTTGTGAAAAGATACTCAGCTTAGGCTGTCTTCTCGCGCTGTTCGGGTTTCTTTTTTTCTCCCTGTTATTTCTGGTGTTGCATGGCCCGTTTCCTAGTTAAACCCCTTGCGTATCCATCTGCCGCTCGAATTCATTTTTTGGTGCTAGCTACGCGAATTTGAGGTTCCCCCCCCAACTAGCAAAACATCATATTACTTTCACACCAGTGAGTCTTCCGGGATGGAGAACGTTTTTAGTTCTTCTTCTTCTTCTCTTTGGAAATATACCCCCCTTCATTCTGTTTTATCGTTATTTTGCTCGAAATCAGGGCGTTGGGCTTTCCTTTTCTATGTGTTGAATCTCCTCTATAGGAACCTTAACTACTTTCCGTCCCCCCCCCCCCTACCTCCTTTTACTTTTAGTGACGAGACCTTTACCGTACTTTTTTCGCTTCTCCGAGCTTGACGAGAAACCCCGAAATCATCTGACCCAGTTCCTCTGTAGGTGAAGGATTTCTTAAAGGTCCTACCAACTCGCGGGTTCCTTATGTGAGCTGGGCCTCGCCACGCGGAATTTTTCCTTTGGTCCTATCCAACTTCAGCCTCCCATCCCGCATCTCCCTGAGAGATTGAACCCTCTTTTATCGACTGCACGCAGGTATCTTCCTTATTTCCCCCTCCCCTCAGTCCTTTGCCCATGCTGCCCTCTCGATCTGCGCTGGAACCCCGGCGGTATATTCCCCCTCCCCCGAAGAACGTCCCCCTCCCTAGCACACTGCCCCGATTTTTGAGCTGTTTTCTCACCGGGCCAGGCCCCCCCCTCCCTTTCCTACTTTCCCTCCATCAGCTCCGGAAACAATCTTTCAGTTCTGTCGTGTCTCCTTTCTCTCCGGCGTTGTTTTGTTCCTTTTTTTATCCGGGATTCCACCTCCCTTATTAGATTTTTGGCTCCCTCGCGCTCGGAGAAAAGACTGTTGGCTCGGCGATTAAGTCCTTCCTCTAATATTCAAGAAGTCCGCATGCCGGAGAAGACGAATTCCGCGTTCCTCTTTAGGCTACTCTCACTAGTGAGGGATCGCACTGCTGTGCAGGATATTCTTCCTCCTGCTGCTTGTTTACAGAAGCTTGCCGACTCTATTCTCTCTACCTGTCGCCATGATATTTTCATGAGGTTTTTAGAGGCTAGACCTTTTACAGAGTTCTGCGGTTCTTCCCCCCTTGGATGTCCTGCACTGTTTCAAACTTCCCTCGAATTCATTCTTCCGTTCGCCCCCGACGCGATCTTCCCAGCCCCCCTAACCCTGGGGCGCCAGAGAGTGGAGGAAAGGTAGGTTCCCCTCTTCTCCCTTGCGCAGTCGGTTCCCTACAAACATGAGGAGTGTCCACTCCAAGTGACCTTGTCGCCTTTCTAGACGCCGAGCCGCCCGAGATAATGATGTCATTCAATCTTTTCTTTATCTCCTTGTCATCCTCCGTTTTTTTTTTTGTCACTGTTTACTTTAAGATGCATGAGACTTTGTTCGGAAGTCCTCTCACCACATCCCTTCGGATAGGGACTCCCGATACTTTTTCTATCTTTCCCAAGGCCACTCTCTATCGTAAGGTCGGCGCTGAATGTCCTTCCTTTAATCAAGATAGGAAATTTTTTCTCCCTCTGAATGCTGCGTTTGATAAGATGCCCGAAACATGGTTGTCCGAGGACAAGGGCCCACTCCGCAACAGACCACCCTCTCCGGATCCTCCTGAAGCAGTGAGAAACCCCCGAAGGTATAATTCACTTTTTTACGCCGCTCGAGGTCGTTCCGCTCAAAGAAGAATCATATCATTTGAATCCTACCTGACCCCAAATCGTGTTTCCCCAACTAAACTCGCAGAAAAATATTTAGCGTGGGAGGAAGTTAACCCTACCCCTGGTTGAAACTGTTACCTATTCCGTTTCTCCATTTGGGTTATTCCGGTTTCCATTCCCCTTCATTCCAAGTTTTCTCCGTTCCACATGGCTTTTAACCTTCTTCTCCCCGTTTGCTCCCTCTCCTCTCAGGGACACCGCGGCGTGCCCAGTATAGGTGATCCCTAGGAACAATTCAGCATTCCATTTGAAATTCGTTCACATTTTTTGACGCCCCCTCTCTGTTTTCTCTTTTGTATGTGAATTACCTGTTTTTTTCAATGGCGTTTTTCTCCGTGCTCCCCCGAAAGCGAAACCCGTGTTTCCGGGTGCTTTCTTTTTCTGTCTTTCGCAGGGCCTGTTTCCCGATGAAGACTGTTATTCGCCTGCCGATCGTGAGACTTAAGGCTGGCCATCCCCTCTTAAGACCTTTTCCGAGTCCTTCCCCTGCCTGATAGCCCTATATATCTTCTCATTGAGAGTGTTCGGCCGGAGTACCTTTCCCCTACAGTGCTATTTTTGCCAACTGATTCCCCGTCGTTTCCCCCCTCCCTCCCAGCCATCCCCCCGGTGGTTTTTATTCGAAGGCCAGTTGCTGCCGCTAGACGCACGTGTCTCTCTGCCTTTAGGGGTCGCGTTTTGTTTCTAGACATAATTCGTCTGATTTTTTTCCGGCCCCTGACTAAACTCGTTATTCCCAGACTTTGTCTGGGGTCCCTCCTTGCATCCAAACCTCTATTTCCCATAATTTCTTTCGGCGGACCATCACCACTTTCAACCGCTCCTGCTGACTACTATCCGGATAGGCATGATCATCCTCGACACCGTGCTCCCTGACTCCCCCCATGCAGCTAGCTTTGCCCTGTAGAATCTGTGAGATGGGTTGGTTAACATCACTGGCACCAGATCCTTCTGAAGACAGTTAACGTGGAGGTACGGACTTACTAAAGCTGCTATCTGCCCGGAGAAAATGGTTGCCCCTGAGAGCACGAAAAAGACAGCATCCGCGCTCCTTCGTCCGCGAGTTAATTCTTACTCGGTTTTCCTTTTCGACCAAAACCGACCGCTCCTCGAAACGTAGATCACCTTTTGTTTCACCCTGGACGATGAACATCCGGCTTGGTTCCGAGACCACCTTTTGAATCAAGCGCGGCTTGCCCCCCGTTGTACCAGGCTTTCACAACTCAATCTCCTCGTTCTACCCTCATTTTTCGGAGCTACAGAGTGCCTGCTTTGTGCTTAAGCAAAGTCCTTGTTCGTCATCAGGGTCAGTCTTTTACGCTGACCCGAGTATTTCTCCCTCCCGCAGTGGCGCGGCAATTCCAAAATGTAAAGGCCGCAACCATTACCCCCGGTTCAGAGCTTCAGCTTATCTCCCGAATTGCCAGCCCCGTTGCGGAGGCCGCTACTACTCGGTCCTTGACTTCCCCTCCAAACGTTAACCGAGGAACTTTCCCCAGGCCAGTTTAACCCTCATCACTTCCACCTTTCCATATTGTTCGCGTCCGGCCACATTGGAATTAGGTCGTCTTAGATGTATTGCCGAGACGAGCCCTTCCCACTGGTTCCGTTTTGCTTTCTCCGCTCCCTGAGTCACTTTCTTGATGCTTAAACGTATGTTCCGAACTTTAATGCAGGTTTATGTCCTATGCGGTCTTTCTCGTCTGCGGCCGTAGCCGTGTAGATGGTAAACCTGCTTGAACCCAAGAATATACCCCCCTTCTCAGGAGAAAACCCTTAGGTCCCCCAAACACCCCACACCACTCTTTTTCCCCCCATAAGAGCAACTATTCCCCTAAAACAGGGAAAAAATGACCCCCCCCCCAACCCCCCTTACCGGGGGTAGCGATCGTCAACCAGCCACCCCCTCACTTACATACTCAGTTTCGGGTTCACGTCATGCTCAGAGCCGGCTTCTCTTAGAACTTTTTTCTCTGACGTCACTCATTCCGGTCGAGACTTGTCCGCACCGGAGAAGAATTGGAGCAAGGCCCTGCCCTCCCCTAACGCCTGAATTTCTTTGAATTTTCCCTGTGAAACGCGCACGTTGACGTTTCTTTGGAGTTTATTTCTTTCGAAGACAGAAGGCGTTCGAGAGGGGCAGCCGGAGACCCTATCTCAGGATTCCCAGTTTCTCCATCCCTGCGCAGTCTGGGTCAGAAAATGCCGCGGCGGACTTGTCTTTTTTTTTCCACTACGATCATATTTTTCGGCATATTTAAAATTGATCAGATCCTCAGTCAAAGCCCCTTTCTCTTCCTCCACCACAGGTTTCGTTACCTCGGTGTTGATCCTCTTCCTTTCCGAGACAGCAACACATGTTACTCAGCGGACCTTGTCCCCTCGATAGAATTTAGCTCTCCTCTCTGAGTCTCTGCTGCGAACCCTTGCGCCGAGGTTTTTGGGGTCCCGAACGGCCGGCATCGCCCGCTTTCACCGCTTGAATGTTGACCCCAAATTCCGAGGGGAAGAACTCCGTTTCGTCCTTTCTCCCTCCTCCTCCCTTTCTCCCTTCGTTGTGGTTGAGTTCTATTTTTCTGCGATCGGCCGGAGACTCCTGCTTCCATCTTAAGTTGGTTCAACTGTCCCCCACTTCTGCGTTTCGGTAGGATTGCTTTCTCCCCCGACCCCTTCCTCTTCTCCCGGCTCTTTTTGCTCGATTCCCGGCGTCTTCACCTTTGCGATGGCTCGGAGGTTCACGCTGCGTTTGAAAATGGGGTTCGATCGGTCCCCATCGCTACGGTGGGGCTAATTAGGATACTCCCCTTCTGGGTCCTTGCCCCCTCCAGTGGTCTGTCGCGGCATTGCTTACCTCTCGGAGCACTTAGAGCTTCTTGCTCTGGTTTGGGGGTTAACCCCCCTTCAAGTCAGAAAGATCTTCTCCTCGACCTTTCTCTGCATGCTATGGCGGAGTTGGGCTCGAGTAATAAGTTTCGGGGATTGTAGAGAGCACGTTGGCGGTAGTCTATCTTTTTTAAAAGTCAGCACTTCCGCGCCGTTCCTTCTTTGCTCCTCCAGGCTTGCCAGACTCCCCGTTGAATTAATTGGCACCCTATCGGGAAGGAAGTCTTCAGTTAGCGACCTATTCCGCCATTTCTTGCATACGTTCCGTACCCTCCCCCCCCCTGTTAACAAGATATGGAAATTGGCCGCTAAGTACCCACGATTGGATCAGATTTTTTCTTCCCTGTGCGGCGTCCTTAGAAGTCGTTATAGGTTTATTCCGTGTGTACCGAATGTGTCTATGGGGGCAGATTTACTCTGTGTCTATTAATTGTCAGGTCAGCAGGTGTGTTGGGTTCATGGTTTCGAGGGGGGTGGTGTGGGTCTTTGTGCGATTTTGCGGACGGACCCGCCGGGGGCAGCATCTGGCGCTAGAGCGAGAATGCCTCCCCGGCTTCCAAAGGTCTGCCGGTAGCATAAGGAACGACCCGGTTTTCCCTTCTAAGCCCGTCTCCGTGAGACCTGAAGCACAACGAGCTGCTTCGTTAGTTCTTTGACCTTTTCCTTTTTTTTTTGATTCGATTGAAAAGCGTTGGGGATTTCATGGAACGAGGTCCTCTTATGACTGGTCTATGCCAATGGTATTCCTGTTCCCGCGGTTTCTTCTTCCTTCCGCTTCCTCAACGATTAGCGGAGGTTAGCTCTTACCAGGGTTTGGAGGATTAGGCTTGGTTTCCCGGCTCGGACGCCCCCCCCCCCCCCCCCCCCCCCCCCCCATCCCAGAGCCGGTTCGGGTTTAGCAATACTGTGTAGCATTTCACGGCGATACGACACCCTGCGGACGATTCGATCAGGTCCCCCGAAATCGGTCGAGCAACTTCTATGGAGCGTGCTGAGTAGATCAGTTGTGCCGCCTGGGTTTCCTTTTCCCGCTTTCTCTTTTCTTCTCTTTTGGCCATTGCACCAAAAGTATCTTTTTCGCTCCCTTGCCCAATTTTTGAGCGCACTTGTTTCTTCATCGCTGTTTAGGTCCCCAACTGTCCACGAGTCTCGCTAGAGGGGAGAGCTTTCTATTGGGATGGTCTGGATTGGCCCCATTGATTCGACAAGATCCGCGTATGACTGCTATTACCCCCATGGAGATAATCCGATCGCCCATTTGGACTTTCCCACCATCTCAAACCCTCCCCCTCGGTAGCCGGTTGAAGTCTTTCTCCTTTAGATGTCGGATACTGCTCAGATCTGAATCTTCACCCTTAATCCCGGCGCGGTATCTTTTCGGATTCCCGACCTGAATGGGCGTTGTACAGTGTTGGTGATGGACTATTCTTCGGTCGACACCTTTTGGACTGGATGTTCTATCCTTTTTTGTTTCCCGGTCGGGACGGCACTTCCCCTTTTTTTTCTTCTTGTCGCTTTCTATGCCGGAACAGCATGATTTTTTTGAACGTATTTTTTTGGCTATGAGCACTGGCCCCCTTTCATTCAGGATCCGAACACCACTGATGAGGGGGTTCGGGCAAATAATCTGAAGAATTGAGCACCCCTTTCCTGGTGAACCCCCGGCTAACACTCTTTCGTTGACGATCTGTTTCCCCCCCCCCGATTCACTCCTCAAGTTTTGCCAGAGTGTCTATGACTTGGAATCATAAATTTATAGATTGCTGAAGAAAGTCCACCCTAGTGATCGAATTTTCAAATTCTTTGGCAAGTCTCCCCCACACGAAAGATTTTGACTTTTAGGATCCCGGCCATCCCTGGTATTCCTTGACAGATTTTGTTCCGAATAACCACTCTGGTTCCCCACCCCTCTTCACCCTTTTCTCTACCCCGGGTTTTCAGATTTCTAGGACTTGAGTCTTATGTGCGAGTTTGGGGATTTTTCCTCGGACCCCCCAGACACCCAACCCTAGGAAGACAGACTTGGCATCAGCGAGGTTTTCCCGGGATCCTTTTTCCTTTCAACATGTCAATTTCCTAATGTATTTCCCTCTGACTTCCCCTAAACCAGCATTCTCTCCGGAAGACGCTCCTTTTTCCTCAGTCGTTGGAGGGGCGATTGATGAGAGCTTGTAGATGGAGGCACTGGGACCCCGATGTCCTTTCGCACAGGTGGGTATGACCGAAGATTTTTACTGATGACCTTTCGTTTAGGCGAAACTGCCTTTTCTCGCGATCTTTCTCCTTTTTCTCCGTTCCTGCGTTGTTCCCCTCTCTGCCTCAGTGCTCAGTAGAGGAGGTTAGGCTGTCTTTTCAACCTGGCGATAGATCCTGGCTCTCAAATGCGTCTCCGTCTCTCCCCTTCCCTTGCGTACCGCCGGCCCGCTCTTTTTGCCTGACAAGTGTCCTCTCAGAGGCGATCGGCTTCTCAGAAGTCGGAGCGTGAGGAAGATCCATTACGAAAAGTCATTCGGGCCTTTCCCTGATCCTCCGACGGCGTCCTCTTTTCCGAGTCTCCTTCTATCACTTAAAGACGTACCCCTTATATATCTTCCCTCTACTACGGTGTTTGTGTAAGAGTCCAAGAGATTATTTCTCTGCCTTTTCTGCTCGCTCTAGGGGATCTGAATTATACCGGTAACGGAGATCATTGCAAGAAGTCCAATTCTGGAAGCCCCCCTATTCCCTCGAGTTTACTTTACCTTTTCCTTCTAGGATAAGCACGCCCTTCTTTTTCTGCGTTACCGTTCGTGCCAGTGCTTCGCTGAGAGGCAACAATTCGGCGTTGCCTTAAGCATGAATCTGAGAGAAATGAACCGATGCGTCTAGCCACGGCCCTGTTTTTCTCACCGCGATTCCCTTTCACTAGCCACTCCTTACCTTCTGCGACAGTATCGACTCCATATCTCCCCCGATTTCGCGTCTCACATCCCTCTCATTCAGGGCTTCCAATCAGACCAGCGCTTGTTCGAACCTCAGTTCAACCGAGCTCCCTTTCGACTCTTTGCGCACCCAGATATCTCAGGGTGAACGCTCCCCCGAGTCTTGGCACGAACATTGTTTTTTCCTGGCACACCAAGTTCATACGTTCTAACCATGTTGGAAGGTTCCCGAGCGCTCCCCCGGCTTAGGCCCTTTTCTTCCCCAAGTCTCTGTCTTTTTTCCTCTTCTGAACCTAGAACCTTTCACCTCCCATTTAATGACGCCAATTGGATCCTTTGGTATGAGGTCGGCGTCTCGTTTCCCTAAGCTCTTCCTCTTCCTTCACCGGATTTGTTGCCGGAATCCTTTAACAGCTTCCAAAAATAGTCTTCCAAGTGCGATTAGACTATGCAGGGACCTTTTCACTCCCTCTCCTCCTTTATTCTATTCCCCTCGCCGCTTCCCGATCTGGAACTTACAGTCAGGTACCAGCCGGAGTCAGCCCTGCGTGCGTACGATCCGCCTACAGCTCTTCAGCAGCTGCTTTTAAGGCCGGCGTTTGTCGGTCACCTCCTTTTTTTCTCTTCCCCCTGCCCAGCGTGTTGCTGTTCCGCTCCCTACAACCCTCAAAATGTTGTTTTTAAATCTGTTGACGACCCAGTACTCTTGCCTCTCTCTCCCGGCCGTTTCGTCTCAGGTTGTTCGCTGTAGAGGGCAGCTCCACGTCGCGATCCTTAAAGTAGTCCCCCTCCTCAAACTTCCAGGTAAGTTCTCTAGGTGATCTTTTTCGGCTCTTTAGTAAATCCCCCGCTCTTCTCTCTATCCCCCCCCGTTGTTCCGGTCCGACACTCTCCCCCCCCGAGACTGACTTTGAAGATTTATTCTACTTCAGGATAAGAGCGCACAGGAGAACGCGACCCTCTTTTTCCATTCCCTCGCATCGCCTTGGTGTTGAAATCACATGGTCTCTCGCATTTAATTAAGTATAGCTGTATGCGAGATAACATGGGTTCCTCCTTCTCCCCCCCTCCCTCCCTCCTCTCTCCCTCTCCCGAGCGGTTAGGACGCAGTTTCTTTTACGCGACCCAGACACGATATGGAAACAGTTCTAACAGTGTCCGATTCGTCCCTCCCTTATTTCTGCGTGGCCCCGAGCCAAAAGAGACCCTTGCGTGGCTAAAAGGACCAGCCCCCCACTCCTCGCTCGCGTTTTTAAGGCTACAGCGGGCGACCGCAGCGTCGGTGTGTCTCTACTTGACTTTGTTGCGTTTCGCCGGGGCTCGAGACCCGGCTTCCACCCGAATTCCGGCGCGGGCAGCAACCCCGTTCAAATCCCTGCACACCGCGAAACCAAGAGGTAGTTCGTTCTCCCCCTTCCTCCAAGAATCATCCTCCCCCCCTGTTTTCTCTTTTAAGATTCATTGAAGAGGACTGACCACTGACTCAAACGGGAAACCGAGTAAGACCCTTTCCCAAGCATCCCCCTTAAAAGTCTCGGCAACTCTGTTAATCGTGCAATCGAGGTCAGTTAATTGCACTCCTGTCGTTTTTGCAGATTTCAGGCCAGCGGAGCCGCTTACAGTCGCCTTGACATAGTTTGTGCTTCCGCAGACGGTCGTGTCGTTCCTTTTCAAACCTTTTGCGTTTGTTTCCGACTCCGCTTTTGCCAACTCGGTGCGGGCGATTCCGCTTATCGCGGCCTCTTTTCTTTCTGGTCTTCAGTCCCCTCCACGCAATACCACCAGGCCCGACCCCCCATTTAAACCCACAAACAACTCTCATCACCAGTCCCCAATAGTACTTTTCCCGGATCCCCCAAGAAACACCCAAACCTCGAGGTTACTGTCCCTCTTTTCCTTTTCCCCAGCGCCCCCTGGTTCAATAATTTAACCTCTCCCCCTTTTTATAGCCGGCCCCTTGCGCCGAGTTTGCGAAGCATAGGGAAATGTTGAGTCTTACGCCGTCGTTAGACCCCTGAGACTGATTTTTCCCCTAACGGGAACCTCTAAGAGTAGACTTCCCCCCTGCCCTTCCAAAAGAAAGTTCATAGATAACCGTAAATCAGTTGTCACTCCCCTCAATTTTACTGGAGTACGCTACTTGAGACTGTCGACGCTCCATCTTGTCGAGAGGGAAAGGCGGGGACACGCTTGCCAGGATTCTTGCTACACGGCCCGCCGCAGTCTTTCCCTGATGAATTTTCGGAATCTTCTGGCTTTATTGTATTTGGTCCCCACAATACGAGCAGCTAGAAGCCATTGAACCCTATCGCTAGAGCTTGTCATCACTCCTCCCCCCTCTCTCCATTGCCACATTCGTGGATTTCCCGCCGTTTTGGGATTGATAGTAAGGTTCCCCCCAATAGTTGCTGAAGATCCAACAACATGTCCCAGGTAAATGCCCCGGTTCACCCCTCCCCTGTTTTTTTCTCTTCTCTGATGCTCTTTTTGCTGAAAAAGGTTATTTTCCTCTCAGGTGGGTCAGGCGCTTGTAAGCGGAAGGAATTAGACGGAAAATGGCATGTTTCCCCAGAGATTATTTAAGGTAGTTTTCCTTCTTACCTCCACTACACTATATTCCTCTTCCTTGTTTTGTTGATCTTCTCGGTCTGCGGATCAGCCCTGTCCTACCCTTCTATGATTAGTCACCGGCCTGTTGGGAACCTCCCCAGGAAGGAGTTGAGGGTAGGAATCTCTGCCCGCCCCCCCCTCTCGTCGTTCTTTGGCTCGCCGGATCCCCCCCCGGGCTGTTGATTCTTTCCCCCCTTTGTAATGCTTGTTTCAAATTGGTGGTCGGATCGGCCAGAAGGGGGTGAATTCCTCATCAACCGGAGTGGCTTCCCCCTTTCCTTATACTCTTCCCTGAGTTGACCTGCTATTTCCTGCCTTCCCCCTGTTATTTGGAACGGGTAGACCTGATTTCGGTGGGTCATCACGTCCGAAGCTGGATTGAACTTCTCGTCCCCCTCGATTCAGTGGCGTGTGCTCCTGTTGGAGGAATCTTCTCTCGCGTTTTCGTCGGCCCTTCTGACACGCGTGCGCCTGTCAATAGAGGTAACCCCAGTCCGAGGACGGACTTAATTGCGTTTCCCCCTTAGTACTCCCTTCTTCGGATGATTTACTTCGAGGGTCATTGGTGGGCCTAAAGCACATCCCGGTTTTCCGTTCGGACCTTTCCGCCATTCGACTTTTTTTTAATTCTCCCCGCACCTTCTCAGAGTTCAGATCTTCAATGGGGGCGTCAACCGCGTGCGCCTGCACCTTTGTTTTGATTTCGCCCCTATTCTCTGCTTTTTTTGGTTTTGTCGTATTGTTACTGTTCAGCTCGGGGCGGTGAATGTGTTGACTCTTCTTCGTTTGGTTGTGTTATTTTCCTCGAGTTTGTCTTGCTGGAGGTCAACGGATGGTCCAAGCCAGGGTCTAGGGAGATGAGGCGACTCCGCCCCGGATTTCTCCTAAAGGAGGAGACGGTAGCCTTACAGACTCCACTTGGTCCGTCTAAGCCTAGACTCCCGTATCATCAGCCCCCCCAACGATTGCTCGTTCGGCTCATTCTTTCCCTGAGTCATTCGACGATTCTATCATTTTGAAAGATTGTAGTCGGGTTCTTCTTCCTTCTTCTTGGATCTTGCCCACCTTGTGCTTTTTCTTTACTCTTGTTCGAGGCCATAATGTTAACAATCGCACCCGGGGACTTTCTTCGATTGCGAAGTATATCGTGCTTTGATGTCCATGCTTTTTCACGGCGCCCCCCTTCTCTCGC